>Ga0075163_10002033_pt1 | contig 27221 bp, 33 predicted proteins | sample JI1023141ADNA_FD_71478 | JGI IMG/M metagenome (GOLD analysis project Ga0075163, IMG submission 71478) | Wastewater effluent complex algal communities from Wisconsin, to seasonally profile nutrient transformation and Carbon sequestration -... | ecosystem: Engineered > WWTP > Effluent > Algae...
GCAGGACCCGGCCCGGCTCCGCCACCCGTACCGCTGCGCCGGGCCGGGTCCTGCTCCTCAACCAAACGGGGGGTCAAAGTTCGACGCCGATCGGGGGGCAGGATTCCGTGCCGATTGACAAGCTCGGACCCAAAGGGATCCGTGTGAATACCGTGGGGCCGACATTCATCGAGACCCCGATGACCGCGCCCTTCCTGGAAGACCCCGCAGCGCGGCAAGCGATCCTGTCGAAGATCAAGCTCGGCCGTCTGGGAACGCCGGGCGACGTGGTGGGGGCGGTGGTTTTCCTGTCATCCGACGCAGCGGCTTTGGTTACCGGCAGCGCCGTGGTCGTCGATGGCGGGTGGAGCGCCGACTAGTCGACGTTTACCCCAACCTCACTGGGTTGTCGTTCCTGCTGACGGTAGGCAACAACGGCGCTCCTGAGATCGCCCAGCCTTCCGTTGATGATGCCAAGCTTGGCGGCTGGCTTCTCTCCAGTGGGCTCTACGGGCTGCTCCGCGGCTGCATAGGCAGCCAAGGCCGAATGAGTTTCGACCTGCACCGCGGGCTCGCGTGCGTCCGTGCTCCGTTCGTCCGTTTTTGCGCCTGGCAACGGCGTCTCAGGCATGCTTGCGGGCTCCTCGAAAGGCGCGCTGGTCCCCTGACCCTCGAGCAGCGCGTTCAGCGCTCGATCCTCGAAGTAACGTGCCTTGGACAACCGGACCGGATTCTGGTCTCGCATCAGCGCGATCGCGGCATCGGGCCCGAGCATCCGGATCTGCTCCGGCCTGACCAGCCTGATGCCCTCCTGCCGCTCTTGGATCGACGCCGCATCCCATCCCCGCTGCCGCCAGGACTTCACCCAAACCAGCCGCGTCTGATCGCCGATCGCCTCGGAAATGTACCGCGGCGTGTCCGCGTCGGTCGGCGCCATGAAGAGCTGCAGCTCGCAGTTGCCCAAGAAGTTCGCTGCGCCGTCGGCACCGTAGACCTCCCGCAGGTTGGCGAGCGACTGGATGATCAGCATCAGATGCGCGCCCGAGGAGCGGACAGTGGTGATCGCCCGCCCCATCTCCTGCATCCGCCCGAGCGAGACGAACTCGTCGAGCAGGAAGAGCACGTCGAAGCGGTCCTCTTCGGTCCGGTCGGTCTCCTGCAGCAGGGTGAACATCTGCTGGAACATCAGCCGGATCAGCGGCGACAAGACGCCGAGGTCCTTCTGGCTGACGCAGAGGAAGACGCTCGCCGGGTCAGATCGGAAGTCGGTGATCCAGAAATCCGTCGCCGCGGTCGCATCCCGCACGTCCGGATCGGCCCAGAGCCGCAGGCCGCCATCGAAGAGCACCGACATGTAGCTGCCGAGCACCTTCTCCGGCTGGCCGGCGAAGCGGTTGAACACCGACCGCGCCTCCCCGGACTTCGTAGTCGCCGCGAGACCTTCGAGCAGCTGCCCTGGTGCGCCCGCTTCGGTCAGCAGATCATAGACAGCGGCGATCGTCGGCGTGCCGCGCTCGTGCGCGACGACAGCCGTCGCCGCGAAGATCTCGCGGGCGCCGTCGACCCAGGACTCGGTCCCCTTGCCCTTCGCCTCGACCAGGCTGTTGGCGAGCCGCAGCGCCTCGGAGAAGCGCCGCCGCTCCGGCGCCGCCGCCACCTCGTCGAACGGGTTGTAGCGGTGGCTCCGCCGATCCTTCGCATAGGGGGCGAACTTGAACACCCGGTCGCCGAGGTCGTGCCGCCGGCCCGCAGTCTTTTCGTAGTTCTCGCCCTTTACGTCGAGAACCACGGTCGACCCAGGATAAGTCAGCAGCGTCGGGATGACGACGCCGACCCCCTTCCCTGCCCCGGTCGGCGCCGCCACCAGCGAATGCACGATCGTCCCCGAGCTCAGGTACGGCGCCCGCGACTTCGGCGATCCGAGTTTGCCCCAGATCGGCCCCCGGACCTCCTCGAGCCGCCGCGCCAGCAGCCCGGCCCGGCGCAGCTCGCCCGGCTCCGCCCAGCGGGCCGTCCCGTGCAGGCTGAGCTGCGGTCGCCAGAGCAACGCGATGCCGGCCAGCGCGAAGGCGAGCGCCACCCCTGCCCCAATTAGCGCGGCGGTCGTCTGCAGCCCCTCCCAGCGCGCCGCCGCCGGCAGCGCCCGAAAGTAGGTCGCGAGGTCGGTCTCGCGCAGGTCGCCGCCGAGCCGCCAGGTGACGACCGCGCCGGCAGCGAGCAGACCCGGCAGGATCCCGACCATAAGCCCGACACTGCCGCCGAGCAGGATGTCCTGTCCGCGCCGCGTCATCACCGGCTCCGATCGTTGTCGTCGCGCTCGCGGCGCCGGCTCGGCCGCTCGGGCTTGCCGCGTCCTTCCGGCACCTCGTCATCACGACCGGCCGGCGGAGCGGCGCGACCTTCCCCGCCGCGAGCCGGCCCACCAGCGGCGTCCCGCGTCGAACCGAGGACGGGCGCGCCGCGCGGGTCCGCGCGCTCGATCTCACGCAACCGCTCGGCCGCCTCCCGGTAGATCGTCCCGGCCCGGCGGTGGAAATCGGCGAGCTGCGCGGTCGCCTCGTCGACTCGCTCGGCCGGCTGACCTCGCGCCGCGCGATCCGCCGCCCGCTCGGCGAGCTCCTCCGCGCGGTAGTCGCGCCCGAGCCCCATCGAAACCGTCTCGACCGCGAACCGCGCCAGCGTCGCCTCCGGCTGCAACCCGAACCGTTCCGCCAGCCGTGCCACCTCCAGGTCGGCGTCCGCCTTGACCGCCACCGCTCGCGCGTCACTGTCCGGCACCGCCAGGCCGCGGTAATCCGCGTGCCGCGCTTCGGCCCGATAACTCTGAAGGCTGGCGTCGTCGCGAATGAACGGCGCCGCCTCCGCCTTTAGACCGGCGAGGTCGCGCAGGAACTCTGCCCGCTTCGCCGGATTCTCCACCGACCGCACGTCCGCCTCGAACTCGACGAAGTTCTGCCGCACCTCGGCCTGTAGCTGCTCGATCGTCTCCGCCATCCGCATGGCCTCCTCTGGTGTCAGTCTCGGCCCTGCCGCACGCTCCACCGCGAGCGCCCGCCCCGCCAGGATCGTCGCCGCCGCGGCCTCCAGCCGTTCGGCAAACGCCGGCGCCTGCCCGGCGATCGACATCGCCGCGCCCTGATAGTCGCGGGCAAAGTCGAGGATTTCCGCCGCCGTGGCGATCGCCGACGCCTCGGTGTGTGCTGGCGCCACTGCCTCCCGCCCCTCCGCTCTGGCCCGTCGATACTCGGCATCTGGCACCGGTCGGTCATGCACCCCGCGTGACAGCCGCGTCGTTCCGGTCAGCGCGATCCCCTCGCGCGCCGCCACCGCGACCTGCACCTCGCGCAACCGGTCGAAGGTCAGCTCCCCGCGCGAGGACACCCGCAGCCACTGCCCCTCGTCGAGCCCGCGCCGCCCGACGACGACATGGATGTGCGGATAGGCCGTGTCTTTGTGGAAGGCCGTGTAGTAGTCCCAGCGGTCGCCATAGGCGCCACTGTCGAAGAGCGCCGCCGCCCACGCCCGCCCGACCCGCTCCGCAGCGTCCGGCTCCGTCCCCTGCGGGAAGCTGACCACGAAGTGCGAGGTCCGGTCGGCCCCGCCTCGGTCGGCATCCGGCAGCCCCCAGGCTGCCGCGATCCCAGCGGCATCGCCGACCCCGAGCTCGGTGCCGAAGGTGCTCTCCGACGAGAAGAGCGGCACGTCGCCCTGCCGGCTCAGGTACTCCATCTGCGCCCGAAGCCCGCGGGCTGTCGCCGTGCCGCCCGAGCCGATCAGCTTCACCAGCGCCTGCGGGTTCGGCGACAGCGCCCCGCCGATCGCCGCCCGCCGCCGCGCGCCCGTCCGCCGCCCCTCGTCCACCGGCGGCCGCACCGCGCTGCCGCGGCCGAGGTCGAGGTGCGCCCAGTCCTCGCCCATCACCGCGTCGACCGCCGAGACATGGGCCGGCGCCTGCGCTCCACGCCGGAGCAGCTCGGGGACCGACGGCACATTCATTCCGATCCCCCTGCCCTCTCCGGCTCGGCTGCCGCCTTCAGCCGCTCGAGTCCGTCCTCGCGCCGCGCGCCGAGGTCGAGGATCCGCTGCAGCGCGCCGCGGGTCTCGATCAGGATCCGGCCAAGCTCCGCCCGCTGCGCCATGAACGCCCGATAATCCGGATCGTGCGTCCGATTGGCCGAGTGCGCGATCTGGTTGATGTTCGTCGCCACCCCGGCGAGCTGCCGGTTGATCGTCCGCAGCGCCTCCACCGTCGCGCCATCCACCTCCAGGAAGCCGCCGATCCGCCGTGCAGCGATCCGCAAGGCGCGGTTCCGGTTGAGGCCGAGACCTTCGATCTGGGCATCGAGCTCGGCGAGTTCCGCCTCGGTCAGGCGGATCGAGATCGTCCGATCAGCTCGCGGCTCCTTCTTCGCCGCCTCCGGGTCCTGCCACTTGCCGCGGACCATCCGGCGGTCGGACCAGCCGGGGGCGGCGTTGTCCGCTGCAGGGGTCTTGCGGGATCGGCTCGCGGCTTTTCGGGGGTTGGGTTGGGTCATCGTCAGATGTTCTACATTTGCATATATCCTGCCACGTTAATAACCCAACCCTCTCTCCCTTGCAACCTCCATCTGACCCGGGCACAGTCGGCGTTCTCCGGAGATACGGAACGGGCGGATGGCCAGAACGGCGACATTGCCTGTTTACGGGATTGCCGAGTGACGACATGTCGCGATGACAGTGGTACGGAACCACGCAATCACGGCATGAAATGATAACGGGATGACCGACTGCCATCTTTGCACTATGTCGGAATGACGGATGCGCGGGATGGCCGCGAAACGGACGCACGGAATCGGAGCGCGAGCCTTCATGAAGATCATCAGCTTCATCAACTTCAAGGGCGGCGCCGGCAAGACCACGGCCCTGAGCGTGGTCGCTTCCGCCCTCCTCGCCCGCGGCCGCAGGGTCGCGCTCTTCGAGAGCGACGAGAATGCGCCGCTCGGCACTTGGCGTAGCCATTCTCGGAGGTCCGGAACCTGGGACGAGGCCTGCGCGATCTTTCCGGCTGGTGACGTGGACATCTTCGCGCGGTCGGCCGCCGCCGCCGAGAAGGCCGGCTACGAGTTCGCGCTGGTCGATACCCATGGCGGCGGTTCCGAGCTCAACAGCACCGTAGTCGCGAGTTCCTGCCTCGCCGTTATCCCGACGGCGATCACCTCCTACGACGTCAACGCCAGCGTGCTGACCGTCGAGTTCATCGTCGACCTGATCGAGCGGGAGGAGCTCGGGGAGTCGGTCATCGTCGCCCTGCTCGTGACGAAGCTTCCGCACACCCTGAACAAATCACGGGAGGCCGATCTCGCCTCGATCCAGGACTTCCCGCTCTTCCAGACCATGCTCCGCGATCGAGATGCGCTGACGGGGATGCTGCGCTCCGGGTTGCTCCACCTGACGCTGGAGAAGCGGCGGGCCGAGTCCTCGATCGGGGCCACCCATTTCCAGAGCGCCATGCGCGAGGCCGAGAAGCTCGTCGACGAGGTCCTCGAGGTGGTGGGGGGCTGACGCCATGGTCGAGATCCGCAGGCCGAAGAAGCGCTACGAGGAGCATCGCAAAGAGTTCGCGGCCGCCCGCGGTCTGGAGACCAATCAGGGGGACGTGGAGGGTGGGGGAGCCGGATCCGCCGCGGAGGCTGCAGGGGAAGCGAGGGAGGCGGCGCTGGCGCCCCCTGCCCCGCCCGAGGCAGATCCGAAGCCGCGCCGGCCCGCACGGCCGTCCGAGGAGAAGCTCCGTCTGAAGTTCACTGTCCATGCGCCGATGCCCGGCGCCTCCGCCTTCTTCGACCAGGCGGTGGCATATATGGGGGACGAGAAGGCGCTGCGCCTCGTCCTCTCCAAGGCCTTCGATGAGTTCGAGACCGCCGTGGCGGCCGGCGAGGCCGTGTCGCGCGGAAGCTACGCGCCCGATCCATCGCGAAGCACGAATACCTCGCGGCATGTGTCGGCGGCACTCTACGCGAGCGGCAAGGCTGCGCTGGACCCGATGGAATTGCTCCCCCCCGGCACCTTCGGGCGGGAACTGGCCATGGTCGCGCTGGGGCGGCTTCTCGATACCGTCGGCTGACCGACTTACGTGGCGCTGCCGCGCCTTGTGATCCCACTCCATGAGCGCGCCCGCGTACTCCAGCCGAGCGCGAATCCGCGCTCGGCTGGAGTACGATCAGCACGATCTGGGGGGCCAGCCGGGAGGCGTTCATCGCCCGTTTGACCCCTGCCCTATCGGCGCCGCCAGCGGGCCGCGGCAGCGGCTCGTTCGAGGGAGGGACTGAGAATTGCCCTCCTCCAGGCCGAGCGGGAGTCCAGACAGAACGCACCGCGTTGAAGGGCCACCATGCCGAGGAGATCGCCGCGGCCGGAATCCCTGGCGGGCGCTGGCGCCACCATCAGGAGAGCCTCGATGTCACATGCTTCGGAACCTTCCCATGAAGCACCCAGCGCGTGATGATCGCCCTGCACTGTCGGCATCGCTGCATGGGCCGATCCACATCGCGCAGCAGCCAAGCCGCGTCGGCACCTTGGCGGTCACAATCCATTTGCCAAGGTCCGTCCGGGATCAGCTGACGATCATGGCGGCCGAGATCGTACTATGGCGAACACCTGCGTCGAGGCCTCAGTCTGGCGTTCGACAGGTACGGCAGGCCTCACTTCCCGCCCTCGAAAATCTTGAGTACTAGATTGCTATCTGATTGATATCTGATCGCCATCCGGTTGCAATCTCATGCAAAGCGACTACCTGGTACCCACTCGATGGCCATCAGGACTTTAGATGATAGCTGATTGCCATCCGATGAATATCCGATGGCAATCGGGCGCATATTGTGCGCAAGATGGCCATCCGATACCCTTGTGCGCCAGATGGTTATCCGGTACGTTTAATCTAACAACCAGCCTAAAGGGGCAGAGCAGCCAATGCCGGTCATCGCTTTCGCATCGCCTAAGGGCGGCGTGGGAAAATCCACGTCAGCCCTGATCCTCGCCACCGAAATCGCCAAGCGCGGCGCCGACGTCACGCTGATCGACGCAGATCCCAACCATCCGCTGCTTCGGTGGTCGAAGAGGCCGGGCAAGCCGGCGAACGTCCAGGTGATCGCCGATGCGAACGAGGAATCGATCATCGACGTGATCGAGGACGCCGCGCGCGCCACGACCTTCGTCATTGTCGACCTCGAGGGCACGGCTTCACGGATGGTCGCCTATGCCTTGAGCCGAGCCGACCTCGTCGTCATTCCCACGCAAGGCAGCGAGGTAGACGGTGTCGAGGCCTTCAAAGCCGTCAAGCTGATCCAGACCCAGGAACGCGCGTTCAACCGGAAGCTCCCATTCGCCGTGCTCTTCACGCGCGTCAGCGCCGCCATCGCCACACGCGACCTCAAGGACATCCAGGGCCAGCTCGCAAAAGTCGGCGTCCCTATGTTCAAGACGCAGATGGTGGAGCGGGCGGCGTTCCGGGCGCTGTTCAGCTTTGGCGGCACGCTCGACGACCTCGATCCCACCGACGTCAACAATATCCCGGCCGCCCTGGACAACGCGCACGACTTCACGGCGGAGGTGCTCACCACGCTGAAGCAGACTTCGCGAGAGGGGAGGGCGGCATGACGAAGGAACGCGCGAGCATTACCGACGACATCGACCTATCCAACTTTGCGCCAGAGCCAAGGCCGCAGGGACCGTCCCCGGAAGCCGTGAAGGCCGTCTCGGACGCGATGAACTTTCCAAGCCGGCAGGCGGCCGCCAGTTCTGCGCCCGCGCCGCAGCAGCGGCCACGCCGCTATCTGTCCGGCCGAACCGCCCAGGTTCATCTCAAGACCAAGCCCGAATTTCAGCAGCTGTTCCTCGAGCTGTGCGACAAGGCGGGAGTCGAAAAGCAGGTCGAAGGCTTCGAGCAGGCTATCCTGGCTTGGCAGCGCGAGATCGAAGGCCGCAAGTAACCCAGAGGACGTCCGAGGCCCAGTTCGCTCCATGACCCGGTCGGGACAAAGCGGGATCTTTGTTCCAGCAAACCCCCCCGGGCGCGCCGAAGGCGCCCCGAATTTTTCAGGGTAGGGCAGGAGGCCGCTATGCGGCCGCCTCCTTCTCGCCGACGCCGGCAAGCGCCAGCAGCAGGTCCGCCGCCTTCTGCCCCTCGGCCGCAGCGCGGAAGATCGCCCGCTTGTCCTCCTTCAACGCCTTCAGCCAGCTCTCGACATAAGCGCCGCTCTGCTCGAAGTCCGGCGTGAGGCCGAGGTGGGTGCAGAGGATGACGTTGCCGAGCTCGGCGACGAGTTCCTCGAAGGCATAGGCCTTCCGGTCGGCGAACTTCTTGATGCGGTCAAGGCGGCTGCCATGCCCGGTCCAGTGCGTCGCCTCGTGGGCCAGGGTCGCGTAGTAGGCGCCAGCGGACTCGAAGGTGCCGACCGGCGGCATGTGGATACGATCGGCCACCGGGTTGTAGTAGGCGCGCGGGTCGTCGCTGGTGTCGATGACGGCTCCGGTCGCTGCGAAGAAGGCCTCCAGCTCGGCGTCGGATTCGGTGCCGAGGTCGCGGGCCGGCTCGGGCCGGCGGTAGTAGGTTTCCGGCAGTCCGTCGATCTGGTCGGCGTTGAAGACGTGGTAGAGCTTGGTGAACATCACCTTGCGGGCCGCGGCATCCTCGCTCGCCGGCTCGGCCCTTTCCGTGTCGAAGGTGCCGAACTTGATGACGGGCGCCGACTTCTCGCCCTTCCTTACCTGCGCCCCCAGCTCCTGCGCTTGCCGATAGGTGAACCAGTGCGGCGAGGCGTAGCCCTTCGCGTCGGCCTCGAGCCAGAGCAGGATGACGTTGATCCCGCGGTAGGGTTCACCGCAGGCCCGCAAGGGAAAGGCGGCGCCGCTCCGGTCGCCAGTCCACGGCTTCCGCCACGGCGGCGTGCCGGCCTCGATCGCCACGATGATACGGTCGGTCACTTCCTGTTGCGCGTCAAACTTGCCGGTCATGTCCGTCTCCTTCGTGGTGGAGCGGTCGGGGTCTTTCTGCCCTCGGCCCGCCGTCTGGGCGGCGCCTCCCGGTCGACCGACCGGAAATGCTCTCCGCATTTCCCGGGTGGGCAGAGCGGGGAGGGCGCTGCCCGACCCGCGGCCGGACGAGCGCGGGTCAACCGGGCGGAGACGCCCCGTGGCGCGGCCCGCAGCCAGAGGCGAGGACACGGGGGGCGACGGAGCTGGCGGCCCAGGCCGCCGCTTGCCGGTTGACGCGCGGTCGCCCGGATGCTGGGCGGACGTCCAAGGATGGCGAAGTCGTCAGGGCGGGGTGAGCGGGCCTCAGGCCCGTCGATCCCCCGACCTGGCCGTTGATCAACGCGATCGCCGGCGGCGATCACCGCTTCTTTTCCTCACTACCTGATTTCCGCAGTTCCCTATTGCCGCGGACGCGAAGGAGAGGGCGGCCGGTCGGCCGCCCTCCAAGGGCCCGTCAGGACTGGGTGACCTCGTCCGAGGCCGGGTCGTCTTCCGGCCGGGGCGGGAAGCCGACGAGTTCGGTAACGGCAACGGGGAAGTCGAGCTTCACCGAGAGGAAGACCTCGCCGGTCTCGCGGCGGGCGTTCTCGAAGATCGCGCCGACCCGGCGGAAGCGGGTCTCGGTCTGGCCGTTGCGCTCGAAGGTGTAGGGGACAGTAAGGACGTAGCGGGTCATGTCAGCCTCCGTTGTTTCGGTGACGACCGGCGGGCGGATCGGAAGAGGGCAGGGGGCAACCGCGAATGCGGAGGGTCCGCGAAGGGGAAGCCGTATTCGTGGTTGCCGGCGCACCTGCGCCGGGCACGCCCTGGCCGCGATCCGCAAGGGTGTCATCGCTGCGAAACAGGAGGCTGACCGTGGCTCGGTCGACGACCAGCGTCTCCTTTCCGAAGGCCGCCATCGGCACCGCCGCGGCCCGCCGTCACGGGGATTGTCGAGAGCGCCGTCTGGGGGCCACGAGGCGAAACCATCACGGCCCGATCGACCGACCTGGCGCCGGACCAGCTCGAAGCTCTTCGCACTGTCCGACCAGACCCCCAAGGTGACGCCGAGCACCAGACCGGACGACTGGATGCGGCCGACGCTGCGACCATGCGCACCGGGGCAAGGCAGGGGCTCGCGCGAGGGATCGTCACCCGAATGGGCCGAGACGGCTTGCCGGCTCGGGGAGGCCGGCACGGCCGAGTAGAGCCCGGTCCCGGCCGCGGCCGGGACGCGCCTTGGTGTACCCATCAGGGCAGGGTTTCGCTGGCGACCCCGTCATGATCGCGATCGAGCCGATAAGGATCTCCCGGGCCGGCATCCTCGTAGACCCGCTGCGCCTCGGCTTGGGTCGAGAATTCGCCGCAATCGTAGTCCCGTGCCGACGCCACCACCGGCGCCGCCAGCATCGCCGCAACGACCAGAATGAACCGCCGCACGGCCGCCCCCCAGCTCCCAGGGCCAGATCCTAGGGCAGCGCCGTGCAACCGCTCAATGCCGGCCTCGCGCCTTCGCTAATGCGCGCGCCGATAGTCCCACGGCATCTCGAACTCTGTCGACCAGAGCCCCAGCCCTGCCGCCTCGGCATCACCCTCGGCCTCGACGTACCGCTTCGAATACTTCCGGTAGGCCACCGCCTGGCCGGCCGCGACCATCCGCTCGTTGAGGTTCACCTCGCCCAGCCAGCAGGTCGCGATGTCCCGTCCGTAGCGATCGACGTCATGCGGAACGCACCGAACCGTCCCTTGCCCGATCAGATCGGCAAGGAATAACGCCGACCTCTGTCCGCAGCGCTCCTTCCGGCCTTCGCGAAGACAGATCTGCGCCGACTCCGGCGCGTCGATCCCGTCGAGGCGGATCCGCCGATCGTGGATCTCGAGAGTGTCGCCGTCGATCACGCTGGCGACGCCGATGATCTCGGCGTCGCGGCGCAACGTCTCGATCGCGCTGGCCGGCACGCCGATCGTCAGCATGACGCCGACCGTCATCAACGCCTGCGCCGCGAACCCGATGATGCGCACTGCCGCTTCCTCGCTTCTCTGCCTACCGACGATCCTCGCCGGCGATCTCCTAACAAGCGGTGCGCGCGGTGTAAGCAGGGCCCGGGCGGCGGCGAGCGGGCCGAAGGCCCGTCGAGCCGCCGCCCGCCGGCAAACCCCTCGATCGCCGGAGGCGATCTCCGCTGCCCGCGCGCCCGGTTTCCGGCGACATCGCGGGCAGCCGATGTCGAAGCCGGGGGGCCGTCTGCCCCCCGGCACCCCCCGAGGATATTTAGACGACGAAAATGGGGCAGGGGAGGGACCCGCCCCGAGGGGGCTTCAGCCAGGATCGGCGGGGCGGCGCAGGGTCAGGATGCAGGTGTTGACGTTGGTGCCGCTCGTCGAGAACGCACCGACCGGCAGGTCTTCCCAGGAGCCGTTCGGGAGGCCGTGGTCGTAGCGCGCCGACGCCGGCAGGATCGCGGTCAGCACACCGTTCGGGTGCAGGTAGCGAAGCGCGTGCTCGACGTGGCGGAAGTAGTGGGTGCCGTAGAAGGGCGGGTTCATCACCACCCGGTCATAGTCGCCGGTCGGCACCGTCTCGAGGAAGTTGGCGCGCTGGACGGAATGACCCTTCTCCCGGCACTGTGCGGCGCGGGCGCCGTCGACCTCGATGCCGAATGGCTTGGCGCCGGCGTCGCGCAACGCGTCGAGCAGCCGGCCACAGCCGCAGGAGGGTTCGAGGACCCGCTCGCCGGCGATGCGCCCGAGGCCTTCGACGATCCGCCGCGCCAGCGGGGCAGGGGTCGGGTAATACTGAAGGTCCCGCGCCACCGCCGTTCCCGCCCGCGGCGGCCGCCCGGGCGTCTCCTCCTCGACGTCGGGCAGGACCTCGCCATACCACTCGGCCAGCGCCCGGTTGATGTCGCGGAGCGTCGACGGCTCGAAGAAGAGATGGCCGTTGCCGTTGGTGAAGCGCCGCAGGCGCACGCCCCGCGCCTCGGTGCGGAACGGCTCGCCGTAGCCGGGCCGGACTTCCTTGCCCGCAACGCAGGCCTCGCCGTCGTCGAGAAGGGCGCGGAGCTCCGGCCAGGTCACGAGCGGCAGGCGCTGATAGGCGGCGAGCGCGTTCAGCACGTCGCGGAGCCGGTCGGTGCCCCAGGCGCCATAGTCGCCGACCGACCGCAGGATGACGCGCTTCGGCAGGCCGGCGACACCGACCTTGACCTTGGAGTGCGAGCGATAGGCCGGGTCGAGGGCACAGAAGACCTCGGCGAGGCCGCGGAGGATGTGGTGGCGCGGGTTCAGCAGGTAGTCGCCGAACCGATCGCGGATCTCCACCAAGGTGAACGCCGGGGGCTTCTCCAGCATCTGCTCGAAGCGGCGCTTGTCGGCCGCCGAGGCGATCTCCGCGACGGCGAGGCCCTCGTAGACGTGGCGCCAGGCCGATTTCAGGAGGGCGGCCTCCATCGCCCACGGCGCGGGGCCGGAGCTGTCGCGGAGCAGGGGACCGCCGTGGGCGGTGCCGATGCTGGCGGCCGCGGCGAGCTCCGAGACCGATCGGCCATAGGCGGCGAGCGCCTCGGCGATGCCGGCGCGTTTGGTGTCGTACTCCTCGACGATGTCGGAGAGACGGCGGCGCAGGGCGGGGGCGTGCATGTTCATCGTCGTCCCCTCCCTCAGTGACACGGCCGCTTGCCGAAGTGCTCCCACTGATCGCAGGAGCCGAGGTCGTCGATGATCTCGGCCTCCCGGCCGAAGCGGGCCTTGTAGGCGGCGAGGAAGGTCTGGGCGTCCTCGTCCTCCTCGAGCCCGAGATGGTCGCCGCGGCGGTAGCTGTAGGGGGTGATGTCGGCCTCGCTGAGCCCGACCGCCGCGAGCTCGTCCGGGGTGACGATCAGCCAACCGTGGTAGGAGCTGGCGAGGAAAGTGAAATGCGTCCGCATGGGATCCGGTCTCCTTCGTGGTGGAGCGGCCGGGGGTCTCTGCCCTCGATCCGCCGTTCGGGCGGAGCCGTCCCGGTCTGCCGACCGGAAATGCACCCCGCATTTCCGGGGAAGGCAGAGCGGGGAGGGCGACTGCCCGACCCGCGGCCGGGCGGGCGCGGGTCAACCGGGCGGAGACGCCCTGGCGCGGCCCGCAGCCGGAGGCGAGGACACGGGGGCGGCGGAGCCGGCGGCCTCGGGCCGCCGCTTGCCGGTTGACGCGCGGTCGCCCGGATGCTGGGCGGACGTCGGGCATGGCGAAGTCGTCAGGGCGGGGTGAGCGGGCCTCGGCCCGTCGATCCCCCGACCTGGCCGCAGATCATCACGATCGCCGGCGGCGATCTCCGCTGCCCGGGAACGGAAGCCGCCGGGCGCGCGGGCTGAGGAATTCGGGGAATGAGGAAACGAGGCTCCCGCGTCAGCGGGAGCCCGCTGGGTCAGAGCCGGTACTCGCGCACCAGCTCCTGCTCGCAGTGGTGAAACTCCAGCATCTGCCGGAAGAAGGCGTGACGCTCGGCGCGGAGGGCACGCCCGCATCGCGCGGTCGCGGAGAGCAGCCGGCGGGCCGCCCGGATCACCTCCCGGTCGGTCGACCACACCGGCACGCCAAGGCGGCAGTAGGTGCCGAACATCGCTCAACCCTCCGCCCGGCCGGCGAGGCGCCATTCCCGGGCGCACCGTACTGCCGTCCGGATCGCCCGGCGGAAGGTGGCCCGGGCCCACGGCTCCCGGCGATGCTTCTGGTGCCAGTAGGGCAGGTCGCTCATCTCGTCGGCGTGCTTCTGCCGCCAACCCATCTGACGGATCAGGCTTTTCCGCAGGTGACTGGTCCAGCCCCGGCCATCGTTGCGGGCGCGGGTGAAGCTCCACTCCTCGCCGTTATGGACGAGGCGGCGGGTGAAGCAGGGAAAGCCGCCGTGGCTGTCCCGGAACGCCCGGGCGTCGTGCCGGATCGAATGATGAAAGGCTTTCCATTCCGCGCGTTGCATCGCGATCTTTATCTGTCGGATTGGGAAGGACGGGAGGCGCTCGCCCCCCGCCCGCGGATCCGGTCAGTCGACCGGGTGGCCCGCCTCGATCGCGTCGGCGCAGGCGTTGCAGTGGCCGTGGTCCGGCATGCCACGGAAGGAAACGCCGCAGCGCGCGCAGGTGCGCTCGAACCCGTGCGCCTGCAGAAACCGGACGTAGCCGATCTCCCCGTCCTCGTAGTCCTCGAAGAGCTCGAGCTCGTCGTCGTCGTCGTCGATGGCCATCGGCCGGTCTCCTTCGTGGTGGCGCGGCCGGGGTCTTCTGCCCTTCGGTCCGCATTGGGCGGAGCCGTCCCGGTCTGCCGACCGGAAATGCACCCCGCATTTCCCGGGTGGGCAGAGCGGGGAGGGCGAGTGCCCGACCCGCGGCCGGGGGAGCGCGGGTCAACCGGGTGGAGACGCCCCTGGCGCGGCCCGCAGCCGCAGGCGAGGACACGGGGGGCGGCGGAGCCGGCGACGTCAGTCGCCGCTTGCCGGTTGACGCGCGGTCGCCCGGATGCTGGGCGGACGTGATGATGGCAAAGTCGTCAGGGCGGGGGTGAGCGGGCTTCGGCCCGTCGATCCCCCGACCTGGCCGAAGATCACCGCGATCGCCGACGGCGATCCCTCACGCGACAGCGCGCTTGCGCCGCAGGCCGATCCGGGAACATTTAGAGAACATGCCTGCACGCCCGAGGACTCATGACTCGCCGAAGCACGCCCCAGAGACGGATCGACGACGAGGCTTTTCCGGTGCGGGTCAAGCTGTTGGTGCCCGATGGTGGCTTCGAGCGGCAGTTCGACGACCTCTACCGCTGGCTCGATCAGGAGGTCGGGCGGGGGGAGTACGCCTTCCACGCCGCGAGCGCGCTCGGGATCTCGCGGGACGCGGTCGCGGTCTACTTCCGGGCGCCGGAGATCGCGCACCGGTTCGTCGCGCGCTTCCCCGACCTGCTGCTGGCGGACGGCACCGACTCCGTGGTCTACACCTCCCCCTACCTGCCGTTCGGCCGGCCCCAGGACGAGAAGTCGCCCATGTGCAACCTCTACTCGATGACCCGCTCCCAAGAGGCGATGCGCCGGCTCTTCGCCGGCCTCGAGGATCGCGCCGGCAACATGCCCCCGCTGCCGGGCATCTACCCGGACTATCCGGCGCCGATCATCCGCAACGCCGGCGAGGGCAGGGAACTCGTCATGGCGCGCTGGGGGATGCCGACGCCGCCGCAGTACCTCGCCGGCAAGAAGGTCGACCGCGGGGTGACGAACATCCGGCAGACGAGCTCGTCGCACTGGCGACCCTGGCTCGGTGCCGAGCACCGCTGCCTCGTACCCTTCACCAGCTTCGCCGAGAACGAGACGCTGGCGGACGGCTCGCGGCCGCCGGTGTGGTTTGCCTTCGACGAGTCCCGCCCGCTCGCCTTCTTCGCCGGCCTTTGGGCGACCTGGACCAGCACGCGGAAGGTGAAGGAGGGCCCGGTGACGGCGGACCTCTTCGGTTTCCTGACCACGACGCCGAACGCCGAGGTCTGCGCCGTCCACCCCAAGGCGATGCCGGCGATCCTGACCGAGCCGGCGGAATGGGAGACCTGGCTCGCGGCGCCGTGGAGCGAGGCGAAGGCACTGCAGCGGCCGTTGCCCGATGGCGCCCTGCGGATCGTGCTGCGGGGCGAGAAGGAAGACACCGTCGCGCCGGCAACCTTGTGAGGTGGCCTATTCCTCCGGCGGCGCGCTCTCGCTGAAGAACGCATCGATGTCGCGGTGGCCCTCCAGGACGTTGACCACCTCCAGCACGTCGTCGCGGTAGCGAAAGAAGATCACGTAGTTTCCGAAGGGAAAGCTGCGGAGATCGGGCCGGAGCTCCGGCCGTGCGCGGCCGAGCGTGCCGGGGAGCGAGGCCAGCCGGGCGCACTGGCCCTGAAGTCGGTCGGTGAAGGCCATGCCGATCGCCGCGCTGCCGCTTTCGCGGGCGATGTACTCGAGGATCGACAGGAGATCGCGCTCGGCGGCCGCGAGATAGACGAGGCGGCGCACTACAGCCCTTCGGTCGCCAGCGCCTGCGCCTTCGCCGACAGGGCGGCGCTCACCTCGTCCTGGCTTCGCGCCCCGCCCTCGGCGATCGAGGCCTCGATCGTCTGGCGTAGCGCCGTCAGCTTCGCCTCGCGCTCCTCGACCAGGCGGAGGCCTTCGCGTACCACCTCGCTCGCCGAGCCGTAGCGGCCGTCCTGGACGACGCCCTCGACGAACTCTTCCCAGCGCTTCCCGATCGACACGTTCATCGTCCGCCTCCTGCTCGGAGCATCCTATAACACATATGGCGCATAAACTGCTATCCACTCTGTTCGCGCTCGGATCGGAGAAAACCCGAGAAATCCGCCATATGACGCTGGAATCCCCTGGACTCCTGCTCTACGATTCCGCTTGCGGTACAGCCGGGGACGGCGATGACCGCCGACGGAAATGAGGCAGCCTGTTCTTCCGTGAGGAGGGCAGGCTGTCTTCGTTTCAGATCCATCTACCGCGGCCAATCCTCGTCGGGCCAGTCGCGGGCGGTGTGGATCACCCGGAGGATCGAGACGATCTCCCGGTCCCCGCGCCGGGTCAGCGCGTAGGCGATGATGTAACGCAACCCCGTTACCGACTTCTCGTAGGTTCCAGCCACCCGACCTGGTCGGCCGGTCGGCATCTCGCCGAGGGCGTCGCCGGCGGCCCGAAGGCGATCGGCGACGCGCTGTGCCGCGGCGGGGTTCTCGGCGGCGATGTAGGCGATCCGGGCCTTCAGGTCGTCGAGGGCGTCACGAGACCACTCCACCGCTCGCGTCACGGCGCCTCGCTCCCAGCCGGGAAGAGCTCTCCCGCCGCGCGGATGCCCTCCGGCAATCGGGTCGCCAGGCCGTTCGATACAAGCCGCGAGAGGTAGGTGCTGAAGGTGCCGCCGGACGCGGCGAGGCCGAGCTCCTCGGCCAGGGCCTCGCGATCGACCATGGCCGGGTATCGTCCGGCCAACACCGCCAGCATGCGCCCGGCGCCGCCGGCGCCGACGGCCTCGCACCACCGGCCGACGAGCTCCTCGCTGCTCGGCGGAGGGCCCACCTCGCCGGCGGCGGCTCGTCCGGCATCGTTCACGAACCAGGTGCCGCCGACACCGGCGCCGAGGTAGCCACTGGTGCGCAAGCGCGACACGTAGGTCGACCAGGTGCCGCCCTTGGCGGAGAGACCGGCGAGCGTCGCCCACTGGCGCATCGTCGCCGGCCGACCGTGCGCCACCAGCACCCGGAGGATGCGCAGCTCGGCGCCCTCGCCGCGGCCGCGCCGGGCAGGCGACCGAGCCTTCCCGCGCGGGGCAGGGGACGCAGTCACGGGCGCGAGGGTCTCCTCCTCCGCCGGCCGAGGAGTGGACGAAGTAACGATCTCCCCGGCGAGGGGCGCGAGGGCGCCAGCCGCCGCGCGGATGGCGGCCCGACACGCCTCGAGCTCGGCGAACGCCTGGTCGCGCTCGCGCTCCAGTCGGTCGCGCTCGGCACGAAGCGCCGTCAGCGCCTTACTGTCGTCCCGGCGGGGCTTGTCGGCGACCGGTGCCGCCAGCGCCGCGCGCAGGGCCTCGAGGTCGAGGCCGGTGTCGGAGAGCGGCGCCTCGGCCGCTTCCTCGCCGTGGGCCGGGGTGCTGCCGGTGTCGAGGGTTCGGATCCGCGGGAACCGCTGCTGGACCGGCGGTCCTGAATGCGGCCACCAGAGCCAGCCTTCGCCGGTGCGGAGTTGGGGTAGGGAAGCGAGCAGCGCTTTTGCCTCGGCACGGTCGGCCTGACCCTCGATCCAGGCGCCGATCGCCGCTCGGTCCTGCGCCGCGGTGAGCTGCATGGCGATAAGACAGCCCGCCTGGCTCAGGACGTCCTTGTGGAGCACCGCGGGGCGCTGGGTGATCATCAGCACCCGGAAGCCCCGCGCGCGGCCGCGGCGCACGATGCGGTCCATTTCATGCAGCACCGTGGTCTGGTCGGGCAGGGGGCGCTGGGGCGCGAGCTCGTCGGCTTCGTCGACGACGAGGTGCAGTGCCGCGCGGTTCTCGTGATGCAGACCGGCGAGGAAGGCCCCGTAGAAGCGTCGGCGTTCGCCCATGGTGAAGCCGCTGGTGTCGATTACCGCCGACTGCCGGCGCGCGACGAGGAGGTCCGCGAGCGCAGCGCCGGCCTCGGCCGGCAGCGCGACGTCGGCACGGTCGCCGCCGATCACCGGGACCGGGAAGCCCGGCCCGCCGTTGGCGCCGGCGCGAAGCCCCCACCAGACGCCGGTCGGGTCGAGGACGACGATCTGGCGGCCGGCCTCGAGCAGACCCTCGACCGCGTCCCGGGCGGCATAGCTCTTGCCGCTGCCGGTACGCCCGACGATCGCGACATGCTGTTCGAGCGCGCCGATCGGGATCGGCGTGCCGGGGTCGGCCGCCTTCGCTTCGGGGACGGTACCCGGGCGGCCCGGCACCTTCCGCGGCCGCTTGCTGAGCGTCACGCCTTGCCGCTCTTCGCCGCGTCGATCACGGCCTGGACCTCGTCCATCGCAGCGTCGCGGGGAACGACGCGGCCCGCTTCGACGTCGGCAAGGCCGCGCTGAACGCCGTCGATGATCGCGAGTTCGCGCTCGACATACGCCGCGACTGCCTCGCCAGCGAGAAAGGACTTGCTGCGCCGCGTGTCGGCAGCGAGCCGTTCCAGCTTCCGCTTCGTCTCTGTAGAAACCCGGATGGTCATGGTCGCGGAAGAAGGCATGGCGAACTCTGTGCTGACTTGTACACACTATAGCACAATGGCTTCAGACTGGCGAACATTGGCCACAGTGATCCCCGATCTACACCTTGCGGGTCAGAGCGGGAACGGTCGCGTGGACAGTCGGGCTGATAGCAGTATGCAGCATTTCCGCGGCCCTACGCACGGCATCGAGAGTGGGGAGCTTCTTCGCTCCCGTCTGAATATAGCGAAATTCGTAGCTGGCCGCGAAGGGTGCCAGCGCCTTAACCATCGCAACTGCCTCCAGCTGCTTGGGCACATCGAGCGTCATCCCTCTGGCGACGCATTCCGTCCAAATATTTATGAGGTTGTGACCGAATTTCCTTTTACCAAGTTCCTCATTGGAGATGCCCTTTGCGCGAAGAAACGCCTTCAGAGTCAGCTCTAACGAATGACTGTAGAGGTAATATACGGGCATCACAGATCGTATTTTGAGGGTCTTCGCGTCAATCGCCTCGTGGGCGTGGATCGCCATTCGCAGAAAGGATTCCCCGGATAGGAAGATAGCGATCGGCGGTGAGCGATCGCGATTCTCTGCGCCATTCGCCTCTGGCTCCTCTGCAACCGGAGCAGGTTCTACCGTCTCCGTGAGCGGCGACGGTGACGCCTCCTTACAAGTAGCCATGGCTACGGTTGATCATGTTGCGTCGCGAGCCTTCTCGGGATTGTGGGCGCAGCGGTCGGAAGCTTGGTGGTGGAGGTCCCCGGTGTCCGGCGACCTTCTGCGCGTCGTCCAGCGCGGCCGTTCTCCCGAGGCCGTAGGGCTGAACGTCACCCAGCCCGTGCCGACATGGCCCCCAATCTATCACGAGTGTCCGGTCCCCCAAGCACGTTGGATAGAATCGAGGGTGTCGGCCGTTTCCTCCTCTTGCCACATCACTCGCGTACCGGTGCCAGGCAAGTGCAGAAGTGACAGCGTCAAGTCATACCGGTCGGAAAGCAGGATTTGCTCCTCGACGGGCTCAGGCAGCCAAATACCCGCGGGGTGGTGCGCTACAGGATCGAGATCGTACGAGCGATAGAAATGGTCAGCCAGGGATCCGACGGGTACGGGGCGCGGCGGGACCCCGCGGGTCTTGATGTACGCACCAGACTTGAAGGCTGGTTCGCTGGAACGGGCCCAGAGGACAAAGCCATCCCGTGCCACCACTAGCATGGCCCGCCGCTCCGTGTAGTCGAGCCACCGAAGCGTCGCCGCAGTAAGCGAAACTCCGTATCGCGCGGCGCAGAGCCCAAGGCGATCGAGATCAGCCCTACCTCGGGGTGCGATCTGGGCGCGAAAATCATCCCGCGGCATGAGAAGATCGGCTGCAAAGCGGTTCGCCTGCTGCTCGAGCTGGTTGTATTCGGAGGTCCAGAGCAGCATGTCCTCCTGACGGCACTGAAACCCGGCCGGGTATTGGGCTCGATGAATCAGATAGTGGCCGAATTCGTGAGCGATCGTGAAAGCCTTCCGCCCCTCGCTGTGGATCGAATCCGCATACGCAATTCCCCAGCCATCCTCTGCCCGCTTGGCGCGGATAAGGGCGCCTTCAAATCCTGAGAGCGGTCGGGATGTCACCCGCGTGATCGGATCCTCCGGGTAGCGCTGACAAGAGTACTCGAGGGCGAGGCGATCGACGCGAATGGGAAACCGGGATTCGCCGAGTATTTGCCGCAACACGATCGATAGATCGGCCGCCCATCTCTCTGGCGCCCGCGGCTTGCTCACTCATCGCCCCATAGATCGATCATTTTCCGGAATCGGCGCTTCTCGCCTTCGTCAAGTTGCCTGTATTTCCGAAAGAAGACGCGGTCCTCAGGAGAGAGAGCGGCGTCGGGAGGATCCGTTCCGATGAGCGCATCGACCGTAGTGTCGAGCGCGGCAGCAATGCCGGCGAGTTTCTCGGCGGAAGGCCGCGGCGGGTTCTTATTCTCAAGCTCCCAGACATAGCTCTTACTCGCGCCGGCCAGCTCCGCCAGTCGGTCGAGCGTGAAGCCCTTCTGCTTGCGTAGCCGCCGGATGCGCTCGCCCATCTCTGAGGTCATGTCAGCTCCTGGCGGTATGGCCTATGTTCAGAGTAGCGGGACGCGATAACCTTGACAAGGCGACCATTCATCACCATCCTCATGTTCAGAGTAGCGGTATTTCCGATTCTGAGTGTCCAACTCCACTCAATGAGTCGTAACCTTCAGGTCGGCTTGCTACTATATAAGGGACCTCTAGACCGGCATGCGCCGCGCCGACAAGGAACGAGCAGTTGAACAAGATCGTCTCCGACTTGCCCCTCGGCGCCATGGCGCCCCTCGCGGAAATCCTGCTGGCGGATACGGCCATCAAGGTCGAGCTGCCTCCCAGTCAGTATATGATCGCGATCGAGCGGTATGAAGCTGTGCGCACCTACATCGAGCGCGAGGGCAGCCCGCTGCAGGGCTTTGTCGCTCTCTTCTACCCACAGGGCTCGATGGCAATCGGCGCAACGATCCGGGCCAAGCGCCGGGACGATGGCTACGACATCGACATCATCGCTGAACTGCTGCTCGCGATCGGCACACCGCCTGCGGTCGTGCTCGACCTAATGTTCAAGGCGCTGCGCGGTGAACCAGGATCGCGCTACTACGATATGGTCAAGCGACAGACGCGCTGCGTCACGATTTACTACGCCGACGGAATGCATCTCGACGTCACCCCCTCGATCCTGGTCGATCAGCAGGACCTGCGGCGAAGCAACATCTTCCACGCTAAGCCCGGCGTGCCTCACGACGACAAGACGCTGGAGATGAACAGCCACGCCTTTGCCCGACATTTCCGCGACCTGACGCCCGTCGACTTCCTTTTCGCAAGCGCCTACGCGAAGCGCGCCTGGCTGGCCGACGCGGCGCTGGCCAAGGCGGAGGCTGAAGGTGTTCCACCGCACTCGAGCGAGCTCGGTGGCAAGTCGACATCGGTCGTCGCCCTGCAGCTGCTTAAACGCAACCGCAATATTCTCTATCAGCCACGAACGAGTTTGCGGATGCCTCCCTCGGCGATGATGTCATGCCTGACCGCCGAGGTCGCGGTGCCGGGCCGATCGATCGGGGCTGCCCTAGGGGTGATCTCGGCTCATATCCTGACCTCCCTCGAACAGGCACGGGCGTCTGGCAACCTGGTCGACGTCTGCAACCCAAAGTGTAGGGCTGAGCGTTTCACCGATCGTTGGCCGGAGAACCTGTCAGCGCAGGACCTGTACATCCGTGACCTCCGCCAATTCCAGGTACAACTAGCGATGCTGATGGACCCGGCGCGCTCCCTCAAGGAGAAGGGTGACCTGCTTGCGGCGATGTTCGGAGAGCAGCCGGCACGGGATGTTATCCGCGACTACAATCTCCGGATCGGGCAGAGCGTGCAAAGCGGACAACGATTGATCGGCGCGGGTGGAGGGGTTCTGGTGGGGGCGCCCGCCGTCGCAGAAGCCCCCGTTGTCAAGCCGCACACCTTCTACGGTACGCGGTGGCCCTCGCGATGAAGGGGCTCCTCGCGCAGGCGCAAGCCATGCGGGAAAGGTGGCCGGGATTTGAGGTTACCAGCGGCCTTGGTCCGCGCTCGCTTATCTGGATTGGCGATCTTAAGGGACTCGAACGAACCTTTCGGGTCTGGATCGAATATGGCTTGCCAATTCCCGGTCGTCACCTCGCATTGTTCCGTCAAATGCCAGTCGTACGTATCCTCTCGCCGCGCCTCGTACCGAACTGGGAGGCGCGAGACGAGGCGCCGCTGCCGCACGTCTACTTCGACCTCAAAGACCTGACTTTGTCGCCCTTGTGCCTTTTCGATCCCGAACGCGGCGAGTGGAGCCACGCCTGCCTCATCGCCGAGACGACCGTGCCTTGGACCGTCGATTGGCTCGCCTGCTACGAGGGCTGGGAAGCTACCGGTGAGTGGTACGGCGGGGGTCGACACCTGGCGCCGGAGAGCCGTCGTTATGGATGATGTTGCGTACGATCACAGCGTTCCGCGGCGCTCGGACGGGACGCGTCAGACCCTGCGCGAGGCGCTGCCTTGGCCGGAGGACAGGCCGTTTCGGATTCTCTCGATCGATGGCGGCGGCATCTGCGGACTGCTTCCGGCGCTTGTGCTGGGCGAGCTGGAGCGTCGCTTCATTGGTGATGCCGGGATCGGACGCTACTTCGATATGATTGCCGGCACGTCGACAGGTGGGATCATTGCGCTCGGCCTCGGCCAGGGCATGACGGCGCAGCAAGTTGCCCAGGTCTACCTAGAGCGCGGCGAGACCATCTTCCCTCCGCGGAGCTGGATTGGCCGGAAGCTTCTTTTCGCGCGCAGGGCGACTGCCAACGGATATGACCCTCGCGTCCTCGAGTCCGAACTTAGGCGCATGTTCGGTGACCGGCTGTTCGGCAGCTCGACGAGCCGTTTGTGCATTCCGGCGTTCGAGGGCCGCTATGGCGAGCCGTTCATCTACAAAACTCCGCATCATCCCGACTACAAGAAGGACCGGTTCGAGCGGCTCATAAATGTTGGGCTCGCTACGGCTGCCGCGCCGACTTATTATACTGGCCATCTCCTCGGCGGCTACACCATGCTGGATGGTGGTATTTGGGCGAACAATCCAGTCATGATTGCCCTGACCGATGCGCTCGCGTGTTTCCGTATTGAGCGCCGCCAAGTACGCATCCTCAGTATTGGCTGTGGCCAAGGTACGTTTCGGACTAGTGAAAGGCTGAGGACGGGTGGTTGGATCCGGTGGGCAAGCGCGTTCCGCGATGCCGCAATGCGGGCCCAGTCTCACAATGCCCTTGGCCAGGCCTACCTGTTGGTGGGCAAGGATCAGGTCCGAAGAATCGATGCGCCGGAGTCGTCGGCGCCGATACCCATGGATGACGTTCGGCGCGCCTGCAGCGAACTGCCGCACGTTGCGAGGGCCCTTGTAGAGAGTGCTGGGCACGATCTCTGTCGGTTGTTCCTAAATGAACCTGCCGAGGCCGTTCAATTCGCGTCGCCCGTATGCTGAGGGATCACTGGATTCGGCGGAATCCGCTTGCGGCGGAGGCGAGCTGGGGTCCGAAATCATGCTCTGGGTGACGAACAACGTCGCAAAGCTCAAGCGCGCTTAGACAGAACTGCTCTATTGATCTTCCGGATATCTCGACGTACCGGCAAGCGGGGCGAGACATAGCGCGACGAGCAGGAAAGCCATGGACCAGGATACTTCGATCGACCGCAACGAGCTTCTCGCTCTTACGGCCGAGATCGTCTCGGCCTATGCTGGGAACAATGCCATGGAGACCGGTGCGGTGCCTGGCCTGATCGGCGCGGTCTTCGCGAGACTCACCGAGCTCGCCACGGACGAGAAGTCGTTCCCGGAAACCCTGACCCCGGCGGTGCCGGTGCGGCGATCGGTGACGGACGACTACATCGTCTGCCTCGAGGACGGGAAGAAGCTGAAGATGCTGAAGCGGCATCTGATAGCCGCCTACGGCATGACGCCCGAGGAGTACCGAGCGAAGTGGGGCCTGAAGCCCGACTACCCGATGGTGGCGCCGGCCTATGCGGCGAAGCGCCAGGAGCTCGCCAAGAAGATCGGGCTCGGGCGCAAGCCGCGAGCGCCAGAGCCCGTCGTTGCCCCGAAGGGACGAAGCAGAAAAAAAGCTGTTGCCTGAGGATCTGCGGATCTGCGAGGTGTTGAGCGCCTGAGCGCAGTCGGCCGAAAAGGTCGACCGAGCGGCGCATCATGCGGAGAGAAGTGCAACGGAATGGCGTGGTCCCGTGGTCCTGAACCGGTTGCTGGGTAAGGGATCAGGCGCCGGTTGTCCGTAGGTAAACGGCGGATGTCAGCAGCCGCCAGAAGAGATGGCTGCGGCAGGCGGGACGGTGGACGGGGGGCGTGTATGTGGCGCAGGCTACGTCGCGGCGAGAAGTGCCGTGCGCGCATCGTTCATCGTCAGATACAGCCGATCGCCGCCCGGCTCGGTCTCGGCGAAACCCAGATTCAGATAGAACGCCTTCCGGCGCTTGAACTGCTCGTCGCGCAAGACGTCGAGCACTAATGCAGCTGCACCAATTTGGTCGGATACCTCGATCGCCTTCTCGATCGCATGCGCCATTAGCGCGCCGCCGATGCCCTGCCTCTGACACGCCCCATCGACGGCAAGCGCGGTCAGATAGACCGTCGGGATCGCCGTTCGCCGCCGTCCTGCCAGAACGGGCGCTGCTTCCGGCTCGACCTGATGCGCACACAAGGAATAGAACCCGACGAGCTTGCCGTCGGCACCGGTCGCGCACCAAACGCGCACACGATTCTCGCGAATCAGATCGGAGATCGAGCTCTTGAGCCAGCTATCGATCTGCGCCACGCCGCACGAAAAGGCCCTACGATCATGCAGGGCCTTGTCGAAGAGCCGTATCTGGCAGGACGGCTCAGGCACCCGCCAGAATGTCGCGACGCCGTCGGAACAAAGCCTCAAGCGCTTCGTTGCGCCGACCCGGCCGGTCAACTGCAGCAGCAAAAGCATCGAAAAGCTCGGGCGCGACCACCGTCCTCGCCTGACTAGCTTCCACGTCTCGGGCGGCCCGGTAGGCCGCGGACACTATGAAGGTGCTGGAATCCATGCCAACCGTCTTCGCCGCAATCTCGATTGCAGCGTGCACGGACGGCTGCATCTTCAGCTCCTTGCGCCGATCCTTGGCCTCCATCACGGCCGCGATGCTGTTCTCCATCTGGATCATCATCGATTCCTCATCATGGTAGCCTGCATAGATACGTATATCATACGTACGTGGCAACCGGAAAGTTTCGGTAAAGGGAATGAATGCGGCCGGCGGCTGGTGGAAAGCCACGTTCCCTCCCTGGTAAGGCCCGCTACGGAGGTTCTGCCTTTGTCCCCGAATCGAAGTGACCTAAGATCACGGGAAAAGACGGTGGGGATCGAGCATGGCGCAGCAGTCTGAAATCGAATGGACGGACGCGACCTGGAACCCGATCACGGGTTGCACCAAGGTCGGGCCGGGTTGCGATAACTGCTATGCCGAGCGCTTTGCCGAACGGTTTCGCGGCGTCCCAAACCATCCCTTTACTCAAGGCTTCGACCTGCGTCTATGGCCTGAGCGCCTCGCGCTGCCGGCGAGTTGGAAGAAGCCGCGCATGATCTTCGTCAACTCTATGAGTGACCTGTTCCATAAGGACGTTCCGCCGAACTTTGTGGACAAAATCTTCGCAGCGATGGAGGAGGCCGACTGGCACATCTACCAGGTGCTGACCAAGCGCAGCTCTCTGATGCGAGACTACATCAGTCGACGCTACGGCGGGCGCGCGGCACCGTCGCACATCTGGCTCGGCGTCTCCGTGGAGGACGGGGCGCATACCTCCCGCATCAGCCACCTTCGTCAGATCAACACGGCGGGCCGCTTCATCTCGTTCGAGCCGCTGCTGGGTCCGATCGGCGACGTCGACCTGACGGGCATCGCTTGGGCGATCGTCGGGGGCGAAAGCGGGCCGCGGGCGCGCCCTATGGCGAAAGAATGGGCGCTTCAGCTGCGCGACATCTGCGCCCGCGATGCAGTGGCGTTCTTCTTCAAGCAATGGGGCGGATTTCGACCCAAGAGTGGTGGTCGGCTTCTTGACGGAATGGAGTGGAACGGGTTCCCTCGGCAAATTGTGCCTGCGCCTATCCTTGAGCAGCTGGAAGCCTAGAAAGCGCGTGTGACCGTCAAGAACTTCGCTTGGTCGCCGGGCGGCCCTCTGCCAAGGATCGAAGCGCACTCGCGGCGGAAACTCGAAGTCCTAGGTCGCTACCTGGAGGTGTATTTCGATACGGTCGCTGCCATTCCCCATATGGACCGTCTGAACATTGCAATCGTGGACGGCTTCTGCGGGGGCGGCAGATACCAGGGCGACAACGACACGGTGCCCGGCAGCCCTCTCGTGATCCTTGATGCGGTGCATGCTGCGCAGGAGCGGTTGAACCGCGAACGGCGCAAGCCAATCGAGATCGCAGCGACCTTCCACTTCGTAGATGCCGAGCAGGAGCACCTCGACCATTTGCGGACGGTCATTCGGGCCGCGGGATATGGCGACGGCATCGGGACCACGGTGAAGCTCTATCAGGGAACGTTCTCTAGCCACCTTCCGGAGATTATTGCTGATATAGCCAGGAATCGGCGCAAGGGCCGCTCGATCTTCCTGCTCGACCAGTTCGGTTATGCAGATGTTCCTATGGGGGCGATCCAGTCGATCTTCGACCGCCTGCCCGCAGCAGAGGTGCTGCTGACTTTTTCCATAGACGCGCTGCTGAACTACCTTTCTGAAAGTCGCGCGGCCAGCGAGACGCTAGAGCAGTTCGGTGTCGATCACGCCTTCATTTCGGCATGGGAGGCAAACAAGGGTGATGACAGATTCGCCCGCATCTCTGGGTCACGTCCGTCAAGGTGGTGGAGAATACGGGTGTAGACTGGGGGCCGTCGGTCATGCTGCGGCGTCGGTTTCTGCAATGAGGGATGGGTGCGCTTCGGCTGGGGCATCGAGCTCAGC
>Ga0075163_10002035_pt1 | contig 27217 bp, 25 predicted proteins | sample JI1023141ADNA_FD_71478 | JGI IMG/M metagenome (GOLD analysis project Ga0075163, IMG submission 71478) | Wastewater effluent complex algal communities from Wisconsin, to seasonally profile nutrient transformation and Carbon sequestration -... | ecosystem: Engineered > WWTP > Effluent > Algae...
CCCCAAAACCCCAAAACCCCTATTAATGTTAATAATATTAAAGAAACACCGTAAAACTATGTTCGCCGAAGTTCACATCTACACCACTCGCATCCAAGACCTCAGAGAAGAGATCTACAACCTCAGAGACAGCAAGGATGAGCTGGACGTTCTCATCGAGCAAGAGAGAGCAGCAATCGCGCCACTGGGACTTACAACAAACTCAGCCATAGAGTTTTATGAAGGAAGAAGGGAAGTGAAGCTGAGGTTCATTGAGATAACAAGGGAAGAGATCAAGCAAGAGGAGAGGAGGCTGCTTGCTGCGGGCAAGCCCATCCATTGATGACTTAAGCTTTAAACAACATCTCTCTTTGGTTTGGGTTTCGAGTAGGACTTAGGGTTTGTGGAAGTCCAATAAGGAATCCGGTGAAGGGGTGCCAAGATACAATAGGAATAATAATAATAATAATAAGGCACCCTGGATTACAATAATAATAATAATAATAATACAATAGATAGATAATAATATTGTTAATTGTTATTAGCGTGACCTTTAACTTTTAAGTGAAGGGTTCTTTATTAACCCGAGGCCGAGAGCTTTCAAACTTGATATGGTAGAAGCTGGACTTGACTTTGCTGAGATGACTAAGGAGGTTGTGAATGCTTGGTGCCCACAGGATGAGAACAAGGTATGCACTGAGTCTGCATTCAGAAGGAACATCGAGATCTTTGAGGATGACAAAGAGTTCTTGAAGCTGCTTAAGAAAGAACAGAAGCAGCACTACACCAACGTCCGCCTGAGAACCAAAGCGCCTGCCCTGATCCAGAACGAGTTCGAGAGATACTACAGGGAGCGAGAGAACCTCGACGCGCACCTGGCCAACGCTGCTCCCCAAGATGATGTGAGGATCGCGCGCCTGAGGAAGCTGCTCGCTACTGTGGTGAAGAAGCACAGGAGGAACTTGGCCAAGCTCACGGCCATGCACAGATACGTCTGATTTATTTTAAACACTTACCACCAACTTTTCTTTATATTAATATTCTACAAACAACAAATACCTAACGACTTGTTAGTCTGCACATGTCTCAAAAGTTCAGGCACCCCTTGCAGAAAAAAATACTTAGCGTATCTTTTGCAGGGGTGCCGCCGTATCTTATCAGGTATCTGGTGTCAGTTACTTTGTTACGCGTATCTTACTGAGAATCCATATCTCGACATATCTTTAGAGTATCTTTGTAAAAACTTGCATATCTTTTCATATCTTCTCATATCTTTGTATATCTTACATATCTTACATATCTTTTAATCAACTTGTGACCTTTAACTTTTAGTGGGACCTTTCCTTATTAACCCGAGGCGCGGACCCTTTCAAAACTTAACATAACCATGGCCAACCCCATCCGCCTCGACTCCTCCTCCGTGTCAGACCTCGAGTCCGAAGACTACAACCTCTCCGTCAACGAAGACAACGCCAGCATTGCTGAACCAGAGTTCGACTAGGCCTGTGAAGACTTCGACAACTTCAAGGAAGATGAGACAAACAAGTACAACGATGTTGACTGCCTCAAGAACGCCGGCTTCATTCGCTTCCTCAAGCGCAAGGACATCAAGGTCACTATTGATGCGCATGACCAGCTTGACCACGTGAGCCTCAAGGTGATCGAAGGACGCTCAGTCTAGTCCTTGAGATACAAGGTGGAACAAGTTCTGGAAGACGGCATGGCTGATGCCAAGGACATCATCCCTATGAACTCTCAGGCAGCAATCCAGAAGCTGATCAAGAAGAAGAACAGGATGATTGCGCGCAAGGCCTACATGCTCAACCACGAGAAGAACGCGAACATGCACCACTTGGCAGCCTACGGCAGAGTCTGCCATCAACTTGAAGACCAGAAGAAAACTTGCGACGGCAAGAACAAGCTGATCTGCATCGCCATCGCCAACAACTGCAAGGCCATTCTGAAGAAGGCAGGAGTCTTCACTCCCAACATGCTTAGACTCTGCCAGAGCTTCAAGGAGAATCGCACTCAGGCCACTCTCAGACTGATTGTTGGACCCACTCTGCAGATGATGGGTGGTGCATCCCTGGCAAGGAACATGCTCCAGCTGAGCCAGAACGACATGGTCGACTAGATCTTTGAGCTGACCAACGCTCGAGTGGAGAAGCTGCAGGACCAAGTTTCTGCTATTGCTGAGCCTTGCAGCATTTGCCAGGTCTCCGACGATCCTCCAGTTGCCAGTCCCCACCAGGGAGAGATGATGGTGCTCAGCTGCGACGCCAACCACAAGTGCTGCCAGAACTGCGTTAGCGCCACAAAAAGAGCGAACTACAACGTCTTGAAGTGCCCTCAGTGCAGAGCTCAGTGCGAGGCTCTGCTCTTCTCAGCTTTCGACTGAATTTGATTTAAACATTTGACTTGCATTTTTTTGGGTTCTTGGGAATTGAAAGGAAAAGAAGAAGAAAGAAAATGGCTGAAGAAACACAAACTTGACTTGGAGAAAAAGAAAGCCTGAAGAAAAGTACTTGGGTAAAAAAGTATACTTTGGCAGCTAAGTTTTTCAGGCTGAGTCTACCAAAGTATATGCCTACTGCGGGAATTGAACCCTACTCCTCAGGAGACTAGCTCCTGTCATGCACCGTACAACCAAGCAGGCTTCTCTGACTTGGCTCTGGTGGGACTGGCTTATAAATCTTTTTTATGGTTAGGACCAAGGTGACGGCAGTCAGCAATAAGAAGAAGGCTAATACGAGACAGGCAGAAATACGCAGAGATACTAATATTCTTATCTATAATAGAATGTTACTTGAGCGTTTAAAGGAGCACTACCTTAAGACAATAGTTGATTAATGATTAAAACTCAATCATTCAGAGTCGCTGTCCTCAAAGTGGGCGTGGCTGCGCAGGGTGTCGTGGAGGTGCTTGATGCCGTAGCCCGAGTCGAACATCTCCATGCTCTCGCAATGGCAGACGCCAGTCTTGGTGCAGGCGCGCAGAATCCTCTTCAGGGTCTTGAGCCTCAGCTCGTTGGTGCACTTGTAGGAGGCGAGCCCAATCTCGTACTGCACCGCCGCATTCCACTTGCACTCCACTGACATGCCCAGCAGCTTCTGCTTGTTCATCCTCGCCAGGATTTGCTCGTGGAGCTCTGCCACTTCCTTCTCCCTCCAGTCTTCGTGAATCTTCCAGTTCAGGTATCTGGGGATTCCGAAAATTTGAGGCTGCTCCTTCTCTGCCTCACGCACCAGCTCCTCTAATAGCTCTGTCATCTCAGAGCCATGTTCCGACACCAAGTCCTCGGTGCGGATCTCTTCCACAAAGTCGTCCAGCCATTTGTCGTCGTCGCTTTACATTTCCTATTTAATAGTAATAAAACCTCAGCATTATATAGTAATAGATTATAATAATTAATTTAAACGGATGGTCAATAAAATAGTAACGTGCGAATAATTTAAACTATAAAAAGTTGATTCCAACCTGAGTATAATTAATTAATTGCGGGATGGCGATAAGACGAGACATGAAGGGACTGGATCACCAGCAAAAGTTTCATGACACGTGGGACACGTATTTCTTCGACGGACTAACCTACAACAACTTTGACTAGGAGGATGGAGAGAAGAGCATGAGTCTAGTGTGCACCGTCTTCATCGGAGACGATTAAATGTTTTCAAATATAGCCGCTAAAATTAAATAGTATATCGCGGTTTTATTTCCCCCGGAAAAAAAGATGATTCAAATTTTGACTTCTACAAATTAAAAGATTGATGAAGTGGGTTACTTCATTAGCGACATGCCGCTCACGGATCGGCAGTGTGCATTCAAGCGGGCGTTCGTGTTCAAGATTTGCATGGACTCGAACGACAAGGGTGTCACCTTCTCGAGGAATGCGAAGAGGACGCAGAGCAAGGCGTTTGCTACGGCGATCAAGCGTGTGTTGTGTGACCTGGTCCTGGATGAGGATGAAGCTGGGATGATGGAGGCAAAGGATGTGTTTGCGGGCAAGCTGGCGTTCCTGGCCAAGAGTCGCTCCCTCGACTTGCAATCGGTGAGGAACTATCGGGTGAATCGCATCCGCTTCGAGGAGGTGCCGGGCGCAGACAAGCCCAAGGTCGTGATCACGGAGACGTTCACGGACAAGACGGTGAGGCAGATGGTTGGCATCGTGAACGAGCTCATCGAGGAGATTATCGGCACCGTCTACAATGACGAGAACTTTGACTTTAAGCCGATGAACGTGCACGTAAAGTACAAAGAGAAGCTGCTTGACTTTACGCTGGGAGGAGAGGCCTTTGCACAGTGCGACACCCTTGGGCACAACCCCTCGATCCAGGAGAAGGTGATGCTCATCAATAAGCAGCGCCTGGTCGAGCACGTGATTGCCGACGTCAACAAGATTATTGACGGGATCGTTGGTGTGCACCCGGACGCGGAAAAGCTGAAGGGCACGATCGATATCGGCTACATTGAGGAGAAGCTGCGCACCAAGATCCACAGCATCACCCAGCGCATTTCGTGCAAGAGCGGAGGAATGAAGAAGCTGCAGGGGATTCAGACGCACATGTTCGTGCACACGAGCGACTATGCGGCCCAGCATGCGGTCGGCTCCACCACCAAGGGCACCTGGACACCATTCCTAATAGGACCCGGGTTCTCGGTGCAGTTCTTCCATTTCATTGGAGCGGCGAGCAAGATTGTGTTCCTGAATCTCGTTCAGTACAGTGATCGCCGGGTGAACCTGTTGCTGTATGGGATGCATGGCACAGGCAAGACGTCAATGGTGGCCGTCTTTAAAGAGTACTTTGGTGGCGAGCAGGTGCAGGGCACAAACATCAATACCGCCTTCTCTGGGAGCCACATTGGCAAGGCGTGCATTCTCCTGGTGGACGAGTTCCCAAAGATTAGCACACTCACCCAGCCCCAGATCAACAACCTGAAGCAGGAGCTCGACATCCAGAGCACAAAGAGCTTCAATGTGAAGCACAAGGACATTGCTCCCTGCTTCAAGTACATCCCTTGGGTTCTCAGCTCAAACTACGACATTAACGACGCCGAGAAGTCGGATGAGAACTACAAGGCGATCCAGGACAGGATCAGGCGAGTGTACTGCGGGAGCAAGGCGGACTTGGACTTGTTCAGGACGGGCGGACCCTACAAGGACATCCCTGGCTTTGATCGTCCCGGCATGATCAGCAACGACTTTTTCCAGAGGTGGTACCACACCTACATGATCGCCGTCGCTCCCTTCTTCATCCCCAAGGACTACAAGGTCTTCTACAGCCAGAGCGTGGCCCTGCTATCGGTGAGGAGTCTGTACCGCATCCTCAAGCATCCCGTGAACTTTCACGTCTTTTATGTGTGGATCGAGGAGGACAAGTGCGCGAGTTTGTTCGGGGAGCCCTACGAGAACCAGCACCAGTACGACGACCGGCACATGAAGGACGTGCAGGAGATTGATGAGGCGGTGAACGGTTGCTTCATGAGGATGCACGAGGCGCTCACCGAGAAGTGCGAGACGGAGAACCAGAAGAAATTCGTTGGTTTTGTCGATGACATTAAGAAACTGGTCCCCGACTCGATGGCCAAGGCCAAGGCAAAGATGTTTGCCTTGCTTCACGAGAACCTCCAGGGCTTCAATCCGTCCGACGACGACATTTTCGAGCTCATGGGACGCCTCTACGAGAAGAAGGTGGCCCACGCCGAGGTCAGCCAGCTCATCATGCAGGCCCGGGAGCGGTATCAGGGTATGATCGGGATAGAAGAGGAGGAGGTAGAGTGACCTTTAACTTTTAATCAAAACGTGTCTTATAAACCCGGGGAAAATAAGAGAGGTAAGTAAAAAAATGGAAGGAGAGTTTATTGTGTTTGATAACTTGGAGCTGATGTTTGCGGACCTGATAGAGGAGGGGGCACCAGGCGCACTGCCTCCTCGGATTGCGGACCTCGCTCGCCGAAGAGTTCAGTTCAATCCACAGATTGCCGAGTTTGTTCTGGATGGTCTGACGAACTTCTCAAGAGACGATGACGTGGCAACTTTTGATGACGTCGACGCAGAAGAGTTTGGTGACGCCACCTTTGAGAACTTTGACTGATTTATATTTATTTAAATGAATTCCCATATCATTTCCCAAAAGCTCACGGTGCACAAGTTTCTACGCGTAATTCTCCTAAAGCATAAACAACTGCAGAAAACGCAGCCAAAACTGACGTATGTTCAGTGTTTTAAGGCTCTATTTGAGGCCGTGGACCGGGAGCAGTTCATGAGAGACTTGTCGAATCTCTACGAGGCATTTTTGGCGGTATGTGAACACTCGACTGAGAAGCAAAAAAAATACACGAAGAAGGGATTCTTGTATGGAGTGCAGGCCAAGTCTAGTGACAGCGAGGAGGACGACAACTTTGCCCAGTACTTCAAGGACAGCACGGATCTGGGAGACAAGTACCAGATTGTGTTCATTGAGCCTCCGGGCGGGCGGGACCAAATAAAAAAGGCGCTAAAGCTAGAAGTTCCCGGGTTTTTAAAACCAAAGCTCACCGCCGACAAGAAGGGCATCTACGTGATTGATAATGCGATCGGGGAGCTAATGGAGCTAGTGCTTGCGCAGGCAAAGAAGGCGTACGGAGAACTGAATGGAGAGGTGAAAGCGGAGGAGTTTGAGCCCATAGAGATGGACCACGGCGCGATGGGCTACCTACTCAACGTGTCACCCAAGGTAATTTATTTATAAATGAATATTAGGAAATTGAATACTCTGGCTCCCGAGACGCTCAGTCGAATGATGCTGATGGGCACGCTACTGATTCTCGTGGACAAGGCAATGAGGAAGAGGCAGCGGCTGCCATGGGTGGCGACTTTGCTATCAAAAAAGCTAAGTTAGATCGCGGCCGAGATTCTGGAAATACCGCGCAGCCAAAGACACTTGCCCGAATCCCGGTTGGCTATCCACGCATACAAGATCAACCTCGAGCACCAATTGGTGCAAAACGAAAGAACAGAGAGGGCGATCTGGAAGATAGCGCTGATGATGCTGACGAAGGAGACGACTTTATCAAGCGCCCAGGCATGCAAAAGAGCGGGAAACTTGATCTTGCGGCTGAAGTGGATAATCTGAAAAGGAAGAGATATTGATTTTTAAATCAGTTGATTATAATTATATATATGGCCACTCCCTAATAGCTCGAATAGTTTATGCCGTACCTTGTAAAGTCCGGCATTGTTGTGAACACGGGATCAATCATAGGGTGTATCTGAATTTCAAAGTCTGGCACAATAAAACGTCACGAGGCCTGTTTTAAAATGTGCACATGCGCTCATCCAAAACTCGAGGAGTTGACAATAGTGACCTGGAACAAAAAGAGGAGTCAGATACAGATTTGTGTGCTCAATGACATGGTAATTGGTACGTTAAAGTTTAAGAGATGATCAATGTCGGTTTATTTGTTTCTTTTTCTTCTTGATTGTCTTTTCACTCTTCACAAACATCTGGTCCGCGGGTTCTTCCTCCTCCTCGTCCGTGTCGTTTGTCTTGTCAATGTTGATATGCATTTCATTCTGCCGGCGTCTCTGTTCGATTTTTGCCATGTTTTCCTCGTAGAGTAATTGGGCGGTGTGATCAATCTGTGTGCAAATCTCGCAATTTACACATTTAAGTCCGAGGCGACGTTTATTAAAGTGAGAGTCCTCGGGGTCCATGTATAATTAAAATTATAGACTAGAGACAAATGTTGACACCCGAAGAGCAGCGCATGTTGGAGTTTGTGTAGAATGTTGATGTGCCCCTGAGCGAGCAGGATAGCTATTAATCACCTCGGCTCTTTGAACCAGAGACTCACGGGACGGACGAGTATGTTATCTAGGAGATGAGGATGACAAATAAAAAAAGTGCGGGAAGTGTAAAAGCGTTCAATACTCTATTCTCGATAATAGCCGAGTAGCAGACGCACACAATAGAGTAGACATTTTCTATTGACAAGTGTCATCTGTATACCCAAGATATTCAGATTACGTTTCGTTTACGGACAAAGAGCGTGGCGTAGCTCGTGGAAAAATTATTGCCGTGTCAGACGTTCCCGCTCAAATAATTTGAGCTTCAACACTAATTGTCTGGTAGACTAAAAATGCGTCAGATTGTAGACATGTGCATCGTATCTAAATCTTTTTAGACATTCTCATAGATGACGCTCTTTGACATGTTCATAAGATTGAGTGTGCCCATTGCCACCGCATGTCTGTGAGACCTGTCTGAACGCTTCTGCAATGCCATCATTCAGCAAATTAGGCAAGAGAATGGCGTGGATCTAGATGAGGAGGACAGCAAGAATTAGATTGTGACAACGGTGGTGGTCGTGAATGTGGGTGATGTCAAGCTCTAGAAATCGCAGCAGTTTATGAGAAGCTCCTTCTTTTATCGATCCTTGGCCGTCGTCTAGTTCCCAGACGACATTTTATTTTTCTGGCTAAATCACACCATTGACACGCCCACTCACGCACCCTACTATAACACCCAAAACAACATGATCTGCTTTGGGAACGATTAGACGACACCGCTAAAATTCTTTCAGTTTATCCGACACCCTGAGCTACCCAAGAAGAACAAGGATGATGTGACGGATTAGATTTGGAATCTGGTAAAGAACCAGTTCAAGAAGCAGACGTGGCTCTTTGTCTCTAGCATCATGTTCAATGACTCGAGGTTTGGCAAGTCTCTGACTTCGGAGAGGACACGCGTTTCCCAGAACTTGTTCGAGTTGACGCCCAACTCGTATCGCCAGATTGGCTTTGTAGACCCGATCCTCTAGATTGTGGAGCTGCCCACCGTCATCATCCAAAAGGAAGACTCGGCGCAATCCCAGTCCCTGAGTTCGACGGGCACGGGCGAGAGTGTGATGAATCGAAGTGGGAAGGAGGTGTTTGAGGAGTGGCAGAGAAACAAGAGTATTTCGATACTATCGCGCTGTCTCTTTCTGCTGTCGATTGAGGAGACGTGAGACGGGAATGTGAGCATGGAGCAGTACTTGTCTGGTGATAATTTTAATTTGATACTCACCAAGTATGATGGAGCCCTGTGCCAGGAACTGAAAGATCACATGAGCATCCACGCCAACAAGCAAGTCATCCACCCGCATCCCGTCGTCGCCATGAAACAGTCCCTCTACCACGGTCACTCCCTCGACATTGACGAACCTCTCATGTTTGGTCCCCTCTTTGCCACGTCCGTATGCTCGGCGCTCAAGATGATAAGCTACCAGATGTATTGCATCGACTAGAACCGGCAGTGTGATCAGGGAGCAATCTTGTTGTGTGGAGAGAGTCGGTCGGGGAAGAGTGTGATAAAGGAGGGCGTGTATCAGTGTTTCAATGGCTACGAATGGAGGAAGACGAATGGAAATTTTTAGAATCCGTAGCTACTAACGGCGAGCGTGGTGTGCGTCGAGGAGGTGGAGTTGAATCAGTTCAAGGATGAGAAGAGTGGGATGAACATGTGGAAGAAGAGACTTGATTAAACAATAACGTGCGACATTGACGTAAAGTAAAAGGAGGGAAGCAATTGCATGTTATATGTTCCTTTTATTCTTACCACGAATGACACACCTTCGTCGCTACACACCCGCATTGATCGATCCTTCTATGAGCGCATTCAGATAATATTTTTCCCTCACTCTATTCTGAATCTAAAAAAAGACATTGAGAAGCTGGAAGATGCGCATCACGATCATCTGCATACCTCGCCACCCAGCTGGATAAAGAACAAGGAGCTCACGGCCACCATGCAGCAAAAGTAAATGACGGGTAACCTGGTAAACTTGTTTGCCCTGCTCTTTCCTCATGAGAATCCCACCCGGAGAGACGTCTTCATAGACGATATAATGTGTGAACACATTGTAAAGCTGCTGCTGCATAATCGATATAGTTCGTTCCTGTATCTCTACTTTTGCATTGATGGATCGAGTATACTTACCCAGCTCGTCTATCACCACTGCGCCAGCTACAATCTAAAGAACAAGAAGATTTGTTAGCTTTCTAATTGGTCACAGTATCATCGCCAGTACGTGGCAGAGAACGAGGCCTACAGTCAGTTACTCGACTTGATGTGTCACATGTGTTACGGGTCCCAGTAGAAGATTAACAAGCAGAATCGTTAGACGCTCTTGGATCCAAAGACGACAGTGGCACAACTTCACTCGACCATCGTTGAACTGTGTTTGAATCTTGCTCTGCTACAGACGCAAAAGACGTTCAAGTACTATTAGACGGAGAGCGAACTCAAGTCTCTGATTCAGGTGTGTGTCCCCGAGAGCAACCTGAAGAAGCATATACTCTACTGTTGGGATCGCATTCTCCTGAGACTCGGTGTGAAGATACACAAATGATATTTTAAATTATTACTCAATAAATCACCATTGCCTGCATGATTATCCTCACCTAGCAATCTGCCCACTCTAGCGTCAGACCCCCACCTCCTGCCGCATCTACCGTGTATATGGCTTTTTGCTGACTAAAAAACTTGCTTTGATTATTGTTGTCCGTGGTATCATCTTGATACTGCATGATACCGTACGATGCGCCGGACGAAGCACCGACTGGCTGGTTACCAGACGTAAGTTTGATAATTGCATTGTTTGTATAAATGTTTGGAGTTACATCTACGATTTTCACATAAATGTCTACAATGAGTTGCTCGTACGGTACATTCAAGTTGTGATCAACCGTAAAATTAAAATTAGCGGTCACTGAAAAAAAACTCGTATCATACATTTTTCGTCTTGGAAACGTAGTAAGCGCAAACGGTTCCGTCATGTAATCAAATCCAAACAGTTCACTCTCTGTTACATAATTAAGCGTCTCAAGTTAAGGAGTTGTCACGTATTAATTTGTAAGTAGATACATTGCGTTGACGTAGTTTTAAGCTGCCAGATATGACGATGTCACATAACTTGACAATGAGCTCTCGAGTGCATAATCATCCAATTGATCCTGCGTCACGTAATTTGAGAGATCAATATCACCGGTGCTCGAGCTGCTCGTCACGGGACTGAAACCCACCCCGCCCTTGTTAAAGTAACCATACATTTTAATAATTATAAACTCAATTCGCGTCACTCGCATCAACCGAGAGCAGTCGCTTTGATGGTTCCCTCTTGTCCTCGGTATCCGAATTTGAACCCGAGTTTTCTCTTCTCTACACGGGCATTGCATTTATTCTCTGCTTTAGCTTTCCCATCTGCAGCTGTCATTGCTGTCGACACTGGCAGCAGTGTGACCGACCCGTACTCCCTCCCTGCGAGCTGCGCTCATACTGGAGATTATGTGTTATTCCATTCTGTCCCGGCACGGTGAGCGACCAAAGTTGATTGGTTCGGGGAGGCACACCCACCTACTCGTCCCTCCTACCACAACACGCCAACAGTCCCATCAATAAAATTATTAATTATAAAACCCAAGCTGACCCGTCTGCATCTGCGGCATCGTTCCACCACCCGGCACAATGAATCCAAGCGCATTGTTTCCGAGGTATGTGTTGGGCACAAATCGAGGCATGGCCTGACCCATACTAAAGTCCTCCTCCTCCTCTTGCTCCGTGTTCATGACCGAGGGTGGATCAGGGGCTCCCGCATACGGATTCAGAATGTATCCTCCCTGCACTCCCCTCTCCACCTGCTCGTCCGCCAGCGTCTTGTACTCCTCAAAGTTAATGTCGCTCGTCCCATCAAGCATCCCATAGATGCTCTGTATTGCCTGAGTCTGGGCGCTGTGCTACTCAAATTCATGCTACCCGTTCAGCAGCTGCCCCTGGAACACGAGGAAATCCATGTACTGTTGAGTGTGGGCCGTGTCCTCAATGTGTGCGATTCTCTCCTGCATCTGCGCATAGAAATCCGTCTCCTGGAAGAGCTCCTGGGTGGACGCATACTTTACCTGCAACGCTGCCGCATCCTCCGCCTCCATGTCGCTCATCCCCTGCCTCTCAAACTCCTCCACCAGCAACTCGTGCATGAGTCTCGGCACATCCATCTGCTCGCTGATTGTGCTCTGGTACGCCGCAAACGCACTCTGTGCCTCGGCTATTGTGACGGCGCCGCTGCTCACTTGCTGTATCGTGTCGTACATGTTGTTTACAACGCGGGCAAGTTGCATGGTGGGCTACTTTAGGGCGGATCCCGATATGGAAACATCAAACGCCGGCTCAACAATTTCAGGGGCCGGCCCAAGCGCCTCCAAGTCCATTGCTGAATTTTGTAGCGCATTCTGAAAACGTTGCACGAATGATTCCCGTCCCAGCTACGCAAGCTCAACTCCTTATTCACCGGCACCACCACCACCACTAAACATTCTACTCACATACCTGCCCGCACTCCCGAGGGCCCTCAGCAAAGCCGCACCCACAACTCGAGCCGCTGCCGCCGCCGCAGCCGTCAATGTACCCGACACGGCCAATCCCATCACCGCAATCGCAGCCATGGTCATCCCCGCCATCTGCAGCGTGTCCCTCGTAATATCCCAGTACATGTTCCAGCGCTTCTTGTTGCGCTGCTGCTGCTACATGTCCTTCATGTGTTCCCTTGCCAGTTTTGCATTCTTCTCCAGATCCATAACCTGCTTGCGCAATGCCGTTTTTTATTATTCCAACGTTGCAATTTCTCCCATTAGACTCCCACTGGGATCACCCGTCGACTCTTTTTTTTTCTACCTGGGCTAGTGTCGAATGAATAAAGGAGCAGATGGATTAGGTGCATCAATTTTCAGCATGTTATTTGTGCGAGCGCTGGTTGATGCGATACTATACGAGTCCTGCAGAATCTTTTCCGTTTACATTTTTATAAACCAAAACAATCCCTCACCCTCATCACTCTCCTTTTGCAGCTACTTGAATGCATACTCGGTGGATTTTATGTGATCCGTCAATTATTAAACGTCTTGAACCGTACGAAGCTTTAACTTTCCGGGTGTCTCCGAATTAAATATGTCATTGCGTGCCTGCTGCTTTAGAATCTCCACGTTGAACTGCGTCTAGTCTTTCAGTTTTTAAAACGTCTGATTGGTTACATTGTACATGCTCGTGGAAAGCTCATTGTATTAATTTGCGTTCATACCATTCTCCTTGGCATACTGGTCAAGTCTCAGCTATACTCCCCTCAAGAATTGATCATGTGGCGTCTATGACAGCAGTCTCTTTTTAGGTTTGACGCGGGACTCGGGACGATAAGGGAGGGCACCCGAGTAGAATGACTGTGTATTCTACTTTATTTTTACAACCTCCTCCTAGCTTTTGATGAGCTAATTTGGAGTCATCGGGACAAACTAATTACCAAACTATGAATACATTAATTTAATTATAATCACTCGTTGATCATGATTGTGGCCTTATGTTTTCCAACCAGTCTCACTTTATCAACCTTTAATCCGGCATCATTCAATCCATTTCGAATAAAATCTCGTTTGGACACTGGTAATTCTTCTATATGTAACTCTGCATTATATTCACCCCAATAATTATACCACTTTGATTGCGGATGTAAGATTGGCAAATCTTCTGTAATATCAAACTAGGGAGCAACCTTGGTAAAATCAAATCGACCAGTTTTTTAGTCATATAAATTTACGTGAGCTTGTCCGTCATTTACCACCTTTACAGATGTGTCTGAAATTTTTAATTAGTTCTTGAGTTTAGGGAATGCTCTATCATATATTTCATTTTTATCATTTACGGCCTTTGTCCATGCCATCATTTAATCCATAGAACGCTGCTCGTGTTGATTGACATAGTTGGGATTTGTGATGGGTTACACATTTAAAATGTCTCCCAGTTAATCAATGTCTCCGGGACGATTTGGATTCAGTAACTGTGGTTGGGTTTGCTGATTCATTCTTGCAAACTCTCTCAATCGACTCACCTCCATCTCATCCTTGCCTCCACTCAGCACCTGCAGTAATCTCTGCTGCCTTACTCCAATTGGCACATCTGGATCACCAAACGGCTCAAAATTTGCGTCATCCACCATGTTCACCTTTCTCACCGGTCTATTAAAATAATCCTCGCCAAGCACGCTACCCTATCCGGTTTAGTCCATGTAAAACGACGTCTGCGCCACCCCTCCATCATATCCCGGAAACTGAGTTCGATACATATTCTTTAAATTTATAATTATAATCTCATTGATTAATAAAGCCCACCCTTCTCATCATCCTCAGCAAGGTCTCTGTCGCCGTTGTGTCTCTCTTCACTCCCAGCTCCGTCCGGATACTACTCAAGTTGCGCGGGCTATTGGGTGCCACGTCTTGCTCCATCTCTTCATCATCTCTCACCACTTTCTTCTTCTTCTTCTTCTTCTTCTTTTTCGTCAGTCGTCTCTTGGCTAGTTTTTGTTTTAGCCCCTCATTTCCATCCATACGCTTTCGCAGCATTGCATTCCTGTAGAATGCGTTCTATGCGCCCTTAAACTTGTTGAGGGTATCATACTTGAACTTGTAATTGTAGTATCCCTACTTTCCGCCCTTATTTCCCTTATTATAAAACTCTTCATTAGTTTTTTTTGTCTTATCTTCCTTTTTCCCATCATCATACTTGTTGCCGCCTCTTTCTTTTTTTTCCTTGAATGTTTCATCATACAATTTACGAGGCGCCGACGACTTGTTTCCATACTTTGTTCCTTTTGGTGCAAACAGCACAAAACCTCGCTTATTTTGCTAGTTTATAAAAAAGGTGCCTTAACTTGTAGCATGTTTCCATTCTTGTCCCAGTTTATATTTTTCAGGGCCAATGGATATATCATTCATATCCATGTATTTCTTGTGAGCTGTTGAGAATTTTTACAAATCATCCTCGGTCATATCCCTAAACGAACCCGTGTTTATATACTCCATGCCAGTCGTGTACGCCGCCTCCAACAATGTCTTCATGTGATTAACCTCTTAGACACTAGGATCTATAAATCCCATATTCTTTAGTATAAACATTCCATCCTACTGCCTAAGGGTTGGCATCGTACGAGTGTGCTACTTATGGAGTGCATACATTCCCAAGAAGGGTCTATCAAATGTGCTCTTCTTCATGCTAAGGTTCTTTCTAAATTTATTAAGCGCCATTATACCCATCGTATTATCCTCAACTTTGTTTAGCTATTATACAAGGAACTCTGCTATTCCAAGAGCAGGATCATTTGCAAGTTAAACTAGTGTTGCTCCTCTTGCCACTCTTGCCATTGCCGCCTTTGAACTCTCCTACCCAAACAATTACTCAACCATCGGAAGAACCAACTCCTGCTTTAATTTTTCTGGAATTGATATACCTAATACTTTTAATACGGGATCCGCTATCGAACGAAGCTTTAACATTCGAGATGAGTTTATTTAAGCGGAACCCATCATGGCCTGCTCCATGTTTGCTAACGCGTCCGTCATGTACTCGGACAACATTGCCATAAGGGGAGTCGTGATTTAGTTTATTGGATCTGTGTATGACATGCCAAAGTATGCGCCAGTTATATGGTGTTGTATAGCCTCCATCTGATTTTATGTGTGCTTTTACATGAACTTGTTTCTAAACTCGTCAATCTTTACTGCAAACGATTCAAGCTCTCTGATGCGGAACAGATTGTACACGTGGTACTTACCTCCCTCCTTTATACCCTCCTTTATTGTTTATAACCATGTCAAAATGTCTTCACCCGTCGTCGTAGCAGGACGTTCCACAATTCTTCTAAGAAAATTCTCCTATGTTTTCAATGCCTTTTCATTTAGTCCCTGTAAGTGAATATTATCTCTTTATAATCCATCTAACGCTATCTAGGCTTACTACATTCGATATTATGCTGTGTCTGCATCGGCAGCAAACATTGCAATAGCCGGATTATATGCCATTTATATATCGTTGCTCATTTCTTTAAAGGCAGCGTAATCTACGCCGCTGCGCCGCATATTTGCTTGACTGGTCACAAACTCATGTTGTTGTGCCTTTATCGTCTCTTCAATTGTTTTTTTATTTTCTTTATAACTGTCCAAGTCTGCAATGGTTTTTCTGATTCCATCTAGATCCTCCTTGGCCGTACCGTGCCAAATCTTATCCCGGAACGCTGGATTAATCTAGTGATACTTGCCCAACATTCCAACCATCATTGGCATCACAAAACCAAACTCTGGCATCTCATCAAACGTGGCCCCAGATTTAGATTTAAATTTGCCACCCAACTATTTTAATATTGCGCTAACTCTGGGCGCCATCTCCGTGATAACCTTGTATTTAACATCCGGGAGTATGTGAGTGGTTAATTAGTATATTAGTTCGCGCTTGTATGCGTTGTTTATATATGCAGCGTTTTTAGTAGTGTCTGGAACAATCTGCCCGTTATTGTTAAAGTACGATTGCAAGAGTGCATGTTATTACTGATCTCCCGCCAGCATAATATCAATACACTCCAGGTACTGATTCTATATCTGGGTTATGTTTACAAAGTCATCAACTTATTCTTTGGTAGGCTCCACTAACTCCATGTTCTTTGATCTAAACATGTCCACATTAAATCCAAAGTCACCGCCTAACTATCGTTTTCTTGCCATGTTTAGCATATGACAGCCCACTTGTGCAGCAGTAAACCCGGACGCCGATTGCTTGGTCAATGGCATTGCACCATAGCTCATTAAATCTATAAAGGCGCCAATTGTCGACGGATGTATTCCATGAGGAAACATGTCCTTTGTGAACCCAAACTCTTCAAACAGTATACCCAAACCATCCACGTCCACCTCATCCGCAAATCCCTTTTATATAACACTTACCTACTCGCCACCATATTGTCGTGCACTGTGAAGGTGTACCAGGTGTTCAAGTTGCTACAATAGGGGAGGATTAAATGTCTTATTTCCCTTGTTATTCTAATACAGTTGTAGGGCCAATGTCTGTACGTCCGCACTTGAAACCTACATTTTTTTAAATGTATCATCATGAGTTATTGGCACATCAAAGCCCGTCTAGAATAGTAAACCTTGCTTTTGAGTTTCCTTCTAGTTTAACATGCCATCAGACGTTACGTAACGTTTGCGGGCGCCCGTATAGTATTTGATTTGGGCAATATTGTCAAGAGTAAATGTTTCATACTCTCTCAGTGTCATATGCGACGGATCTAGATTTGGCATGAGTGCCGCATTTAATTAATCTATGGCCTGCTGTGATTTTTTGTCTGCCATTTATAAAAGCGTCTCCATTTCTTCAGCTTCGGAAATCACCAGCGTGCGAGTGTAAAGATTTATAAAATCAAAATGTGCCTTCCCATATTCTTCGTGCTTGAGTCTCTGAATTGATTATAGATCCTCTTTTGATACCTTAGCAGATCGGAGTAGGTTAGAATTCTTTGGATGCATTGCCATCAGGTACATGTTTTTTATCATGGCTGCCTCTGTATGTGGATCAAGAGATATGCCTTGTATTATTCTAACCACATTTAAAGGACTCAACCAATGTGTCTCAAACATTGCAAAACGCTACACAGGTGTTCCAATATTATCCTTTTCCTCCTTTATCATCTCTGTATAATTTGTCTCCAGGGTCCGGAACATTTCAATGATGTGTTTATGAACTTGTTCAAACGTTATATTATTTGCTCCGAACATTACACTTCTATTTCTCTAAATCTAATTCAGCTTACTCTCGTGCTCACTTCCCGCAGTCGCTGCCATTATGTTCATAAAATTTTTTTCATTTATGATAGACTCTTCAAATCCTCCCCAATATTATTGAGCATATGATAGGGGCACAATACTCATTAAGTAATTTGTCAAAACTTTTTAGCTTTTTCGATAGCTTTGCATATCAAAATTGAAAAACTTTTCAAACTCTTCGATTTAAACAGTTGCCGACTTAAATCTATCTGCCAACATTCCCATTCCCGATACGGGCGACATATATCCAATCTCTACGGGCATGTGTCCGTTCACCGCAAAATCAAGAAAATATTCGGGTGTAAGCGATCCTCTAATACCCGCCAGCATGGCGTCCAGCGAGCCTACTTGAGAGTCTGTTGTCTCTTTCTTTAGTTTTAATAGACTGGCGAGGGCAGTCTATACGTTTACAAGTTCTGAAGGATATTACACCATGGCATAATTGTATTACTCCAGCTCGTTGTTTACTGCCTGAAGCACTCCCACAAGGTATTCACTTCCCTCGTACAACGTCAACAATTTTCCAATAGTCTCATTCAGGTGGATGACCTAGTTGTTTGGACCACGAACACGACCCTGTAAGACCTCATCTATTATCTGACTTTAGGCATCTCCAGGCGGATGGGTAAAATCCTTGATTACTTCGGTCATTGGCTTACTGCCTTCCTCTAGTTTTTACATCATGCTAACATACGCATTTTGACTCGATGGTCCTGCCTACAACACCACCGTATACAAGGCCGACATTATCCTGCTAAAGTTGTCATACATCTTCTTAGTATTCTTGTCTGGTTCTGCGTACGCTAGACTTAAAATTTTCTTCTACAATGCCGTCTAGTGTCCATCCATAATATCGGTAAATTATTAGGTAGTCTTAATTTCCTCCTAAAATTGTTCCAAATCTGACAAGGTTGGCGCACGTGACGCTTTATCCGATTCAAAAAACTACATAGAGTACGGTCTTTGTAGACTATCTCGAAACGTAAATTATGCAGCCTTCTCCAAGTGCGCAAATTATTCAATCTCTCTAGCCTTTATTATCTTGAGACCGTTAAGTAATCTCTGTGGATCATCAGCGTATGCAGGATTCAAATGCGCTTTTCTAAATGGACTCTGCTGCATATTTTTAAGCGATTCATAGTCGGTGATACGCACTAGCGCCTTGTAACCGCTGCCCTTGGGGTTAATGTACATGTGAAATTTTCTACCAGTTATCGCGTCCGTGTCAATATAGAATCCCTTGCTACGATTCCTAAGTTTCATTGCGTCATCCTCCGTCATGAATAATAAATCCCTCTCTCCCAGTTCTAGCGTCTAGTGTTTCGGCTTGGTTTGATCTGGTTAGATGGGAGGCACAAAAAATATATATGTCTTGTCATAGTCAAAATCAACAATGGCATACGCATTATAAAATGAAGCAGCCGGCGCTATATCCGTAACTTGTTCTTCAATCTCCTTTTGTATTTACACTATATTTTCAGCAATCTCTTTTTTTTCTTCTGGTAACATCATAAGCACAGACACCAAGTTGGTCTTTTATTTGAGTATCCTCTCAAGTTCAATCTCACCCAACTTCATATTCTTCTCTCGTACTTCAAGCTCTCTTGCCATAATCTCCTGCCACGTTTCTGGCATTTCTACCACTTTGGGTACGTATACAAGGGCAGATTTGGCCCTATAGTACGCCATCATGTTTTCAAACGCATAATTTTTTGCAGTCTATTCAGTTTGTAATTATGTAGGAGCAATATATTCTTGTTTCATGAGTGACATTGTTCGTGGGTCCTACAACACATATATGGCCTCGTATAAATCATTTGTTAATTTTTCAGTCATCCAGTGCAGTTCGATTATTGGGCTAACATCTCTATTTTCTGTAATAGTCGGATACGTAATCAGTCCATGCATCCACTGTTTGCGTACGGCTATTTACACAAATGGAATCATCTCATGATGTATCTTGCCTCTCAATTAAGCACCAGACACGAAATTTAGTGCATCCCTCTTAAATGTCACCTCGGCGTCCTATCTATGTCTCTGAAAATACTTTGTGCGCGTCTCTTGGCCCATATACTATGTCTAATACATTTTAAACATTCTAAACTTGGTCATGTCCTCTCCCTTTCCAGGCATAAACATCTTTGTACTCGTCAAATCAAATGCTCTATACATTACGGTGGCAAGCGCAGTCTCATGAGTGTATATATCGGGAGAGTACATGTCGATCGTATCAATCATGTACTGCAAGGTTTCCTGTTCCCAATTTTTTTCTCTTGTTATTCCAAAGTACCTCGCCATTTGTTTAGTGTTATAATTGTAAATGTCGTGCTCTCCCAGGAACTGTGCCAGCAGTTGCTGGCGCTAAAGAGCAGTCGTCGCTGGATCCTTGTTGAACACGTCTAGCTGATATTTGAGGTCCTTAATACTTAGCCCAGCGTTTCGATTGGGTTCGTTCAACGCAAATATTTCAAACACTCTTCGCAAGGACGCTTCCTCGGTTGACCCTATAGGATGCTTAGGATCAAGCTATTATACCGCAAGCGCAAGTAATTTTTACTTGCTCATCATGCCTATCTCATCGTGTTCGGAATATGCTATGCCTACTTCTTCCATTAGACCAAGTAACGAAATTTTAGATTTTGCACTAAGATGTTCTATCACTCCAATTGGCTCTGTCCGATTGTTCTGCACTTGGCGATCAAACATGTCTTCCTGTGCTTCTTCCAGCATTAATACGGTGCGTTCCAAAGCGGCTCGTTGCTTATCATAAATGTGTGTCCGGTGCGAGTACATGTTATGATATAGAGCGTATCCAGCGATTGCTCCTATTCCTATTCCCCCTACTAACAAGTATGGATTCCACATAAACACATACGGAATCTAATTAACTCCTGCATACACTGCCCGAGCAAGAGGTGGGGCAGCAACCCCTGCCATTTGTTGCAAGAACCCTACAGCAGGAGCAATGTTTACGTTTTACGCAGCAGCCAGCGCCGCCACATGAGCAGGTGGCACGTAACCTCCTGCTCCTCCTATATATATTAAAGCAGCTTGATTTCCTGCAACCGCCACTGCCCCTCCCGCTGGTCCCATATACGCATATCCCGCCGCTCCCGCAACCATTGCCACAAGTTACGCAAATGCCTCAACACCAGGATCGTTTGGATCGGGTGGTGCTTATGCTGGTGGTGCTTATGCTGGCGGTACTTGAGCGGGTGGTGCGGGTGGCTGCTAATCTCCAGCGTTTACTGGTCCATCTCCTCCAGGAACATTCGCAGGTTACTCGTCTTCAGAATGATCCGATTAGGTCTTGTCCTCTTCGGGAGGGGGCGATCCTGGATCGTCGGGATCATCGTCATCCCCACCGGGAGGTTCTTCGGGTCCACCAGCCGGTCTAAGAACAGGTGCCTATTTTTTTTGACGTGGTCCCATTTTTTGTCCCGCCGTTGCCGATTCTTGCACTATTCGTAGTGCCTATTATGTTGCAGATTCTTGTTCAACTCTTGCATTTGCGCCTTTTGCCTCCTCTGGCACAGGCTATTGTATGTTTGGTGCGTTTGGTGGTTACTAAACTTAGACTTGTGCCTATTAAACTGGAGATGCTGGTTATGGGCGCTACGCAAATGGATGATTTTATCTAATAAGTTCTTGATTGTGTACTTCATTTATGGCATCTTGAATTGCTTCGGGATCATCATCGGCCATGTATCCGAGTCCTCCATTTGCATCGTCTCGAGGCAACACGGGTTCATTGGGAACCTATCGTGCGGATTGCTCCGCTTCGTTTTGTACGCGTTCTCTCTCTCTCCGTATTTGTTCCATCTATTCTCTAAGTTCATTATTGACCTGTCCGGGCACGGCCCGTTGGAACTCACGACCGGCCCTGCTGGCTGCCTCATCCGCATTGAGTTGATCTACCATAAGAGACACGTCTTTTTTTTAAAGTTGCTTTTGTTAAACTGAATACATTCTCACCATGTCTCGGGCATATGATGCTGCTTCCAATTAGTAAAGCTCTACCAACATTTCCTTTGTTACCGCCATATCGTTATTCATTCGTTATGCTATACGAGCATCCGCTTCCCACCTTTTGATCAATTCCTCAAATTTGAGGTCATACAATTCTTAAAATTCCATTTCCTGATATTCTGCGCTCTCCATTGCTCTCCGCAATTCATCACGATTTTTTTTTGCCTGCGCCTATCGTTATAGCGCAAGTCTATATGGGTCATCTGCATTTTACATTAATCGGCGTTTCACGTCTTCAGGTACCTGCTCGTCCTCTAAAATCTGGGCAAGTTCTCTGTTTACCAATCTGTTCAAAATCTATCTTTCTATTTTAAGATCTCTTATCGTCTGCTGTATTATGGTTTGTTCTTCGTCTGGCTGCGCTTGTCCATCCTAAGCTGCGTCATGTATTTCATCGTCTAGATCTCTGATTGTCTATACAATTTTTTTAATCTATTCTAAATGAAGCTCTGTTTATTATATAGCAAATGCACGAATGCCTACCTTGTCGCCCTTTCCCCTTCTCCATCCTCTTTCCATTGCCTTTTCCATTCCCATTTCCTCGACATCTCTATGCATTCTAGCTGCTTAAATGTCTGTTTCTTGGGCTGCCCTATTAACCTCAAATTCTATATGCTAAATGTGTGGCAAGGATATCAAATACTGCGCATAACCTTCGTCATCTAATTCTTCTATCCGTTAATCCATAAACTCATTAAATTCCTCGTCAAGTCTATTTAATTCGTCACCTGCTCCTAATATTTCCGATGCCCTTGCATTTTGTAACGATTCCAGTATTTCATGAGCTGCCATTGGATTTGGGAGATTATTTAGATTTGATCTAACTCCATACTCGAGCGCTCGTGCCAACATGCCTGCATTTTGTATCATTTCCTGATACTATTACCTTACTACATCGTTTCTTGCGCTGTGTATCTATTCTCGTGCAACAGCAACCACGTCGTTATAATACGCTCTCAGTACCCGAAAAGCTCTTGCAGCAAACCTGGCACCCACCGTACCAATTACAAGCATTGCCGCGTCCGCTAGTCTCATATTTACTACTTCTCTCTCCATGTTATCGCCCAGCTGGGCAGGATAAAAATCGGTTAGTTGATTGTCACGAATCACGTTTACGCTGTGTATGACGGTGGCAAGGGTATCCGGATTAAATATGGTTGGTGAATCAAATAATGAATCCAATTCGGGTCCAAGATACGAACCAAGACCATCAAACATTCCGGGTCCTTGTTCTGCTCCATCCAATGCTCTCATATCCTAATTAGGAAAAAATTGATATCCTCTTGCTACCAGACCATTTGACACCATTTCCGCCACCTTTACCCTCTACTGGTGCGCCTGCTTTGAGTAGCCTCCCTTTAGTCTCTATCTGTCAGCTGCGCGCTTCTCAGCATTCTGATGAACTTCATTTGCGTCATACTATTGTCCGACTATGTTTGCCAAATTTTCGGGCGCATACACGTGTCCATGTGTCACCCTTCCAGTCTAAGAAATGTTAATGTGTGCCCCGTCTGTTAACAGCACCTGGAGATTAAATTGATTTTCGTCATAAATAGGAGGCACTGGTAACATATTCGGTCCGTATATCTCATGCAAGCTAATAAATGCCTGTATCTGATGAATGGAACCAAACTAGTATATCATTTGAATGGTTCGCTGTAACTGTGTGGATGTTCGACGCAAGTTTGCCGGTACTCTTGAGTTTGTGTATACCATGTGTGCCACCAACTCAACGTTAGAATAGATACGAGGAGCATAATCATAGAAAAATTCTTAATTTTCTTCACCGTACTCAATTACGCCTGATAAGATGTCTTCAGATGCATTTAAAATAGATGTAGTAGCAGGAGAGTAAAACCATACTCCCCTATTTATATCCTCTTAAAAAAATGTAATAAACGGTCGCGGATTTACCAGATCAAAATCAGACTATATTACAAAATTCATTCTCTAGTGTACTCTTTATTTTCCAATTTCAAGTAAAAAATTTCCTATGTTTATTAGATCTTAGTGAGACAACAACTCTATTTGTTCAAAGCCCCTCATGGCCTGTGTGGTGCCATCATACTCTTGGGCTCTACCATTGAGTGCTAAATGCGTACCCCGTAAATACTACAACACTCTCATCGCATTTGCCTCGGAATCTACAAGCCGAAATCGATCGGCCTGAGTCGTAGTTGCAAACGTAGACATCAAAAAGTCGCCCATATTTAACTGTCCTGGATATTTTATGGGATGTGCTGACGGGGCAATCATGTCATCTCTTTTTGATTGTTTCGAGTTGTATTCCCTGACACGCGGAGATTATGCTGGAAAGTTTATTACGCGCACGGGTCTCGAATAAGGGATGGCTTCATATGCAGCCTCTCTCACCATGAAATCCATAATTTCGTTTGATCCCTGTATTAAGTTTATACCTTGATTCTAATCAATAGAGACGGGACGCTGTGCTCCAGGCGCCGGTCCAGATTCCACACCATTCATGTCTCCAAACACGTTTGCAATTGATGTGAACAAATCCATTAATATATTATCAGAAACGCCACGTTCGTTCGGAGGTTTTAGCTCTGGATCATCATCCATGTTAAACTCTCGAACTCGTGGTTCAACAAATACACGCGCTTGCTATCTACCCACCAACGGATTTACTGGATCACGCGCCGGATTAATGTTGGCTTCAGCTAATGGGTGAGGATCCCGTTATGCCGGAACAATATTAGGCTATTCTATTTGGGATGCATCTTAATTTGCGCCCTCTTATGCTTATACATCTGGCTACTCCATTGGCACCAACTCGGGTACCATATCAGAATCTTCTTCTTCTTCCATTTGCGGTGCTAAATAATTGGGCTACGCAACAATTACCGGCTAATTCACTGGAATTTATCTTGGCGGAGCTTGCCATCCATTCCTGCGCAATGGATCAGGTTTGAGGGCTTCTTGTTATTCAGCTTCCTACTCTTCATCTTCCGGATATTATACAATGGCTTCCCATTATTCGGGACGCATCTCTACCCTTGGTTACCGTCCCTCTCTTTGTGCCGCCTCGATTTCCATTCTGGTAGCAGTAAGCTCCGCTTGCAACGTTGCCTCAAACTATTAAAGCTCAAATTCTTCCGTTACCTTGTCTACGTGTAGTGTATTTCTTAAAAAATCTCTTAGTGTATACATTGCGTCTTTGTCCAGATTTTCCAGCTCCATCAATTCCTTTTTAAACTTCGTAAGTTGTTCCGCCTTAAACGCAGATAGTCGCTAAGGTCTCGCTTTTGGTTTAGGTTAATCTTCAGTGGGTTTTACTGGATATATCAATTGTCTAAGCTCAGGACGAATTTATACGTCGTCTACAAGGGCGGATGCTGACCCAAACTCGTATGCTGTCAACTTATCAGTAAACGAAAGACTCGCATTATTAGCTTGTCTCAAATATGCGTCCCTAAACCCTTGTTATATTTGTGAGTACCTAGAAACTAAATCTGAGTGTGCCAACTAATTTGCGAGATGTCGTACATCCTCCTTCACTGCCCTAATGTTAGGATTAAGTCTAAACTATTCAAACAAATTCTAATTTTGAATACTGTGTCCCCTTTGTGCGCTAACTCTTGCAATGTTTTAATCTATCACTTCCTGTATAGACTACAGCCGCATATTACCTTACGCGTCTCTGACCATGGGTAATTACATTTCATGCATCTATAGTCCAAAGGCGGATAACACTCTTTAATATGCGTTTGCAATCTCGTGAAGATGACCAGAGTCTCCATCCATGACATACAGCTCCGTATTTCGTATCATGGAAGCTATAAACTGTTAAAGTCTACTTGTGATCATATGTCTTCTTTGTCCTCTTATTTATGGCGCAACTCCTAGTGGTCTTGCGTTTGGTTCAGGTGGATACAGTTCATGTATTCTTCCAATTAGACGCGGATCAGATATCATTTGCAAGATAGGTTGCATGCCAGCTTGTAAGTCCTGTCGTCTAAACCGTATTGTATCCAAGTATGCACGATCTGGCATTGCGGATCGTTCAATCATTCGTGAAAATATATTCATCGAATCCGCCATTTAATCTCCTAACCCAGATAAATAGTCATACAATCCCGTAAACAAACTAGCCGTCATCAGCGCATCATACGTACCAGGGATGGACAAATGTCCACCCGTAAGCAACAAATACAGAGGCTAATTCGTCTAAAGCAATACTAGAGGCAAGGCCTTGTTATTGTTCATTTAATAATTATAGTTAAATAAAGTTTAAAACAGTCATTCATTGTTCCTGTTCCGCCTCCTCGTCATCCTCATCCTCCATCACCGCGTCGTGCAAGTGCTCGTAATCTTGATTGGCAATTGTATCAAATACCTTCTGGATTGCGTTCCTCTCCATATTGGCTCCTTCCTCAAAAAGCTTAATATTGGTCTGGAAAAACTTTAAGAGGTCGTCATTCTGGTTCTCTTTTTGGAGTTTCTTCTGCATGAGGTGAATACCCTTAATATTCTGGAAAACAGGCCTTAGTTGCTTGGTAATGGCCTTGTTTCTCTTTTGGTTAATTTCAGTGATTTTTTCAAGTTGTTTTTGACGATGCTGTTGCCTAAAATCCTCCTACTTTTTCTTGTCTTCCTCCTCTTTTTGTGCAATTAGTTTTCGCTTCTCATCCTCCTTCAGCTTCTTATTCTCTTCTTTAATAATGCGTCTTTTTTTCTCCTGTGCATCATTCTTCTTTTTTTTTGCACCCTCCTTTACGCTGATCGATTATGCACCTGACGTTTCCGACATGAATAAGTTTAATAAATAATTATATATATTATAATCACACAAACGCATAAAACCTTTCTTGTCTCTGTCTGGTAAAGGCCAGATGCATTTCCCGAACCCTCAGGTCACTGGGTACGCCCTCATAGAAATGAGACGGACCATAAAACTCCTTCTTTAACTCTTCCGGTATCTGTGCGCTTGTCCTCAAAAGAAACTGGTGAGTTTCTGGCTTGGTCATTGATTTGGCAAACAAGTGTTCCATGCTCTCATAGTTTACCATCGGTATAAACTCGGCCACTCCATCTTGAGCAATGTTAATTCCAAACTTTTTCATCACCGGATCCGTTGCTGCAAACGAGTTTCTATTCTCTATGTTCTACTGACTCCTAAATTGACGACCCGCAAAGAATGGTGCTATTCTCTCCATGTAATCCATGTACGGTTCGCCTCCCTCTGCATTTGCCGTACCCGACGGAGCTTGTCCTTGTATCTGATTATTTATATTTGGATGTCCTTATTATGGAGGTTTCAGGGGCATAGATGACCCATACGTGTTTTAATTTGATTATTTTTAGTCCGACTAGTTTTACGACGAATACCCTGCTGACATATTTAATATTATAATTATAAATGGCGCTGCACAGAACCAGAGTTCAGACTTTTAAGACTGGGAGAAAAATGTTGTAAAAAAAGGTTAAAACTGTACAAGGCAGTGATTTTATGTATAAGAGTTATCATCTGGTAAAAGAAGGTAAGCCCGTAATGTAGGACTTGATGAAAAAATCTAACATTAAAATGCCTCGAAT
>Ga0075163_10002036_pt1 | contig 27214 bp, 18 predicted proteins | sample JI1023141ADNA_FD_71478 | JGI IMG/M metagenome (GOLD analysis project Ga0075163, IMG submission 71478) | Wastewater effluent complex algal communities from Wisconsin, to seasonally profile nutrient transformation and Carbon sequestration -... | ecosystem: Engineered > WWTP > Effluent > Algae...
GAAAAAGAAATTCAACGAAGCAGGCGCAGTCGCGGAAAAGACCGTCTGGAATAAGGCTAAAACACGCAAATGGCAAATGACCTATAAACTAGTAGAAGTGCAAGAATCCCCAAAGAGCAAGCGCAAGAAAGAGGCCCGCGCTGCTAATGCAGAGAAAAAGACTCAGCTTAAGAAGGTTATAAAGAGAACACGATTGAGCAAGAAAAAGTCACCATCAAAGCGAAAGACCACTTCCAAAATTAAAGATTAGTCCTGCCAAGTAGGGGCCACGCCTGTCCCATAAGCTAGCCAGCACGGATCAACCTTAAGCGCTTTCGCCAAATGTTTTACCGTTTCAGTCGTTGGTGCCTGGCTTCCTCTCTCAATGCTGCTAATCGTAGACGCAGCCACTTTGCTGATATCGCGCAATTCGGCCATGGTCAATTCGCGTTTCTGTCTAGCCTGCCTCAGTCTCTTTCCCAGCTGCTCTAAGTCGTTTGAAGCCATGAGGCGGTAGTACCACGCTCTCGACGATAAGGCACCCCCCACTTGACTTGTTCTGTATTCCGTATACTGTATACAGTATGACGTCGATAGAAACCACCTCTGTTTGTAATGCTGACGCGCTTGTCAGCCCTCACCATCTTGTGACCGCTGCATCACAGGGCAGGCCACTGTGTGGCGACTCATCGCGCGACGCTGTGATCGGTGCCTACGTCGAGCATCTCGACGAGCGCGGTCAATTCGTGCGTGAGGTCTTTGGTAAGACAGGCAAGCCCGCGAAGGCTTGCGTACGCTGCCTAACGCTTTACCCGTCGGTGCTCCTATGATGGAGGGCGCTCGCGAGGGATTCGGCGTCTGGTTCAAGGCTCAGAGAGAGGCGCTCGGTGTGTCGCGTACCGCGTTAGCTGACTCCTTGGGGATTTGGCCAGAAGCCTTAGCACGGATAGAGACGCTTCGGCGCTTGCCGTCAGAGAAGTTTCAGCAACTTCTAGCTAATGCGTTACAGGAAATCGCTCGCTCGCAAGCGGAGAAGAATCATGACAAGCGATAACGATAAGCCAATCAAAAGCGATACGAGAGAGCCCAAAAGAATAACGCCGTTTAGCCTGCGCATCGATATTCAGGGTGAGCCTGACTTGCATTCTAACGGCTATCGCTTGATCGCAAGCGGTTACGCTGAACTTGATAACCGGCGCTTTACTGTCTTTGTAAGGCCCGGCTTGGAATTCTTTTCCGCTCAATGGTTTAAGAGTCTGGAATTCCGTATGTATGTCAATGCCGAAGTGCTTGTTCCCTTGCTGCATAAAGCCAACAACGAGTAACGGAGATAAGACCATGAACCAAAAAAACGGTAAACTATTAGCGGGCGGTCGTCTTGCGCGGCTGCTACATCGTGCCCCGCGCAAGCGTTCCAAGCTCTTGCGTGCGGCGACGGCAGCATGCGATGATGCAGAGACCGTGACCCGCAAGTCATCGAAAGTCTTGGGACCTTACAAGAACGGCGAGAAATGGCGCCTGATTGTTTTTGATCCCGATAGACAAGCGAAGCTGTTTGACGACTACGAAACGGCTGTCCTGGTTCGCGACAAGTTGCTGGCTGAGGCTGAGGGTCAATCGAGCCGGACGATAGGCGATGTTGTAGAGGAATTCCTCACACACAAGCGCAAGCGCGGCTGTGTCGAGCGCAGCATATTATCGGTGCGCCACAAGCTCTTACCGTTCTTGCCTGCTGAGGCACAGCTGCACAGCATAACGCCCACCAAAGCAGAGGATATCTACACTGCTCAAACGGAAAAGGTAGCGGTAGCGACTCACCACGCAAACCTGCGCTTTACCAAAGCGCTGTTCAAGTTCTGCATCAAGCAAAAGTACATCACTGAGAACCCTTTCGCAGAGGTTCAAGCTGTCGGCAGGCCCAAGCGGGGCAAGCTCCAGCTGCGCCAAGACGAGGCCAAGAAGCTTAGCGAGTACCTGATCGCGAAAGCGTTTGAGGGCGACTACCGCGCGCTAGCTCTCATGGTGCAAGTGCTGCTCGGTCTGCGCAGCGGTGAAGTGCTGGGCCTTCGCAAGCGCGATCTGGACTGTGGCGGAACGGTGGTCGTTGTCGAAGGGACGAAAAACGAAAACGCGCGGCGCAGCATGAAGCTAGAAGACGCGCCGATCGTGACAGAGCTACTGACGCAACGGGTCGCCAACCTTGCGCCCGATGCGTTGATCTTCACCGCTGAGGGTCACAACGGCCCGGTGACTACCACGAACCTACACAGAGCGCTGGCCAAGTTCTGCAAAGAGGCAGGCGTGCCCCAGGTCTGCCCGCATTCGCTGCGCGGTCTGCACTCATCGCTAGCCGTGCAAGCAGGCGCTACGTGCTCCCTGGTAGCTCAGGCGCTCGGCCATGGGTCAGACGAAGTGACGAAGCGTCACTATATCGCCCCCTCCGCGCTCGACTCCGCGCGCTCCGCTCGCGTGGCCTCCGCACTGCTTGGCCGAGCGGACCTAGCCAGCTTGATCGGCACCCTGCGCACCCTACCGCCCGATCAGCTTGAAGTTGTGTGCTCCGCTGTCGGTTATCGTCGCTGAGTGTAGTTTTCCCTCGTTTCCCGCAGATTTCCCAAGCGTTAGATAATCTGTTTTTTCCGTCACTGATTTTTAGGTTCTAGATCGCGGTGCACGATGCCCGCGGCGTGAACGGCCGTGAGCGCGGATGCAACCTGCGCCAGGATCGGCAGCATGAACTGGCGATCTCCATAGCGCTCTCCGAACTCGGCGAGGCTCTTGCCATGCACGAGCTCCATGATGATGTAGGCCATGCGCTCGGCCGTGACATCGACATCGATGATCGAGATCAGGTTCGGATGCTGAAGTCTGGCCAGCAGCTGCGCCTCGCGCGCAAAGCGGGCCATCGCGTGATAATCGGGCCGCACGCCGAGCACCTTGGCGGCGAAGCGGCGGTGGTCCGAGGTTCGCTCGACCTCGTAGACGGTGCCCATCGCGCCCTGGCCGAGCAGCGACTCCACCCGGTAGCGCCTCGCCAGCATCATGCCCGGCGGAAGAATCGGCAGCGCTTCAAATGGACGACTCTCGCCTTCCCCAGCCGAGCCGCTGTCTATCGCATACTGCATGGAATCGACGATCAGGCGCGAGCGCTGCTCGATCTGGTGCCGAAGCTCGACGTTAAGATGCAGGATCTCGCTGTTGCGCTCGCGCAGATCGCGCAGCTGCCCCAGGATGTCCTGACGCATGCGATCCAGCGCTTCGCCCAGCACTGCCAGCGAGCTGCCCGCAGCCATGGTCACCGGCGTCTCCAGATCGCCGGCCGTCATGCGCCCGACCGCTTGCAGCAAGAGCTCCTGCTCGGCCAGCTTGCTCAGGGCGAGCGAGCGCTCGATGCGCAGCTGCTCGGCGGCCTCCTCGGCCTGCGTGCGCGCGACCAGCAGCTCGCGCTCATACTCGCGGCGCTTGGGCGCATTCAGGATCACGACCCGCAGCTGCTGCACGCAGCCGGCCGCATCCCGCTTCGCGGTGGCGCTGAACAGAACCGGCAGCGGGCTGCCATCGCGGCACAGGATGTCCAGCGCGACCTCGGCAATGGAGCCGCGCAGTCGCAGCAGCGGCGCGCAGTAGGTCTCGTAGAGCAGCGCCCCGGGAACGGTCAGCAGCGCGGGAAAGCGCTTGCGGCCCTGAATCTCGTCAGAGCTGTATCCCGTCCAGCCCAACAGGGTCCGGTTGACCCGACAGATCTCGCCATCGGGTCGCAGGGTGAGGTAGCCGCACGGCGCATCCTCGTAGAGTTCTTCGAGCTCCTGATCCATCGTGCTGAACGCCGCGCCTACGCCGCCTGGGTTGCGACCGGCTCCGCCAGGAACGACCGGATGGCTGCGATGGTCTCCTCGGGCGCGCTGAGGTTCGGGCAGTGCCCGGTCGCTTGCAGCTGCACCAGCTTACTGCCCGCCAGGTTGCGATGCACATAGTCGCCCACTGCGCTGGGCGCAATCGCATCCTGCGAGCACTGAAGGATCAGCGAGGGTATTTCAATCTTCGGCAGGTCGGCGCGGTTGTCGGAAAGAAAGATCACGCGCGCGAAATGCTGCGCGATCTGCGGGTTGGTGCGGCAGAAGCTGCCGGTGAGCTCGGCGCCCAGCTCCGGCCGATCCGCGTTGCCCATGATCGTCGGTCCGAGCATGCTCGACCAGGCCATGTAGTTGCTGTCCAGGAGCTCGAGCAGGCCCATGATATCGCTCTGCGTAAAGCCGCCGAAATAGTCAACATCGTTGATATATCGCGGCGATGGTGCGACCAGGATCAAGCGGCCGAAGCGCCGGGGCTCCTTCACCGCGGCCAGAAGGCCGATCATGGCGCTCACCGAGTGTCCCACGAACACCACATCGTGCAGATCGAGCTCGCGGCAGATGTCGAGCACATCATCGGCATAGCCCTGGAGCGTGCTGTACTTGGTGCGGTCATACGCCGACAGATCCGAGTCGCCAGCGCCCACGTTGTCAAACAGGATGACGCGATGGTCAGACTCGAACGCGGGCGCGACGTAGCGCCACATGTTCTGATCGCAGCCAAAGCCGTGCGCAAAAATCATGGGCACCGTGCCGGCACCCTTTATCGAGACGTTATTTTTTTTCAATGAGCTCATCGGAGCGACCCCTCTTTGCGGGACAGCGGCCCTCGGCGATAACGCGACTGGCAGCGGCCAGCATGAAGGCACAGCGTCAGAGTATTCCGATCCATGGTCCCGATGAATACGGGGCGCCACTTAAACAAACTCTCTCGGAGAAGCGTTACCCCTACGTAAATCTCCTGAGGACTGGGCAAGAGCCTGGGAGGCAGGGTATGCGGATGTAGGCGCAGCCAGTGCATCCGGCCTCTCAGACGAGCCCCGGCCTCGCCAACTGAGACACGCTGTCCACTTGTCCACGACTGCGACCGCAGATCGGGCCACTGTGTTTTAACACTTGAAAACATTGGATATGTAGAGATGATTCCGCCACAAGCGGCGCCGGAGTGCGGCGCCATCCATAATCTGCCGGTCGCGAGGTCTCCCATGGCGTACTCGTCGCGTCTTTTCTCTCCCGCGGTATCCCGCATCACTCCTGCTTTCGCTGGCCCCGCAGCAACCGCGCGGGCCGCGTCGGCGGGGCCACCCAGGGGGAGTGCGGCGGGCCTTCTGCCCATGCGGCGGCGCAGCTTCCTCGGCGCCATGGCCGCGGGTCTGGCGTACGCAGCGCTGCCCGGCTGCAACAACGACGGCATCCACGACAAGGACATTCCCCTGCCCGGCGTGAGCATTCCCGAGGTGCAGGCCGGCGAGGATGTGTTCGCCTATATGAACCGCACCAAGGGCGGCTTCGAGCCGACCCTGTACCGCCAGCTGCTCGGCGCGGCCAACGCCTACAAGGAGGGCGACCAGGGAATCGGCGTCGCAGCGGCCGATGAGCGCTCGCGCGGCAACGCGCAGAAGCTCCTGGGCAATACCAAGCTCAAGGATCTCGATGCGCATCCGCTCATCACGGATGAGCAGCACATGCTGATCCAGCAGGCCACAGACAGCGACGCGCAGACCATGGTGGCCACCTGGACCCTGGGCGAGCTGCGCAGCTATCTGCTGAGCTCGGACGAGGCCGCGATCAAAAAGATCATGTCGGGCCTGACCAGCGATGTCATCGGCTGCGTGGTCAAGCTCATGACCAACGCCGAGCTCATTGCCGTCGGGCAAAAGGTGTTCAATCCGCTGCCCGGCACCAACATCGGCGCCAAGGGCTACCTGGGCGCGCGCACGCAGCCGAACTCGCCCACCGACAACCTGGATGACATCCAGTGGCAGGTCTTTGACGGCTGGTCCTACGGCGTCGGCGACGTCGTGCTCGGCTGCAACCCGGTGTCGAGCGATGTCGACTCAGTGTCGGCCATCGAGCAGATGCTGCAAGACACGCTGGTCACGTTCGGTCTTGAAAAGGTGATGCCGCACTGCGTGCTCGCACACATCGATGTCCAGGCCGCCGCCGAAAAGAAGGCGCCGGGCACCACCGGGCTGTGGTTCCAGAGCCTGGCGGGCAACGATGCGGCCAACGCGGTCTTTGACATCACGATGAAGAAGATGGTCGATTACGCGGCCACGCGCACCGGGCAGTACGGCCTCTATTTCGAGACCGGACAGGGCGCTGACTTCACCAACGGTCAGGATCTGGGCGTGGACATGGTCGTGCTGGAGTCGCGCAAGTATGGTCTGGCGCGCGCGCTCAAGCAGAAGGTCGCGCAGGCGCAGCGCACCGCCGGCAAGCCGGTCGAGCCGTGGGTGCACTTCAACGATGTCGCCGGCTTCATCGGGCCCGAGGTGTTCCGCTTCAAAGAGCAGCTGGTGCGCTGCTGCCTGGAAGACATCGTCATGGGCAAGCTGCATGGGATGATGATCGGGCTCGACATCTGCTCGACGCTGCACATGGATATCTCGCTGGATGATCTGGACTGGTGCATCGATCAGATCATGCCCGCCAATCCCGGGTATCTGATGGCGCTTCCGACCAAGAACGATCCGATGCTGGGATACCTGACGACCGCGTTTCAGGACCACGTGCGCATCCGCAACAAGTTCGGCTACAAGGTCAACGATCAGATGTGGGACTTCTTCGTGAACGTCCTCGGCGTGATCGATCGCGATGGCAAGCCCACGGCCAAGTTTGGCGATCCCTTGCAGGTCTTCTTGCAGTTCAGAAAGAAGAAGGGCGATCCGCGCCCCGACGACACCATCCTGGCCGAAGGCCGGCAGAAGATGAAGGAGGTGCGCGACCGCGGCGTGTGGCTGGCAGAGGGCTCGGGGCAGCATCTCTGGGACCTCCAGCCCGCTCTGGACATGGAGATCCGGCGGCTGTATTCCGACGCCAAGCAGACGCTGTGGACGGAGTTTTCAGATGCATTCGTGATGTCGGTGCCCATGGCGCTGCCCGCTCGCACCGGCTCTGCGGATCGCAAGGACTACATCTGGCATCCGCCCACCGGCGAAAAGCTCGACAATGCCACCGTCGAGAGCTTGCGCGCAATGCGCACCCGGCACGCAGGAAAATACAACGTGCTCATCGTCGTGTCCGATGGTCTGTGCTCAAATGCGCTCACGGATCCGAACCACCTGGATCCCTACCTGACGACGCTGCGCACCGAGCTGGACAAGGCCGGCTACAAGACTGCGCCGGACCACGTGGTGGTGCGCATGGGGCGCGTGCGCGCCGGATATCACGCCGGCGAGATCGTCTATGGCGGGCTTGCCGATGCGAACACCAAGCGCGCCATCATCCACGTGATTGGCGAGCGGCCCGGCTCGGGACACCACACCTTCTCGGCCTATATCACCTCGCCGACCGCAGCGGTGTGGTCGATCCCCGACAAGGTCGATCACAACATCACGCGCGTGGTCTCGGGCATCGCCGACACCGCCTACCTTCCCGCCACCGCCGCCGCCGAGACCGTGCGTATCCTCGGCATGCTGTAGGCACGCTGGCCCGCCTCGCCGCGGAACGTTTGAGAGGCGCGCGCCGACGAACGCGACGCTGCTGGGCTTGAGCGCCAGCAGCGTCCTTTTCCTTGGATGACAGGTATTTGCAGAGCGCGGATCAGCGCTCGATCAAGAATACTTCTGCGCGGCGCGCCTACTGCGCGGGCGGAGGAATTGGGGCGGGAGCGGGCAGCACGGTGCCCTTGAGCTCGGCGTAGCGCTTCTTGGCGCCGGTCAGCGCGGCCTCCATATGGTCCAGCAGCTGTCGCGCCGGCCGCAGCTGCGCCTGCGCATCCGACCACGCCTTGTGCAGCCGCCCATACTGCCCGCGATAGCGCTCAACCTCGACGGAGCCATCGTGACGGGCCAGCAGCTGCGCGCGCGCCAGCTCGACCCCGGCATCGGCCGCGGCAACGTGCCGTCGCGCTACCTCGACCACCTGCGTGAGCCAGCTGTCCCGCGCCGACAGCCAGGGCTGCCGGCTCGCCTGCACGGACACGCCGGCCTCGGCCACTTCCAGCTCGTGACGGGCATCCTCCTGCTTGTTGGCGGGAGCTGCGGCCAGGGCCGCCCGCGCCTTGGCAAGTGCATCCTCACTTGCGGCCTGCTCCTCGGTAAGCACCGCGGCCTCGCGCTTCGCGTTCGCCAGCTCCTGCTCTGCGGTGTCGAGCTCCTGGCGCGCACGCGCAAGCTCGCTCTCGGGCTTGGCGGCGGCACCCTGGCGCTCCCCTTCAGAGAGTCGCTGATACGCTGCCGCGTCGGTGCGCAGCGTGACATCCCCGCCCGAAGCACATCCCCCGGCCCAGGCACTCGCAAAGACCAGTGCTGATACAAGAAGCCCGCCCGACATCCTGCTGCGCATCCACTCTGCTCTGCCCATCGTCATGGGCGAACGTATATCATGCCAGCGCTTTTGTGCCTAATTGACGTGCTCGGGCAACGCGCCTACGGTGCGTCTTCAACATGCTGCGCATCGTTCTTGCCACGCTGAATGCCCGCTACAGCCACGCCAGCTTTGGGCTGCGCTACCTGCTCGCCAACCTGGGACCCCACCGGCAGCTGGCGACGCTGCGCGAGTTTACGATCGAGCAGCCGCCCCTGACGATTGTGGAGCAGCTGCTCGCAGAAGCGCAGCCCGGTGAGCCGCTGCTGATCGGGTTTGGCGTCTACATCTGGAACATCACCGAGACCACCGAAGTGATCGCGCTCTTGCGCACGATCCGTCCCGACCTGCGCATTGTCATCGGCGGCCCCGAGGTCTCTTTCGAGTTTGAAGACACCGAGATCTTCCGCCTGTGCGACCACCTCATCATCGGCGAGGGCGATGTCGCATTTCGCGAGCTGGTGGGGGATCTTCTGGCGGGCAAGACCCGGGAGAAGGTCGTGCGCGCTGCGCTTCCCGATATCGCCGCGCTGCGCCTTCCCTACGACGAGTACACCGACACGGATCTGCGCGAGCGGATGCTCTATGTCGAGGCTTCGCGCGGCTGCCCGTTTCAGTGCGAGTTCTGCCTCTCTTCCCTGGACGAGCGCGTGCGCGCCTTTCCGCTGGATTCCTTTTTGGCGGCCTTGAAGCAGCTGCTCGCGCGCGGAGCCCGCGGCTTCAAGTTTGTGGATCGCACCTTCAACCTGAACATTCGCATCTCGGTGGCGATCCTGGAGTTCTGTCTGGCCAATTACCGTCCCGGTTTCGAGCTTCACTTTGAGATGATTCCCGACCGCCTACCCGTCGAGCTGCGCCTGCTGCTGGCTCGGTTTCCAGCCGGCGCGGTGCAGCTGGAGATCGGAATTCAGACCTTCAGCAAGCCGGTGCTCAAGAACATCTCGCGCTCGCAAAATTTTGATCGGCTGGAAGCCAACCTGCGCTTCTTGCGCGAGGAGACCGGTGTGCATGTGCACTCGGATCTCATCTTTGGTCTGCCCGGCGAGACTCTCGATTCCTTTGCCGCAGGCTTCGATCAGCTGATGGCCATGAAGCCCGGCGAGATTCAGCTCGGCTTTCTCAAGCGGCTGCGCGGCACTCCCATCATCCGCCACACCGAGTCGGCCGGGCTGCGCTTCAGCCCCCTGCCCCCGTATGAGATCCTTCAGACCGACCTGGTGCCGTTCGCGCAGCTTCAAGCCATGAAGCGCTTCGCGCGCTACTTTGACATCTATTACAATAGCGGCAACTTCGTGCTGGCCATGGAGCTGCTGCTGGCGACTGCGGCCACTCCTTTTTCCGCTTTCTCCCGCTTCGCGCACTGGCTTTACGAGACCACGCATCAGACCCACGAGTTCGCGCTGGTGCGCCGCTACGAGCTCATCTTCGCTTATCTCACCACGCAGTGCTCCGTCGATCCTGCGGAGCTCGGAAGCGCTCTGATCCGCGACTATGACCGCAAGCAGGTGCGGCGCCAGCGGCTCGAATTCCTGAGGCCCTATGTTGCCTCGGTGGCGCCCGCGACAAACCGCGACAGCGACGCCGCCCGCACCGCCCATACCGGCAAGCGCCGCGGCCTGCCCCCAAGAGCCGCCTCCGAGCCCCTGCCGGTCTCTGAACTGCCAGCCAGCACGGTGGCCAGACGCAGGCTTCCGGTCGTGGCCTGACGCAAGCTGGAGCGCAGGCCTGCGCTGGCTCGGCTACCAGAGTCGCCTAACTTTGGTCATCCGACCAGACAGCACACACATCCAGACCGCCGGGCAGCGCTGTGAGTTTCCACTGGACTCCACGCACCGGGTAGCGGCAATCTAGTAACATGGAGAATAGTCCGAGCTCTCTGCCGCTCGACGGGTTCGTGGCGGTGTTACCGGGGTGGATCTTTGTTGCGAATGGGGATGGCCAGCTGGTTGCGCTGAGCCCAGCGCTGCGGAGGCTGCTGGGGCCGACCGTGGCCAGTGAGCGTTTGCAGAGCCATCTTCACGCGGATGATCGCGCGGCGTTTGCGCAGAGCTGGGAGAGCGCCCTGCGCGACGGCAACGAGGTCACGCTGGACTGTCGGATGGTTGACGATAGCGGACAGTACACCTATCTGCGCTGCCGCCTGCGCCGCGGCAGCGGACCAACCGAGGGCAAGATCTTCGGCGTGCTTGAGCGTGGCCCCCTGAGCGGGGTGGCGGCCACCAGCAGCGCAGGCAGCCATACCGACAGCTCAGGGCACTCGGATAGCTTCTCGTACGAGTCGTACCTGCGCGTAGTCACCGACTACCTGCCGCTGGTGCTCTGGGTCATCGATCGCGATGGCGTGTTCACCTTGCACAAAGGCAAGGCGATGGATGTAACTGGCATCACCGCCAACCAGTTCCTGGGCAGAAATATCTTCGAGCTTTACGGAGATGGCTCTGTTGAAGAGGTCCGCCGGGCGCTCAGCGGCGAGGTCAGTCACTCCTTCAACGATCTGCACGGACTCTCGTGGGAAAACTGGCTAATGCCGCTTCAGGACAAGAGCGGCGTGGTGCGCGGGGCGGTGGGCTGCTCGCTGAACATCACCGAGAGCAAGCGCAACGAGCGCGAGCTCCAGGCCCGCATCGGCGTGATTCAGGAGCAGCAGCAGATCATCAGCAGCCTGTCGACCCCGATCATCCAGGTCTGGGATCAGGTGCTCACGCTGCCCATCTTCGGAAATGTCGATACCGAGCGCGCGAGCACGCTCATGAACAACCTCTTGCGCGAGGTCACCCACACGCGCGCCAAGTTCGCCATCCTCGATCTCACCGGCGTCGAGCTCATCGATACCTCGACCGCCGCGCATCTGGTGAGCCTGATCCGCGCGCTGCGGCTGCTGGGCACCGAAGGAATCATCACGGGCATCAAGGCGCGCATCGCGCAGACCGTGGTTGGCCTGGGCGTGGATCTCACCGGAATCACCACCCTTTCCACGCTCCAGACTGCGCTGCGTTACTGCATGCAGCGACTGTAGGTCCGCTCTCCGGCCTGCGCTCGACCGGCTCTAGGGCTTCGGGGGCGCGGGCCTGGGCGCCGGCAGAGCCAGCAGCCGGGCGAGATCTGCGATGGTCTCGGCGGACTTGGGCTGCTCAAGCAGCGTGAAGAGCGCAAGCGCCTGGGTGCGCACTTGCGAGTCGGGCTGGCTCAGGAAGGCGTGGCGGCAGCCGAAGAACGTCCAGTCCGTGGGCACACCGTCTTCGAGATGGACGTAGCTCTGCATCACCCGCACTGCCCAGCTCTGGCGCTCCCGACCCTTGTCTTGCAGGCCCGCTGCGATCCAGATGAGCGCGGCCACCGCGTTCTTGTTCGTGGGCTTCGTCTGGGCGCTCCAGACTTCGGGGCCCTGCTGCAGCACCTCGGCGACCTGGCCGGTCACGAGCAGCACCTCCGTGCGCGTCGCAGAGAGGTCGGCCTCATCGGCGCTCGGGCCCAGCGCGAGGCCCTGATCCAGCAGCCACAGCCCCCACCTAGGACGGTAGAGCTCGTCGTGGGCAAAATTAGCCAGCTCCAGCCACAGGGCGGCCTGCTCGCCCCGCTGAGCCCCGCGCACGCGCTCGCCAACCCCTGCCGGGCAGGGCGCATCTTCCGTCGCCCCGAGCGCCGCTTCGGCCAGATCCAGCTTTGCGAGCAGCAGGTTGTCCTGAAAATAGCCCAGCGAGCTCCGGGCCTCCTGAAACGCCCGGCGCGCCCCCTCCTGGTTGCCCGCCTGCAGGGCGTAGACGCCGGCCCACAGGGACGAGTCGCGCTGGTCCCAGCGCGGCGGCGGCGGCGGCGCTTCGGGAGGGCTCTCACAGCCAGCGGGATCCAGCGCGGTGGGGACCACCACACCGTCCTCCAGGCGAAGCGGCAGGCGGCAGCGCAGGAGGTTCGCCAGCTGCTCGCCCCCTCGGGCTTCGGTGCCTGCGCTCCACAGGCGCGCGGTCGTGTCGTCGCTGGCCGTGATGATGCGCCGTCCATCGGGGCTGAAGCCGGCGCCGGTGACTGCCGCCGCGTGCCCCTGGAGGGTGAGCAGGAGCTTGCCGCTCTTGGCGTCCCACAGCCGGGCGGTCTTGTCCTGGCTCGTCGTGACGATGCGGCCGCCATCCGAGCTGAAGCTGGCGCTGTTGACTCGGTCGGTGTGCCCCTGAAGCGTGAGCAGGCTCTTGCCGGTCCTGGCATCCCACAGCCGCGCGGTCTTGTCCCAGCTGGCCGTCACAATGCGGCTTCCATCGGGGCTGAAGCTGGCGCTGTTCACAGAGTCGGTGTGCCCCAGCAGGGCGAGCAGACTCTTGCCGGTCCCGGCATCCCACAGCCGCGCGGTCTGATCCCAGCTCGTCGTCACGATGCAGCGTCCATCCGGGCTGAAGCCGGCGCTGGTGACCTCCTTGGTATGCCCCTGGATGGTGAGCAGGCTCTTGCCGGTCCTGGCGTCCCACACCCGCGCGGTGTGGTCCTCGCTGGCCGTGACGATGCGGCCGCCATCGGGGCTGAAGCCGGCGCTGTTTACGGGGTTCGTGTGCTCCCGAAGGGTGAGCAGGCACTCGCCGCTCCTGGCATCCCACAGCCGCGCGGTCCAGTCCTCACTGGCCGTGACGATGCGGCCGCCATCGGGGCTGAAGCCGGCGTTCATGACAAAGCCGGTGTGACCCTCAAGCGTGAGCAGGCTCTTGCCGGTCTTGGCTTCCCACAGCCGCGCGGTGTGATCGCCGCTGGTCGTGAGGATGCGGCCGCCGTCCGGGCTGAAGCTGGTGCTCTTGACCTCGCCGCTGTGGCCCTGGAGCGTGAGCAGGCTCTTGCCGGTGTCGGCATCCCAAAGCCGCGCGGTGTGGTCGCCGCTCGCGGTCACGATGCGGCGGCCATCCGGGCTGAAGCTGGCGCTGCGGACATCGCTCATGTGCCCCTGAAGTGTGAGCAGGCTCTTGCCGGTCTCGGTCTCCCACAAGCGCGCGGTGTGATCCTGGCTCGCGGTGGCGATGTGGCGGCCATCGGGGCTGAAGCGGGCGCTCTTGACTTCGTCCGTGTGCCCCTGAAACGCGAGCAGGGAGGCGCCGGTCTCGGCACTCCAGAGCAGCGCCGTGTGGTCCCCGCTCGCCGTCACGATGCGGCGGCCATCCGGGCTGAAGCTGGCGCTGTTGACGCCACCCGTGTGCCCCTGAAGCGTGAGCAGGGTCCTGCCAGTGCTGCCATCCCACAGCCGTGCGGTCTTGTCCCAGCTCGCCGTCACGATGCGGCGGCCATCCGGGCTGAAGCTGGCGCTGTTTACAGAGTTGGTATGGCCCTGCAAAGCCAGCTGAAAAGCGCCGGTCGCAGCATCCCAGAGCCGCGCGGTATGGTCCAAGCTGGTCGTCACGATGCGGCGATCATCGGGGCTGAAGCGGGCGCTGCGCACCCCGTCCTTGTGACCTTCAAGGGTGAGCAGGCTCTTGCCGGTCTCGGCATCCCACAGCCGCGCGGTGTGGTCAAAGCTCGACGTCACAATGCGGCGGCCATCGGTGCTGAAGCTCGCGCTGGTGACCGCTCCCGTGTGCCCCCGCAGCGTGAGCAGCGTCCTGCCGCTCTTGGCGTCCCACAGTCGCGCGGTGTTATCAAAGCTCGACGTCACGATGCGGCTTCCATCCGGACTGAAGCTGGCGCTCGTCACATCGTTCCAGTGTCCCCGCAGGATCAGCCGCATCGCATCCACGGGCAGCATGGCCTGCGCAAGCAGGTAGGGCAGCGCCGGGGACCTGGAGCCGCGCTTCTGCGCCTTTTGCAGCCACAGCACGGCCTCCAGCGCCCGGTCCTTTTCGACCAGCAGCTGCCTCCCCTCTTCCACCACCATGTCCAGCTCCCGCTGCTCGGCGGCCTCCTTCTGCGCGATGGCGTCCCTTTTTTGCGCCAGCGCCTCCTTCTGCTGCTTGCGCGCGGAGTATGCGGCCGCGCCGGCGATGACCAAAAACACGGACAGCACCGCGATGCCAATGCGCAAAAGCCGAGTTCGCTGCTCGCGTCGCTGCTGCTCTTCGCGAGCGCGGCGCTCGCGCAGCGATAGGCCCGCATCCAGAAACGACTCTTCTTCGGCGCTCAGCCCCCCGAGCACAGCGCGAAAGTCGCCGCGGGCGCGCAGCTCCTGCGCCTGCGAGAGTCGGGTTCCGCCCCACAGCTCCTCGTCGGCGCCGCTTGGATTCTTGACCTTTTCCACGCTCCATCGGCGAGCGTCCGTGCACAGTCGATTGCGCACATAGAGCACCTCGCGCGCTTGCTCGATCCAGGTCCCAAGCAGCGGCCAGGCCGACAGCAGCGCTTCGTGCGCCAGCTCAACGGTAGATGGTGCGGCCGGCGCTTCCTTGCCAACTTCGGCGTTGCTGACCAGCAGCTTTTCATCCACGAGCTCCGCGATCAGCCGCTGATCCTCTTCCTTTTCAAACTCGCTGCGCTGCGTGCGCTTGGAGACAGCGCGGGCATCGGCTCCCTGGCTGGTCAGATCCACGACGCGCAGGAAGATGCGGCGCATGGCCTGCTTTTCGGAATCGGGGCGCGCTCGTCCCTGCGAGCGGCCGAAGATGGCGTCGGCGCGCAGCCGCAGGGCGCCCTCGATGCCGCCGATCTTGTGATAGTTCACGGTGTTGAGCGTGCGGTCGTCTTGCGGCTTATCCTCGTGCCAGAGCAGATCCAGGGTGTACTGGAGCAGCGGCAGGGTGCCGGGCCGGCCTCTCACATCGGCGATGATCTGCTCGACCAGGCCCTCTTCAAAGACCGCGCCGTGTCGAGCGGCCGGCTGCTCGATGGCGGCGCGCAGCTCGCTGGCCTGCATGTCGCTGACCATGCACAGCCCCGACTCCGCAAGCTGGGCGATTTGCGGATGGGCGCCCAGTCGATCGAAAAAGTCGGCGCGCATGGCCAGCACCACCTTGAGGTCGCCTGCGTCCGCATGGCCCAGGGCCGAAAGACCATCCAGGAACCGTGCGCGCGTGCGGGGGTCGCTGCACAGCGTAAAGATCTCCTCGAACTGATCCACAAACAGCAGCCACAGCTCCTCGGGCGGGCGCAGCTTCTTTAGAACCTCGGCCAGCGGCACTTCGGAGTCGCTGCGAACCTCGGCCGTCTGCAACTGCGACAGTCCGATGGCCAGCAGGGCGCCGCGCAGTGAGACAAAGGGGTCGCGATCCGGAGTCAGGAGCAGCGGCCGGAAGCGCCCCATGGGCAGCCGGCTCGCGAGCTGCGGCAGGAGCCCCGAGCGGACCAGCGACGACTTGCCGCTTCCCGAGGCGCCGGTGACAAGCACCACATTCCTGGCCGCAACCATGCCCAGGAGCTTGGCGATGACGGCATCGCGTCCGAAAAAGAAGTCCTTGTGGCGCTCTTCAAAGCGGGCCAGACCCACGTACGGAGAGGTCGCGATGAGGGGTCGGGTCTTGATCTCCGCGATGGAGATCTGGATGATCTGATTGATGACGAGCTGGTTGCCCTGACCGTCGATGCGAATATCGCCGAAGCTCTGCGCTGGAGTGACGGCGGTCATGGTTCATCATAGCCGCCAATGCCCCTGAGTTGGCTACCTTGCAGCGGATTCGCTGCTCAGGAATGGTCGGGATGGCCGTGTCTGCACCCTCTGTGCAGTAGACCCTGCGCCCAGTCTTCGCGACCTCTGCCTCCGCTGTGGGATGCCAGTCGCTCCGCCGTCCTCGTCCCGCTGCGGCCTCCGGAACTTTTGACTCCCCCATCCCGTCGAGCACCCGCCCTCCTGATCAAGACTTCCGCCCGCTTCCCCGTCAATCCCGCCCTTCGCTGGGCTTGATGTCGCGGTGGATGATGCCCAGCTCGTGGGCGGCGTGGAGGGCGTGGGCGACGTCGCGGATGAGCTGGACTTTTTCGGGGATGGTGATCGAGTCGCCGATCTCCTCCAGGGACTTGCCCTCCACCAGCTGCATGGCAATGTAGGGCTTGCCGTCGACGTCGCCGACCTCGTGGACCTTGCAGACGCCGGGGTGATCGATGCGCGACTGCGCCCGCGCCTCCTGCACGAAGCGGCGGATCATGACCTCGTCGTCACCGCGAATGAACTTGAGCGCAACGATGCGGCCGAGCCGCCGATCCCGCGCCTTGTACACCGAGCCCATGCCGCCGCGGCCAATGAGGCCCAGGACCTCGTAGCGATCCCACTCCTCGATGGGAAAAGAGCCGGAAAAGCGCCGCGCGGTGTTCAGGGAAATCTGCGAGCCGGCCAAGGTGCGGTCCGTCTGAAAAGCGCCCGGCTCCACACTCACGACGACACCAGCGCCCGCCACCGCACCGGCGCCCCCGGCAGTGTGGCCATCCAGGGTGGCGTCCAGAGCGGAATCTGTACCGTGCAGCTTTTCTGCCATGACGCCGGCCATCCTTTCGCTCGTGCAACTGCCCTCGATGTAGACCCGCGAGCCGAGGTCGCCGGGCAAGAGCCGGCGCAGTTTTTTTCAGCGCAGGGACCCTGAGCGACGGAAACGTGCAGCGCACAGCGGTGTATTGACTTCTGTTCAATAGCCGCTTAGTCTCTAGAAATCTTCTAGGAACCCGCCTGGGCCACCCGGGCACCTCATCTTGATCAGGAGCGGTCCCGTGAAACTTCCCGCATCTGCACGCAGCGTCATCACCGGCGCCGGAAGCGGCTTTGGTCGCGCGCTTGCCATGGAGCTCGCCGGGCGCGGCGGCCATCTGGTGCTGTCCGATATCAACCGCGCGGCAGTGGAAGAGACCGCGCAGCTCGCCAGGCAGCGCGGCGCCGCCTCAGCCCAGGCGCTGCTCTGTGATGTCACCAAGCTCGATGAGGTGCAGGCGCTCGCGGCGGCCTGCAAGGGCGCGGTGGATCTGGTGGTCAACAACGCCGGCGTCAGCAGCGGCGGACTGGTGGGCGAGGTCTCGATCGAGGACTGGCGCTGGACCATCGAGGTCGATCTGTTCGGAGTCATCCACGGCTGTCACGTCTTCGTGCCGCTGCTCCGCAAGCAGGGGCATGGGCATGTGCTCAATGTGGCATCGGCCGCGGGGCTGCTGTCGGGGCCGCGCATGGGTGCGTACAATGTCGCCAAGGCCGGCGTGGTCGCGCTCAGCGAGACCATGGCCGCGGAGTTTGCCGGCACCAGGCTCGGCGTGACCGTGCTCTGCCCGACCTTCTTCCGCACCAACATCGTGGCGTCGGGCCGCTTCACCGATGATCACACCCGCAAGCTGGCCCATAAGTTCATCGATACGCCGCGCACCGCGGAAGAGGTCGCAGGCTATGCGGTGGCCGCCATCGAGCGCGACGAGCTCTACGCCATTCCGATGGCCGATGGGCGCCTGCTCTGGCGCCTCAAGCGCGCCATGCCGACGCGCTTCAGCGGCCTTGTGGCGCGCGGTCTCAAGCTGCGCCAGCGCTTCGGCAAATAGAGGAAACATGAGCGCGAACCTGAGTCCGAACACGGGTGCAAATCTCGACGCTGGCGAGGTCTCCATCGTCATCATTGGGACCGGCTTTGCGGGCCTGGGCATGGGCATCCGCCTGCGCCAGGCGGGCATCGAAGACTTCGTCATCTTTGAGCAGGCGGACCATATTGGCGGCACCTGGCGGGACAACAGCTACCCGGGCGCGGCGTGTGATATCGAGTCGCACCTGTACTCATTTTCGTTCGCGCCGAACCCGACCTGGAGCCGCACGTTTGCTCCGCAGGCCGAGATCCTGGCCTACCTCGATCGCTGCGCAGACCAGTACGCGCTGCGCCCGCACATCCGCATGAACACCGCGGTCACAGAGGCGGCGTGGAAGCAGTCGGCAGGCTGCTGGGAGTTGCGCACCAGCGACGGAAAGATCACGCGCGCGGGCCTAGTCATCGCCTGCTGCGGCGGCATCAGCCGGCCCGCCCTTCCTGACATTCCAGGGCTCGAAACTTTTGCTGGCAGGACGTTTCACTCTGCGCGCTGGGACCACGCGTATGATCTCGGCGGCAAGACGGTTGCGGTGATCGGCACCGGTGCCAGCGCAGTGCAGATCGTTCCCGCGATTGCGCCAGACGTAAAGCAGCTGAAGCTGTTTCAGCGCTCGCCGCCCTGGATCCTGCCCAAAGAGGATCGCGACATCCCGCAGGACGAGCGCGAGCGCTTCGCCCGCCGGCCGCTGCTTCAGAAGCTGGTGCGCTGGAAGCAGTACCTTCGCCACGAGCTGGCGGCGCCGGGCTTTGTCTCGCAGCCGCGCATCCTCAAGTGGGCCGAGGGCCTGTTTCACTGGTTCCTGAAAAAGCAGGTCGCAGATCCCGAGCTGCGGCGAAAGCTGACGCCCAGCTACCGCATGGGCTGCAAGCGCGTCCTGCTTTCCAACGACTACTATCCGGCGCTGCAGCGGCCCAATGTCGAGCTCATCACCGAAGCCATTCAGGAGGTGCGGCCCGAGGGAATCCTGACCCGCGATGGCACGCTGCACAAGGTCGACGCCCTGATCCTGGCCACCGGCTTTCAGGCGGCGGAAGCGGTGTCGCCATTTTCCCTGGTGGGGCGCAGCGGTCGCGAGCTCAACGAGGTCTGGGCAGACGGCGCCGAGGCCTACCTGGGCACTGCGGTGAGCGACTTTCCGAACCTCTTTTTCATCGTCGGTCCCAACACCGGACTCGGGCACAACTCGATGATCTTCATGATCGAGTCGCAGATCGCCTACATCCTGAGCTGTGTGCGCATGATGCGCAGCCGCAAGCTGCGCCAGGTCGAGGTGCGACCGCAGGTGCAGCAGAGCTACAACCGCAAGCTCCAGGCGCGCTTTCCCAGGACCGTGTGGAAGTCCGGCTGCGTGAGCTGGTACCAGACCCGCAACGGCAAGAACACCACCCTCTGGCCCGGCTACACGTTCGAGTATCGCCTGCGGACCCGCAGGTTCGATCCGGGCAGCTACGACATCTCGTAAAAAAGCGCGGCCCTTGCGTGCGCTGTGCTTTACGCTGCGCCCTTCCAACCCGGAGGTGCCCCATGCGCGCAGCGCTCCTTTTGGTCAGCAGCCTCGGCCTGCTCTTGTCGAGCTGCGGCCTTCCGCCCGGCGATTCCGGCAGCCAGCGCGAGCAGGCGCTGCTGGGAGGCTCCCGCTGCACCGAGACCGCCATCTCGGTCACCTGCCCCCACGATCACCGCGACCTGCCGGTGGATGATTTGGGAATTGCCAAGCGGCGCGTCTATTTTCAGACGCCGCTGGGCACGCCGCCGACGGGCGGCTGGCCGGTGGTGCTGCTCTTTCAGGGCTCCTTTTTCAGCGCCGAGCTCTGCTTTCAGGGTGTCATGGGCGAGCCGTTCGGCGCGTACTATCAGGGGCTCACCGTGAAGCAGCTTCTCGACGCTGGCTTCGCGGTGCTGGCGCCGCAGACGCACCTCATCGGAACGACGTTTTGGGACACCGACATTCCGCCCTTTTCGGTCGCCTGGAAGCTGGCGCCGGATCACAAGTTCATGCTCGCCATCCTCGACGCGATCGAGGGCGGCGAGCTCGGCCCGCTCAATCCGCTGCGCCTGTATGCGGCGGGAATCTCGAGCGGCGGCTACATGACCAGCCGCATGGCGGTGAGCTACCCGGGCCGCTTCAAGGCGCTGGCGATCCAGTCCGCCTCGTATGCGACCTGCCCCGTGGGTCCGCTGTGCGCCGTGCCGTCGCTGCCCGCGGACCATCCGCCGACACTATTTCTGGCCGGCGTGCTGGATCCGCTGGTGCCGCTGTGGACCATCGAGGCATATCACACGCGCCTGGTTGCAGAAGGTCACAACACCCAGATCATCGTACGCGACCTGGCCAGCCACGAGTGGATTCCCGAGGCTCCCGAGGCCGTGGTTGACTGGTTCCTGGCGTCGCCCTGAGCGCTCGCCCATTCCGATTCCGAAGTCTTGAGACCCGCGGCGCCGGATGAGGCTGTCAGAACCGGTCCGCTGCGCCCGATTTACTATGCGAAGTCGTCACAGTGTGCGGAGCGGCTACGCACGCCACAGCCGCAGCTGCCCAGTCCACAAAGCAAAAGCGCCGATCACAACCCGCGAATTCCCGGGTTGCGCATCGGCGCTGGTAGATCCGAACAGGTGTTTGCGGGCTATCGCGACAGCAGGCGCGTGGCGGTGCGCACACCCTTCATGAAGCGATAGGAGAAGGTCTGGCGACGCTGACTCTCCAGGATGCCGGCCGTGATGCCGCCGCCGATCACCAGCAGCACTCCGGTGCTGCCCAGGACCGTCGCCAGCGGGTGGCGGCGAACCTGCTCGGGGAGGCGGAACAGGCTCTTGAAGCTGCGACCGAACTGCTGCACGGTATCGGACAGTTTTCCCTTGAGGGCCTCTGCCTTGTCGTCTTTCTTATCGTCCTTCTTTGCAGTCCCCGTGGTGCTCTTGACCGTCGACGAAGCAGCCGGGGTCGTGCCCACGGAAGACGAAGCGGTGGTGGTGGGCATGGCAATGCCCGGGTTGGAGTTGGTCGGTACTGCTGAGGCCGAGTTTGGCGTGTAGGTAGAGTTCATGGTGTGCCTCTGCTCTTGGTGAGCGTTGTAAATTTGGGGATAAGGACCCAGGCCCTTGTGGACACTGCCGCGCTGGGCAGTGCATGAAGAGTCCCGAGCACTGCTTTGATTGCTTTGCACACGCAATGCCAACTTCAGGAGCCCCGCAGAATCCCTTGCTCGCACGCCGGATAATTTTTTCCGGAAAAGAGCTTCCCAGGACTCGCTCCATTCATTTAAGAATTCTCTTCCGTCCCAGATGAGCTCCCACGTGGCCTCTTTTTTGCTGGCTCTGGCGGTACAGATGTGAGGCAGTGGCAAAACAACAATTCTCAACGCAGGAGTCATCAACATGATGAAGCAAGATGCGAATGGGAGGATTCTCTTGGGAGTCCTGAGCAGTCTGGTGGCGGGCACGGCGGCGTTCATTGCCCTGGCATATGTTCGGGGCGGTGGACGCGGACGCCCTTCTCCGCTGCTTCCCAAGATGGTCGAGGATCAGCTCGATCGCGTGACCTCGTGGCTCGATGCGCGCCTGGGCAAGGCCGTGGTGGATCGCGGCATGGATGCGCTACAGCACGCCCTGCGCGGCAGCGCTCCCGACAAGCTCATGCAGCTGCTGGAGCAGGTGATCGAGCCCGACGCGCTGAAGCAGCAGCGCGAGCTGGACAGTCAGCTGGCCAAGGCTGATGACGATGGAATGACGGTTCGCAGGGCGAGCCAGCCCAACTGACGCGAGCGAGCGAGCGGACGCATGAGCAAACTGGAAGTTCCCGGCGGTACGGTCCACACGATTCCAGCGGATCTGCGCGAGACGCTGAGCGCAGATGCCGCTGCACTGGAAGCCTGGCATGGCATCACCCCGCTCGCACGCAACGAGTGGATCTGCTGGGTTGAAAACGCCAAGCTCAGCGACACCCGGAAGCGGCGAATCGAGCGGGCCCAGGTGGATCTGGCCGGAGGCAAGCGGCGCCCCTGCTGCTGGCCAGGTTGCAGCCATCGTCGAAAAATTGGCAAATAAATACCCATCAGGTAACAGACGCAGCTCGTGCTCTGCGCACACCCAGCGCTCCGATCACAATCAGCGATTGCGTTCCTGAATCTGACCCTCTCTGGCCGGGATCGGAGCTGCTCGTGCAGTGCGCAGGAGCAGCTGGAGCGGAGCATTCGCAGCCTTTTCCGCTAATTACGCCAGGGCGATCTTCCCCGAAGGCAGCGACGACATTGCTGGCACATCGGATGCTCTCGCTTGCTTCGGAGGATCCGCTGTGCTCTCAGCAACAAAAATAGATACGCCGCAGCTGATGTCGCTCCGCCGCCTATGTGTCGCAGACACGGTCGTTGCTCAGCACGGCGTGCCTGAGCTTCTGCCGCTGACGCAGTCCGGCTTTAGCGGCGGTCGCTACCAGATCGAAGGCTTGCTGGGCACGGGCGGTAGCGGCTCGGTCTTCCTCGCGCGCGACATGCTCCTTGATGAGCGGGTGGCCATCAAGGTGATGCATGACGGGCCCTTGAGCTCTGTGCGCGGCGCCATCAGCTTTGCCAACGAGGTCCGGCTGTCGCGACGAATCAGCCATCGCAATGTCGCGCGCACCTTCGACATCGGCGAAGAGTCGGGCCTCAAGTTCCTGACCATGGAGTTCATCGAGGGCGAGTCGCTGCACTTCATGCTGCGGCCAGGTCGGCCGCTGCCGCCACTTCAGCACGTCATCGCAGTGGGCATCGAGATCTGCAAGGGTCTGTTCGCCATTCACAGCGCCGGCGTGGTCCACTGCGACCTGAAGCCGGACAACATCCTGCTGACGCGCGACGGTCGAGTGGTCATCACCGACTTCGGCGTCGCGCATGAGGTCTGGGCTTCGGAGGCGGTACCGCCGGAAGCGGGATCCTCTTCTGGAACTCCGGAGTACATGTCGCCCGAGCAGATCGAGAAGGTTCCCGATCTCGATGGGCGCGCGGACATCTACGCCCTGGGCATCATCCTGTATGAGCTGCTGACCGGAGAGCTGCCCTTCCTGGACAAGACGCGCTTCCTGACTGCGATCGCGCGGCTCGACAAGCCGCCCCCGGACCCGCGGAAAAAGCGGCCCGCGATTCCCAATAACGTGGCGCAGCTGGTGCTGCGCTGCCTGGCCCGCAAGCGTGAAGATCGCTACTCCAATGCCGAGGAGATGGGCCGGGCGCTGCGCGATATCCTGGAGCCCCGGCCGGTTGCCAGCGACGCTCGCTCGGCACCGCCGCGCGTCGTTGCTGCGCACAAGTCCCCTCTCCCGCGGGGAGAGGTCGGGTGAGGGCAGCGGCGCCCGTCGCGACACCGCCCCTCACCTAGCCTCTTCCGAGGGGAGAGGTGTTCGTGGGCCTCAACAGGTCGAATCCCTGTCGAGTCACTAGATAATTCCCGAGGAAATCCTACGATTGCTTGCCCCTTCCCTCTGCTGAGTCCAGGCTACAGAACAAGATCAGTCGCACCTGATTTCGGCCATTTAGGAACGAGTCGTGGTGCGGTGGAGGGAGTTCCCATGGGCCAGCATCATGTGCACAAGAGCGGGAGCGGGCTGTCTGAAGGGTTTGCCATCAAGCCGGATGAGCAGCCTTCCGATGACATTGAGCGGGATGCCGAAAAGTACAGTGAGGCGCACAGTGCCAGCCCCGAAGATGTGCTGCTTGCCGATGGCGAGCCGCCCCACGATATGTCGCTGACCGCCTGTGCGGCAGAGGCCCTGCGCACCGGGCTCTACCCGCAGCGCGAAGAGGAGGAGATCCCCGGCCAGGATGAGCTCTTGCGCGCGGGCGATCCCGACTCGGATCCACTGGAAAACCTCTATAGCGGCGAGGAGCTTCCGGGCGGAAGCGCGACCTCTCCGGATCAGGGCGGCATCGACGAGCTCGGACGCCTGGCTGGAGTTGTGAACAGTGATCGCGGTGAGCTGCGCGCGGCCGAAGAGATCGCCGAGCGCCGCGATCGCCATCGCTGGGAGCAGCTGCCGAATCACAAAGCGCGTCGGCACGCGGTCTAAACAGGAATTGGTTCAGACTCCCATTCAGAACGTGAAGCGGAGTCCGCCCGAGCCCTGGAATGCCTGGATGGGATAGGGTCCGAAGTTGTTGGCCGCCTCCAGCAGATAGTACTTGTGATTGCTGAGGTTGCGGAAGTCGGCATAGAGATCCAACGACGGAATCGGCGAGAACACCACGTGCGCGTTGAGCTCCCAGGGCAGCTCGATGAGCCCTTCGAGCGCGCCCGTCCCGACCAGGTTCACCGGCACCGACTTCACGATGGCGCTGCCGGTGACGTGCAGGTTCTTGAGGATCGAGACGCTGACGCCCACGCGGAAGTTGTGCTGCGAGTACCCGTACGTCTTGATGTCCTTATCGTCCACCTTGACGTTGAGCGAGGCGAACGAATAGGAGGCCCACCCGCTGAGCTTCCAGATGTTGAACTTGCCGTAGAAGTCGACGCCCATCGCGGTGCTGCTGCCGGTGTTGACGGTCCGGGTCAGCACCCGGCTGATGAGCCCCGCAGCATCGAGCCAGACGGTGCCAGCAGAGTTGGCGGCAAGGCCGCTGCCAAAGATCAGGTTCTCCTGAAGGTTGTAGTAAAAGCTGGTGCCGATGTTGAAGTGGCGATGATCGAACGAGAAGTTGAGCTCGTTCGAGGTCGCGGTCTCGGGCAGCAGGTCGGGGGTGGCGCCGTGAATCACCGTGCCGGCCCGATACACATCGAACTTGGCAGTCGGCGACGGCGCCACAAAGGCGCGCGCAAAGATGTACTTGGCCGTAAACGACTGATAGTTGAAGATGAGCGCCGCGCGCGGGCTGAACGCCAGATCGCTCACCGTGGTGTTCTTGTCGAGCCGCAGGCCGACGATGAGCCGCAGCGGCTTGAAGATGTGCCAGTTGCCCTCCAGATATCCGCCGATGTCCTGATAGCTGATCTGGTTGACCGCCGCGATCGTGGTGAGCGAGCTCGGATCGCCCTTGTGCGTGTAGTAGGTGATCGTGCCACCTTGCGCCGGGATGCTGCTATTCAGATCCACATCCTGCGGCACCGAGGAGACGGGCACCACGTCGTAGTGGCCGACGAACAGCCCGGCGACCACGGTCAGCCGGCGCTGGAGCTTGAAGGTGAGTCGCTCGCTCAAGGTGCCGGCGACGCCGCGCGAGTACTTGTTGTTGCCGCCCCAGATCGGCGGCTGCCCCATCGCCGCGAGCCCGGGAAAGCGGGTCCTGGAGATCGGAGCGAGCTGGTTGTAGTTGAACACCAGGATCGATTCGAGCGAGAAGTAGCGCCCCAGAGGCAGCACGTTGCGCGCCTCGACAACCGTCGAGGTATCCTGCCAGCGCGCGTCGTTGACGTAGTAGCCGCCGCCAAACCCTTCCGAAGATGAGCGCGCCGACTCCGCGTGCCAGATCTGTAGCGAGGTGTCCCCGTAGTCGAGGCGGAACATGGCGTTCAGCCCCTGATCGAACCGCTTGGGATCGAGCGGCAGCTCGCGCCCGGCCGCGACCATCTCCTGCTGCGCCCAGAACTCAGGATACGCCTGGCTGAGATCCGTGAGCTCCTTGTCCAGGTAGTGCACGCTGCCGTACAGCCTCACCTTTCCGAACTTCACGTTCAGCGAGCCGTAGACCTCCTTCTGAAGCGGATAGCCAACCTCGACTCCGGCCGTGAAGAGCCGCCGGTTGTTCGGCGTGAAGCCGAGCAGGCGATCGCGGGCGTCGCGCCGCCGGATCGGCACGTTCTCATCGCCGGGCTGGCGCGTGATGATGTTGATCACGGCGCTGATCGCGTCCTGCCCGTACAGCGTCGAGCCGGGTCCATAGACGATCTCGATCTGATCCGCGTCGCGCACGCTGATGTTGCTCGCCAGGTTGAGCGGCTCGCCGCCGGGCGGGTTCACGCGCACGCCGTTGACCAGGATCAGGATCTTGTTGTTGCCGACCACGCCGCGTACCGGCACCACCGTGCTTCCAGCGCGCGGATACTGATACTCTTGCGTCTCCATGCCGGGCAGGTCGCGCAGCACGTCCTTGAGAAACGAGTAGCCGCGCAGGCGGATCTCCTCACGGGTGATCACCTGCGTCGTGGCCGGCGCCTCGTTCGCGGACTCCTCCTCGCGCGAGGCGGTGACGACGATCGGGACCTGCAAGAGCTCTTCGAGCGACATGGTCTCGTACGCCGGCTTGTCGCCCGCTGGTTCCTCATCGGCGCGCGCAAACGGCAAGCTCAGTGCGCTTGAAACGACCAGCGTGCCCGCGCCAACCAGCGCAGTCAGCAGCTGGCGTCGCCGGCTCGCAGCGCGGCGGTGGGCGCTCCGCTTCAAAGCCCATGATGGGGCGCGAGGGCCGTCAACCGGGGGGCACTGCGAGTTCACAAACTTCAGACGGTCAAGCATTGGAGAGTCCAGGGCAGCGAAGGCAGTCGGAGCTCAGACAACCAACTAATCAAATAGAGCTTCATTCCATCATAAATTCAAATTGCGTTTATATCCACATTTTCGCCATGAGGCGAATCGGGCAGCTCACCACAGTTCTAGATACATCGTTACATCAAGGCGCGGCAGCGTGCGGCAGTGTTCCAAATGGTACACGCACACCGACGGTAACATCGTGTTCGGTGGAAGTAAAATGCTCACTTTGGCGACCAGGGAAGGACATGTGTGATTACAGATATTATAGGCACATAAAATTCATCAACGCGACGCATGCCGATATGTGGCAATGGAAAGTGCAAATTCGGTTAATCTGTATGAAGCCGCAAGCTGCGCCGACCGAGCGAGGGTCAGAGAACACGGTGATCTGGGACGTGCGGACAAGACGAATCAGCTGGCCGTTTCGGCGCCAGGCCGGGCCCCGGCGCGGGCTCATCAGGCTGGCGCGGCTGGCGCTCGGGCTCATCGGGCTCGTGGGTGCGACGGCTCGCTCCAGCGAGCTGGAGGAGCTCAACCCCAGCCTGGCGGCGCAGGTTCACCTCAAGGTCCTGGCCTACGATCGCAACCTGCCCGCCCACGCCCGCGGCCGCGTGACGCTCGGCATCCTCTATCGCGCCGATCGCGAAGAGTCAGAGCGGATGCGCAGCGCGATGCAGGCCGCCTTTCAGAAGCAGGGCGCCAGCTCGAACCTGCGCGGCATCCCGCTGGCCGTGACCGCGGTGCCGCTCGGCGATCCGCGGACCCTGCTCAAGCGTCTGCAGGACGCCGGCGTAAACACTCTGTACATCACCCCGGGGCTTGAGGACGCAGCGGGCTCCATCCGCAGCGCCGCCTCCGCGCTGCAGGCGCCGACCCTGACCGGACGCCGCGACCTGCTCGACGCCGGCCTGGCCATCGCCGTGGTCACCGATGGCGAGAGGCCGGTCATCGTCGTCAATCTGGCGGTGGCCAAGGC
>Ga0075163_10002037_pt1 | contig 27205 bp, 31 predicted proteins | sample JI1023141ADNA_FD_71478 | JGI IMG/M metagenome (GOLD analysis project Ga0075163, IMG submission 71478) | Wastewater effluent complex algal communities from Wisconsin, to seasonally profile nutrient transformation and Carbon sequestration -... | ecosystem: Engineered > WWTP > Effluent > Algae...
GGTACGGGAATGAAAATTGAGCCAGGACATGTGTTCGCGATTGAGCCTATCGTCAATATGGGAAAGAAAGACGTTTGGTTTGATGATGATGGCGATGGATATAGTGTCTACACCAAAGATGGCTCTCGAAGTGCTCATTTTGAGCATACTGTCGCTATTACAGAGAAGGGGCCAAAGATCATGACTGAGTTGTAGCAACAGCGGTGCTATACTAAACAGCATACAAATTATTTCTTGCTTCTATGTCACAAGAATCAGGTCCAGGAATAACAGAAAATATTGATTCGACAGTTGAGTTCATTGGTGCCCCTGAAACTTCGGATAATTTCCCCGGTGCGAAAATTTTGATGGTCAAAGAGGGGGATACATTCAAGCGGTATGCACTCAGTCGAGATGGGGAAGGAAACCTGCAGGGTGTTGAATTTGAAAAACAAGAATACAAGCTGGTTTCGGGTGCGGGAGGAAATGGTTTTTGGGATAGTAGCGATGCGCTTGTTTCTGCCGAGGGAGAACTTGAGGTAAATGGCCAAGTCCAGCAAAAGTTTAGAATTGGTCCAACGAATCGAATACAAGCAGATACACTCGCTGAACTTGAGTCAACTCTTTCTGCAAGAGGAATTCAAATCTAGAGTAGAGTGCCTTGAAATAAAGCCATAGTACGCTATACTCAGCGGGTATTTTAAGCTATTCGCGTAATTAGTTATGGATCGAAAACCGCATCAGGAACGAACGTTCGTTATATTAAAGCCAGACACAATTCAGCGCTCACTCATGGGTGATGTGATTCGCCGTTTTGAGCAAACAGGACTCAAGTGTACTGCGATGAAGATGTTTGTTGCTGACGAAGATCGCCTTTTCAAGCACTACAACAAGGATGAAGCATGGTTCCTTAAGAAGGGGAACGGTATTATCGAGAATCTCACGTCACAGGGAAAGCCTGTAGAGAAGGATGCACTTGAGTACGGAAAAGATATTATCCGTGCAAATGCAAAGTACATGAGCGCTGCTCCTGTTGTAGCAATGATATGGGAGGGAAATCAGGCGGTTGGTGTTATCAAGAAGATTGTCGGTTCAACTGAGCCAGCAACATCAGATGTGGGTACCATCCGTGGTGACTTCACTATCGATTCGTATGCGCACTCGGCGTACGAAGACCGTGCTGTTCGTAACCTTATTCATTGTTCTGACGCGCCGGAAGAGGCTGAGCGAGAGATTGCGCTTTGGATGAATGAGAGTGATATTATGGAGTACGTTACCGCGCAGGAGCGTATTATGTACGACGTCAATTTCGACGGAAAAGGCGAATAACCTTCGCACCCCAAAAAGTTGTTCACAACGCGCGAGCACAGAAGGCTTGCGCGTTTGTGTTAGACTATATGTGGAGTTATAGGAAGCACGTTCTTGCTTATGCAAAGTTAGGGTTGCCTGTAGTCACACTCACGGATGAGAACAGGACGCGACCTGATTTCACAAGTGCGTGGAAAGGGTACCCACCTGGAGTAATTCAGGATACGTGCACTATAACTCCATCAAAGGAACGCATTGATTCACAATGCGTTTTTTTGTGCTTGTTTAAAATGAGTACATGGTACGATTATGGTATGAGTTCCAAGATTAGTTTTCACGGTGGTGTCGGTAGTGTCACAGGGGCGAATTTCCTCCTTGAGACAGATACAATAAAATTACTCGTTGATTGTGGTCTCGTGCAGGGAGGTGAGTTCGCGCCAGAGGAGAATTGTGAAGTTTTTGCATACAACCCTGCGGAGATTGATGTGCTTCTCGTTACCCACGCACACGCAGACCATATTGGTCGTATTCCCAAGCTCGTCCATGACGGCTTTAAGGGAGTTATTTATTCAACACCACCTACGCGAGACCTCTCGGCGGTGATGCTTCAAGATGCACTCATGGTGATGCGTATGGAGGCCGAGAAATACGGGCATCCGCTTTGCTATGAGGAGGAAGACATCAAGGGAGCGCTCTCGCTCTGGAAAACGCATGACTACCACACACCATTTACGCTCGATGATGGCATTACGGTCAATTTCACTGACGCCGGTCACATTCTCGGTTCTGCGATGATAACGCTCACGAGAAATGGAAAGAAGTTTCTCTTTACTGGTGACATCGGCAATTCGCCACAACCACTCCTCAACCCGCCAGAGGTAGTAAAAGACTATGACTACATCCTCATGGAGAGTGTGTACGGAGATAGGCTTCACGAGGGAGTGAAAGAACGCTCAACCATTTTGCGTTCATACATTGAAGACACTATTCGTAAGCAGGGAACACTTATTATTCCTGCGTTCTCGCTCGAGCGAACTCAGGCAATGCTTTTTGAGATTAACAATTTCTTTGAGACAGGAGGCGTTACACCAATTCCTGTTTTCCTCGATTCACCACTCGCTATCAAAGTGACCGATATCTATCGGCGACATCAGGGCTACCTCAAAGAGAGTGTTAAGGAACAAATACGCGGAGGGGATGATATCTTCGATTTTCCAAAATTTAGGATGACAGAAACTGTCCGTGAATCTTCAGAGATTCAGGGAGTGAAAGGAGCAAAGATTATCATTGCTGGGTCAGGTATGAGTCATGGTGGTCGTATCCTTTCTCATGAAAAGCAATTCCTTGAGAATCCAAAGACGACACTGTTGCTTGTAGGGTATCAAACTGTTGGCTCGGTAGGGAGGTTGCTCCAGGACGGGTCAAAGCGCATCAAAATAGATGGTGTGCCAGTGAAGGTAAAAGCAAAGGTGGCAAAAATAGATGGATATTCAGGGCATGCCGATCGTGACCAGCTCATCAATTTTGTGAGCGAGGGTTGTGGAAAGACAAAGCGAGCATTTGTGTGTATGGGGGAGGAGCGTGCAGCACTCTTTCTCGTACAACGTCTCCATGACTACCTTGGGCTCACTGCTATTGCGCCGAGTCCGCACGAATCACACGACATCGATTTTTAAAAAGAAAGCCCCGCATGGTGAGAAGCGCGGGGCTTTCTCGTGCGAGGCTGTTGGTCTAGCGCTGCTCGACCAGGAAGGTCATGCCCTTCATGTTTTCGGTCGTGTACATCTCCGTCGTCGCCTTCTTCGGGCTGATCGAGATGATCTCGAAGTCATGCGTCACTGCCCGGTTCGGCGAGGTGAGGTAGAGGTTCACGAGGATGAACTTACGCTCACCCACCGTCTTCTCGACGAGCTCGAGCTCGCACCGCGCCGGCCTGCCGTTCTTGGCGAGCTGCTCGATGAGCGTGCGCTCGCCGTAGACGTGGACGTTGGCGGCAGGTCCCTTGGGATGGTGCCGGAAGCCGTAGTGGAAGTAGGTACGTTCGATGGTGTCCGCCAGAACCCACTTGAAGTCGTGTTGACCGAGGCGAGGGAGGACGAGCTCCACCACCACCGGCTTCTCGTACGGCAGCGGGTTCCCCGGATTCCTGCCGAGAATGGTCTTGTAGACCGGGCTTTCGTTGATCACTTGCACTGTTTTCTCCTGTGTGCGTTTGTGCTTGTACGCCCTGTACTAAGCTAAATATATTATATCATATTTATAAATAAAAGCAATACCAAAAAAGCCCCTAAACTGGGGCTTTTTTGTATGTAAGAAATATTACTTAACCTTTGCGAGGATTCGTCCGAATGACTCTGCTCGTGTTGCTGCGATCTCTGCGAGCATCTTGCGGTTAAGGAGGATTTCCTTATCCTTCAGCGTCTTCATGAACGTGCTGTACTTGAGTCCCGCAGCACGGAGTGCAGCGCTCAAACGTACTGTCCAAAGTCGACGGAAGTCGTTCTTCTTGTCCTTGCGGTGAGCAAACGAATGGAGCTGTGCATGGTGAATCGCTTCAATCGCTTGTCGCTTCTTTGAGCTGATGCCACCGCGGAACCCCTTTGTCTGTTCGAGGATTTTCTTTCGGCGCTTCATCGCGGTTGCGCCTCCTTTTACTCGTGCCATACGTTAGTGATTAGTTTCTCGTTAAATTGCTAGGAAGAGGCCTTATGCGCCTGTAGCAGGGAGGAAGCGGCGAGTGACACGCTTCGACATAGTGAGTCCAACAGTGCGTCGCTTGTTGATTCGCTGACGTCCGGTCTGACGTGCGTTGAAGTGGTTCTGCCCAGCCTTGCGAGCAACGAGCTTGCCGTTCTTCGTAACCTTTATTCTTTTTGTATATGACTTGTTTGTTTTCATACTGACTGACTTACTCGCTATGCGGTCTTTCCGCCCTTAGTATTCACTCGTTCGAGAGTGGTTGAGTACCCCTTTGGACTCTTCTTGATCTCTTCTGCGAGTTTGTACTCACCAGGGATAATCTTGAGGAATCGTTCGAGGCGCTCCTTGAGGAATGATTCCTCCATGTACTTGTAGCGTCCCCAGAGGAAGAGGTCTATCTTCACACGATGACCTTCCTGAAGCCATTCCGCGGTGCGTTTTGCCTTCAGATTAAGGTCATTCTCACCAGTTCCGATTTTGACCTGAACGGCCTTGGTCTCGGTAACGTGTGATTTTGCCTTTACTTCCTTCGCCTTCTTCTTCACCTCGTATTGATACTTTCCGTAATCCATCACCTTTGCAACCGGGGGTGTTGCGTTTGGCGATATTTCAATAAGGTCAAGATTTGCCGCTTCTGCTGCAGAGAGTGCTTCTTTAAGGCTTATAACCCCAAGATTTTCACCTTCCGCGCCGATGACGCGCAGTTCTTTTGCTTTAATTGCCTGGTTTATACGTACTCGTTCTTCTTTCAAGGTGTTGTGAATGCAAGCGCTAATCTACCACAATAAGCCGTAGATTGCAATCGATTTTTCGCTAGAGTCGGAAGCCTGTTTCGCTTACGAGCGTATTGAGCATCATGAGTGCAACAAGGGCCAAAATGGCAATAACAATCGCTTTCATTGGGCTTATTCTAGCATAGGTATTCCGGGTAGGTGTGGTAAATATGGTATACTTTGGTCGTACTATATTTGTGTTATGCCACGAAAAGCTGCATCACCAAAACCTGTTGAAATAGATCGCCCGCGAGTACCGGTAGCGCTTGCTATTGTTGCATTCATCGGTATTTCGCTCACCATAGGAGCTATTATTTGGGGTCATTCGGATACTGGCGCAATTGACGTTTCAGCAACAATTTCAAACTCACAGTACGCTGCTGATGTAATTGAATCAGGAGGCGCGCCGGTCGGTGCACCAGCGCAGCAGTACGTCGATCTCCCAAATGGTGGTCTCCAGCCCCAGGGTGGGGAGGTCGTACCTCCTCCACAGCCAGAAGTTCCGCCTGAGGAAACGAGCTCAACGACAGCAACAACAACTGAGGATGGAACCGAAGCAGGTACCGAGGAAGAAAGCGATACAGAAACGACCGAAACCGAAACTACGACTGAGTCCGAACCTGCTCAACCTGAGACATCTCCCGAAACTGACACCATAGCACCTGCTGGTGGGTAGGGGAGAGATACCAAGTAACGTAGAACAAGAAATATATGAATGAAACAGAACGTATCGCGCTCCGTGCGCGAGTTATGGATTTCCTTAGTGCGCATCGTAAAGCGGTGTTTGCTATCCTTGATACGGATGGCCTTCCAACAACATCACTCATGCTCTATGCGATCGATGACGATCTCAATGTGTATTTTGGTACACGGCGTGCTTTTGGAAAGTATGCTGATATCCAGAAGCAGCCGGTCGTATCACTTTCTGTGATACAGGAAACACTCGACCCACTCGTTGTTGTTGATGTGCGTGGTACCGCGTTTGAAATCCCTGCTGAAGAGTGCGCAAAGACACATGCATTCTTTAAGACAAAAAATCCTTCGAAATACTATGTAGAAGGAGCACCTGATTTTGTTATGTTCAAAATTGTTCCAAGTTTTATCCGGTACCTCGATGCTACGTCTGGAGAGCTCACGATGGTGGATCTCCCACTTCCTGATGGTGATCAAGGTGCATAGCAAAAAAAACCGGCCTCAAGGCCGGTTTTTTTAGGCAATTTCCGCAAGTGCTGCGAGTATCAGGTCATGTGCAGTCCCGTTACTAAACACAACACCATGTGTGATGCGGTGGTCTTTGCTCCCATAAAATAGTGGCTCTCCACGAGTGTCGGTGACCATACCACCTGCCTCAGTCAGGATAAGTTCTGGTGCGCAGACGTCCCATTCACCGAGCTTTCCCTGGTTCACATAGAAATCTGCTTTATCGTGAGCAATGTATCCTGCTTTGATGCCGATACTTCCTACAGAAACAGTTTCTGTGACCGAGAGTTGCTCATTGAGCGCGAGCATGTACGGTGCAAGATGATTTACGCTGAGCATCCCTCGGAGGTGTGGTTGCATACGGTTGCTTACGTGGAGTGTTTCGCGCTCTCCGTTATGGTGAACCCATGCTCCGCTCCCACGCACTGCACTGTATACAATGTTGCCGATAGGGAGGTGCACAACACTGACTACTGGGCGCCCGTGTTCGATAAGGGCAATCATCACAGAAAAATCATCCGTTCCGTTGATGAATCCTTTTGTTCCGTCGAGGGGGTCAACAATCCATATTCGTTCAGGGTAGGGAAGCGCTCGCAGTTCTGCATCTTCTTCTGAAAGTATCGGAATAGCAGTCTCCTTGAGCCGTTTTGCGATATGTTCGTGTGCAGCGATATCAGCCTCGGTGACGGGTGAGGAGTCTTTTTTTTCTGTGACAAGCGCAGTTCCATAGAACGTGCGAATTATTTCTGCACTCTCTCGCGCAACATCGGTAGCGAGAGTGAGAAGCTCGGTATGCATAGTGATGAGTATAGTCTCCGAGCAGCGTAAAGTCTAACGAGCAGTTTTTTTCGCTAGCGCGCCAGTGCAGTGTGGACATCGACATCCATACGGCTTGATATGTTCGTCCCAGTACTCTTTTCCGTAATCATAGAGTATTTCTTCGCCCGGGAGAATTTTCTTTTTTGCGTAGATACGGACGCGGAGTTCATCCTCATCCAGCTCAGCCTCAGCATTTGGGGCGCATGAGTGATTAATGTATCGAGCGATGTTATCGCGCCCTTTTCCATCAATTGTTTTTGTATCAGATACCACAAAGAGGTATTTTCCACCCCGGCGGTCAGCTTCCTCTGTTGGAATAAGTTCGCCGGTATATTCAATAATGAAGTCACCTCGCTTCATGGGTTCGGTAGCAAAAAGCCCGAGTCCCGCGATCGATCGTTTCACTTGGTATTTCGCCTTATCGTGTGTCGCTTGTTTCTTCATAACGCGAGAGAGTATACCGCACCCGCTTTTAGTTGTCGCACACTCCTTGCTAGACTATGGGGATGAAGTACCTTGTTTTTGCGATTGCAGGTGTCGCCCTTGGAGTGCTCGTTTTGCTTTTTGTTGGTGGGAAGGATGTGCCAAAAAATTATCCACCCAAAAACGCCACGATTGTTGCGTTCGGGGATTCGCTCGTAGAAGGGCAAGGAGCAACGGAGGGGAATGATTTTGTTTCGCAGCTCGAAACGCGCATCGGGCGACCAATAGAGAATTACGGCGTTGGTGGCAATACGACAAAAGATGGTGTCGCACGCATGGGTGAGATCATCGAACGTGACCCAGGGCTCGTACTCATTGTACTTGGAGGGAACGATACACTCAGACGGATAGCGATTGAGGAGACCGAGAGAAATCTCCGCACACTCATTGGTACTGTTATCGAAAAGGGGAGTGTTGTTATGTTTATTGGGGTGCGCGGTGGAATAGTGGGTACTGAGCGAGAAGATATGTATGAACGTGTTGCAGATGAATACGGAGCAATATACGTCCCAGATATTCTTGATGGCATTCTCCTTACTCCTGAACGTATGCATGACGGCATCCATCCAAATGATGCAGGGTATGCACAAATTGCTGATCGACTCGCGCAGGTGTTCAAAGAATACGAATTGTAATTGCTCTTGTTTGGTATGATGCTTGTATGACGAGTTCCTCGCACGCCATAAAAGCATTCCTCTACGCACTCCAGGTGTGCATTGTCACCACGGCTGCTTTTGTCTATTTGTGGTTTGAACTCGAGTATCCTTTTTTTCGTACCGAAGGATTTCTTATCGGTATTGTCTTTTTCTCCATAGCACTCCTTACGGTGACCATATACCAATCAATCCGAATCAGTGCGACAGCTGGTGCTATGGCAAAGGGGATGGCGGAGAGCATGCTCATCTATTCTCGCGAACTTTTCACCGAGCTCTATCGAGGGAGTCCCGTGCCGTATCTCGTTATTGATAGTGGACTTACCATTGATTCCGCAAATCTCGCGGCGATACGATTGTTTGGTGTTGAAGAGGGTTGGCTTCCGGGGAAGAACATATTTGACTCGATACAGAGCGATGATGATCAACGAATATCACTCATCACTGAATATTTTAAACAGCGGGTATCGGTGAATAATGAAGAGGTAAAAATCATACGACGCGACGGAGTTGAGCGTTGGGTGCACCTATCACTCTTCTCGTTCACTGATGCAAATAACAAACATAAAGGTCTCCTGACGCTTGTTGATGTCACAAAGCTGAAAGAGGTTGATAAGGCAAAAACAGAGTTCGTCTCACTCGCATCGCATCAGCTGCGTACCCCGATATCTGCAATGAAGTGGAATATTGAACTCCTCAGTACTGCAACAAAGGGTCACGAAACACCTGTTGAGCGCGAGTATCTCGAAAAGATTGAGCGAGGTGTTTCTCGTATGGAAAGCCTCGTAACTGATTTCCTCTCTGTCTCTAAACTTGAACTTGGTACCTTTGTCCCCAAATACGAAACGATACCGGTCGCTTCATTCATGGATCTCATTCTCGAATCGTATGAAAAAATAGCTGAGTCGCGGAAGATAACCATCGAGCGCTCGTGGAATGATTACGACACTATTCGGAGTGATGTCCATTTACTCGAAATGTCGGTTTCAAACCTCATTTCAAACGCAGTGAAATACACTCCTGATGGGGGTACGGTGCGTGTCTCTCTTGAAATGCACCCAAAGCAGTATGTCTTCACGGTGTCAGATACTGGTATTGGTATTCCGGAGGAAGAGCAGGAAAAGGTGTTCACCAAGATATTTAGAGCAACAAATGCAAAGTCAGAGGTGCCTGACGGAACCGGGCTCGGTCTCTATATTGTCCGGGAAGCTATTCGTGTTATGGGGGGCGATGTTGTGTTTGTTTCAAAGCAGAATAGCGGTACCACCTTCACAATCACATTGCCTGCATAAGAGAGGAGGCGTATGCTATATCAAATCACGTAACATAACACCATGCTAACAGAAACGAAGAAAGTACTCGTTGTCGATGATGAAAAGGATCTCCGGGAAGCTATAAAAACAGCGCTTGACTATGAAGGCTTTATCGTTGAGACAGCAGAGGATGGTGTCGAAGCATTCGCGAAAGCGCACGAATTCCGACCAGATCTTATTTTGCTCGATATCCTCATGCCAAAGCAAAATGGTATCGATACGCTCAAATCACTTCGAAAAGAGGAGTGGGCAAAGGATACGCCAGTTATTATTATGACTGTACTCGATGATATGGATAAGCTCAGCGATGCGATCGAAGCCGGAGCGAGCGAATATTTGGTTAAAACTGATATTTCGCTCGGAACCATCGTTTCTAAAGTGAAAGCAAAGCTCGAGTAGTGGGTTGTTCCACAGCAGGCTCCCGCTATTTTTGGTCGTATAGTCTATACTGTGTGGTGGAGGTGCATAATTTCTCAACCAATCTATGAAGAACCTACACAACCGTCTTATGAGGTCATCGCGCTGGTACAATCGCTGGCACCGTGATAAATATGCGAGTCGAATGAGCTGGATGCTCTTCTTCGTCTTTGCACTCTCATACACGACAGTTATCCTCTCAGAGATACACACGCTCTAAGAGGAAGGGAGAAAAACCCGCGACCTATGGTCGCGGGTTTTTCATGTGTAGGCAGTTACGCTGCGTATGCTACTTAGAATGCGAGGAGTATTGTGCGTAGCGAGAGGATGATGATGACAATACCAACAACAATACCAATGGTGCGCACAGGGAGTCGTTTTGTGATAAGAGCACCAATCGGAGCAGCGATGATTCCTGCAACTATCATGGGAAGGACGATAGCGAGATCTATTTTGGGGAGGGTAAGAAGAAACGTGACCGAGATAGAGAACGCAATAAAGAATTCTGCGAGGTTAACTGATCCAATAACTTCCTTTGGGTTTGCGTTTCGTGCGATGAGCGTCGGTGTGGTGATTGGTCCCCATCCACCACCTCCGATGGCGTCGACAAATGACGCAACAAAACCAAGTGGCATAAGGTGACGAACACGTGGTCGCTCATACTCACCGTCAAGAAAGTCTCGCTTGCGTACAAACTTTGTGATGATTAGTACGCCGAGTGCGAGGAGGACACAGGCAATGAGTGGGCGAACGAATGTAGCATCTGCGAGATGTACAGCGCTATATGCTCCAAGCGCTCCACCAAAGACACCTGGTATCGCAAGAAAGGTAAATACCTTTTGGTCAAAGTTTCCGAGAAGAAAGTGTGATACCCCCGAGATGAGAGCAGTCACAACTTCAGATATATGTACTGCAGCACTTGCGACTGCGGTACCGATCCCGATAGAAAGGAGAAGGGTTGTGAGGGAGACTCCGTAGCCCATACCAATACCTCCGTCGATCAAGGTCGCAATGACTGCGAAAATGAAAATGATGCTGTAGCGGACAAAACGTTCTTCCATAATCTATACACTATACAACAAACCGCTGAACCTTTTGGTTACAGCGGTTTGAAGGACTAGAGGTAATCAGGACTAGAATTTGAAGTATTTCGAGAACTGACCTACGAGTGGAAGTTCCTTTTCCTCACCCTTTACAACAGTCAGGATACCAATGACGGTAAGGACAAGGCATCCAAGGTTGATAAGGTTTGAAAGCATCCAGAGTCGGAACATATCCAAAACGAACCATGTCGCAACTTCAATAACTAAGAGTACCAGTCCCTGCTTCACATGGTACTTCACGAACGGGTCGTTTTTCTCGGTGAGGAGTGGTACGAACACGAGTGGTCCGAGGTAGGCGAGTACTCCCATGGCTGTGTTCTTTTCTGCAGTAGGGGCACTGCTTGCTGGTGTTGCCTGAGTTGGCGCCGGTGTAGGGGTAGCTCCTTCGGGTGTTTGATTTTGTACTGGGTCCATAATATTGATGAAACGATTAACCTAAGCTGTTACTATTGTATGTGTTTTTGGATAGACTGAAAAGTGTGATTTTGGATACCCGTCCAGCATTTGTAGATGACCCGTCCCTTTGGAAGAGATACTTGACTAAAAGAAATATGGTTGTATTGTACTTTCATACTAGTACCTTCAAGGAGAAGACATGGACTCGGACACGCTTCATGAGTCACACTACCCAGCCTCAGGCTGGAGAAGTGACATCGAATACATCGGTATGCTCGAGCAGGACACACCCGGATCGGTGCTGTTTCTGAATGCACAGACGGGATTTATTGCTCCGCTCAACACGCTCGTGTGCGGGCCGTACCACACCGTCTACGAAGAAGGGGAGGTGGCACCGGCACTCCTCTGCTTCAACCGCTTCGACAACACAGAGATGCAACTCAGGCTGCAGTTTGGCCGCGATGGGTCGGGCCAGCTCCAGGTGAAGCATAAGTGGTTTCCGGAATGGACCCCACTTCTCGGTGGGAAGGTGCATGTGTATCTTCCACGCATTCCCGTCTCGGAAGACTGCTAGGACCGTGGCGATGCAATCAAAAAGGCTCGAATCATCGAGCCTTTTTTAAAAAGTGCCTTCAGGTTTTCGTATTGTTTTGCGTGCACCTTTTTGGGGGCAGTGTGTTGGGTTGGGTATGTGGGTACTAACCCTCACGTGCAATCTTTTGTTCGGCTTTGAGTGACCGAAGCGGTACATAGAGAAGTGTGAGAAGGGTACCGTAGACGAGACCTCCCATAATGGTGAAGGCGAGTGGTGCCCAGGTAGCGTTTACGAACGTGAGCGGAACCATACCTGCTGAGGTTGCTATGGTGGTAAGAATGATCGGACGAAGACGACTCGTTGCAGCATCAAGGATGAGCGCTTCAGCGTCATGATAGTCACCACGCTTCTTTCGCGCATTGATACCATCGATGAGAAGAATACCGTGGTTAATCAGCACACCAGCAAGTGCAATGATACCGAGGAACGCAGTAAATGAAAGTGGTTGTCCCATGAAGAGGAGCATCCAGAGCACACCTGCAAGCGAGAGTGGTACAACAGCAAGGAGGCGACCAGATTGTCCGATTGAGTTAAACTCGAGCACGATAATTGTAAACATGAGTACAATACCGGTCACAAGTGCAACAACCATCTCAGTAAATGTTTTTTGAATTTGCTCAGAATCGCCACCGTAGGTGAGGGTTACTCCTTCGGGAAGACCAAGTGATGCTTCATTTTCTGCAAATGCAGTAGTGATCGCAACAGCGTTGCCGTCTGTGGTGAGCTGCGCATTTACTGCACTCACGCGCATGCCATTTTCGTGATTAATGACAGATGAACTACGATTTGCGGTAGTAGTGAGGAAGGTGCCGAGTGGAACATTGCCTCGCTGAGTTGCGATAGGAATCTCCGCAATACTATCTGCTGTTGTAATGATGGTGTCTTCTGGCTGCACGTATGCTTCGTTGAGTGCGACACGAACGCGTACGTTTATATCGTCGCCGTCGATGCGAACTTTCGTTGCTTCAATACCAGCAATTGCCGAACGGAGTGTTTGTGCAACATCTGCGGTTGAGAGTCCGTAGTCACGCGCACGAGCTCTATCGATATACAGCGAGAGCTCGGTACCGTCGTTTGCGAGGGTTGAGGTGACATCGCGAGTACCATTCACTTTTTTGAGTGCGTTCTCAACAATCTCGGTTGCTTCCGCAAGTTTTGCGGTGTCATTGCTCCACACCTTAATCACGACAGGTGCGTCACTCGGTGGTCCTGCCACAACATCGGCTATACGGACAGTAGCGCTATTTGGCCAGGTCATTGTAGCGAGTTTCGCACGGAGTACCTTAGTAATCTCTTCACTTGTTGCCTCTCGCTCATCAACATCAACAAGATTTACAGTAAAAGAACCATATTTGCTACCACTCTGCGGACTTTGTGAGAACACGGAGGTGCCTCCAACAGTTGTTTGGATGGAAGTGAGATATGGGGTTTCTTTTTGGAGAAATGCTTCAACCTCGCGTGCGACTTCGTCAGTGGCACCAAGTGTACTTGCTTGCGGGAGTTCAATATCGACGGTGAAATAATTCACATCATCATTTGCGAAGAGAATTGCAGGAAGTGTACCTGTTCCTACAAGTGCGAAACCTCCAATGAGCGCTGCAGCAAGGAATAGGTAAAACGATACACGCAACTTCTTTACATGGATAAACTGTTTGAGCATCCCGGCGTACCAAACTTCAAGCGAATGCCAGAGTTTTTCGCGATACTGTGCGAATGGGCTTTCAACATGCTTGAGGAGGTAGAACGCAATGAGTGGCACAAAGCCGAGTGCAACGACAATGGATGCGATGAGCACCATCACGATAGTGAAGGGGATACCTTTCACGAATTGTCCAAGAATACCCGAGAGGAAGAAGAGTGGGATGAATACCGCAACAGTGGTCATCGTACCAGCGATAAGTGGCCATCCGAAGTCACGTATTGCCTTCTGTGCAGCAGCAATTTTGTCCATGCCCTTTTCGCGATTTGTATGAATACCCTCAACGACCACAATGCCTGAATCGACAAGTACACCAATCGCAATGATGAGTGCAAAGAGCGATATGAAGTTGATGGTGTTGCCCGTAAGCCACATACCAATGAATGCAATAACGAATGAAAGTGGAATCGAAAGCACTGCCACTAGAGATTCACGGAGTCCGATCGTTATGAGAAGGAGAATACCAACGAGTATGACCGTTTCAATACCAGCTTTTGTAAGCTCATCAATACTCTTTCGTACATCGTCCGATGCGTCGAAGGTAACAACGTACGCAGAGCCAGCAAGGAGTGTGCTTTCAAGTTCCGTAAGTCGGTCTTTTGCATTTTCTGCAGCAGTGAGAATATTGCCCCCTGAGCTCTTGTAGATATTAAGGGTGAGTGCGTACTGTGTTTCTTTGCCGGTTACGTAAAGGCGTGAAAGCGATGTTGCTTCGACAAAACCGTCTACCACATCCGCCACGTCAGATACCTTAATAGTGCCACCACTTGTCTGGATTGGTGCATTTTGTATGTCCTCGACGGTCGTTATGTCACCCTTAAACTGAATAGGGTAGGAGACATCATCGATGGTGAGTGATCCTGCAGGAACACTCGCATTTGCTGCACTTATCGCGCCAACAATCTGGAGTGGTGAGATGCCATACTCACGGAGTGCATTTTTGTTCGTGATGAGTGCAATCTCACGATTACGGGTACCAGATACTTCGACTTTTGAAATCCCGGAGACGCCAAGGAGATCATCCTTAAGGTCCTCACCGAGTTTAGTGAGTGCAGCGGGATGGAGGTCGCTTCCGATAGCCACGATGAGTACTGGCTGATTTGCAAAGTCCACCTTAGTGACAATTGGACTTTCTGCATCTGAGGGGAGATCACGCTTTGCGCCCTCTATTGCGTTCCGAAGATCTTGGATTGATGTTTCGATATCAGCACTCGCTATAAACTCTGCGGTGATCACTGAGACGCCTGATCGTGATTGTGATGTCACTTTGTCTATATTTGCGACATTACGTACTGCTGGTTCGAGTTCATCAGTGATGAGTCGCTCAACATCAGATGCGGTTGCGCCAGGAAGTACGGTAGTAACGATACCGATCGGTACCTTAATCTCAGGAGTTGATTCCTTTGGCATTGCAACAAGGGCATAGCTACCAGCGAGAACGAGCGCAACCATGAGTAGCTTTGTGAATGCTGAACGCGTCAGCAAAAAGTTCCAGAGAGAATACATAGATAGTTGTTTAGTGGTGCGTTACTGAGTAACTACATCTCCCTCTTTTAATCCACGGACATCAAGGACGATATCGGTGATACCTTCTGTACCAGAAATAGCGATGCTCTTGGTGGTAACTGCACCTGTCTGTACTTCATGTGCGACGAGTTTGCTGTCGACAACAGTAAAGACGAATGCTTTTGTTGGAGTGAACTTCACTGCTGTGAGAGGTACAGTGATGGCGCTTCCTGTTTCTGCTTTAGTGTCACTCGCAACAAACACGACATCACTACCAATGTTGATGATGTCGCCTACAGAGATACTCGTTGCGGTCACTGTTCCAGCGACAGGGGTCTTAATAGCAGTCTTGCCGAGTGCAGCACGTGCACTCTCAAGGACACCAAGCGCTTGCTTCACCTGCGCTTGTGCAAGTGAGACATCACCACGTGTGCCCGCGATCGCCGCCTGTTCTTTTGCTGCTTCTGCTGCAATGAGCGCACTTCGCGCACCAGAGAGTGAGGTGAGTACACCAGCGAGTGTACCGCGTGCTCCTGCAAAATCGCTTCGGAGCGAGGTTGATTCAGTGCGATCGTCTTCGTTTACGTATGTGGTGAGCGTAACGACAAGTGCATTGAGCGCTGATACATGAGCTTCAGCTGTTTCGAGAAGCGCACGAGCGTCATCACTCGAAGCAGACCCTACATTTGCGCGCCAGAGATCGAATCGACGCTCAAGATCAACACGTGCACTATTGATTTGTGATGCATCGCCACGACTATCAATTTTGAGCCCTGGTGTCATTGATTCAGGTTGAGAGAAAACCTGATCAACTGTGTTACGAAGAACATCGTCTGCAGTTGAGAATGCGCTGCGGTAGGTGTTTACTGCTTGTGTACGTGTCTCCTCGTAAGCGCGCTCAGTCGATCCTTCACCGACGGTGCTTTGGCTTGCTCCTGCAAGGGCGGCTTCGTAGGCACCCTGTGCCTGGAGAACAGCAGCTCGTTGCGCGCTGTTTTCAATTTGTGCAACGACAGTACCTCGAGAAACGATATCACCTACATTTGCGATACGTTCAACTCGTCCACCTGATTCAGCGCGTACAATAAATGCGCTGCCATCGGCAGTGCGTACTGCAGTACCGTCTGTAGCAGTGATTGTATAGAGCGAAACAGTGCGGGTCGGTGTACTCAGCTCGACCGCTTCACTGGTTGTATCGCTCTGCCCAAGGAAAGAGTAGAGAGCAGAGATAGAAATAAGAATGACGAGGACAATGAGGCCGATAGCCTTCGTTTTCCCGTACTTTTGGACAAGCTTTGCGTAGCTGTTTTTAATGAATTGCATAGGTTTTCTCTCAGTTTTTGAAATATATAAGGAACAGATTGTACGTGAAAAAAGGTGATAAGTCAAATTACGCAATATTTTCTTTTTAAGCGCAAGTCCCTCACTTGTATAGAGAAAGCCCCAGAAGCATGTTCGCTCCCGGGGTCTTGCTACCTTCGCATGTTTTCACGACTGTTCCATCTGCGCATGCCCGTCATCTCCCGTGGAGGGTTCTGATGGGTATTTTGCTTCTTCGCAAGCACTTCGCGAACCCTCGTCGGAAGGGGATCGATGCTCCGGTAGAATTCCTCGAGTTGCTCGAGAACTTTCTTTCCGGAAGGAAGGGTATTGAGCTCTTTCTCTCTGAGAAAGTACGCTCGGGCGAATTCTTGTTCCGGAACACTTCCATTCTCGAGAAGCTCGGCGATATCGTCAGGGTACATTGCTTCTCCCATGGGTTACAGACTTACGTGACAATACCATGGAATTCTGGTCTGGTGCAATCGTTCCAGATTGCTCGAATGGGGGGTTGCCGATGGATGCATCGGAGAAAAAGTATTGGCATACATAGGATATGTAGTGCACTCGAGTCCACTTACGAGGTCGTGCAGTTTTTCTTGTATGGGTGTAGAGTAGACCGGGTTTGTTTTTTTGAAGGGCTTTTATATGCAGAATACTCTCCAAAGTATCGACACGGTCTCCCGTCAGGTGGCTGTGGCGAATGATCTTCGTTTGCTTCCTGCGCTTATGCAGAACGCGATGCTGCAGGTGCTTCATCTTCGATGCCAGGGGACTGGCGTCATCCATCCATTTCGGAACATCTTCCGTGGTGTCGCATGGTTAGGGAATCGGCAAGACATGGTGACGGTGTTCCTCTTTAGGAAGGGGGACCTCGAGCAGCATGAGGTTCGGATACATCCGGACCCTGCGTTCGGTCATCGTCTCGAGTACGAAGTGACCAAGCACGGAGCGCCCTTCTGGACGCCGTTCATGAGTCCGTGCTGTATCGAGTTGCTCATACCGACACACGTGCTCGAAAACTATGGCCATCCTGAAAGGGAATAAGAAAATGCCAGAAGTGTCGCATTTCCCCGTTACCGAAGCAGTGTGGCGTGTCGCTCGACCAGAGGACACTGCGCATATTGAGCGTCTCATCATGCATGGGATGTGGGGTAGCTTGAGGATTCAGACAGTCCAAAGCAGAGAAGCGAGTCTACACGTTGCACTATTGCCGTTTCTTAGCCTTTTCCGCCCATGGACATGGTTTTGCGAGGACGTTGGTGGTCCACACCTCAGTCTCATGCGAAAAAGCGAGAGCACCCCACGCTTCACTCAAATTAGGGGAGGCGAGTGCTCGGTGCAGTACCTTTCAAATAATGAGTGGTGTGATACCTGGTTTGACGAGTCAGGCAGTTTCCGTTTCCGCTTCATCATTCCGACGCGCACCTTCACCACTATTCCGTAGCAACCCCGTACTGTGTCCAGGCACAGTACGGGGTTTGTTTATTACGTATGACGTGTACAGTAGAGAGAGATCATGTACGGAAGGAGAGTACATCATGCCCCTTGTCATTGATGGAATAGCATATAGTGTGCTTCCGCATCACCTCACGCCGTTCGTCTGTGTTGCCGAGGCGCGACAGCATGGAATAGTGGGAATGAACGAGATAGACGGCAATCGGTTCACGTTGTTTCGGAATCATGCTCCTGGAGAACCCCATCTTGTGATTGATGGAGATCGGTATGCGATTTTGAGTACTGATTACCGAAACTATCCAATATGGTTCCGGATAAGCTCAATTCCCAGTTTTGAAAATCGTCTTGAGTACCGGACTGCCGTCTGTGGATGGAAAGCACTTTCGGTATTTGATGATGTGCAACTTGTTGTTCCTGAGCAATTCCTCGAACGGTTTCGCGTACCGTGGTAGCAAAAGGCGCTTCACTGGAGCGCCTTTTTCGATGTCTATGGTTGCGGTACATGGTGTGGTGATATATCGTATAGATAGATTGTTTCTAATCATGGGGGACGACATGAATGCACGCATTTCGCTCGTTGGCTTCCATGTTGTGACGCCAGCACTTTTACAGCTCGTGCCTACCGCAGAACGCGAAACACCTGGTTCAGTGATATTCCGGGGATGGAATTCCGGTCGCTGCATTCCCGCAAACGATATCTTTCTCTGGAAGGAAACGTATATACGGAAGATTCAAGGCATCCCTGCGCTCTATATCAAGAATTTCCTCAGTGAAGTTGTTGGTATGCGTTTGTCTCACCATAGACCCATACCAAACCAAGTTGAGGTGTGGTCCAAAGAATCACTCGAATGGGTACCGTTTCTTGCACCAGAGCCGCTGCAACTGTTTATTCCACGAGCTCCCGGCGCGTACATCAGGTCGCGTCCATAAGTCACAAAATCGCATGCCACAAGCGTGCGATTTTTCACCGCAATAGAATACAAATACACCCCTCTTAACAGAGGGGTGTATTTGTATTCTATTGCGGAAAGGGAAGAGAGATATGCAGAGATAGTCCACGCGTCATACACGGGTTCTCCACTCCTTATACACAGACTTTTGAGCCATGCTCTAAAAATATGGCTCAAAATCGTCCACTTGTGCACAATTGACGTCACTTTTTCCTCATGTCGTTTGCCACTTGCAGACTTTTTGTGTTCGAAACAATGAGGCGTATACTTCTCCTCACGACGTGGTGGGAACGGGGCGTTCGCGTACGTTCTAGCGTTGTACGGTTTTAATTCGTTACAAATTTAAGTTAAACGATTTTCGTATTTATGAAATCAATTGTTACAAGTCTCGGCATGATCGTCTTCGTGGCGGCGATTGTTGCTGGAGGTACTGGTGCGTTCTTCAACGACACAGAGACCTCAACAGGGAACGTCTTCACTGCAGGTGCTATCGACCTCAAGGTTGATAGTGTTGCGCACATTAATGGTCTCGTTTGTTTCGACGGGAAGTGGCATCCAGAAACTGTTGTACAGTGGAATTCTGAAACAGAGGCAAATCAACTTGTTCCTCAGTCGGATGTTCCAGCTGCAATTGCTGAATACAACGAGGATTTCCCATCAAATGTCCCACAAGCTGGTGATGCTTGTACTGGAACATGGGCAGCGACTGATCTTGAAGGAGAAGTTGCATACCAGTTCTTCAACTACGGTGACCTTAAGCCAGGAGACAATGGTGAGAACACCGTTTCTCTTCATGTAAAGAACAACGATGCATACATGTGTGCAACGGTTGATGTTACAGAAGATCTCGATAACACACTTACCGAGCCCGAAGTTGATGCACCTGATGCAGATGGTCTTGCTGCAGGTGAGCTCGACAGTGAGCTTGAACTCATTGTTTGGGAGGATGATGGAGACAACGTACTCGAGACTCCAGAGGTTGCAAATATTCTCGTAGAGACTGAGAGTGCAAATGGAATCGAAGGTACATACGACCTCTACACTTCACTCACTGGCGCTATTCCAGCTGAGACAACTGCATACCTCGGTGTGTACTGGTGTTTCGGTGACCTTACTCGCACTGGTGCAGCACTCAGCTGTAACGGAGCTCCAGTTGGCAACGTAAGCCAGACTGATTCACTCAAGGCAGACATCAAGTTCTACGTTGAGCAGGCTCGTCACAACGAGGAGTTCACATGTGAACAGCGTCAGCTTCCAGCACCTGTTCTTACACTTGAGAAGCAGGTTAATCAGGACGGCATCGATCCAGTATCTGATAGTTCATGGACTCTTACTGCTTCAGGTCCAGTAGTTGTTTCAGGAACAGATAATGATCCTGCAGCAAGTCCATTGATCACAGACGTATCAGTACCAGCAGGTGTTTATACACTTACTGAAACAGGTGAAGTTGATGGATTCACTTTCCAAGGAATTCAGTGTACTGACGGTGCTCTTGTAGGAAATGTTCTTACACTTGCAAATGGTGATAATGCGGTTTGTACATTCACAAATCTTGAGACAGTTCAGAACTAGTCCTATCTAGCCGTTCAAAACCCGATTCGTCGGGTTTTGCGGGCTGGAAACGACTTTCAGCATTCCAAATAAAATTAACAAATCTACTCACGCACCATGCAACGTATTATTCTTTCTGTCGCACTCATCACGTTCACCATCGGCGGTCTCGCTTTTGGTGCAACATCTGCATTCTTTAACGATACAGAGCAATCTGCAGCAAACGCATTCACTGCAGGCGATGTCGATCTCAAAATCGACAACGAGAGCTACTACAACGGCTTCTTCAACAAGGGGACATCATGGCTTGAAGACGATCTTGATGGCAATGACTACAAGTTCTTCGACTTCGGCGACCTAAAGCCGGGAGACTACGGTGAAGATACTATCTCTATCCATGTCGATACGAACGATGCGTATCTCTGTGCGAATGTGACACTCACTTCAAACAATGAGAATACGTGTAACGAGCCAGAGGCACTCGAAGATGCTTCATGTGGTGTAGTGGACGATTCTCTCGGAGCAGGTCTCGGTGAGCTTGCGGACCTTGTTGAGTTCGTCTGGTGGGCAGACGACGGAGACAATGTCCTCGAGGAAGACGAAGACGTCATCTCAGAAGGGACACTCGGTGCGCTTGAGGTAGGGGATACGTACCCACTCACGCTCGCAGACTCGAGCAAGAACATTTGGAATGCACTCGACGCAGGAGGTCCTGTCGATGGCAACACTACCTACTACATCGGCAAGGCATGGTGCTTTGGCGACATTGGCACTCAGCCAATTGAACAAGATGGTGAAACCGACGAGATGTCACCGGCAGGTGACAACGGGGGAACTGAAGCAACGGGAGAGCCAGAAGATGGTGGTATCACCTGTAACGGAGAGCCACTTGGAAACTCGAGTCAGACAGACTCACTCACAGCGGATATTGCGTTCTCAGCAGTCCAGTCACGCCACAATCCAAAGTACATCTGTGAGCAGCCTCGCCCACGCACGACGCTCACACTCGTGAAGCAGGTCTTCAACAGTGGTCCATTCAACGAACTTCCAATCGCATGGACACTCAGTGCTGATGGTGTGACGACCGACCTCTCCGGACAGAGTGGTACACCAAGCGTGACGAATGCAGCTGTTGCTCCAGGTGCATATAATCTCGGTGAGACAGGTCCGCAAGGATATACCGCGTCAAATTGGTCATGTGTTGGCGGCACACAAAACGATGCAGATACTGTCACTATTGCGGAAGGACAGAATGTCACCTGTACGGTAACGAACTACGTACAGTGTACGCCTGAACTCAGATATGCAGATGCTGTTGTTACTTCGGATATTGGTGCACTCAAGAATGGTGGATCAGTACTCGCAAATCGAAGTAATCCTGCACTCGCACTTGGTGCGCCACAGAGTGCTGGAACACCATTTGATAATCCTGTCGTGAGTGGCTCATTCTTCAGTCTCGGATTTGATGAGAATGATGACGATCTTGAGGGTGGATGGGGGATCTTTGAGTTCACCGATAACTACATTGTCGATGGACCTGGTAATGATATTCGTGCATGGGAAGTTACCGGAGGCACGAGCTATCCAGTAGAGAAGATCAAGATAGAGGTAAGCCAAGACGGCACAAACTGGTTTGTTGTTGCAGCTACGTTGAATCGTGATAGTGAAGCAGATCTTGCAGATTCAGGACTCACTTGGGCAAAGTACATTCGTGTAACCGATGTTTCAGATCAGAGTGACACAGGATATCCAGCAGATGCTGATGGATACGACCTTGATGCAATCTCAGCGCTCACGTGTGCTTCCAATCTTCCGTCCACAAACCCAGTCATTTAATCGATAACCTATTCTCTACCGTATGCCACGCGCATATATACAAGGAGGAGTTCGCATCGCACTCATTTTGGGTGCGGTAGCTCTCCTCATGTATGCGTTCGGGGTACGTGGTGATTTTGGTGGGACGACATTTGCGACCGGGAGTGGAACAGGTGTCCCAGGACTCGAGCTCAAGATAAATTCAAAGACCTACTACAACGGCACCTATCAGCCAGCACTCTCGTGGACGCTCAAGAATCTTGTTCCAGGTGTCGACAAATTCTGGAACTTTGGAGACGTGAAGCCGGGGGACACCGGCACAAGCTCTATCAGTATCCATATCAACAAGAATCCTGCGTGGGTCTGTCTCGATTTTGTGAATCTCACAAATAACGAGAACGGCATCAATGAGCCAGAGTCACATGTCGATTCGAGTACGACGACGGGAGAGCTCGCAGCTGGCCTTGAATTCTTTGCGTGGCGCGATGATGGAGACAATCGATTTGAGGTAGGGGAGATACCACTTTTCGGTACCTCGTCACAGTCTGGACTCTCTGTCCTCAATACAAAAACATACGCACTCGCGGATTCGGGAACCGGTGGAGCGTATGCGGATGGATCGACGCACTATGTTGGCATCTACTGGTGTGCAGGGGATCTCACTGTGAACACTGCTACAGCGCAGGCTTCGTGTAACGGGGAGGTGCTCGGGAATGAGGCACAGACCGACTCAATGTCAGTTGATGTCATGATCCGTGCAGTACAGTCAAAGCAGAATGCAAAGTTTCTCTGTACACCAAAGGAGGAACCAAAGTACGGAAGCATCAAGCTTTGGAAGCGAGTAGTGGGTGAGACAAATCCTGACTACGCAAAATTCTCATTCGCGCTCGATAATGGAACCCCGTTCACATTCCCAAGCGGACAGAACTGGATTATTCTCAATAACGTACCAGTGGGTACTCATACGATAAGTGAGCTTGCAATAAGTGGATACACCACAACGTATGGGGAAGCATCCTATGGAAACACGACAATACCAGACAGTGACTGTGAACTCACCGTGACAGAGGGAAATACGTCGTACTGTCGTGTCACGAATACCAAGACAACAAGCGGAGACAATGGTCAGTGTCCAGCAGGGTACACAAAGCAGGTTGATAACTACAAAGGCGGTCTCTCGTGGAAGTCCGACGGCAACTATCTCTCCGCCATCCTCGTTGGTGGTCCAGCGGGGAGTACAAACAAGGATCCCGACGGTCGTTTCAAGTACTTCTCGAATGTTTCGAAGAACCAAACCATTGCGCGCAAGTTCCATGATATTTCCCATATCTGTGTGAAGCCACAGACGAGCGATACCTCGTGGTATAAGGTCGAGAGTACGAGTATGTGGGGTAGTCTCAAAAAGAAATTTACATCATGAAATTCCTTTCAAAAATAATTTCACAGGTGATGTATGCATGCTCCTTTGTCGTGCTTCTTGCGGTCGGTGCATTCTTTGCTCTTCCACATATACCAAATTTTGGTGCGCTTGATGTGAAGATTGTTAAGTCAGGTTCAATGGAGCCAGGTATTAATACAGGCGGTGTTGTGGTAATTCGTGAGATCCCGTCGTACACCATAGGTGACATCGTTACGTTCGAGAGTGCGACGGCAGATATTCCGACGACACACCGTATTATCGGCACCGAAGTTGGTCCTGATGGTGCTACGTACTTTGTGACGAAGGGTGATGCAAACGAAGATCGTGATGCAGATCTTGTCTCGCCCGCGAGCATCATTGGAAAAGTTGTTGTTGATGCACCGTACGTTGGATTTCTTCTTGATTTTGCTCGGCAGCCAGTTGGATTTGCGCTTCTCATTGGACTTCCTGCGCTCCTCATTATTATCGATGAGGTAGAAAAGATCTGGAATGCACTCCGTGCACGTCGCCGTACTGAGGATGAAGATAGCTCGTCAGATGATGAGGTGGCACTCTCTTCAAAAGGTGCTTTGCCACGGGCGGCGCATATACCTCTTGTTGTGCCACCGCTTCCATCTCCACGACGCGTCATGATGCATGACATCATTCCACGAACAGTGCGTACCGCAGATATTCGCAAGGAAACATTTGCATTCGAGACGTATGCAAAACGTTCGTCACGTCTAGCGACGGGAGCTTTTTCCTTCCTTATCATGGGAGTGACAATGTTCTCGAGCACGTACTTTGTTGGCGGAACAGTTTCGTACGCTCGTGATATTGAGGCATCGCTTGCAAATCTTTTTGAAACAACGACGGCAGATTTCACCCTTGATGCTGATACAACAAACTTCGGCATCATCGACGGTGCACTTGTTGATACTGATGTCACGTTCACTATTACGGAAGCCGAAGAGAGTGACCCTCTCCAGTATCGTGTGTTCATGGAGGCGCGTGGTGGGGAGCCTGCTCTCTGTGAGGCGCTCCTCGCAACATCACCAGACCCACTCGTCTATGATGGTCAGATGCAGTCACTCGGTTCACCAGATGTATCTGATCTTCCTGGAATCACATTCGATCTTCCTTGGTCGGTGAACCTCGCACTTGATGCTGGTACCTCATTTGAGCCGGGTACATTCTGTGAGATGCAGGTGAACGTCATTGGTTGGCTCACCGAACGAACGGAAATCACGAGCAAGTTTATCGATGAAGAATTTCTCATACTCACCTTCGCAGTAGAGACACCGGTTCCATTTGCGCTCGATGCAGAGTCGCTCAGTCTTGAAGATCTTTCAATGATGCTTACTGAAGATGTTCCTACCGAGGACACTTCTCCGGAAGAGGAGACTGAAAACAGCGGTGGAGGAAGTACACCAGCGGAGCCAGAAATCGGAGGAGAAGAGACAGTGGTAGAAGAAGAGCTGTTCACAGAAGAAGTCCCATCAGAGGAGACAGAATCGAATAACGACATCGTACCGGAAGAAGAGGAAGAAGCGGTGACGGAAGTACCCGAAGAGGAGCCTGAACCAGAACCAACGCCTGAACCAGAGCCCGAGGTAGAGGAAGAAGCGCCAACAGAATAAAGAAAAAAAGCCGCTCCCGAAATGGGGGCGGCTTTATTTTAGAGAACATCCATCACTTACCCGTCGGAAGGAAAATGGACGGAAGATCCTTTACATTCACGAGTGGTACTCGGTGTTTGCATGGACCATCTTTCTTGCACCGTGTTGGGGACCAGCGCTTCGAGCCCAGTGTGATTAGGGAACGGAAGGTGCAATCGGTGAATCGTGTCGCTGCCCAGAACCACAGTGGCATCGCGTCACAGGCAGTCGCGTCGGTCACGGATTGATCACAAATGACCCCGATCCCGACCACGTTGGCGTGATGCCGCTTGAGTGCGCTCGCTGCCCCCATGACCGTCTCACCCGAACGAACAATGTCGTCGAGAAGAAGTACTCGTTTCCCTTTGATGAACTCCATGTCACGTGCTCGAAATGAACAGGTGTGGTGGCGTTCGTTCTTGTGGAGTTCGACTACCTTGGTACGGGGGAGCTCGAGCGCTGCAAGCACTGCGAGCTGGACACTCCGCGCGTCTTTGCCGGTGAGTCCTGCGACTACTTCTACGCGCATGTGCGTAAACAGCATTGCAAGTTGTCGCGCAATGTACGCGAGCAGCCGAGGGTCTCGGTAGATGGCATCGGTATCGACAGCGTCGGTACCGTGTTCGCCTGACATATACTCGAAGTGGCCGCCCCTGCGGATGATTCCACGTGACTCGAGTACATTCAGTACCGTAGTACGTTTCTTGGAATCAAGAGCGATGGTCACGTGAGCCTCCGAAATGAACAACGTCCCGACATGGGACGTAACGGGCATAGAGTATCACGAAACAAGGCATTTCGCTACCTGTCAAAGGGAGACGCCGACTGTGGTCGGCGTCTAGGGTACTACTTTGCATGAGTGCTCTCGAGAACCTTCCGCAAGAATGCTTGGTAGTCATCGAGTCGTGTTGGACTGATCGACCGAACAATCTTTCGGATTTTCTCGATGTAAATGAAGCAGAGACATTCACTGCGCACACTATCACAGATGGCGAGAATGGTTGCGTTGTTTTCGACCCATGCATATTCAGTGAGCCTGAGTTCTGCAAGCGTCTCTGTCCGCATGGGCAGATTCCCAAACCGCGAGCGTACATACGTCCAGTTCATGGTGCATCTCCGATTGCTACCTATAGAGTATGCTATCGGGGAGGTCGGGGATATGCAAACGGTATACGCACCGTACGCGAACGCTCGGACGGGTGGTTTGTAATAAGTGGCGCACATATACGTCCTCGAATAGACGTATACGACGTAATAATCAATTTATGAAAGCAAAAACAGGAATAGTACTCGGGGTCCTTTTGGTAGCACTATGTAGTATTGGCGCACTTGTTGTCTTGCCATGGCTTCAGGATCGTACTGTTGTGACTGTGGTACAAGAAACGATTTCACGTGGGGAGCTTGGTATTGAATTCTCTTTTCCAAGTGGGGAAGGGGCGTATAGCTACATTGAGCCGGTGCTCGGGACAAGTACGGAAGGAGGGCCAATCGGTGCATTTGTGATGATTAAGTCCGATGCGTATACCGACTACCTAAATGCTCCTGCATCAGGCGAAGCTCCACCAGCGATGAGCATCTTCGTTTTTGCTGAATCTGAAACAGCTACGGTGAATACTGGCACAACATCACCTGATCGTCTCACAAAGATTCGTACCTGGGCCGAGGCGAATAGTGGACGAACTCTCTACAATCTCGCGATGAGTACACCAGAGGAAGTACGTATCGATGGGGCAAAGGCACTTCATTACAAGGCTGACGGACTCTATCCAAACGATGTGTATGTCACGTTCTACAAAAACAAGTATTACCTGATTGTTGGTCAATATGATGGCGAATCTGATCCGCAGTACACGGCATTCAAGGATCTGGTGAATTCGATTTTGTTCATATAAGTAAAACCCCCGCGCCTACGGCGCGGGGGTTTTGTGTATGTGGAGATGGGCGGACTTGAGGGTCAAGTTTCTAACTATTTTGTTCGCTACGCTTCAAAATAGTAAGAACTTCCTCCCCGAGCTCGTCTGTTTCTGCATTGGGAATAGCAGAAACATGACTCCGCTTGATTCGATTTCACGAAGCGTACGCAGGTACGCTTCTCACCATCTCCGTGCAA
>Ga0075163_10002039_pt1 | contig 27192 bp, 21 predicted proteins | sample JI1023141ADNA_FD_71478 | JGI IMG/M metagenome (GOLD analysis project Ga0075163, IMG submission 71478) | Wastewater effluent complex algal communities from Wisconsin, to seasonally profile nutrient transformation and Carbon sequestration -... | ecosystem: Engineered > WWTP > Effluent > Algae...
GCCGAGCGCCTCGGCCTTGCCGTCGACGTCGACCAGCGAGGTCCAGAAATCGGTCTCCGCGATCGCCTTGGCCTTCTCGACCTCGGCGCGCGACGGCGGCTCCTTGGCCATCGCCGCGAGCTCCTGATCGATCACGGCGAGCACCTCGGCGGCGTCGTGGCCGCGCGTCGTGGTGACCGCGAGGCGGAGCAGCGACGGATCCTTGAACGGCGTCAGCTGCGCGTCGACCGACGACGCGTTCTCGTGCTCGATCACCAGCTTGCGATAGAGCCGCGCGGACGGGCAGCCGGCGAGCAGCGTGGCGACGATCTCGAGGACGGCCCAGTCCGGATCGTCCTGCCCCGGCGCCTTGTAGCCGACCAGCAGGCGATCGGTCGCGATCGGCTTGGGGGCGCGGACGATCCGCTCGCGGACCTGCGCGGGCTCGACGATCCGCTGCGTGTCGTCGGGGAGCGTGGCGGGAGGAATCTGACCGTAGCTGCTGGCGACCAGATCGAGCAGCGCGGTTTCGTCGAAGTCGCCGACGCAGACGATGGTGGCGTTGTTCGGCGCGTACCACGTCCGATAGAACGCGCGGATCTCCGGCAGCGCGAGGGCGCGGATGTCTTCCATCCAGCCGATCGTGGGCCAGCGATACGGATGCGTGGTGAACGCCTGCGCCATCAGCTGCTCGTCGAGCCAGCCATCGACATCGTCCTCGACGCGCTCGCGGCGCTCGTTGGTCACGACGTCGCGCTCGGCCTCGACGGGGTCGTGCTCGAGCACGAGGTGCTGCATGCGCTCCGACTCGAGGCGGATGCCGAGCGGCAGATCGCGGGACGGCAGCGAGAGCCGGTAGTACGTCCAGTCGACCCAGGTGGCCGCGTTCGATTCGCCGCCGGTGCGCTCGACCAGCCGATCGAACTCGCCGGGCGGCAGCTGCGTGGTCTGGCCGAACATCAGGTGCTCGAACAGGTGCGCCATGCCGGTGGCGCCGGGGCGCTCGTGGCGCGAGCCGACGCGGAACCAGGTCTGCAGCGCGACGATCGGCGCGCGCCGATCGATCGCGGTGATCACCTTGAGCCCGTTATCGAGCTGGTAGCGCCGCGCCGGCACGCCGCGATTGCCGGAGCCGATCAGCGCTTCGGACTCGAGGTGCCACGACGACGACATCGATCATGAATACCACGTTACGCGAGGACGAAACCGCGACCGATCGGTCTCTCGTTTTCGGGTGTGCGCGGCCGTGCGAGCTTGGCTTTCTCGGCCGCGATCTTGGCTTCGAGGTCGGCCTTCTGCGTTTGCAACGGCTTCAGCTTCGCCTTCGCCGCGGCACGCTCGGCATCGTTCTGAGCTGCCATCACGACATCGATCGCCGTGGTGACCTTGCGATCGATCTCGGCGAGCTCCTGCTGGAGCTTGTGGAGCGGCGTCTCGGCGGTCGGCTTCTTGAGCTCGGCGAGCTTGTTCTCGAGCTCGGCCTTGGCTCTCCGCAGCGCGTCCAGCTTCGCCTTCGCCGCCTTGCGATCGGCGTCGTTCTGAGCCGCCGCCACCGCGTCGACGGCGGCGGCGACCTCGAGATCGAGCCCGAACAGCTCCGCCTCGAGCTTCTCCAGCGGAGTCTTCGCGGCGGCCTTCTTGACGAAGACGAGCTTCTTCTCGAGATCGGCTCGCTGACTTTGCCGATGGCCGAGCCTCACCTTCGCGGCGTCGCGATCGGCCTGGCTCTGCGCGCGCGAGACCGCGTCCGTGGCCTTCTGGATCTCGACGTCGAGCGCCGCGATCTCCTTGGTCACCGACTCGACCGTATCGACCTTCTTCGAGCTCGGCGCCTTCGTCGGTTGCTGTGGTGCGTCTGCCGACACCAGCGGCGCTCCCAACATCGCACCGGCAAACACCACCGTCCTGAAGATCTTCTCGGAGTGCCTGGTCATACGAGATCCAGGGTATCGCACCTTGAAGCCCTCACGGGGTGGCCGACTCAACCCTCGTGATCGACCAGGTGATCGGGAACTTCCGCGTGCTCTCCCTGCTCGGCAGCGGCGGCATGGGCGACGTCTACCTTGCCGAGCACACCGGCATCCAGACGCGCGTCGCGATCAAGATGCTGCACGCGGCGATCTCGCGCGACGCCGACCACGTGCAGCGCTTCTTCAACGAGGCGCGGATCGTCGGTCGCATCAAGCACGCGGGGATCGCGAAGATCTTCGACGTCGGGTTCCACCTGGATCGCGCGTACCTCGTGATGGAGCTACTCGAGGGTGAATCGCTCGCCGGTCGCGTCCAGCGCGGGCGCCTCGCGATGACCGAGGCCGTCGACATCGCGTACCAGATCGCGAGCATCCTGGCGGCCACCCATCAGGCCGGCTTCGTTCACCGCGATCTCAAGCCCGACAACATCTTCCTCGTTCCCGATGCGGAGCTCGCACGGCCCCGCGTCAAGATCCTCGACTTCGGCATCGCGAAGCTCGGCGGCACGCTGTCGGGCGGCCCGAGGACGATCGGCACGATGGGCACGCCCGCGTACATGGCCCCCGAGCAGTGGGGCGACGCCGGCTCGGTCGACTGGCGCGCCGATATCTACTCGCTCGGCTGCGTCGCGTTCGAGATGGTCGCCGGCCGCCCGCCGTTCCCCGCGACGACGATCGTCGAGGCCTTCAAGAATCACACGCACACGCCGCCACCCTCGGTGCGCACGATCGTCGACGTCCCCGAGGCGTGGGACGCACTGGTCACCCGCCTGCTGGCGAAGCAGCCGGCCGAACGCGCGGACTCGATCACCGGCGTGGCGCAGGCGTTCGATCAGCTGCGCGTGTCGATCGATCCCGACGCGCAGTGGACGACGGCGACCAATCCGTCGACGGCCCGCGCCGCGACCACGCTCGGCTCGACCGCGTCGCAGGTCGTCGCCACCACGGTTCCACCGGCCGCGCCGAAGCGGAAGCTGATGTTCGCGGGCGTGTTCGCCGCGCTGATCGTCGCGATCGCCGCCACCACGATCGTGGTCAAGGGCAGCGGTGGCGACGCGAGCACGGCCGCCTCGCAGCCCGCCCCGCCGCCCGCCGCAGCACCACAACCCGTGACCGCGCCTCCGGCTCCGCCGCCGAAGGTCGAGCCCGCGGTCGAGGCCAAGGTCGTTCCGGCGACCGTGGAGTCGAAACCCGCCCCGAAACCCACGGTGAAGCCCGCGGGAAGACCGGTCGCGAAGCCGGCCGAGCCCAGACCCGTCATCAAGCCAGCCGAGCCCAAGCCCGCGCCAGCCAAGCCCGCCCCCACCAACGAGCTCGAGGACCGCACATGATTCGTCGCGCCTTCCCCCTGCTGCTGCTGTGCAGCTGCGCCGATCTGATCGGCATCACCGACGCCCAGGACTTCGACGTCATCGAGCTCACGGTCTCGGTGGGCACGCTGTCCCCCGCGTTCGATCCCGCGATCGATCACTACGAGCTCGCGCTCGGTTATCCCGACACCACGCTCGAGATCCACGCGGCGGCGTCGGATCCCGAGGTCGTGTTCGATATCGCGGGCGAGACCGCCGTCGAGGGCACCGGCATCAAGCTGGTCGATCTCGGCGACTCCACCGTCGAGGTCGTCGCGCGCACGCCGACGGGCGTCACCAAGACCTTCGAGATCGCGGTGCATCGCGCGGATCTGATCATCAGCTTCGCGCCGCCACGCCAGGTCCAGACGCAGCTGCCCGGCATGGTCGATCGCGTCGCGCTGGTCGACTTCGATGGCGACGACTCGATCGATCTCGCACCGATGACCGGCACCGGTGAGGTCGGCGTGCTGACCAACGACAGCAGCGCGCACTTCATGTCACGCGGTCAGCTGCCGTACGGCGGTGTTCGCCAGATCGCCGCGCGCGATCTCGACGACGACGGCACGCTCGATCTGATGGTGATGAACGGCGGCTTCCAGATCCTGCGCGGCATCGGCAACGCGCAGTTCGATGCGGGCTTCGGTTGTGGCGCCCCTCCGTCGCCCACCGCGTTCACGATGTTCCAGTTCGACGCGGACGGGATCCTCGATCTCGCGATGGTCGATCAGACCGGCCGGCTCGCGCCGATGCGAGGCATGCCGCCACCCACCTCGTGCTTCCAGAACATGCCCGCGATCGAGCAGCAGGTCAGCCCGACGGCGCTCAGCGCCGTGGTCTCCGGACCGTTCGATGCCAACTCCGGCGATGACCTCGCCTCGCTCGATCCGGGCACCGGCCGGATCTTCGTGCACCGCAACATCAACGGCGGCGGGCTGTCGATCGAGCAGCTCGACCTCGGTGGCGTCGGCCCCCGGGCCGCCGAGCTCGCCGCGGCCGACGTCGACGGCGACGGTCGCGCGGAGCTGATCTGGCTCGACCGCACCACCGACGACATCGTGGTCCAGAAGTTCCCGGGCCCGCGCGGTGCGAGCTTCCACGTGCTCGGCAACCCGCGCTCGCTGGTCCTCGCGGACATCGATGGCGACACGCTGGTCGACATCGTCGTCCAGGACAACATGGGCCTGACGGTGCTCCACAACGAGGCCGGCGGCACGTTCTCGGTCAAGGCCGTACCGATGCAGCTCCCCGGGGTCACCCGGATCGCGCTCGCGGATCTCGATGGCGATGGCCGCGCGGATCTGGTGACCGCCAACTTCACGTCCACCGTCAGCGTCTACCTCGGAGTTACGCCATGAAGCTCGCCGCCCTGACGCTCCTCGCGATGACGAGCGCTGCCCTCGCGGAAGACAAGGTCGCCGCCGACGCCGCGTTCCGCGCGGCGAAGGAGCTCGAGAAGGCCGGCAAGCTCGTCGAGGCCTGCCCGCTCTACGAGACCAGCTACCGCAACGATCCGCAGCTCGGCGCGCTGCTCAACCTCGCCAACTGCCACGAGCTCACCGGCCGCACGGCGACCGCCTGGGTCGAGTATCGCGATGCGCTCGAGCTCGCGAGTCGGCGCGGCGATCCGCGCGTCGACTACTCCACCAAGCGCCTCGCCGCGCTCGAGCCCAGGCTGAGCAAGCTCCGGATCGAGGCGCCTGCCGGCGTCACCGTCGAGCGCAACGGCACCGACGTCACCGCGCTGGTTCGCCAGGACCTCGCGGTCGATCCCGGCAGCTATCGCGTGCGCGTCTCGGCCCCCGGCAAGGTCGCGTGGGAGACCTCGGTCGCGGTCCAGCAAGAGGGGCACACCACGCGCGTCGAGGTCCCCGAGCTCGTCGCCGTCGCGGCGGTGCCGGCATCGAAGCCCGCACCCGTGATCGTCGTCCCGCCCCCCGTGGTCGCGACGCAGCCGGTCACGCGGGTGCACGCGGCCCCACCGAGCCCTCGCCGCGCGATCGCCTTCGCCGTCGGTGGCGCCGGGCTCGCGTCCAGCGCCGTCGGCCTCGCCTTCGGGCTGCACGCGCGCAGCCAGTGGAGCGCGAGCCGCGACAATTGCGATGCCCACAACGTCTGCAACGCCACCGGCACCACGCAGATCGACAGCGCGCGCGGCTCCGCCACCCTCGCGACGTGGACCGTCGGTGCGGGTGCGGCGATGCTCGTCACCGCCGCGGTGATCTGGTGGCGGGCCCCGAGCAAGCGCGAGCGCGTCTCCGTGCTGCCCACGATCGACCCGAACGGTGCCTCGGTCAGCGCGTTCGCGCGGTTCTGAGACGCGCGCATCGCGAGGCTGTCAGTCCCAGGGCCTGATGCCCGTGGGTTACGCGCGGTCGTCGTCGCGCGGACGCGTCGTGCAACACCGTGCGCGACCTGCGCTGCGGATCCGGTGATTTGGTGTGATTGCTACGGAAGATTTCACGTCGAGCCGCGAATCTCGCGAGGTGTACGGTCGGCGCACCGCTTGCTCCTTGGAGGGACCATGTCGCGATTTCTCAGCCTCGCCGCCGTGTTGCTCGTTCCCGCGTGTGTCGATCTGCCGACCACGTCGTCCGCCGAATCGACCATCGTCGGAGGCGCGGTCGCGCATACGTCGGTCTACAAGACGGTGGTCGCGCTCGAGGCCGGTCCCGGCCAGTGGTTCTGCACCGGCACGCTGATCGCACCCGAGTGGATCTTGACGGCCGCGCACTGTGTCGAAGGCGAGACCGCGAGCGGCATCAAGATCCGGTTCGACGACGACAACGTCAACAACACCAGTGGTGGCATCGAGGTCGCGGTCGCCGAGGTGCACACGCACCCGGGCTACGACGGCGTCGCGTGGGACAACGACGTCGCGCTGATCAAGCTCGCCGCCCCGCAGACCGATCGCACGCCGACGCCGATCCATCGCGGGGTCGCCGCACCCGGCACGTCGATGATCCAGGTCGGCTTCGGCTCGACCGACGACCAGGACAACGGCGCCGGCATCCTGCACGAGCTGACGACCACGTCGATCGATTGCACGGTCACCGCCGACAACACGATCTCCGGCGCCAACGTCGTCTGCTTCGATCAGCGCGACGGCAACGGCACCTGCTACGGCGATAGCGGTGGGCCGTCGTTCGTCGATGTCGGTGGCTCGCTCGAGGTCGCCGCGATCACCTCGGGCGGAACGGTCGAGAGCTGCCTCGACGGCTTCGACATCCAGACCGCCGTCGCCGGCGAGCTCGAGTTCATCGACACCACGATGGGCGTCACCGACCCGACGGACCCGACCGATCCGACCGATCCGACGAACCCCGACCCGACGAACCCGGACCCCACCGATCCCGACAACGACAAGTCGGCCGACGATGGTGGTTGCAACGCCGGTGGCAGCGCGGGCCTGCTGATCGGCCTCGCGGGTCTCGCGATCCGCCGCCGCCGTCGCCGCCGGTAGGTCCGTGCTCGTGCTCGGTAGCCGAGGAGCGCCACTACGCATCGTCGGACGGATCGATCGCGGCACCTGACAGGTGAGCGCTCGCTGATCGGGGACAGGATCCACCCCCGTAACATCTCGGGATAACGGCGGTGCGGCAAATGACAAACTGCCCGCAGCTCCCGTTCTACGAGGAGCTAGCGCGATTTGACGTTTGGTCGGACACGCCGAAAGATCGGATCCTGTCCCCGATCTGCAAGCGTCCGAAACACGCTGCTACCAGACGACCTGCGCCTGCAACTTGAACACGTCGCTGTCGGGCTCGGTCTCGAGCGGCACCTGACCGGCGCGCAGGTGGACCTTGTTGCCGTAGGTGTAGTGCGAGTACTGGACGAAGATCTCGCCCCAGGTATCGAGCGGGAACGACAGCTTCGGCGACAGCACGCGGAAGCTGTTGTCGCGATCGTACATGTCGAGGATGACGCGGTCGTAGCGCACCGACGCCGCGAGCTGCGGGAGGATCCGGTACGACGGCTCGACGCCCCACTTGAGGTAGAGGCGGCGATCCTTGTTGAGGCCGGGATCCATCTCGTCGACCTGCTCGCTGCGCACCCACGTCGTCATGCCGAACGCGCGCACGCCGATCCTGTCCGTCACCTTGACCGGGATGTCGGCCGCCAGCGTGTACATCTTGCCGGTGCCGTCCTCGCTCGCGTCGGTGCCGAGGAAGTTCTCGGTCAGGCCGCGGCCGCCGGTCGAGTGCATGACCTCGAGCGCGGGCGCGAGGTAGAGCACCTTCTTCATGTTCATGAACGAGAACAGCAGGTGGGCGGTGCCGAGGTTGTGCGGCAGCTTGTAGCGCGCGTCGCTACCGAGCACCGTCATCGTGCCGTCCTGGATCGGTGACAGCTGGCGCTCGTCGCGCGTCCACGTGCGGAGCGCGTAGACGCCGAGCTCGAGGTCCTCGATCACCGGATAGCTGGTCGCGAGGTGCGCGACCGGCGTCATGCCGAGGTTCTGCTGCAGCTCGGCCTGGTGGAAGCCGATGCCCGCCTGCGCGTGCCCGCCGCCGGGCAGCTTGTACGCGACCTTGACGCCACCCTGGTGGGTGCGGCCGAACACGTAGGTGTCGTACGGCGCGATGTAGCCGAAGCGATCCCAGAACACGCCGAGCTGGACGCTGAGCGGCTCGACGTCGAGGAACTTCTCCGCCGTCACGCTCGCCTGCGCGATGCCGAACTGGTTCTCGAGGCGCGCGCTCGCGTAGTCCGAGTACAGCGACGCGAACATGCCGAGCTCGACCTTGTAGTTGCCCTTGCGTGCGGAGAAGAACAGCTCGCTCCAGTCGGGCTCGTAGAGGCGCGTGTAGCCGAAGCCCGACAGGAAGTAGTCGTTGTCGACGAGGTATGGCTCGCGCTTGCCGACCGTGGTCAGCGGCATGCGCGCGTAGCCGTGGAGCTCGAAGCGGACGTCCTTGACGGAGAGCGACGTCGGCCCGCCGGACTTGGAGACGCCACCGACGCTGTCGCCGGCGCTGATCGGATCGATCGTCGCGATCGCCGTCGGAGCCGGCGGTGCGGACGACGCGTGCGTGGCCTCGCTGACGATGCCCAGCACCGGCGCGGGCTTCGCGTCGTCATCCTCGACATCCGTCGGCGTGCCGCGCGCGACGCACTTGTCGTCGACCCACGCGACGCACTGTTCGGCGGGCTTGGGATCCGTGTTCGCGACCTTCGGGCCGGCGTACGCGAGCGAAGGGAGCAACAGGGCAGCGAGGACAGACTTCATCACTTCGAACCTCCACAAGCAGGAACCTGGTCGCGAGTCAGAAACCCGCTGTCGATCAACGTCTTCGCGTTCGCGGGCGTGATCACCTCGACGCGCACCGCCACGGTCTTGTCCTTCGGAGCCTTGCCGTCGAGGATCGCCTTCGCGACGTCGGCCGCCGTCTCGGCGAGCGGCTGGATGTCCTTGAGCACCTCGATCGTCTGGGTGCCCTCGCACACCGCGTTGACGTTCGCGGCGTCCGCGTCGGCGCCCGCGATGAACACCTTGCCCGCCAGCTTGCGGGTGGCCTGGATCGCGCCTCGCGCCATCCCCGAGTTGTTCGCGAGGATCGCGTCGATCTTGTTGTCGGTCTTGGTCAGCGCATCCTCGACCGTGCGGAGCGCCTGCTCGGCCGACCACGCGCTGTGCGACTGCTCCATCGCGATCGTGATGTCGCCGCGCTGGAGGTAGGGCGCGAGCGTCTCGTGATAGCCGCGCGTGATCTCGGCGGCGACCGAGTGACCGGCCTGACCGGACAGCAGCACGTAGGTACCCTTGCCGTGCGTCGCCCTCAGCGCGGCCTCGGCCTGCAGCACGCCGACCCGGTACGAGTCGTGCGAGACGTAGTAGTCGAGCTCGGCCGAGACGATCGAGCGGTCGTACGCGATGATCTTCGCGCCGTGCTGGTGCGCGAGCGTGACGTAGCTCGCCGCGGCCTTGGAGTCGGTGGGCTGGACGACCAGCACCTTCGCGCCGGTGGTCAACGCGTCCTCGACCTGCGCGAGCTGCTTCGCCCCGTCGTTGTCGGCGGACCAGGTCTTCGCCACCAGGCCGAGGCTGGCCGCGCGCTGCTCGAAGAACTTGAGGTCCTTCTGGTAGCGCTCCTCCTGCAGCGTCGCGAGCAGGAACGCGACGTCGGGCGACTTGCTCGCGGTCTTGGACCCCGCCGACAGGCCGATCACGACGAGCGGCAGCACCGGCAGCGCCGCCAGCAGGACCACCAGCTTGCTGGACCGCTTGCCCTGGCGGCCCTTCATCACGACATCGGTCAGGACGGCGAGCATCAGGATCCCGCCGGTGAAGATCAGCTGCCAGTTGCTGTCGATGCCGAGCAGCGACATGCCGTTCGCGAGCGTGGCGAACACCAGCGTGCCGAGCACGGTGCCGGTGACGCTACCGCGGCCGCCCGCGATCGAGGTGCCGCCGATCACGACCGCGGTCACCGCATCGAGCTCGAGCAGGTTGCCCTGGTTGCTCGCGGTGACGCTGTTGACGCGCGCCGCGGCGAGCAAGCCCGCGATCGCGGTGAGCACGCCCATCAGCGTGTAGATGATCAAGGTGACGCGCTTGACGTCGATGCCGGACAGCCGCGCGGCCTCGGGGTTGCCGCCGACGGCGTAGACCTCGCGACCGAGCCGCGTGCGCCGCAGCGCGAACACGCCGCCGATCGCGACGGCGCCGGCGACCAGCACGGGCACCGGGATGCCGCTGCGGCCGAATACCCCGAGGAGGATCCCCGCGAGCAGCAGCTGGCCGCCCATCCGGAGCGCGACCGTCGACGTGGTGAGCGGCGTCAGCCCCGCGGCTTCGCGCCGGCGCGCCTCGCGGAACACCGTGAGGAGGCCGATCGCGAGCACGCCGAGCACGAGCACCCAGGTGACCGAGACGGGCAGCGTGCCGTTCAAGCACGCGAAGTCGTCGTTCATCTGCAGGCTCGTCGCATCGGACGCGACCAGCGCGGCGCCGCGATACGCCTTGAAGCCGGCGAGCGTGACGATGAACGCCGGGATGCCGAGCCGGCCGACCCAGACGCCGTGCCACGCGCCGATCGCCGCGCCGGCGACGAGCGCCAGCAGGATCGCGACGGGCGCCGACAGGTTCAACGAGTGCTGCGCGAGCGCGGCGATCACGCCGGTCAGCGCGACGCCCGCGCCGACGGACAGATCGATGCCGCGGATCAGGATCACGAACGTCATGCCGACCGCGACGACGAGCAGCACCGACGACTGCGACAACAGGTTCGTGACGTTGCCCTGGGTCAGGAACATGCCGCGCGTCGCGGGGAGCAGCGCGAGCAGCGCCCACATCGCGAGCAACACGCCGGCCATCGCCCAGGCGTTGAGATCGAGCTTGCGTCCGGCCGGGACGGCGACGCGTTCGAGCTTGCGGTTCACGACGCGACCTCCAGCGTTCCGACGGCCAGCTGCATGATCGAGAGCTGCGTGATCGCGTCGCCTTCGAGCGTGCCGGCGAGGCGACCCTCGCGAAGTACGTGAACGCGATCGGCGAGTCGGATCACCTCGGGCAGATCCGACGACGCGAGCACCACGGCGTGGCCCTGCGAGGTCAGCTCCTCGATCAACCGATAGATCTCGGCCTTCGCCCCGACGTCGACGCCGCGCGTCGGCTCGTCGAGCAGCAGCACGCGCGGCTCGAGATCGAGCCACTTGCCGATCACGATCTTCTGCTGGTTGCCGCCCGACAGCGTCGAGACCTCGGCGTCGAGACCGGGTGCCTTGATCGACATGTCGCGCAGCCGCGCGAGCGCGGAGGTCTCGACCCGGGTCAGGTCGACGAGGCCGAACCGCGACAGCCGGCACAGCGACGACAGCGCGAGGTTCTCGGCGACACCGAGCGACAGCACGAGGCCCATCGCCTTGCGATCCTCGGGTACGAAGGCAAAGCCCGCGGCGATCGCGGTGGCGGGCGAGTCGAGCCGGACGGCCTTGCCGTCGATGGTGACCGTGCCGCTGCTGGTGCCGCGGACGATGCCGAACAGCGCCGACAGCGTGGCGCTGCGACCCGAGCCCATCGCGCCCGCCAGCGCGACCACTTCGCCGGCGCGCACGGTGAATGACAGATCATCGACGACCGCACGACCGGGGATCGACGGGTGCGCGACGCGCAGGTGCGCGACCTCGAGCACGGTCTCGCCGAACACCGGCTGCGTGCGGTGCTGGCGCTCGAGCTCCTTGCCGGTCATCAGCTGCACGACCTCGTCCGACGACATCGGCGCCTCGCAGATCCCGGCGAGCTCGCCATCGCGCAGCACGGCGACGCGATCGCACAGCGTCTCGATCTCGCCGAGGCGATGCGAGATGTAGACGAACGACGTGCCGGCGGCGCGGCGCGCCTTGATCAGCGCGAACAGCCGTTCGATCTCGGCATCGCCGAGCGCCGCGGTCGGCTCGTCGAGCACGATCAGCTTCGCGCGATCTCCGAGGGCGCGCGCGATCTCGATCATCTGCTGCATGCCGATGCCGAGGTCCCCGACCTTGGCCTCGAGCGGGATCTCGGCGGCCGCCTCGCCGAGCACCTCGGCGAGCATGCGTCGCGCGATCACCTCGCCCTCGATCGCGTCGCTGAGCAGCCAGCCGAGCTCGCGCTCGCGGCCGAGCAACAGGTTCTCCGCGACCGTCATGTCCGGAATCAGCGCGAGCTCCTGATGGACGATCGCGATGCCGGCGGCGCGGGCGTCGCGGGTCGACGCGAACTGCTGCGGCTGGCCGGCGACGACGAGCTCGCCGCGATAGCTGCCCGCCGGGTGGACGCCCGCGAGGATCTTGATCAGCGTCGACTTGCCGGCGCCGTTCTCGCCGACCAGCCCGACCACCTCGCCGCGCCCGATGTCGAGCGAGACCTCGTGGAGCGCGCGGACGCCGGGGAACTGCTTGCCGATGCGGACCAGCTCGACCACCGGCCTCCCGACCCCACTGCGCGCGCGGATCGCGCCGCTCTCGCGGTCATCGCCCCAGCGCTGCGGCTGCCGGCCTTCGCGATCGCGAATGTTCACGACCGCCTCCGCCGGCGAATCACCAGGAGGAACGCGCCGACGATGACGAGCGCCGCGCCGGGCGAGTTGCCGCCGCTGCACGCGCACGCGACGCCGGTGCGATCGCTGCCCTCGCCTTCCTCGCCCTCCTCGCCCGGCCCCGGATCCTCGCCGGGGTCATCGAACTGGCCGCAGTCGTTCGCCTCGAACGAGCCCGCGCGATCGAGCAGCGTCATCTGATAGGCGCCGGCGCCGTAGCCGACCATCGGGATGCTCCCCGAGTACGCGCCGATCTGCCCCGACGACGTACGCGTGTTGTAGAGCTCGGGAAGCAGGTTGTAGTTCGCCCCACCCTGCGCGGTCACCCACGCCAGCAGCTGGTCGGCCTTCTCGGTGTTACCGCTGCGGCGGAACGCGGTCGACGCGCGGAGGTCGATCAGGATCCACTCGTCGGTGTCGTACTGATCCTGCGAGCCCTCGAGCCGCTTGTAGCCGCCGGCCGGCGTGGTCAGGAACGACATGCTGTCGAGCGTCGACTTGCCGATCGCCCCGTCGGCCGGGATCAGGTCCCACACCAGCGCCTCGACGGTGGAGCCGTCGCGATAGTTGTTGCCGCGTGCGAGGCGCTCGAGCGAGCCCGCGAGCACCTTGTTGCCGTCGATGAAGAAGCTCTCCATCGAGGCGACGGCCTTGTCGTGCAGCGCGCGATAGCGCTCGATGTCGTCGGTCTTGCCGGCGCGGCGAGCCAGCGTGGCCATGTCGCAGAAGCCGCGCGCGGCGGTCGCCGTCGTGTAGAGGAAGTGCTCGCGGTTGCCCCAGTGGACCTCCCAGATCGAGGCGTCGGCGATCGCCATCCCCGCCTCCTCCATGTTCGCCGCGAGCGGCTCGGCGACGCCGTTCTTGATCGCGTCGTAGACGGTCTCGCCCTTCTGCGTGGTCTCCGACAGCCACGCGATGTCGCCGCTGGTGTCGACGTACTGACGCGCGCCCCAGATGTAGAGGCCCCACCCATCGATCTCGATGTTGCGCGTCGGCGCGCCCGAGAAGTCCGCCTCCTCCTCGCCGTCGCCGTAGTAGCGCACCGTCGAGATCTGGTACGGCACGTCCTTGAGGAACGAGCGGTACTTGCCGGCGTCGGCGTCGAGGAAGAAGTTGACGCTCTTCTTCGCCTCGGCCGCGTGCCCGGCGCGGGCGAGCGCGACCGTCGCGTAGAGGGCATCGCGCGTCCAGCCGGTGTGCCAGCCGCCCGGCGGCAAGCTCGCGAGCATCATCCCGTGGTTCTTGCGGCGCGGGCTCTCCTGGTACGTCTCGAGGATCTGCCCCATCCGCAGCACCGACTCGGCCTGGCGCCACACCTTGGTCTCGGTGTCCGAGAGGCCCGACGGCGGCGGCTTGCGCCACGCCTCGAACTCGGCGAGCAGATCGATGTAGAGGACGTCGGCGGTGCGCGTCGCGAGGAACTCCGCCCACGCGGTCTTCGACGCGCTGCCGTTGCCGTCGTCGAACAGCACGGCGACGCCCCACCACTTCGACTGCCCCGGGCCGATCGAGCCGAGGTCCTTCGAGAACGCGTTCTTCTTGTCCGTGCCCGAGCACGACGGCGTCGCCGTGAGCCCCGCGCCCGAGGCGACGGTCTGGAACGTGTTGTCCGCGCAGCTCGAGACATCGACGCCGCCGATCGGTGCGTACACGATCGTGCCGCCGCCCGGCCCGCTCTCGGTCGCGACGGTGCCGTCGAAGCTGATCGACTCGCCGTTGGATCCGGGCTCGTCGGGGTTCGGCGCCGAGCCGAGCTTGAAGTTGTGGAGCGAGTACGCGGTGACCGGGACCGACGACCCACCGTTGTTGGTGACCTTGAGCAGCATCACCATCGCGTTGCCGGCGTAGCCGTACGGCGAGACGTAGAACGACTCGGTGGTGACGCCCCCGAGAGCGACCGCGCTGCGGATCATGTTGGACTCGGCGACGTACCCGATCTCGCTCGGCGCGCGCCCGCCGAGCCAGCCGGCCGACGTGCCCTTGACGCCGAAGTAGGTATCGAACGCGAGGTTCCGGCGAACGATGCCCTCGCCATCCGGGTTCTGCGGGTTGGCCTTGAGGTAGCGGTACGGCCGCTCGAGGTAGTGCTTGATGGCGTTCGCGCTGGCGTCGTAGACCTGAAACCCGAAGCCGTTGCCGGTGACCAGGAACCGGAACGACGCGACCGGCTCGATGGCGGCGGCGGGCGTCGCCTGGACGAGACCCAACGCGGCGACGACGGGGATCAGGAGCGATCGCGTGTTCATCGAGGCAGCCCCGAGGCATGAACCGTGCCCATGAACGCTGTTTCCCTCGCGGTTTCGGCCTCGTGGATTCAGGGATCTATGAGGTGGATCGCCCCGAGCGTTTCGTTTGGCAACCTGCCCTCACGTCGACAATCGCAGCGTTGCCCGCTAGCTCCGCGGACCCACGACCACGACGGGTGGCACGTCCCTTGATAGACGGGCCATCGTGCGGTTTGCCCTCGTGTTCCTCCTCGTCGCCTGCCGGCCTCCCGGGTATGGCAAAGGCGATGACGCCGATCCCGCTGTCGATGCCCCTGCGGTGACGGAGGACGCGCCCCCGACCGACGGTGAGGTGATCGGCGCGACCTGCGCGAAGGCGTTCCGGCTCGACGGGCAGAGCACCGCGTCGACGGTGTGGCTCTCCGGTAGCTTCGTCGCCTGGGGCGGCGATCCGGCGCACGGCGCGATCGAGTTCGCGAAGGGCGCCGACGGGGCGTGGACCGGTAGCTACGACTTCCCGGCCGGCTCGCACCAGTACAAGTTCATCGTCGACGGCACCAACTGGATCACCGATCCGACGAACCCCGACGTGATCGACGACGGGATGGGCAACACCAACAGCCTGTTCCTCTGCGCGCCTTAGCTAGGTCGCGTCGGTCTCGGCGGGGGCCACTTCATCCGTGTTCGGACGCGGTGAGATCTCGACCTGCTTGAGGTGCGCCGGCGCCTTCGCGAGCTCGTCGGGCGACATCATCGCGACCTCGAGCTGACCGAGGCGCTCGACCTCGGCGAGAGCGTTGAACCCGCCGATGAACTTGCCGCGCAGATAGACGAACGGCACGGTGTTCTGCTTGGTCTCGAGGGCGAGCGGCGTGTGCTTCGCCTCGTGCTCCGGCTCCTCGAGATCGAGATACTCGTAGTCGACCTTGTGGCGCTCGAGCAGCGTGATCGCGCGGCCGGTCCACGGGCAGCTCTTCTTGCCGAAGATCTGCGCCTTGAGCGCCGGATCGCCGAAGCCGGTCTGCTTCACCTTGGTGGTGGACGCCGCTGTCGCCGCCTTGGCCGCGACCTTCTCCGCACGCTTGGTGGCGGCCTGGATGGCTTCGTCCTTCGACTTGTACTCGCGCCCCATCAGCTTCGCGATCCGCTTCCGCGCCTGCACGTAGCGCGGATCGGTCGCGACCTTGTCCTGCAGGTAGTCGCGGATCTCGCCGCCGATCTCGTCGGCTCGGTTGAGCGCGGAGAACACCCGCTCGGTGGCCTGCTTGGCCAGGCTCTTCTTCGACTCGGCCTCTGACATGGGACGCTCCATACCACGGTCCCTTGCAGGTGGGAGGGGTTCCCTGCGAAGCTGGACGCTCTCGGGAACGAGCGAGCTAGCTTTCCATCCGCGGTGTTACGCCGCGGTCGAACAAGACTCCTCATGAAGCACGTGGTGCGATGCGCCGGCGACGTCCAAGGACGTTTATCGCGCGTACCGCTTCATTCGCCGGCGCACTCGACCTGACTGCGAGCAAGTGGCCTCTCGTTCCCGAGACCTTCTTCGAAGATACGCCGATCGAGCGCGAACGCGTCGTCACTCGGGCGGTTCGTCGGCCTTGGGCTTCGGCTTCACCAGCACGACATCTTTCTCGAGGCTGTCACCGACGATGTCGAGCTTGACCGTGTTGTAGCCGGTGAGCCGGACCTTGACCGCATGCGGCCCCTTGCCCACCAGCTCGGCGGTGCCCTCGAACGGCGTCTTGCCGAGGCGCTTGCCGTCGAGGAGCACGGTGGCGGTGCTCGGGATGCTGGTGATCTTGAGTCGTACCGTGGCCGCCGCATCGGGTGGCGCCACCACGGCTGCGTCGGGCGCGACCGTATCGCGGGGAGGCGTGGCGGTATCGAGCTGCGGTCCGCCGTCGGGATCGAGCGGCGTGCGCGGCGGATCGCTCGCAGCTGCCTCGCCGTCGTCGCGGGTGGCGAACCAGTAGCCGGCGATGCCGAGCGCGCCGAGCACGATCAGCGCGAGCGCGATCAGCACGATCCGCTTCGTGCTCGAGCTCTCGACGACGGGCGCAGGCGTCGGCGGCGACACCACGGTGGCGGGCAACAACGGGACGCCGTCGGTGGTCGCCCCCAGATCGACGATGCCGCGATCGGTGACGTGGCGCCGCGTCGCGTCCTCCTCGATCTGGGCGATCGGGGTCGCCGGGGTCTCGCGCGGATCGAACGCCGACTCGGTGAACAGCCGCTGGATCGAGCTGACGCGCTCCGCGGCTGACGGCGTCGCCGCGGCCAGCACCTCCGCCGGCGTCGCCGCCATCCGGGTCGGCACCGACGGCTCGAACTCGTCGTGCGCCTCGGGGATCGCGCCCGGCGTCGGGGCGAGCCGGGTCGGCACCGACTGATCGAACTCGTCGTGCGGCTCGGGGACCTCCACTGCCTTCGGAGCCATGCGGGTCGGCACCGAGTGGTCGAAGTCGTCGTGGGCCTCGGGCAGCCCGGGCACCGGCGTGCGCGGCCTGCCGGTCGCCGGCTCGAGGATGCTCGACAGCTGCTCGACGAGCTCGGTCGCCGAGCGCATCGGGTTGCGCTGCGGCCGCACCGACGGCAGATCGAAGTCGTACGCGAGCGCGCCGTCCGAGGTGGGCTCGGGGGTAGGCGTCGCCGGCAGCAGCCAGGGCTCCTTCGGTGCGTCGAACAGCTGCGACATCACCTCGACGATCGCCGCATCGCCGAGCACCAGCTCGTAGTGGTGGCCGAGCGCCGCGATCGCGCTGCGCATCGCCTCCGCCGACTCGTAGCGCGCGCCCGGCTCGGCCTGCAGCGCCTTGGTGATGATCGCCTCGAGCTCGGGAGGGAAGTTCGCGATCACCTGCGACGGTGGCGCGTACGTGGCGCCCTTGATCCGCATCAAGGTCATGCGCTCGGTCGCCTCCTGGAACGGCCGCTGCCCGGTGGTCAGCTCGTAGAGCACCGCACCGAGGGAGAACACGTCGGTGGTGACCCCGATCGGCTTGCCCTGCACCTGCTCGGGCGACATGTAGTCGACGCCCGGCCCGATGGTGCGGCCGACCGGGATCGGGAGGCCGAGCTTGATCGCACCCTCGTAGCCGACCCACAGCATCGACGGCGACAGCTCGCGGTGGATGATGCCGAGCGGCTTGCCGTTGGCCGAGGTCCGCGTGTGCATGTGGTGGAGCGCCGACGCGACGTGCGCCACCACCGTGAGGCCGAAGTCGTACGGCAGCTGGGCTCCGCCGTCGAGGACGTCGCGCACGGTGCTGCCGTGGACGTACTCGGTGACGATCAGCAGCCGATCGGCATGCTCCTCGACGTCGATCACGTTGCGCAGGTGCTGGTGATGGAGATGGCCGAGCGGCCACAGCACCTCGTCGGCCTGGAGGCGCAGCATCCCGGCGGCCTCGCCGCTCATGTCGACGACACGCACGACGACGTACCGCTCGAACGCACCCGCGCCCCGCCTACGGGCGAGGAACGTATTTTCCTGGCCAGGTCTCGGAGCGACAAGCTCGTAGCGACCGATGCGCTCCGACATCGCCCAGAATCATACGGCCTCGTGCGATGCTGTGGCCATCCTCGGGCGAGCTAGCCTTCAGATCGTGGCGATACGCCGCGACCGATTGCGATCCCATCATGAAGCACTCCCTTATCTGCCCTGCCGCGGCCGTCTAAAGACGGCAGGCCCCACTGGCGGTTCCGCTCGCGGCAGGGCCGAACGGGCGTGGCGAGCAAGTAGCCCCTCCGAGGACCTTTCCTGATGGATCACACAGCGTTTCTCCGCAGCGCCGGTGAGCTCATCGCGGCCGCGATCGCCCGTCGCGACACCCGGCACGCGATCTTTCACGGCTGCTACGACTGGCACTCCGCCGTCCACGGCCACTGGGCGCTGCTGCGCCTCGCGAAGGTCCTCCGCGAGCCGCGGTTCGCCGAGCTTGCCATGGCCGAGCTGACGCCCGACCGGATCGTCGTCGAGGCACAGCTGCTCCGCGAGCAACCGGGCTTCGAGATGCCGTACGGCCGCGCCTGGTTCCTGCGGCTCGCGATCGAGCACGCGGGTCCCGAGCTCGAGAGCATGGCGTCCGAGATCGCGCAGTCGCTGGTCGAGCGCTACGAGCATGTCGCGCCCTACCCCGCGACGCGCGAGTACCAGAATGCATCGTGGGCGCTGGTCCAGCTCGGCGCGTGGGCGAGGCACATCGGCTCGGCCTCGCTCGCGCACTGGGTGATCAAGAACGTCGAGGACAACTTCCTCGACCCCGGGGATGTCCCCGGCCTCGACGACGATCGCCACGAACGCGAGTTCTTCTCACAGCGCGGGAACTGGCTCTACCTGATCGCCCACACGCTGCCGGCGTCGCTCGATCGCATGCTCGACGCCGCGGCGCTCGACGCCACGCTGCTCGCCCCTGTCCAGGTCGCGGGCGGCGCGCATCACTACGGCGTCAACTGGAGTCGCGCCTGGATGCTGCACCGACTCGCGATGATCTTTCCCGGAGAAGCGATGTACCGCGACGCGTTCGAGGCGCACGTCGCGGTCGGGATCCGCGATCACGAGACGATGGCGAACGACTACCTGGCCTACGGGCACTGGGTGCCGCAGTTCGCGGTCTACGCGCTCACCGAAGACGTCGCAGTGAAGATCTGATCATGCGGGTCGCCTGGGTCACCGACGTCCACCTCAACTTCTGCGACGTCGAGCGCATGAAGGTGTTCGCCACCGCGATCATGCGCACGCGCCCGGATCGCATCCTGATCACCGGCGATACCGGCGAGGCCGAGGACGTCGCGAAGTTCTTCGACCTGCTCGCAGCGATCGCGCCGTGCCACGGCGTGCTCGGCAACCACGACTACTACGGCTCGTCGATCGCGGCGGTGCGCGAACGCGTGCGGCCACTCGGCTGGTGGCTCCCCGCCGCGCCGGTCCGACTGACCGAGGCCACCACGCTGATCGGCGTCGACGGCTGGGGCGATGGTCGATGCGGCAACCTCGCGTCGAACGTCAAGCTCGCCGACTGGCAGCAGATCACCGAGCTCGACGGCCTGCTGTGGTGTGATGCGGAGAAGCGCTGCGCGACGCTCCAGACGATCGGCGATGGCGAAGCGGCCGCCTTGCGTGCCCAGCTCGCCACCGTCGAGTGCCGCGAGCTGATCGTGCTCACCCACGTGCCGCCGTTTCCGGAGGCCTGCTGGTACGACGGCAAGCAGTCGAGCCCCGACTGGCTGCCGTGGTTCACCTGCGTCGCCGTCGGCGAGGTGTTGCGCGCGTACGCGATCGCGCATCCCGGCGTGCAGCTCACGGTGCTGTGCGGTCACACGCACGGCAGCGGCGAGGTTCAGGCGGTCGCCAACCTGCGCGTGCGCACCGGCGGCTGGAAGCCCGGCGCGAAGAGCTACGGCAACCCGATCGTCCAGGACGCCTGGACGGTGCCCTAGGCGCCGAACACCTTCTTCTTGAGCTCGCCCGAGCTCTGGATGTTCATCAGCTCCGCGCGGCCGCCGATCACCTCGCCGGCGATGAACACGACCGGCAGGCGATGACCATTACTGTCGCGGCGGATCGCGTACTGCGCGGCCGGATCTTCCTGGATGTTCGAGACCTGGTGCGGGATGCCCGCGTCCTCGAGGATCTCGACGAGCCGCTGGGCGTCGCGGCGCGTCTTGTCCATGTGATAGACGATGACCGGCGCGACGTCCTTGCCGCCGGGCGCGGCAGCCACCACCGGTGCGGCGGTGACCACGGCGCCATCCTTGCCGGCCGCAAACGCGCGGCGATCCGCGAGCTCGTGCTCGTCGGCGAGCGGTCGCCCGAGAGCTTCGTTCGCCTTGGTCGCCAGCTCGCCGGCCTTGCCGGGCAGCTTGGAAATCGCTTCGTGGGCCTTTGCGCGTGCGCGATCGAGCCAGCTCATGACCCGCTCGTAGCACGATTCCGGGCATCGGGACGCTGGATGATCGGCGATGATCTCCGAGGAAGAACATGCGCCGCAACACCTCGAAGACCGCCGAGCGCGACCTCCTCGCGCAGCTCGCCGCATCACCCGGCGATCTCGCGCTGCGGCAGGTCTATGCCGACGTGCTCACCCAGCGCGGGCTCCCGCGCGGCGAGTTCATCACGCTCCAGCTCCTCGCGTTGACCCGGAAGCTCGACCGCGCCCAGCGCACGCGCGTCCAGGCGCTCGAGCGTGCGCACGCCTTCGAGTGGCTCGGCCCCCTCGTCGAGCTCGTCGAGAGCCACGCGTTCGAGGGTGGCTTCCTGTCGCGGGTCTCCCTGCGCCATGCTCCGGCGACCGCGTGGCAGGACATCGGCGCCCAGGCCGTCGCACACGAGCTCGCGTCGCTGCGCCAGCTCGCGCTCGACCCACGCACCCCGCCCGAGCACGCCGCCCTCCTGCTCGGCGGGCGATTGCCCTTGCTCGAGACCGTCGTGATCGGCCCCGAGCTCGCCGACGTCGTCCGCTGCAAGCTGGGGCAGCTCGCGATCGACATCGTGTCGGAGGTCGACGAGCTACCGCCGATCCGGATCGCGTTCGACCCGGCGCCGACCGAGCTGATGTTCACCGTGGTCGATTACGACTGGCTCGCGGCGTACGCCGCGACGCTGTTCGCGCAGGTGTATCGCGACGGCCTCCCCCGCGAGACGGAGCGGTTCGTGGTGCGTTCGTACAACCAGCTGGTGCTGTCGCGAGACGATCGCGGAACACTGTCGCGACTCGCAGCCCGGTGCGGCCCCTATGGCCGGCCGACCCTGGTCCAGACCGTCGCGACGGTGATCGACGCCTGCCCCGATCGGGCCTTCACCACCGTCGACATCGACGTCGAGCTGACGCCGTCGGAGCGCCGTCGCCTGAGGCGCGCGCTGGTGCGTTGCCCCGGGGCGGAGCTCACGAGCACGCCGCACGCAGCAGCCGGGTCACGAGGCCGTCGGGCAGCTGGCTCTCGAAGTAGCTGACGTCGGCGACGATCACGAGCTTCCCGCGGGCGCGCGAGATGCTGACGTTGAGCAGGTTCGGCGAGTCGTTGACGAGCGCGCTCGGCCGCATCGGCGCCGCGTCGACCAGGTCGATCAGCACGACGTCGCACTCGCGGCCCTGGAAGCGATGGATCGTGTTGCACTCGACGACGTCGGCGATCCCCCGCGCGACCAGCATCCGGCGGATCTCGCCGGCCTGTGCCGCGTACGGCGTGATCACGCTGATCGAGCCGTGACCGGCGCGCACCGCCTCGAGCGCGAGGTCGGCCGTGCGCTCTGCGGAGCCGCGGTTACTGCGCGAGCCGTTCGCAGCGCGCTCGCAGGTCGTCTGGCCCTTGCTATCGACCACCACGACCGGCTGCCCCGGGAACGGCGCGCGCGCGGCGATCGCCTCGACCTCGTCGGCGTTCGCGGCGTGGAGCAAGCGGTCGTTGTAGAACAGCCCGCCGACCAGGCCGCCGATCGCGGGGTGCATCCGGTACTGGACCTCGAGCATCGCGACGACCTCGGAGGTCGCCGGATCGGGGACGGTGACGTCGAACACGTTGCGGCCGATCGTGCGGCGCACGAGATCGTCGTTCGACTGCGTGATCGGAGGCAGCTGCTTCGGATCGCCGACGACGATCGCGCGGCGCTTGCACAGGCACGCCGCGTAGAACAGCGGTGGCAGCGTGGCCATGCCGGCCTCCTCGGCGATCAGCACGTCGAAGCGCTGCGCCGCCATGCCGGGCACCAGGTACGCGTTGGTCAGCGTGCACATCACGACACGCGCGTTCGCGAGCAGCCGGGTCTCGAGCTCGCGATCCTCCGCCACGTGCGCGGCGATCTTGGTCTTCGCGAGCACCCGCACGCGCTCGAGCCTCGCGATCCGCTGCTCGAGCACGCGCTTCTGCGTGGTCCCCGGCACGTCGGAGAGCACGGCGGCGAGCCCCGGCGAGAACACCCGGGACAGCGCCTGATCGCGGAGGCGTGGCGCCGGCGCGTTGAACAGCGACTGCTGGGCACCGAGGGCGGGTGCGAGATCCTCGAGCAGCGCCTTCGCGAAGCGGATCTGCTGCACCGCCTCCCCGACCCGCGCTCGCAGGCGCTCCAGCGTCGAGCGATGCACGCCGTGGGCGCGCTCCACGAGATCGCCGAGCTCGGCCCCGAAGGTCTCCGCCGGGCTGCGGCCGAGCCGGACCAGCGTCCCGGCATCGATCGCGCCGGCGAACCACGGCGTGGTCGAGAGCTTCGCGAGGATCTGATCGATCGCCGCGTTCGTCGTCGAGGCCAGCAGGATCCGCTGGCCCTGCGCGAGCAACTCCTCGACCACGCAGGTCAGCGTGCGCGTCTTGCCTGTGCCCGGTGGCCCCCACACGAACGCGAGCTCGCTCTCGCTGCACAGCTTGACGGCGGCGAGCTGACTCGCATCCAGGCCCGCATGCTCGACAAGCAGCGGCGTCTCGACCCGCGCGTGCGGATGCTTGCCGAACAACCGGAGCGCGAGATCGACGTGGTGCTTGTCGACGTCGAGCCCGGCGAGCGCCTCGGTCATCCGGTCGTAGAGAAACCACGGCGCGATCACCAGCGCCGCCGGCGCCTCGACGTCGATCGGCTGGGTGGCGAGGATCGCGACTCGCGTCTCCTCGCAGCGCTCGATGGTGATCCGCTGCTCGCCGCGCGCGGACGTGAACAGGCACGTCATCCCCGGCGACAGCTTGTCGGTGGCGGCGTCGAACCCGTACCGCAGCGGTTCGAGCTCCTCGCCGCGCGACAGCACCACCTCCGACGCCGACCCACCGTCGCGCATCGCCGCGACCTCACCCTCGATGCCGCGCTGGAACGCCGCGACGAATCGAGCCAGCAGGTCCCGCATGCCCGCACTGTCCCGTATTGCCGGGGATCTCCGCTAGATCATCACGAGCGCGACGACGCCCGCGGCGACGATCGCGACCAGCGCGAAGGCGATCACGTTCCACTTGCCACCGCTGGGAGCCTCCTCGGGGGCCGCGGGAACCTCGACCTCCTTGATCACCACCGCGAACTGGTTGTGCTGCGCGAACGCGCGGATCCGCTTGAGCAGCGCGTCGATCTCGGCCTCCGAGATCGGCATCGGCTGGCTCCAGCGCTGCGCGTAGAGCTGGGACAGGTTCTCGAAGCCCCGGAGCTCGACGACGCGCTCCACCGGATCGACCGAGCCGATCGTGAACGTGCGCTGGCCGCGCTGCAGCGTGATGTGCTGCCGGCTCTGGGCCCCGCCGCCGGTCGACGGGCCGTGCGGCTCGGTCAGCGTCGCCGAGAACACCGGGCCGTCGAGGCTCGCGATCGGCTTGGCCCCGACGTGGAGCAGGAACAACTTCGCCAGCTCCATCGCGGCGCCGGCGTAGGCCGTATGCATCGGCTGCACGCGGCCATCATACAGGCGGGCGTCAGTTCTCGCGAAGGATCAGCAGGCCGCGCTCGGAATCCGCCACGTAGATCAGGCCATCGACGACGCGGATGCCGAAGGCGCCCTCGAAGGCTCCACCCGGCGCGCTTTCAGGATCCCAGGTGTTGTAGTGAGCGACCTCGCGCGGCGACGTCGGATCGGAGAGGTCCACCACGCGCACGCCATCCTGGTAGTACGCGATGTACGCACGATCGCCGACGAGCTCGATGTTGTGGATCCCGACCTCGGGCCGACTCTGGTAGCGACCCAGCTCGGTCATGAACGACGCACTCGCTGGATCACCGTCGAACACGCGCAGGAACGCGGCTCCCTCCGGGCCGGTCATGCCCTCGTCGCCGTGGAGCGTGAGCGTGCGACCGCCGACCGCGCCGACTGCGCTCGCGTGGCTATACGTCCCCGGAGCGCGTCCGAGCACGCTCGGCTTGTCGAGACCGGCGCTGACATCGACGGCGACGAAGCCCGCTTCGGTCTGGTTGATGAACAAGCGATCGCCCGCGACGGTGAGGTCGTGGATCCCGAAATCGGCGTCGGGGACCAGGACCGAACCCAGCGGGATGGGAGAGAGCGGATTGCTGACATCGAAGACCGGCACCGCATCCGAGTAGTCGGCGACGTAGAGCCGGTTGTTCGCGACCTGCAGTGAATGTGAGTTCGAGAGGCCGTTTGCGAGGAGCGCGCCGACAAACGTCGGGGTGGTCGGATCGGTGACATCGACCACGAACGTCTCGAGGCTGGTTGCCCCGAACGCGACCACCTCGGTCTCGCCACGAACGACCCGGACGTCGTTCCACAAGCCCTCGAAGCGACCGATCGCGCGAGGTGCATCGGGCACGGTGACGTCGATCAAGTCGAGCCCTCCGGGCCCTGCGACGTACGCGACCCCCGCCTCGACGACGACGTTGTAGCCATCGATCGGTTCGCCGACGGACGAGGTTTTGACCTCGCCGACGAGCTCGAGCCCGACGGCGAGCTCGTCCTTGCGATCGAACCGCGTGCCGAGCAGCGGCCCGGTGAGCTCGCCGCGATCGGCGTCGTAGTTGACCCAGCGTCCAACGAGGGTTCCATCGGCACGCGCGCAGACCGCCTTGACGATGACGTACTCGAAGTCGGCAAACTCGTAGCGTCGATACAGTCGCGAGACCGCGCGCGTGCCGTCCCACCACTGTTGATAACTCACGAGGTCTCCTTCCTCGGTTTCGGAGGTGAAGTCGTCGCTCCCGACCAAGCGAGCTCCACCGTCACAGGTCGACTCGTACCTCGGGTAGCTGAGCTCGAACAGCTCGCCGGCGTCGCGCAGGAACCAGCGGCCCGCGACGTCTCCGAGTCCACCCTCGACGCATCCGAGGAGCTCGACCTCGTAGGGATCCGCGTAGGGCCCCGCCGTGAAGGCCGGCGGTTCCACCTCCGTGCACGGCGCCAGCGGGACCTGGTTGTCACCGCAACCGACACACAAGACCAGCACCAAGCACCGCACGGCCCCACCATACACGACCGTCGCGGACACCTCGCGTCCCGATGGTGACATGCGATCGAGGGTCGCGTGCATCAGCTCGCACCACCTGTCCCACACGAATTGACCGGTCGACTAGCGGTGCAACACCGTCGGGATCGCCGTCCCGCGCAGCCAGGTTTCGAGCAGCGCGTCGTCGAACAACTTCGCCGCCTCGCGATAGCGCGACGTCGACAGGAACGACGCCGTCCGCGCCGGCTCGCGCCGCACGCCCTCGTCGCCCGGGCCGGCGTGGTGAAACCAGGTGTCCTTGCCGTCGACGATCACGAAGCCGACGTGGTTATCGAGCCCGACCAGGTAGATCCCGTCGCCGCCGCGCCGCAGGGTGTCGACGAACGCGTCGATCGGCTGATCCGAGCGCACCCAGATCGGCTCCTGGGTCACCAGCGTCCGGGTGATCAGCTCCGACGCCTGCTGCCCGAGCCTCGCGCGCTCGACGGCGAACCCCGCGTGGAGCAGCGTCGTCGACACGAAGTAACCGCACGCGATCTGGCCCTCGTGCGGCACCTGCGTGGTGCCGTTCATCGCCCACGGCGTGCCGTTCCACGCGGGCAGCAGCTGGTCGCGCAGCGTGCGGACCAGCAGCGCCCTCGCCTTCGCGAGCGTGCCGCGACGGTCGGTCTCCAGCGTCTTCGCGAGCGCGCGCCGCGACGCCTCCAGCCCGCTGCGGATCGTCGCGTACGGCTGCACCACGGTGGTGCGGCTCGGCTCGCTGTCGGCGGAGGACGGCGCGTTACAACCGAGCACGACCACGAACAAGACCCACTTCACGCGCGCTCAACGCGCGACCCACCGCTGTCTATTCGACGAGCCGGTTGATCTCGGCCTGCGACTGGGCGGCCAGCGCGTCGAGCACCGCTCCGACGGCATCGACCAGCGCGCCGCCGTTCGGCGTGCCCTGCACGGTCCAGATCTCGCGGTCTTCTTCCCCTGCCTCCGTCACACCCTCCACCCCCTGCAGTGCTGCCAGGATCTTGTCGCGGAGCTCGTCCTCGAGCGGCACGCCACGCAGCAGCTCCATCAGCTGCACGCCGACGGTCCAGGACCCGCGAAACTTCGTCGCGCTGACGCCGCGGGTGTCGTAGTCCTCGTCGGGGAGGTCGCGGATCCACGCTTCATCGCTGTCGCTGTCGTAGGGGGTGATCTGCTTCGCCACGCCGCATCTTGAAACGACAACGAGCCAGCCGGGGCTTTCCGACTGGCTCGAAGGTGCGCTTCGGGTGCGCTTAGTTGACGACGCGGAGGCTCTTGCGACCGGCCGGGATCGGCGGGCGCGCCTGCTCGTCGGTCTCGGGGTCGACCTCGGGAGCCACGGTGACGACCGCGCTCCGCTTCTGGTTGACCTTCGCGGCCGCGCGACGCGCCACGGCGAGCAGCGTGTCGTGAGCGATCGCGTGCTCCTTGTCGTCGCGGCCGGTGACAGCGTTGATGACCTTGTTCTTGAGGTAGGTCAGCTTGTTCCGCTTCGCGCCCACTTCGTAGACCAGGTCGGCCGTGGTGCAGCCGGCCATGTGCGGCGCGCGGTGGAACGCCGAGTTCATCTCGGGGTGCTTCTTGAGGTACGCGCGGACCTCGTCCATCGTCATGCCGACGTCGGCGAGCGCCTTGTCGACTTCCTTCTGGGCGAGCTGCTTCGCCTTGAACAGCTGCATCTGCACGCGGCTGTAGACGTTGACCGCACCGTCACCGTTGGTCTCGATCGGCAGGAAGATGCCCTGCGGATAGAGCTCGGTGATCA
>Ga0075163_10002040_pt1 | contig 27190 bp, 18 predicted proteins | sample JI1023141ADNA_FD_71478 | JGI IMG/M metagenome (GOLD analysis project Ga0075163, IMG submission 71478) | Wastewater effluent complex algal communities from Wisconsin, to seasonally profile nutrient transformation and Carbon sequestration -... | ecosystem: Engineered > WWTP > Effluent > Algae...
TGGCCCCGCTGCAGGGGCCGGCGCTGCTGTTCGTCAACGACCAGGTGTTTCGCCCGGCCGACCTCGACGCGATCCGCCGCATCGGCGAGAGCTCGAAGGCGACGCTCGGGCCCAAGACCGGGCGCTTCGGCCTCGGCTTCAACACCGCCTACAACGTCAGCGACCACCCGAGCTTCGTGTCGGGCGGCTGGGCGGTGGCCTTCGACCCGCACCGCAACAGCGTCGGCCGCGACGGCGAGGGCAGCGGGCGCCGGTGGGCGCTGGCCGACCTGTGGCAGTTCGCGCCGGACTGGCTGCAGCCGTTCACCGCGGGCGGGCTGGCCGAGGGCGCGCCGGAGCATCCGGCGACGATCTTCCGCCTGCCGGCCCGCGACGCCGCGCAGGCGAGTCACAGCGAGATCTGCGACGAGCCCTTCGAGCGCGAGCACTTCGAGCAGATGCTGCGCGACCTGTGCGAGTCGGGCGACGAGCTGCTGCTGTTCGCGCGCAACGTGCTCGAGCTGGTGGTCGAGCGCTTCGACGCCGGCGGCGAGCACCACGAGCTGCTCCGGATCTCGACCGTCGATCCCGCGGAGGTGGCGGCCAGGCGGGCCGTCGGCAACGCCGCGGTCGAGGGCGACATCGCGGAGAACATCGCCGCCTGGCGCGTCGCCGCCGGCGAGCTGACGCAGACCACCTACCGCCACGTGCTCGCCGTCCGCACGCCGAAGCTCGACGAGCGGCGCGCGTGGCAGATCGCCGCCGGCCTGTTCGTCGACGCGATCGGCGAGCTGCTCGGGCTCAACGAGGCCATGGTGCGCCTGCACGAGAAGGCGATCCCGTGGGCCGGCGCGGCGGTCCGCCTCGAGGCCCGCGACGACGGCGGCGTCGCGGTCGCGGTCCAGCGCGGCAAGCTGTACTGCACCTTCCCGCTGGCCGACCAGCCCGAGGGGCTGCCGCTGCACTTCAACGCCTGCTTCGACCTCGACTCGTCGCGTCGGCGGCTGTCGATCGACGAGGCGGCCTACGCCGAGGCCGACCAGGTGCGCGTGGCCTGGAACCGGGCGCTGCTGCGCCACGCGCTGCCGCAAGCGGCCGCGCTGGCGATCGCGGCGCTGGTCCCCGCGGTCGCGGAGGCCGGCCTGGGCCGCTTCTACGCGCTGTGGCCGGCGCTGGTCGGCGCCGAGGCGGCGTGGCAGGAGCTGCACGCCGGCCTGGTCGCCCGCCTCGCCGAGCTGCCGCTGATCCGCACGCGCGCCGGCGCCGAGGTGGCGTGGGGCGCCCTGATGACGTCCCGCCTGCCGCCGCCGCTGTTCGGGCCCGACCTGCAGGAGGCGCTGCGCGACGACGGCCTGCGCCTGCCCGACCCCGACCTGCCGCCGCGGATGCTCCGCGCCGCCGACGCGGCCGGGGTCCAGACCCGGCGCTACCGCCCGGCCGAGCTGCGCGACTGGCTGCGCTGCGAGGAGCCGCTGGGCCTGCCGCTGCCGCAGGCGCCGCGGGCCTGCCTGCGCGAGCGCTCGCACCTGGTCGACCTGCTGCAGTTTTGCCTGTCGGACCGCAAGGACGACATCGCCGGCCTGCCGCTGGCGCTGACCTGCGACGAGCGCGTGCGGACCTTCGGCCGCGCGGGCGAGCTGTTCCTCGCCGACGACAGCGCGCGGCGGATCTTCGCCGGGAACGCGGCGTGGTTCATCGACCCGGGGGTCCAGCAGCACACGCGCCTGCAGCCGTGCGAGCCGGCGCTGCTGCGCGAGATGGCGGCGCCGCAGGTGGTCGCGCGGCTCGGCGAACGCCTGCGCGTGGCCCCGGGCGAGACGCTGGCCTGGCAGGCCGACGGCGAGGCGCCGCCGAACGCGGCCTGGCTGGCGCTGGTGCTGCGCTACCTGGCCGAGAAGGTGCCGGCGAGCCAGACCGCGGCGCTCGCGGAGCTGGCGCTGTTCCCCGACCCGCAGGGCCGCCTGCACTGCGCCGCCGGGGGCGCGCTGCTGATCCCCGGCGAGGACCTCGAGCGCGGGCTGCAAGCCGCGCTCGCGGCGATCGGGGTCGACCTGGTCGCGGGCGGGTACGACGTCGTCGAGGCCGTGCGCGGCCTCCATGCCCGTCACCCGGGGCCGATCGCGGCGCTCACCGGGCCGAGTCTGGCGACCCGCATGCTGGCCGCCGGCGACGCGCTCGCGCGCCTGCCCGGCGAGGCCAGCGAGCGCGCCGCGCTGCTCGACTACCTCGCGGCCCCGCGCTGGCTCGACCGCTACGGCGCCGCCGAGCTGGCCGCGCTGCGCGGGTCGCCGCTGCTGCGCACGCTCGAGGGCGGGGCGGCCTGCGCCGCGGCCCCGGGCGTGTTCTTGCCGGGCGGCTTTCGTCCGCCGGCGCTGCTCGACGTCCCCGTGCTGCTGGTCGACACCGGCCCGGGCGGCCGCTGGCGGGCCTTCATCGAGCTGCTCGGGGTGCCGGAGATGGCCCGCTCGCACTACCTGGGCGCCGTCCTGATCCCCGCGTTCGCCGGGCTCGCGCCCGAGCTGCAGCGGGCGGCGCTGCTGTGGCTGCGCGACGAGGTCGAGCTGACCGCGCTGGCGCCCGAGCTGGCCGCGCTGCTGCGGCGCACGCCGCTGATCCGCGCCCGCGACGGCGGCCTGCACCTCGCCAGCGAGCTGCACGCGGCCGACGAGCACGGTCCGCTCGCCGACCAGACCGCGACCCCCGACCTCGAGTTCTACCGCGGCGACGTCGACCGCTGGCACGCGCTGTTCACCTGGCTCGGCCTCGGCGCCGACCCGCCGCCGGCGCTGCTGCTGCGCGAGCTCGACGGCTTGCTCGCCCGCCACCCCGGCGATCCCGTCGGCGCGCGCGCGGGCCTGGACGCCCTGTTCGTGCACGTGCACCGCCGCTGGCCCGGCCTCGCGCCGGCCGACGCCGACGCGCTGGCGACCGGGCTGCGGGCCCGCGCGTGGCTGCCGGCCCTGCGCGTGTCGACGGCCGCCGGCTTCGTCGCGGCCAGCGATCGCCTGCACCGCCCCGACGAGCTGTACCCGCCGGGCAGCCTCGTGCGGATCGCCAGCCAGGGCCCGGTGCTCGCCGCCCCGGTCGCCGAGCTCGACGCCTCGCTGGGCGCCGCGCTCGGCCTGCGGGCGGTCGACGCCGGGGCGATGCTCGCCCACCTAGAGCGCCTGCGCGCCGGCTGGGCCGCCGTCGATCACGACGGGCTCGACCCGGACGGCGTCGGCGCGGCGACGGCGGCGATCTACGCCGCGCTCGGCGACCCCCGCTGCGCGCTGGATCCGGCGCTGCTGGCCGGCCTGGCCGCCCGCGCCTGCGTGTGGGATCCGCAGCGCCTGCGCTTCTGGCTGCCCGCCCACGCCTTCGCGGCGCCGGTCGCCGACCTGTTCGGCCTGCTGCGCGGGCACGTGCCCGGCGCGACCGACGAGCAGCGCCGCGGGCTCGCCCGCCTCGGTCGCCGCGACAGCCCCGACGCCGGTGACATCGTCGCCGCGCTCGCGGGCCTCGCCATCACCAGCTGCGGCGAGCCGCTGGAGCCCGCCGAGCTGACGCTCGCGCTGCGCCTGCTGTGGCGCCTGCACGACCTCGAGCTGCCCGAGGAGGCGCGCGCGCGGCTGGTCGTGCCGACGCGGACCGCCCGGCTGCGCCTGGCTGCGGGGGTGTGGGTCGACGACGCGCCGTGGTTCTCGGCGCGGATCGCCGACGACGCGCTCGCCTTCCTGCACCCGCGGGTCGGCGCCGAGCTGATCGAGCGGCTCGGCCTGCAGCGGCTGTCGACCTGCACGCGCGAGGAGCTGGCCGAGCGCCCGGCGCTGTCGGGCGACGGCGACCGCCAGCACTTTTGTCGCGAGCTGACGACCACGATCCACGACCCGGCCTTCGCCGCCGGGGTCGCGCGGATCCTGGTCCACCAGGGCGCGCTGCCCAACGGCGCCCTCGACCTGCTCGCGGATCTGCGCATCGTCGCCGTCGACCGCCTGGTCACGCGGCTGCAGATCGACGGCGTGTCGGCGCCGGTCGGCGCCGCGGAGGTGCCGGTGTTCGCCGACGAGGACCTGAACGTCGTCTATGTCCGCGGCGATCAGTGGGAGGGCCTGGTGGTCCAGATCAGCGAGGCGATCAACCGCGTCCTCGACAGCGCGCTGCACAACCTGGCCCACCTCGAGGCGATCCTCCGCACCCGCCCCGGCGACATCGTCGCCCTGCTCGACCACCGCCGGGTCCCGCGGCTGCCGATCGCCGCCACCGGCGAGCCGGCGGTCGTCCGACCCGAGGCGGCGCCCGCTCCGGAGGTCGGCGGCGGGCCGAGCCGGCTCACCCACGAGCGCCTCGCCGCGGTCGAGGCCGGCGGCCTGGTCGGCGCCCCCGAGCCCGACGTGGTCGCGGCGGCGATCGAGCTGGCGCTGGCCAGCGAGCGCGCGGCCGGCCGCGCGCCGCAGGTCACCGGCAGGCAGCACCCCGCCTACGACCTGCAGGTCGGCCGCCCCGGCGACCCCCACGCGCGCTTCATCCGCGTGATCGGCATCGACGGCGCGTGGGACCGCGTCCCGGTGGTGCTCAGCGCCAAGCACCACAACGCGGCCCGCACCTTCGGCGCGAACTTCTGGCTGTACGTCGTCGAGCACGCGCTGACGCCCCGCCAGGCCCGGGTCCACCGGATCCACGACCCGGTCAGCCGCGTCGCCCGCTTCGTCTTCGATCACCGCTGGCGGGTCCAGAGCGAGCAGGACGGCGCCGGCGTCGACAGCCACCTCGGCTGGTTCCACCAGGCCCCCGACGGCGCCCCTGGCGTGATCGAGGCGGTCGAGGCGGTCGGGATGTTCATCTGGCTGCGCGTTCGCCTGGCCGACGGCACCCTCGAGCGGCGCTTCTACAAGCCCGGCCTCGATCGCCTGCTCGCCCCCGAGCGGCCCGCGCTGGCCGCCGACGGGGCCCGCGCATGATCGCTCCGTTCCTCGCTGCGAGCGGGCGCCTGGCGCGAGGACGCTGTCGTCAGAAGTGTCCCTTCGTGCGGCGCGCCGCGTCGCGCTCCTTGTTGCGCGAGCGGTCCTTGCCCTTCTTCGCCGTGCGGGCCGCCCGGGAGGCGCCCTTGTCGTCGCCCTTGATCGAGGCGAGCGGCCACAGCGTGTGCTGGACCCGCGCGAGGCCGGCGGCGACCACCGCCGCGATGACCTCCTCGGAGCTCTTGTAACACTGCCCCGACTCGTCGAGCGGGACCTCGCCGTCGAGGTTCACGAGGATGCCGTCGCGGCGGTACTGCTCGTTGACCTTGTGCTGGTCGAGCTGGCGGATCGCCTCGCTGCGGGACAGCCGGCGCCCGGCGCCGTGATTGACGGAGAACCCGCTCCTCGCGGCGCCCGCCTCCGGCATGAGGATGTAGCTGTAATCGCGGTTCGAGCCCGGGATGAGCACGGGGTGGCCGGTGTCCTGCCAGATCGTGCCGCGCAGCGCGGCGTGGCCCCCGGGGAACGCGCGCGTGGCCCCCTTCCGGTGGGCCCACACCGCGCCGAACTCGGGGTGCTCCTCGGCCTGCACGAGGTTGTGGCTGATCTCGTAGATCAGCTCGAGGTCGGCCCTGAACACCTTGCGGAAGGCGTCCGCGATCTGCTCGAAGATCACCAGGCGATTGAGGATCGCGAAGTTGCCGCCGGCGGCGACGGCGTTCAGGTAGCCGCGAAAGTGCTGCGACTCCGGCGTGAAGTAGCCGAGGTCGATGTCGGTCACGTCGCCGCCGAGGCCCGCGCGCTCGTCCCTCGCCATCTCGAAGTAGTTGGTCGCGAGCCCGTGGCCGAAGCCGCGCGAGCCGGTGTGCACCTGCACGAACAGCGTGCCGGTCTCCTCGCAGCGCTGGAGCTCGATGAAATGGTTGCCGCCGCCGAGCGAGCCGAGCTGCTCGAGCCCGCGCTCGGGCGAGCCCTTGCCGCCCCAGGGGATCTGCCATGAATCCTCGACCGGGATGCGGTGGCGCTCGGCGCGGCTGCGGTCGAAGTTGGCGCCATATGTATCGACGTAGTGCTCGGCGCCGCCGCGGACGAGCTCCTCGAGCTGCCTCGTCGACAGCGCGCCGAGCTTGACGCTCTTCCCGCCGGCGCCGAGGCTGACGCGCCGCGAGACCTCGCGGTTGAACTCGAGCTTGCGGTCGGGCGTGGCGAGCGCGGCGGGCACGTCGCTGCGCGCGCTCATCATGCCGCAGCCGATGTCGAAGCCGACCGGGCCCATGGCGACCGAACCGCCGGCGCGGTCGGTGAGGATGACGCAGCCGACCGGCACGCCGTAGCCGTAGTGCACGTCGGGCGTGACCGCGACGAGCCTCGCGCCCGGGAAGCGCGTGGCGTTGACGATCTGGCGGTAGAGCGTCGGCTCGGACTCGGTCAGCAGCTTCTGGGTGACAAACAGCCGGACCGGCACGTCGCCCGTGTCGCCGGTCTCGAGCCGAAAATAGCCGTCGGCCCAGACGGCGCGGGACTTCCAGTCGCTCTCGTGCACGAGGGGGGCGGCTCTGGCCATGGTGCGGGCAGTATATGCCGGGTCAGGGACCGCCGGCGCGGGCGCCTCCCGGCCGGTGACCGCGCCGCCCTGGATAGCCCGCGTGTGCGGGATCGGGCGGGGCATGTCCGCCCTCCGCCGGGCGCGCCGGTGGGGTTGCCACGACGGCCGCCGAGCGGCGATCGTCATGCGTCACGTGGCGGGCGACGGTTCACGGCTGATCGATCGCATGATCCCCGCGAAGCTGCGCGCGACGCACGAGAGCCGGCTGCGCGCGCAGACGCTGCTGTTCGGGTCGCTCGGCATCAGCGGCTTCGTGGCGATCATCGGCGCGGCGGTGGTCGCGGCCGGGATCCGCGACAGCAGCCTGGTCCTGACGCTCCTGACCGCCGCCGTGCTCGGCCTGCTGCCGTATCTGCAATATCGGACCGGCTCATATCGCGTCCCCGCCGGCCTGATCACGGCGCTGCTGGTCGTGACCATGCCGTACTACTGCGTCAACCTCGACGCGTTCCCGGTGCCGGCGGTGCTCGCCTTCCCGCTCGTGCCCTTGATCGCCGCGTTCTTCCTCGGGCGCGCGGTCGGGCTGGCCAGCGCGCTCGTGCTCGCGGGCGCCGCGGTGGCGCTCGGGCTGACCTTGCCGCTGCCGTCCCAGGAGCAGCTCGCGAACCTGTCGACGATCTACGTCGTGATGGCGGCCGCCATGACGCTGACGAGCGCCCAGCTCGCGTGGGTCTACGAGGGCGCGCGCCGGCGGGCCGAGCTCGACCTGACCGCCCTCAACGCCGCGCTCGAGGCGGCCCGGCAGGCCGCCGACGCGGCCAACCGCAGCAAGACGGAGTTCCTGCGCCACGTCAGCCACGAGCTGCGCACGCCGCTCAACAGCATCCTCGGCCACGGCGAGCTGCTGCGCGAGGAGCTCGCCGAGTCCGGGCAGGCCGGGCTCGCCGCCGACGTCGCGCACATCAGCGTCGCCACCGAGCACATCCTGGCCCTGATCAACGAGCTGCTCGACATCTCGCGCATCGAGGCCGGCGCGATCGACCTGCGGATCGCCGCGATCGACCTGGGCGGCGTGATGTCGGAGGCCATCGAGGCGATGCGGCCGCTCGCCGCGGCCCGCCACATCAGCCTGACGATCGCCGCGACCGCCGATCTACCGCCGGTGTCGACCGACGGGCGCCGACTGCTGCAGGTGCTGCTCAACCTCGTCAACAACGCGTGCAAGTTCACCGAGCGCGGCGAGGTCACCCTCGGCGCGGCGGCGGCCGACGGCGACGGTGTGCACCTGTGGGTGCGCGACACCGGCGTCGGCATGACGCCGGCCCAGCTCGCGCGGATCTTCGAGCCCTTCGTGCAGGTCGACGGCTCCGAGGAGCGGCGCAAGCTCGGCTCGGGGCTCGGTCTGGCGATCTCGCGGCGCCTGATCGAGCTCCTCGGCGGCACGATCACCGTGACGAGCGAGCCCGGTCGCGGCTCCGAGTTTCGCGTGTGGCTGCCGCGCGAGCGCGGCGCGGCGGACATCGAGCAGGGCGGGTCCGGCCCGCCGAAAGCTTCGGCGTGACGGCCCGATCTGCCTGCCCGCCAGCCCCGTCGTCATCCTCGCACGTGGAAACGTATCACCGGGCCGTCCCAGGTCTCGCCGCGCAGGTCGAGCTCGTGCGGGCTCTCGACGCCGGGGCAGTCGGCGATGGTGCGGCGCCAGAACGCGAGCGCGGCGCGGTTCTTCCGGGCCACCGCCACCTCCCACTGGCCGATGTTGGCGAGGATGAGCTGCCGCGCGGCGAGCCGACCGAGGCCCTGGCCGCGGTGCTTGCGGACCACGAAGAACTCCGCGAACGTGTGCGCGACGGGCCGTGACGACCGCGACTCGTCGGTGAGCAGCGCGAAGCCTGCGGGGGCGTCGTCGACCTTGATGAGGAAGGCGCGCCACCCGGCCCGCTGCCAGTAGGCGTCCAGCGGATAGTCCGGGAAGCGCCCGTCGGGCCCGAGCTCCCCCTTGAGGGTCCCGGCCCAGTGCTCCGAGAAGTCGTGGGTATAGAGCTGCAGCAGGTTCTGGATCGCGGCCGCGTCGCTGGCCGCCGCGCGTGCGAGTTCGAGGCCCATGCAGCGCGCACGATACCACGAGGCTTCGCGCGCGCGCGAAGCTGCGCTATGGTGGAGGGCGGCATGCCTCGCACCCAGCTCGACCTGTTCGCCGACCTGCGCCCGGCCCCCGCCGACGCGGGCGCGTCGGCGACGGCCGGCGGCTGGCCGTCGACCCTGCGCGACGGGCCGCAGCTCGGGCTGTACGACGCCCGCGGCCTGCTGCTGCAGCGCGCCCGCGACGCGCTCGCCCGCGGACGCCTCGACGAGGCGACCCACGACTACGCCGAGCTGCACGCCCGCGACCCGGCCGACCTCGTCGTCGTCCGCGAGGCCGCGTTCGCGGCGAACATCCGCCAGCACCTCGCCGCGGCGGCCTCGGCCGCGCCCGAGCAGCGCCCGCGCGCGCTGCTGATGGTCGCCGACGAGCTCGCCTCGGCCCGCGAGGACGCGCCCGCGGCCCTGCGCCGCAAGCTGCTGCGCGACGCGGCGTTGCAGGCGGCGGCCGACGCGGGCGACGCCGTCGAGCTCGCCGGCGAGCTGCCGGGCTTCTATCTGCTGGCCGCCGGCGCGGACGAGGCGGCGCTGACGTCGTTGACCCGCGCCGCGGCGGCCGGGCGCCGCGCGCGGACGCTGTATCTGCTGGCGGACGCGACGATGGTGCTGCGCGGGCCGCAGGTGGCCCGCCCGCTGTACTTCGAGGCGTTGCTCCTCGACCCCTTCGACCACGCCCTGCGGGCGGCCCGCTGCGAGAACGTCCGCTTCCTCCCGGAGGTCGCGCAGCGCGAGTTTGCGATCGAGGACGAGCCGGCCGCCTGGTGCGCGCCGGTCGGGGTGGTGACGGACGTGCTGCCGTGCCCGCCGACGCTGGCCGATCACCTGCGCCCCGAGGCGCGCGCCAGCCTGCCCGCAGCCGCGAGCGATCACCAGCAGGCCTGCCTGCTCCGCGCCCGCCGGTTCGTGCAGGCGATGGTCATCGACGCCTCGCTCGACTACGTCGCGGCCGACGCCGCGGTGATCGAGGCGCGCCGCACGATGCGTGAGCTCGCCCCGACGCTGTTCGAGGCGCACATGCAGCGCCGCGCCGCCGGCACCCGATGAATCGCGGCTCGCGGCGACCGCGACCAGGACCCAAGGCGACCTGCAGGTCACCTGGCCGAATTGGGCAGACAGCAGCTACGCTTGATGCGAACCATTCCATGGACCTCAATCATGCCGGGGTGGTTATCCGCGAAGTCCGTCATCACGCACGTGAACCGCGGAGGCGCTTGCGGGCCGATGCGTGGACCTGTACTCTCATTGGAGAGTATGGCGATCAGCGAACCAGCCGCGCGCGTGGGTGATATGCACGCATGTCCAGAGGTGAGCGGAGGGACGCCGCACGTGGGCGGCCCCGTGGACCCGCCCTGCTCCAAGAACGTCGAGACGAACGCCCTCGGCCAGGCCCGCCTCGGCGACCTCGCGACATGCACCGGCTATGCGCTCAAGGACGTGATCGTCGAGGGGGCGGCGACCATTCTGGTCAACGCGCGCTATGCGAGCCGCGTGAAGATCAAGCTCTGGCACGGGGGAGCGATCACCACGGGCAGCCCCGACGTGATGCTCGGCGGACCGACGATCACGACCGCAGAGATCATCGCAAACGCGAAGGAGCGGGCGAAGCAGGTCCTCAAGTGCGCGCAGAACCGGCTCGACCGGTGGAACGCGGACGACAAGGCGATGGCGAAGAAGTGGTTCGGCCGCGACTCCGACGCCGTGCGCGACACGCTCAAGGATCGCGTGGCGAACGCCAAGTCGACGATCGACAGCGCGGACTTTCGCCTCGGTCCGGAGGACCCCCGGTTCGCCACGGACCCCACGCTCAACGATCCTTCCACGTTCGCGCACGTCTACCCGACCGACAAGGATCACAAGGTCTACCTCGACACCCGCTTCTGGAGCGCCCCCACCAGCGGCACCGATAACCAGACCGGCGCCCTCTTGCACGAGATGTCCCACTTCGACGACGTGGGCGGCACCGACGATGTCACGCGCCCCCCCGGGACGCTCCCCTCAGGGACGACGACGGCGTACGGGCAGACGAACTCCCTCTGGCTCGCCAACAACGCGCCCGGCGACGCCCTGAAGAACGCCGACAACTTCGAATATTTCATGGAGGAGGTGCAGGAGACATGCAAGTGATCGACATGAACGTCGCGGTGACCCTGCAGATCCGCCGCGACCACGACGCGTGGCTCGCGGACCTGCGCTTTCGGAACGTCGGCGAGGGCGAGGCCCCCCTCCTCACCTTTCAGCTGCCGGCGAATGGGGTCGTGAGCAGCGATGTGTTCACCATCGAGGTCGAGGCGGCGGATGGAGAGCCGCGCGTGGCGCCCTACGTCGGGCCCCGCGTGAAGCGCTCGGCGCCCGGCCGCGAGCACTTCATCATGCTGTCTCCCGGGCAGGAGCTCGCATACACGGTCGACCTGAGCGCGTGCTACCGAATCTCGCCCGCCGCGCGGACGGGTCGGGCCGCCTACGCGGCGTACCACGGCGACGTGGACCTGTTCGGGCGCCTGTGGCAGCTGCGATCGAACCACGCGACGCTCTGAGCCGCGCCGTCGGGCTCAGTCGACGCCGAGCTGCAGCGTCATCTGCTGGTCCGGCGTGGTCAGGTAGCGGTCGCGCAGCGGCGAGTAGCTGCGGACGATCAGGGTCCGGCCGTCGGGCAGGAGCTCGAGCAGGCGCATGTAGCCCTCGCCGCCGAGCTCGCGCATTTGATAGTTGGAGAGCATCTGGTGGACGACGTTGCCGCGGTCGTTGGTGCTGGCGAGGTGGCCGGTGCCGGTGCCGGTGACGTGGCCGTTGAGGGTCAGGACGAAGTGGTGGCGGCGGACCAGCTTCTGCCACAGCTCCTCGCCGTCGTTGACGCCGCCGGGGGTCCGGTAATGGTGCGGGTTGGCGGCCTGCGGGTGCTCGCTATCGGTGTGGTCGTGACGGCGGCTGTTGTTGTTGAGATACGCGTGGGTGACGAGGATACCGAGGTGCCCGGGGTGGCGCCGCATGACGTCGTCGGCCCAGGCGATGACCTCGTCGCGCGGGCCCCACTCGAGGGCCAGGACGATCCAGCGGTGGCCGCCCGCGGCGAACACATGGTAGGTGTTGTCGAGCGCGCCGGGCACGTAGGCGCCGCCGAAGTCGGGCGAGCGGGCGGCGTCGTCGTAGGCGAAGTGACGGTTGAGGCCGCCCTCGCGGGTCGAGGCGTCGCCCCGCGGCCCGTAGTCATGATTGCCGGGGACCAGGGCGTAGGGCACGACGTCGTCGAGCAGGCCCATGGAGGCGGCGGCGCGCTCCCACTCGATATCGGTGTTGTTGTTGACGATGTCGCCGAGGTGAAACACGTAGCGGATGGCGAGCGCGTCGACGTTGCGGGCGATCCACGAGGTCTGATGATCGAACACCGCCGGGTAGCGCAGCGAGTAGTGCTGGGTGTCGGGCAGCACCGCGAAGGTCGTCGAGCCCGGGGTGAACGGCGGGGTCCCGGGGTATGTCGGCGCGGGGTCCTCCGGGCAGGTGTCGGGGACGACCGCGGCGAGCGGCGCGGGCGCACGCGGGCCCGCGTCCTCGTCGACCGCACAGCCGCCGAGCGAGAGGCACAGCCCGAGCACCATGGACCGGAAGGGCGGCGCGCCGGAGGGTGGCATCCGGGCGATGATGCCAGAGGAAATTGTCATCAGCCCGGTCGACGCGACGGCCGGAGCCCGGAGCCGAGGTCTGCCGCCCTCGATCGGAGTTCGCCGACGGAAGCGCCCCGAGCGCCTCGGGCAGCGCCGTTCGCCGTTCTGCAGCGGCCGCCTCGGAAGCAGCGGGCCGACCGCGCGTCGTCGCTCGCTCGCCGCGCGTGCATCGCCTCGCTGGATCTGCGAACCTCGGTGCGGAGGTGGCGGATGTACGGTCTCGTCAACAAAGCCGTCGAAGATCTCGTGTGCACGCGATTTGGCGAGGACGTCTGGGACAAGATCCAGGCGCGCGCCGGCATCGACGTCGTCGGCTTCGTCAGCATGGACCCCTACCCCGACGACCTGACCTACCGCCTGGTCGGCGCGGCCAGCGAGGTCCTCGGCATCCCGCCCGCCGCCGTGCTCGAGGCCTTCGGCGAGTTCTGGATCCTCTACACCGCGCGTGAGGGCTACGGCGAGCTGCTGGCGATGTACGGCGAGTCGCTCGGCGAGTTCCTCGGCCACCTCGACGCGCTGCACACCCGCGTCGGCCTCAACCTCAGCGAGCTGCGGCCGCCGACCTTCCGCTGCGAGCAGGCGGCCGACGGCGCGATCATGCTGTCATACTTCTCGCACCGCGAGGGCCTCGCGCCGATGATGATCGGCCTGCTGCGCGGCCTCGCCCGCAACTTCAACACCACGGTCGAGATCCAGCACGTCACCACCCGCGCCGAGGCCGGCCACGACGTGTTTCGCATCAAGGAGCTCGCGCCTGCCGCCTGACGGCCGTGCTGCCATGCACCTGTCGCTGTCCCCCGAGCAGCTCGAGCAGGTCTTCCCGTTCCACTTCGCCGTCGATCGCGGCGGCGAGCTCGTGCAGATCGGCCGCGGCCTGCGTGCCCTGCTGCCCGCGCTGCGGACCGGCGCCGCGCTGGTCGACGCGTTCACCGTCATCCGCCCGCCGCTGGCCGCCCCGACCGTCGAGGCGATGCTCGCGGCCGCCGACACCCTGTTCCTGCTGCAGGCCCGCGACCGCGACATCAAGCTGCGCGGCCAGGTCCTGGCCGCGGGCGACGGCCTGATGTTCGTCGGGACCCCGTGGCTGACCGAGCTCGGCCAGGTCGGCGCGCTCGGTCTGCGCCTGTCCGACTTCGCGATCCACGACCCCGTCAGCGACCTGCTGATGGCGATGAAGACGGTGCAGACCTCGCTGGCCGACGCGCGCAAGCTCGCGGACAAGCTCGGCAAGCGGACCGCGCAGCTGCAGGAGGCGATCGGCCGCGCCGAGGAGGCCAGCGCCGCCAAGAGCGCGTTCGTGGCCAACATGAGCCACGAGCTGCGGACCCCGCTCAACGCGATCCTCGGCTACGGCGAGATGCTGCTCGAGGACGCCGAGGCCGCCGGCAACCTCGTCGCCGTCGCCGACCTGCGCCGCATCGAGCTGGCCGGCAAGCACCTGCTGTCGCTGATCGCCAACGTCCTCGACGTCGCGCGCATCGAGGCCCGCAAGATCGACCTCTCGCTCGGCCCGTGCTCGCTGCGCGACGTCGTCGCCGCCGTGCGCGCCTCGATCGACCCGCTGGTCGCCGAGGCCAGCACCCTCGAGGTCCCCGAGGTCCCCGACATCACCCTGGTGACCGACGCGGACAAGCTGCGCCAGATCCTCATCAACGTGCTCGGCAACGCCTGCAAGTTCACGCCGGCCGGCACGATCCGCCTCGACGTCCGCGTGCTCGCCGACGACACCCTCGAGCTCGCCATCCGCGACACCGGCATCGGCATCGGCGTCGAGCAGCAGGAGCGCCTGTTCGAGGCGTTCTACCAGGTCGACAGCACGCCCCGGCGCCGCCACGACGGCGCCGGCCTCGGCCTCGCGATCTCCCGCGCCTATTGCGAGGCCCTCGGCGGCCGCATCCTCGTCGACAGCGCGCCCGGCCGCGGCTCGTGCTTCACCATCCGCCTGCCGCTGCGCCCGCGATGACCGGATGACCGGATGACCGGATGACCTGCGCTCAGCTCGCGCTGCCGGACTTGTGCGCCGCGGCGGCCGGCTGCAGCACGCGGATCAGGTTGCCGAACGGGTCACGGATGCCGCAATCGACGCCGTAGAAGTGCTCGATCGGCTCCTGCGTGAACTCGACGCCGCGGGCCTTCCACGTCTCGTAGGCCTTGCGGCAATCGTCGGTCTGCAGCGCGACGAAGCCGAGCGCCCCCTTGGTCAGCAGGTCGCGGACCTGCGCGGCGGTCTCCTCGCTCATCGCCGGGGGCGCCGGCTTCTCGAGGTAGATCTGGTGACCCGGCTGGCCCGGGGCGCTGACCGTGAGCCAGCGGACCGGGCCCTGGGCGATGTCGGCGGTGACCTCGAACCCTAACTTGTTGACGTAGAAGTCGAGCGCCCGGTCCTGGTCGAGCACGAACAGCTTGGAGTGGGTGATGCCGTTGAGCATGGGCGCATGCTAATCACCGCCCGGAGATACGGCTACTCCAAAACTGCTCGGTCGCGTCCACGTCATGGTGAAGCAGGTCGGCACCGCCTGGACGCCGTTGCCGCGGCGGTAGACGGTGGCCGGCTGCCCGACGATCTCGTGGAACGTCCGGGTGAACGTGCCCAGGCTGTTGAAGCCGACGTCGAGGCAGATGTCGGTGACGCTGCGCCCGGTCTCCCGCAGCAGGAACATCGCCCGCTCGACGCGCCGGCGCTGGAGATAGCGGTGCGGGGTCTCCCCGAAGGTGGCCCGGAACGTGCGGATGAAGTGGGCCTCGGACACCTGGGCGATGCGCGCCAGCGCCGGAATATCGAGCGGCTCGGCGAAGGCGCGGTCCATCGCGTCGCGGGCGCGCAGCATGCGGCGGTTGCAGTCCTCGGTCGCCTGGCTCATGGCGTCATCTCACCACATGTCCGGTCCGGCGTCGATGACTGGAGGACTGGATGACTGGAGGACTGGATGACTGGATGGCGCGCGCCGCACCAAATACACGCGGATCGTCCGACGATCTGGCGGACGTGCTTGACGCTGTCGCGGCCGTATCGTAAGAGGGGGCGCTTTTTGGCCCGAATGACAGGAGCAGGCATGGCGAGCGCGACCGACACCATTCACATCCGCGGGGCGCGGGTGAACAACCTGCAAAATATCTCCCTCGACGTGCCCAAGAAGCAGATCACCGTGTTCACCGGGGTGTCCGGCTCGGGCAAGTCGTCGCTGGTCTTCGACACGCTGGCGGCCGAGTCGCAGCGGCTGCTCAACGAGACGCTGCCGACCTTCGTGCAGACGTTCTTGCCGCGCCAGCCCCAGCCGGACGTCGACGCGCTCGAGAACCTGTCGGCGGCGATCATCGTGGACCAGGGCCGGCTCGGCGGCAACAGCCGGTCGACCGTCGGCACCGTCAGCGACACCGCGGGCCTGCTGCGCCTGCTGTTCTCGCGGCTCGGCGCGCCGGCGGTGGCGCGGCCGAGCGCGCTGTCGTTCAACGACCCGGCCGGGCTGTGCCCGACCTGCGAGGGCATCGGCGTGGTCTCGTCGATCGACCCGCGGGGCCTGGTCGACGAGAGCAAGAGCCTCGAGGGCGGCGCCCTGCTGTTCCCGGGCTTCGCCGTCGACTCGTGGTTCTACAACCTCATCTCCGGGTCCGGCTTCTTCGACGTCAAGAAGCCGATCAAGAAGTACACCGCCGAGGAGCGCCACCACCTGTTCGACCAGGACGAGTGCAAGGTCAAGATCAAGGTCGGCGCCAAGACGATGAACACCACCTACGAGGGCCTGATCCCGAAGATCCGCCGCCTCTACGTGGCCAAGAACCTCGAGGATCTGCAGGCCAACGTCCGCGCCGCGCTCGAGCCGATCCTCACCCGGGTCGCGTGCCCCGACTGCGAGGGCGCCCGCATCAACGCCGCCGCCCTCGCCTGCCGCGTCGACGGCGTCAACATCGCCGACGCCATGGCCCTGCCGGTGGTCGAGCTGGTCGCGCTGCTCTCGCGCGAGACCGGCGGCTTCGCCGACCGAGGCACCGGCCCGGTCCGCGAGGCGCTGCTGCGGCGGCTGCAGGCGGTCGTCGACATCGGCCTCGGCTACCTCTCGCTCGACCGCGAGAGCAGCACGCTGTCCGGCGGCGAGTCGCAGCGCATCAAGATGGTGCGCGCGCTCGGCTCGTCGCTGACCGACCTGACCTACATCTTCGACGAGCCCTCGATCGGCCTGCACCCCGCGGACCTCCACCGGCTCAGCCGGCTGCTCGTGCAGCTGCGCGACAAGGGCAACACCGTGCTCGTCGTCGAGCACAAGCCGGCGATCATCGCCATCGCCGACCACGTCGTCGACATCGGCCCCGGCGCCGGCCAGGACGGCGGCAAGGTCGTCTACGAGGGCGACGTCGCCGGCCTGATGCGCTCGTCGACGCCGACCGGACGGGCGCTCGCGCAGCCGACGATCACCAAGACGCGGACGCGCGAACCAAAGGGCTTCCTCGAGCTCGATCACGTCACGCTGCACAACCTCAAGGACCTGAGCGTGCGCATCCCCAGGGGCGTGTTCGTCGCGATCACCGGCGTCGCCGGCTCGGGCAAGAGCTCGCTCATCCGCACGGTCCTGCCGCAGCGCTACCCCGACGTCGTCATCATCGACCAGAGCCTCGCGCGCGGCTCGTCGCGCTCGAACCTCGCGACCTGGACCGGCATCCTCGACCCCGTCCGCAAGCTGTTCGCGACCACGAACAAGGTCTCGGAGTCGCTGTTCTCGGCCAACAGCAAGGGCGCCTGCCCGGAGTGCCAGGGCCTCGGCGTCGTCTACGTCGACATCGCCCACCTCGACCCGGTCGCGGTCCCCTGCGAGGCCTGCGGCGGGCGCCGCTTCACCGACGCCGTGCTCGCGCACAGGGTCCGCGGCAAGAGCATCGGCGACGTCTTCGACCTCCCGGTCGCCGACGCGGCCGCCTTCTTCGTTGAGCCCGCGATCCACCCGGTGCTGCAGGCGCTCGTCGACGTCGGCCTCGGCTACGTCCGCCTCGGCCAGCCGCTCAACACGCTGTCCGGCGGCGAGCGCCAGCGCATGAAACTCGCCCGGCGCCTGACGGAGACCGCGGCCATCGCGATCCTCGACGAGCCGACCACCGGCCTGCACCTCCAGGACATCGACCGCCTGGTGGCGATGATCGACCGGCTCGTCGACAACGGCACCTCGCTGCTGGTCATCGAGCACCACCCCCGCGTCATTCGCCGCGCCGACTGGGTCATCGACCTCGGCCCCGGCGCCGGCCACGACGGCGGCACCATCGTGTTCTCCGGCCCGCCGGCGGAGCTGATGAAGCACCCGACCTCGCTGACCGGGCAGTGGCTCGCCCGCGCGACCTGAGCGCCCGCGCTCGAAGCCGTGCGCGGCTGCGTCCGCCCCTGGGGCTTGCGGCCCCCATCGCCGCGGGGGTACCGTCGAGGGCCTCGCCATGGCCCGCAACGCCGCCCTGCTCCCCGCCCTGCTCGCCGGCCTCGCCGCCTGCGGCGACCTCATCGCCTCCGACGACGCGACCGCCGGGGCGACGACGGACGCGGCCACCTCGTCCGGCGGGTCGGCGGCGACGGAGCTGTCCGCCAGCGCGACGTCGGCGTCGCCGACGAGCGCCCCCGATGCTTCGACGGGCACGTCGACCGCGACCTCGGAGGGCGAGGCCGGGACGACCGCCGCCGGGTCGACCGCCGCGGATCCCTCCTGCGGCGACGGCGTCGTCGAGCGCGACGAGCTGTGCGACGACGGCCCGGGCAACGCCGACGACGCCGCGTGCACCTCGTCGTGTCGGCCGGCGACCTGCGGCGACGGCCTCGTCCACGCCGGGGTCGAGGTCTGCGACGACGGCGTCAACGACGGCGCGTACGACGGCTGCCTCGCGGACTGCTCGGCCCCCGGCCCGCGCTGCAACGACGGCGTCGTCCAGGACGCGCACGAGGCGTGCGAGATCGCGTCCCACGGCCAGCTGTGCCGCTGGGACTGCACGCTCACCGAGTGCTCGCATTTGCCGCTGATCGAGCCCACCGCCGGGACCTGCCCGCCGGCGGCCCAGGTCAACGCGAGCATCAGCGGCGACACCCCGCTGGGCCCGTTCGTCGGCGGATTCGCGGCCCAGGCGATCGACTGGTCCGACGCCCGGGTCATCGTCGTCACGCCGGCCTACGCGGGCGACTCGCTGTGCGGCCAGCCCCACCTCCTCATCGCCTTCGACGACCCGTTCGGCGCGACGCCCGGGGATCGCCCGGTCCACGTCCTCGCGGTCGCCGGCGACGCGCTCGCCGTCACCGCGGCCACGCTCCACCTCGCGTCCGACGACTACGCGAACTACGACGCGAGCTCCGACTGCGCCGGATCCACGCTCCTCGAGCTGAACGTCGTCGGCGACGGCTGGTCGCTGTCCGGGACCGCCGAGGCCGGCTGCTGCTGGTCCGGCGACAACATCTTCGTGCAGTGAGCGGCGCCGGTCACCCCGGACGCTCCGGGCGGCGACCCCGCGGTATGGCCCCGGCGCCAGACCGTGGATATAACAGGCGCCATGCACGAAGAATGGCGACTCCCCTGGGACGGCGGCTGCCGCTGCGGCAAGGTCCGCGTGCGCATCACCGCCGCGCCGCTGATGACAATGGCCTGCCACTGCACCGGCTGTCAGACCATGACCGCCAGCGCGTTCTCGCTGAGCGTGATGGTCCCCGCCGACGGCCTCACGATCACCGCCGGCGAGCCGGTCGTCGGCGGGCTGCACGGCCCCGACCGCCACATGTTCTGCGCATATTGTATGACCTGGATGTTCACCCGCCCGAGCGTGGCCCCCCACGTCGTCAACGTGCGACCGTCGGTGCTCGATGACCACGCGTGGCTGGTGCCGTTCGTCGAGACCTTCACCGCCGAGAAGCTGCCGTGGGCCGCCACGCCCGCGGCGCACAGCTTCGCTACCGTGCCGGCGATGCCCGACTACGCCGCGCTGATGGCCGACTTCGCGGCCCGCGGCGCGCGCCCTCCCGGCTGAGGCCCGCTCTCGGGGCACCTCTTCGAAGCGATGGGCCGTCCCCGGATATCCTCGGCCCCGCGCTCCCCGTCGCGGCCGCGAGCGATGGACGCCCGCGCGTGCGCCGTGCTACGAGCGCGGAACATGACCCGCGCCCCCTCGATCCGAACCTTCGCGGTCCGAACCTTCGCGATCTTCCTCGGCGCCGCGAGCCTGGCCGCGGCCTGCGGCGAGTCGGAGCCGGCGCCGCCGCCCGTGAAGGCGCCGTTCACCGGCCCGGTCACGATCGATCGCATCATGAATTCGAAGGACCTCGCGCAGGTGTTCGACCCTTGGGACCAGGCCTTCGCGAAGCTGCAGGGCGAGCTCGGCAAGCCGCAGCGGGTCAAGGGCGGCAGCCATCAGTGGGCCGCCGTCGAGGGCGACGATTGCGCGTATGTCGGCTTCGACCGCGGCGACGGTGCGAAGTACAACAAGCAGGGCGAGATCGTCGTCGGCGCCGAGCACCCGCAGCGGGTCGCCAAGGACGGCCCGATCGGCAACCGCGGCGAATGCCTGGAGATCGCCGGCAAGGCCGGGACGCCCGAGGACCCCGCCGCCGCCGGGCCGCCCGCCGACGGCACCCCCGTCCCGACCGCGTTCTTCGCGGCCAACGCGGTCAGCGGCCGCTCCAAGTGGGTAGAAAAGCGCGTCAAGGTCACCGGCGAGGTCAAGAGCAGCGGCGGCCTGCGGCTCGGGCTCGCCGACGACGTCGCCTGCGACGGCAAGACCGACGCCGACGCCGCCCTGCTCGGCAAGACCGTCACCGTCGAGGGCACCGTCAAGCTCGAGACTCTGGTCACTGGCGGCGGCGCCGTCTCGCAGCGGGCCGTGCTCGGCGACTGCGTCGTCGTCCCGACCCCGGGGGTCGCCGCTGCGGGCCCGCCTGCGCCCGCGCCCGCGGGCTGAGCCGGGCCTCGCTGCGGTGGCAACCGCCCCGGCGGGGTCGCCACGGCTCGCTGCATGGAGGGTGTGTTTTTGCGCGCAGCCCGGTAGAGTGCGCGCCATGGACTCGTCTAATCCCACACTCCGGGCGCTCGGCGTCCTCTCCCTCGTCGGCCTCGCCTGCACCGCCCTCGCCTGCAACACCAGCGACCCTGGCGGGACCGGAACCGTCTCCGACGGGGGGACCCAGGTCACCTCGTCGCCGCTCACCGAGGACGGCGGCGACGCCTCCGAGAGCCAGGGCGAGCCGACCACGGCCGGCGCCGAGAGCGAGGGCGAGGCCGGCGCGACGGAGGGCGCCTCGACCGGCCAGCCCGTCACCTCGACCACGACGGACGGCCCGGGGACCGGGTCGACCACCGAGCCGGGCACCGATTCGGGGACCAGCGATCCCGGGACCACCGGCGACAGTACCACCGGCGACGACACCACCGGCGAGACCACCAACACCACCGATGATACGACCACCGGCGCCGACGAGGACTGTCAGGCGCCCGCGGTGCAGACCCCGTGCGACGCCGGCACCAACGACGTGTTCAAGGCGATCGGCGTCGGCTGCTCGAACGACCCCACCTCGGCGATCCCGATCAAAAATCCGATCCTGAAGGCCCCCGACAAGACCTCGTACCGCGTCGCCACCCACTACGGCACCGCCAAGGACCCGATGATGCCGAACGCCTGGGCCTGGGGCGCCCACGAGGGCGAGCGCCTGCTCGTCATCGGCACCGGCAACTTCCCCGCCCTCCAGGCCGACGGCGGCCTGACCGAGCCCGACAGCGACTTCCTCTCGAACGTCGACAGCCCCAACGGCAACCCCGACGGCCTGCCCAACCTGCCCGGCATCATGCACTACGAGCCCGGCAGCAACAACGGCAAGGGCGGGACCCCGTTCATGGGCTGCGACGGCGTCAACGACTGCTCCGACACGCTCGACCCGCAGTGGAACATCGAGGCCGACAACGTCGCCAACGACGCGTTCTACATGTCCTTCGACCTCACGGTCCCGCTCGGCACCCACGGCTACCTGGTCGACTTCGCCTACTTCTCGCAGGAGTGGCCGACCTTCGTCGACAGCACCTTCAACGATATGTTCGTGGTCTGGTCGACGAGCGAGAGCTTCACCGGCAACGTCACCTTCATCGATGACCAGCCGCTGACGGTCACCGCCCTCGACCCCTACATGACCGTCAAGCCCGGCGACCCGCTGCTCGCCGGCACCGGCTTCCCGGACACCCTCTTCGACACCGAGGGCGCGGGCACCGGGTGGTTCACCGCCAAGGGCTCGGCGGTCCCGGGCGAGAGCCTGACGATCGCGATCGCCGTCTTCGACATGGGCGACGACATCCTCGACACCATCGGCCTGATCGACAAGTTTCGCTGGGACTGCGTCGGCTGCGTCCCGAGCGAGGTCGACAGCTGCGGCATCATCCCGCTCTGAGCCGAACCCGAAGACCCCGACGCGCGGCGGCCCGCTGCGCGTCGTGCTGCCGGCCCGCGGCCGCTGACTCCGCGGATCCGCCGGATCCGCCGGATCATGCCGCCGGCGGCACCTTGTAGGTCGCGAGGAACTTGAGCGCCTTCACGCCGCGGGCGAGCCAGAACAGCGCGAGGAAGCCGAGCACGAGGAACGCCGGCCCCGCGAGCAGCAGCTTGCCCCAGCTGACCAGCTCGGCGTCGGTGACGCCGGCCGTGATCGCGTCGTTGATCGCGTTGAGCCCCCACGCGGAGATATACACGTAGAGCAGCGGGATGATCTGGATCAGCACCGCGGCGAGCAGGCCCCACTGCCAGAACCGGCGGTGCGTGGCGAGCGGGACGCCGTCGTTGAAGCGGGCCTGGAACACCTTCTGCGCCTTGCCCAGGAACAGCGCCATCGACACGATGAACGCGCCGAGGTTGAGCACGAGGAACAGGATCACGCTGACCAGCGTCGCGTAGACCAGCCCGGACGAGGCGGACGCGACGAATTGCAGGTAGCTGACCGAGAGGCTGAAGTAACTGAGCAAGCTCTGCAGCGCCGGCTTGACCACCGCGCCGAGGATGCTGGCCGAGATCACGGTCAGCAGGAACAGCAGCCCGACGGTGCAGATGGTCGCCAGGAACTCGCCGCCGACCCGGCGCATGCTGCCCCCGACCACCGCCTGGCCGGCCTGCTGCGCGCCCGCGGCCGCCTGCGCGGGGAGCTTCACGATCGCCACCAGCGTCGGCAGCACCGAGCGCACGAACAGCAGCATCGTGACGGTCAAGAGCACGATCGGGATCACGCCGAACAGCCAGTCGACCCGCTTGAACAGCGCGGCGATGTCGGTGAAGACCGCCGCCTCCTGGACGATCTTGCGGCCGTTGGCGAGCAGCAGCGCGGTCGGCTGCTCGACGTCGCCGCGCGCCAATTGCTCGAGCGTCGGCGCGAACAGCTCCTTGCCGGTGACGATGAAGTCCTCGGCGTGCTCGTCGAGGGTGTCGAAGAACCCGGCCGCGACCGCGATCTGCGGGTTGGTGAACTCCGCGAGCCGCGACTGGGTCGCGCGCATCAGCAGCATGGCGCCGCCGAACAGGTTGACGCTGACCACGAAGGTCACGGCCGCGAGCGCGCTGTACTTGGCCAGCAGCGCGCCCTTCCCCGGGTACTGCTTGCGCAGCACCAGCGGCGTCGCCATCAGCAGCACGCCCGCGAGCGAGAACAAGAAGATCAGCCAGCCGATCGTGGCCATGCGCTGATCCGACTTGGCGATCAGCTTGCGCTTGAGCTGCGTCAGCACCTTGGCCTTCGCCAGGCGCACGAGCCTGCGAAAGTCCTCGACCGTCAGCGACGGCAAGAGCTCGCTGGCCTCCGGGCGCCGGTCGAGCGCGTCGTCGGTGACGGTGTTCGGGATGTCGGCGAAGGCCTCCGAAAACTCCTTCTCGTCCGCGACCTCGTCGGGCTCGACCGTGCCGTCGCAGTCGTGGTCCGCCTTCGCGCAGGTCAAGATGACGTCGCCGTCCGCGTTGAGCGCGACGCCCTCGCCGAGGTCCTCGACCGGCACGAGATCCTCGGGGTCGACCGGACCGTCCCCGTCCGCGTCGAGCGCGACATCGTCGGCGCCGTCGGGCCCGTCGGCGTCCGCGGGCGCGGCGTCCGGCCCGTCGTCGGGCCCGGCGTCGGCCTTCGCGGCGCCGGTGTCGTCGCCCCTGTCGTCGCCGCCCTTCGTCTCGTCGCCGCCCTTCGTCTCGTCGCCGCCCCTGTCGTCGCCCCTGTCGTCGCCCTTCGTCTCGTCGCCCTTCGTCTCGTCGCCCCTGTCGTCGCCGCCCCTGTCGTCGCCCTTCGTCTCGTCGCCCCTGTCGTCGGCGCCCCTGTCATCGTCGTCGGCCTTCGCGTCGCCGTCGGGCGCATCGGGGGCGTCCGCGGGCTCCGGCTCGCCCTTCGCGGGCGCATCGGGCTCGTCCGCGGGCTCGGGCCGGGCGGGGGCATCGGGCTCGTCGTCACCCGCCTCTTCCGGCGGCTCCGCGCGGGCCGGACCCGCGAGCGACAGGGCCCCGACGATCAACCCGAACACCAGCCACGATCGATGCATTCGAAGTGCAATGCCCAGTTTCTGCCGGCCCGTCAAGGGCGTGGCCGGACGGGCCGCGGCGACGCGCGGGCGATCGCCGCGGGGCCGCAAAAGCGCGCTCCCGGGCCGCGACGCGTCCGCGCGCCGACAGCGAAGGTTTTGCGTCCGGCCGACGAAGCGAGATCGTCGGGTCGACGGATATCTCCTCCCACGTACATTTCGCCGCGCCTCGCAATCGTGGCAGTTCGCCGTTCACAGCACGCGGACGTCGCGGACGCGCTGGCCGTCGCGGAGGTCGAGCGCGAGGACGCGGCCGCGATCGTCGGCGAGCACCAGGTGGCCGGCGGCGAGGCGCAGCGCCGCCTCGCGTGCGCCCGCGAGCGCGACGACGAGGCGCGGCTTCTCCTGGGCGAGGTCGATCAGGCGCAGCTCGACGCCCGCCGCGTCGGCCGTCGCCACGGCGACCCACGCCTCGTCGATCGCCACCTGCCGCGGCAGTCCGGGCGCGCAGTCCAGCTCGGTACGCCGCTCGCCGCAGACGACGACCAGCACCGGCGGACCGAGCACGATCATGTCGTCGACGTCCGGGGGCCGCATATCGTACAGCCCCGCGTGGCCGCGGGCCGACTCGGCGTACGCGACCGCCTCGAAGCCGGAGCCGCCGCGCGACGTCGCCGGGGTCACGACGGCCCGGCTGCGCAGCGCCCAGCCCGGCAGCTCCCAGCGCCAGCGCTCGAGCGAGCCGTCGCGCTGGCGCACCGCGGCGATCGCCACCTGCGGGCCGCGGGCGAGCGCCAGCACGGCGGTGCCGTCGAGCTCGCGGCGATCGAGGGCGCGGTAGTCGTCGGCGAGGGCGTCGACGACGACGAGGGCGACGCGCCCGTGCTCCGCGACGAGCCAGCCGTCGCCGTCGAAGGTCGCGGCCCAGCGCGCGAGCGGGGCCTCGCACCACGCGACGGCGCGCCGTCGTCCGAGGTCGAGGCGGGCGAGGCGGACGACGTCGGGGCCGCGCGCGACGACGGCGATCGCTCGGTCGCCGTGATCGGAGACGACGAGCGAGGTCGCGGGCTGATCGGCCGACCACACCACGCGACCGTCGCGCGCGAGCAGGCGGACCCCGAGCTCGCCGAGCGCGACGAGCAGCTTGCCGTCGGGCAGCAGCGCCGCGTCGTGGACCCGCACCGCGCCGACGTCCGCGGCCGCGACGCGGTGCTCGAGCGGCGGGTCGCGGCCGCTCAGCGCCGGCGGACGCGGCGGCTCCGGCCACCCCGGCAGGTCGACGCGCAGCGCGTCGTCGCCGAGCTGCTTCAACGTCTCCAGCAGCTGCTGCGGCGCGACCGGGGCGCCGCGGGCCCCGTCGGCGACGAGGCCGCGCAGCAGCGGGCGCACCGCGGCGACGACGGCCGGCGAGGCGGGGGACCGCAGGAGCCCGGCCTGCAGCTCCGCGCGCAGCTCGGCCTGGTCGGCGTCCTCCGGGTCGGTCAGGCGCGCGAGCAGGTCGCTGTGCTCGGCGAGGCTGTCGGGGAAGCGCGACAGCTTGAGCCCGAGCATGCGCGCGCCGAGCGGGCCCTCGAGCGCGATCGCGGCGTCGAGCCAGACGCGCACGCGCGGCGCCGCGGCCGGGGCGACGCCGACGACCTGCACCGCGAGCGCGTAGTCGCCGGCGTCGGCGAGCGTCCCGGCCCAGAGCAGGCGCAGCGCCGCCGCCTCGTCGCGGCGGTCCGGGTCGCGCTCGAGGCGGGCGACCGCGTCGGCGAAGGCGCCGTGGCGCCGCGCGTGCGCGACGGCCCGCGCGTGCTCGCCGGCGAGGAACCACTGGCGGACCACGAGCCCGGGCGCCAGGCCGCGGGCCGCGGCGATCTCGGCGGCCAGCAGGCGCCGGTCGTGGCGCTCGAGGAAGGCGACCGCCTCCTCGTCGGCGTGCAGCAGCTCGGCGAGCACGAACGCGGCCTCGTCGACGCGCCCCTCGGCGACCAGGCGCTCGAAGCCGGCGCGGTAGACCCGGCGCAGCCGCTCGAAGCCGGCCCCGGCGATCTGCAGCGAGCGCGTCGCCGGGGCGCTCGTCGGCGCGATCCGCAGCTCGTCGCGCGCGGCCGGGCTGCCGAGCACCGGCGTCGTCGGCCCGCCGCCGCCGCTGCCGAGCGGGATCGCGTGGCGCAGCGCCTCGCCGAGGTCGCCACGCTCGAACATCGCCAGCAGCCGCTGCAGGTAGTCCTCGTGTCGGCGCGCAAGCGCGCGCATCAGCCCCGTCGCGGCCAGCAGCCGCGCGAGCGCCTCGCGCAGGCGCGAGCGCGACGGCGCGGGCGGGCGCGGGCGCGGCAGCGGGGGCCGCGACGGAGCCGGCGCCGCGCGACCGACGGGGCCGCCGGAGCCGCCGGGTTTGCGCCGCGCGAAGTAGCCGAGCGCGAGCAGCGGGACCGCGACGACCGCGGCCACCACCGACCACGCGGCGGCCAGCGGCGCGCCGAGCAGGCCCACGACCGCGCCCGCGACCAGGCCGGCGACCGCCCACGGTCGGGCCCGCCCGCCGCGGCGCACCTCGCCCTGCCCCGCCGCGCCGTCGCGCAGGGCCGCCAGCAGCGCCTCTCTCGCCTCGCGCGCGTCCGCGGGCGGCGGACCGACCACGCCCGCGAACAGCGAGCGCACCGCCGCGGGCCCCGGCCCCGCCACGACGATCGCGGGCGCCGGGGCCTCGCCGAGCGCCGCCGCGTCGACCACCTCGAAGCCGTCGACGTCGAGCCACGCGGCGACGTCGACCTCACGCCCCGGCGCGACCTGCTCGCACACCCCGGCGCGCACCTGCACGAGCGAGCCGGCCGGCGCCGCGAGGGCCGCGAGCTCGTCGTCGGCCAGCGGCGCGGTCGTCAGGGCCGCGCCGGCGCGCGTCACCGGCAGACCCGGCGCGGCGGCGCAGCGCAGGCGCCGGGGCAGCGGCCAGCGCACGAGCCACGCGCCCTGCTCCACTGCGGTGACGACCGTCCCCGCCTGCCACAGCGCGACGACGCGGGCCCGCGCCGCGGCCTCGCCGATCCACGCCGCCGACACGACCACGCCGACCGCCTCGACGCTGCCGCGGTGCACCGTGTCGCGCGGGCGGACGGTCATCGGTCCTCCGCGACGAAGCTGGCGAGCGGCGCGACGTACGGCGGGCGCAGCACGACGACCGTCCCGCTCTCGGTCAGGTACGCGAGGTGACCGCTGACGACCGCCACGGTCGCGTGGCGCACCGGCTCCGCGGTGGTCAGCAGGCGCCGCGGTCCGTCGGCGTCGTGGAGGGTGAAGCTGCGGCGCCCCGGGTCGAGGACGATCAGCGCCGGCTTCGTCGACGCGACGAAGCCGACCACCTCGCCCGGGACGGTGAGCTCGGCGACCGTGCCCGCCACGCTGTGGATCGTCCACCGCTCCGCGACGCCGATCGCCGCGAGGCAGTGGCCTCCGAGGCCGTGCGCGAAG
>Ga0075163_10002043_pt1 | contig 27181 bp, 22 predicted proteins | sample JI1023141ADNA_FD_71478 | JGI IMG/M metagenome (GOLD analysis project Ga0075163, IMG submission 71478) | Wastewater effluent complex algal communities from Wisconsin, to seasonally profile nutrient transformation and Carbon sequestration -... | ecosystem: Engineered > WWTP > Effluent > Algae...
GTCGACCCCAAGTCGGCCATTCTCCTCCTCCCGCGCTCCATCGACGACGCGCCCGAGGTGCTCGAAGCCATCGCGCGCTACCGCGACAACGGTGGCCTGATCGCACTCGACGAGATCAATGAAGCGCCCGCACCGTCGGAGGCACTGCTGCCGCTCGCGGCCTGGGCTCGCGTTGATGTGCGCGGCGAAGATCCCGCCGTCATGGCCCGCGTTTGCGATCGCATCACGCAGGCCAATGGCGCCATCAAGATCATGGCCCACCACATCGAAGAGCTGGCGCAATACGAGGTGGCGCTGCAGGTGGGTGTGGACGGCTTTCAGGGGCAGTTCTTTTCGAGCCCCGAACCGGTTCCCGCAGCCGATCTGCCGCAAAGCACCGTTGCCGCGATGCGACTCATGGGGCTCGCGCGCGATCCGAATGTGAACGACCGCAAACTCGAAGACGTCCTCGAGACCGACCCGGTCCTCACGTTCCAGTTGCTGCGCCTGGTCAACTCGGCCGCCGTGGGTATGCGCGGCGTGAGTTCCATCGGACAGGCCGTGCGTCTCATTGGCCGCACCGCCTTCCAGCGCTGGCTGGCCGTGGCCGTCGCCGCGAGTCGCAAGTCGCAGACGGGTGTCGATCAGGAGCTGGTGCGTCAGGCCGTTGAGCGTGGCCGTCTCATTGAACAACTGGCTGGCGGTTCACGCGACCCGGGCACGCTGTTCCTGGTGGGGCTGTTCTCACTGCTCGACGCGGTGTTCCGCATGTCGCTCCCCGAGATTCTCGAGCGCGTGGCCTTGAGCGACGACGCCACCGCTGCCCTGCTCGACCGCACGGGCCCGTACGCCGACGCGTTGGCATTCGCCGAGTCGTACGAGCTCGGGATGTTTGAAAGTGCGGCTGAGGTGGCCAAGGAGATGGGCGTCGACCCCGCGAAGATCGGCGAGATGTACACGAACGCGCTGACCTGGACCAACGAAGCACTCGGCGCGATCAGTGAAGCGCCGCCGGCATCGGCGTCGGCAGGACGCCGGTAGGCTTTTCGCGCTGACAAAGAACCGCCGGAGGTGCTAACCTCCGGTCGTGACTCACTTCTCGCGCATCCGGGTAGTTCTCGCCGCGGCTGGTGCCGCGGCGATTGTCGCGTGTGGCAGCGACACGTCCAAAGCGGCCGACACCGTCGCCGTCGCCCCACCAACCGTGCGCGCCCCCGCTCCGGGCGACCCCGATTGCCCTCGTACGGGCCAATGGGCTCCGTGCGCGTTGGTCGACCGCATCGTGAAGGCCGGTCTTTCGTTCAAAGCCACCGGCGACAGCATGCAGGTGGCATTCCTGCCTGTGCCCGGCGTGCGCTACCGCGTCGCCGTCACCGACACGATGCTCGCGTTTTTCTTCAAAGACTCCGTGTCCGTCGACAAAGCACTCGCCTCGCTCGACACCACACGCATCGCGCCCAAGACGGACACCACGAATCCGTGGCCCGCCATGCCGAGCGTGATCCGCAGCGGCAACCTGCTCGCCCTCTACTTCGCCGACAGCGAACGCCAGATCGAGCGCCTCCGCCTGGCGATCACCGCTGGCGCGCCCGCTCCCGTTCCCTGAGAACTGCCGAGCACTGCCGAGCACTGCCGAGCTCACGGAGAACGGCAGGAGCCCCACTTCTCATCGCAGAGCGCACAGAGGAACAGCGAGCACGCGAAGACCAAAAACAAAGAAAGCTTTTGGTCGTTGCTGTTCTTCGCGCCCTCCCAGTTCCTCTGCGATCTTCGCGTTCAGAAGTGTCTTCGCGACCTCCAACCCCTCCAAAAGCACGCCAAACCGCGCCGAAGATTTTCGGCTTTTGTACGGGAATCCAGACAGTTTTGACACTGTGATCATCATTTCGTGCGTTTTGCGCAGATTTTCGTGCGCATTCTGCACCTCAAGCTTGGATTTCAGTCCGGAATTGACGAAATTACTGCATCTTGAGCTCACTGAGCGGGCTCAACCATAAAGACTATCACGGAGAATCGGCCCATGGCCTCCCCGATCAACCCGCGCACTGTCGCGCTGCGAGAGATCACGCAACGCCCCGTCCGTATCACCAGCCGGCCGGAAGAAAACGGCGTGCAGCAGCCCACCAGTGCGTGGTACGGCATGAACACGTTCGGGCTGCGGCAGATGAAGTCGAAGCTCCCCAAAGGCGTCTACAACAAGCTCGCCGCGTCGATCCGACTCGGCAAAAAGCTCGATAGCGATATCGCGCCCACTGTCGCGCAGGTCATCAAGGAATGGGCGATTTCGCGTGGCGTGACGCACTTCACGCACTGGTTCCAGCCGCAGACCGGCCTCACCGCCGAAAAGCATGACGCGTTCTTGAACTTCGACGAGCACAAGCTGCCGATGGAGTCGTTCACCGGCGAGCAGCTCATTCAGTCGGAGCCTGATGCGTCGAGCTTCCCGTCGGGTGGTCTGCGTGCCACGTGGGAAGCGCGCGGCTACACCGCGTGGAATCCCGCGTCGCCCGTGTTCATCAGCGAAACCGGTGGCGTCAAGTATCTCTGCGTGCCGTCGGTGTTCATCGGCTACAACGGTGAAGCGCTCGACGAAATGACGCCGCTGCTGCGGAGCTCCGACGTGTTGTCGCATCGCTCCATGGATCTCCTCGAGCTGATCGGCGACAAGGGTGTGCTGCGTGTCAACACGACGCTCGGTGTCGAACAGGAATTCTTCCTGATCGACCGCGCGCATTTTGCGCTGCGCCCCGATCTCATCATGGCCGCGCGCACGCTGATTGGCGCGCCGCCGCCACGCGGGCAGCAGCTCGAAGACCACTACTTTGGTGGCATCCCCGAGCGTGTGCAGGCGTGCATCAGCGAAGTCGAGCTCGAGCTCTACAAGCTGGGCGTGCCTATCGTCACGCGGCACAACGAAGTGGCGCCGTCGCAGTTTGAAATGGCGCCCATCTTCGAGGACTCCGATATCGCGGTGGATCACAACCACCTCGTGATGAGCATCCTCCGCAAGATCGCGCTGCGTCATGGACTGCAGGCCATCGTGCATGAAAAGCCTTTTGCCGGCATCAACGGCTCGGGCAAACATTGCAACTGGTCGTTGTCCATCACCGCCGACAACTCGCTTGACGGCACCAACCTGCTCAAGCCCGGCAAGACGCCGCATCAGAACCTGCGCTTCTTGCTCTTCTTGGCCGCTGTGCTCGAAGGCGTGCACAAACACGCCGGCCTGCTGCGCGCCGGTATTGCCACCAGCGGCAACGAACACCGCTTGGGCGCCAACGAAGCCCCGCCCGCCATTATCTCGGCATTCTTGGGCAAGGGCCTTACGCAGGTGATCGAAGACATCGCCGCCGGCAAGACGTCACCCGCCGACGCCGATCAGGCGATGCTCAAGTTGGGTGTGGCCAAGCTGCCTGAAGTGGAGCAGGACAACACCGACCGTAACCGCACGTCCCCGTTTGCCTTCACCGGCGCCAAGTTCGAATTCCGCGCCGTCGGTGGTTCGCAGAGCATCGCGTTCCCCGTGATGCTGCTGCAGGCCGCAGTCGCCGAAGCCATCGCCGACATGACCGACACGCTGCGCAAGGAAATCAAGACCGCCAAGAGTGTTGATGACGCCGTGCTCAAAGTGGTGCGCGCGTCATTCAAGCGCACCACCGCCGTGCGTTTTGAAGGCAACAACTATTCCGACGAGTGGGTGGTGGAGGCCAAGAAGCGCGGCCTGCTCAACCTGCGCCGTGCGCCGGATGGACTCGCGCAGCTCGTCACCAAGGATGCCAAGACCCTCTTCAAGTCCACCGGCATCCTGACCGAGATCGAACTCGAAAGCCGCTACCACGTGCGGCTCGAGCGTTACATCAAGGACATCCTCATCGAGCAGCACACGCTGCAGCAGATGGTGGACACGCAGGTGTTGCCTGCGGCGTACGCGTACGTCGGTCAGATCGCCGCGGCCGCAGGCCAGGGTGCGTCAGCCGGTATCAACATGCAGCCACTCGTGGATGCCGCGAACGCCACGACGAAGCTGCTCACCACGCTGCAGAAGAAGCGCGCCGAGTTGGCGAAGGTGATCGCCAAGGGCGAAGGGCTGCATGACGATCCCATCGCGCAGGGTGCGTATCTCACCAGCACCGGCTGCGACACGATGAACGAAGTGCGTGATGCGGTGGACGCGCTCGAACTCGTTGTCGGTGATGAGTTCTGGCCGGTGCCGCGGTATCGGGAGATGTTGTTTCCGGTGTGATGATGCCCGTAGTGTTGGCCGAGACGAGGCGACGGGGGTCACCAATTTGGTGGCCCCTTTGCCGTTCACTGCGTCGCGAGCGGCCCTGATGTGTTGACTTGCTAGCCTATGTCGTGCCCCGAGGGCCTCGCTCTGCATGTCGGCATGACTGCGCCATCCGCACCTGCACAAACAACAATGGGGCCTCGGCTCGTCCAGAAATCGGACAGCCGAGGCCCCACCGTTGTAGAGTGCTGCGCTTACAGAGCCGCGCTTACACCTGCGTCGCGCCGTTCCGCTTGCGCCGCGATCCGGCAACGCCAATAAGGCCAAGTCCGGCAGCAAGCAGCACGACGGTCGACGGTTCGGGCACCACGGAACCGCGCACCACCGTCTCCACGGCGATGTCGTCGAACTCGAACGCGGCCTGCGTGGACACAAACTGGAGCTTACGGAACGAGCCGCCAGTCAAGCCGAAATCGATATTCACGCGACGGTTCGTGCTGTTGGCGGACTGATTGCCGTTGGCCGGCGGGATGCTGCCACCCGTGATGGTCGCGAGCACGTTGTTGTTGCCGTCCAGCAGATTCAGCGTGTTGTACGTGTCGATCGAGCCCCAGTAGAGGCTGATCGAGCTCATCGACGCCACGGAGTTCATCGAGAGCCAGCCGCTGAAATCGATGGTGACCGTCGACGAAGGGGAGTACGGACCCGTCGTCGTGTAGTAGCCGCCGCCAGAGTAGCTCTGTGCTGGCTGCGCCCACTGGCCGGACGACGAGGTCGTCTTGCACGCGCCGCCCGTAATCACAATGCCTGTCGGCGCTGCCGCACAGCCGTTGAAACTCATCAGCATGCTCTGGTTGCTGAAGAGTGCGTTGCTGGCGAACGGATCGGGCGCTCCGAACACGCTCGTGACCGTCTGCGCTGAGGCCGTGGTGGCCATCGTGGCGAGCAGCATCGCCCCCGCGAAGATTGACCGCATTGTGATCCCTCGAAGTCTGTGAAACTGGATAAAGAGCGAAGCTGAGTGATATATGTCACCGGGGAGGCGCAAATTCCATGCCGATGCCTGAGCTTCCTGCGGGCGCGGCTCAATCCCGTAACATGTTGTCAATAAACGACTTTCAACAAGGCCGGTTTCGCGCGTCACCCGCCGCCGAGCCCGACCGTTGCGCCCGTGCGCTGGCCCGGATGCGCGCGTGCAACAATGCCGCGCGTTCAATCCTTGGGCGTGGCACTGACGGCTGCTAATCAGCCACCGCAGCTTTCTGGATGACGACGACGGGGCCACGCGCAGTGCGACAGACCACCCCACTCTACCGCTACGGCCACATGGCCTGGCTCTGGCGCCTGCTCATTGCCGCAGCGTTGGCAGCGGGCGGCATGCTGCTCTGGCTCGGCGCGCGCAACATGCAGCCCGTGCTTGTACTGATGGGCGCCATCATCCTCGCGCCCGCGCTGTTCTTCGGCACCGCCGTCATCGTCGCCATCGATGACAACGCGGACGGCACGTTGTCATTCACTCCGCTGCTGCCGTGGCCTCGACGTGCCACACGCATCGGCATCGGTCGTCCGCGCCTGCGCCGGCACTATCAGGGCGACGTGCATAACATGTACGCGCCCGCCGTGTGGGTGCGCATCGGCGGATGGCTGCCCGTCTATATCGACGTGCTGGGCGACATCCGCGATCGGCACGCGTTCGCGCTGGCGTTCCACCTGAGCGCCTCAGACCTGCCGCGCGGCAGTCGAGGGCGCTCGCCAACGTAGGGCAGACGTTCCAGAGAGCGAGAACGACGCTGGGCGCGTTCGCCAGAGACCTTCATCGCACGCGCGCGAGGCGTCTACGCGATGTGTAGTGTCGCGGCCGAGTAGACCCCACGGGGCGCGCACCGTATCGTTTGAGTGCGTCCGACTGACGTCGTGATGACGGCCGGACATATCGTGCGAACATGAGTCAGACCACGACCGCTCAGAGGTCGAGCGCCATGATCGGCATCTCCCCGCTGATGACAGCCGGCGAATTGTCCGGCTACGACATACCCGGCAAACGCGTCGAATTGGTGCGAGGACGACTCCTCGTCCACGAACCCGCCGGGTTCGAGCACGGGCAGGTGATGTTGCGTATCGGCGCGGCGATGGCGCAGTGCACTCGGGCCAGCACCCCGCCACTCGGCGTCGTCGTCGTTGGCGATTCAGGCTTCTGGCTGCAGCAGAATCCCGATACCGTGCGTGCACCCGACGTGGCGTTCGTTCACCGTGACCGACTGCCGGACGGACCGATACGCGGCTTCGCTGAGTTCGCGCCCGACCTGGTTGTGGAGATCCGGTCGCCCGCAGATCGCACAGGCGAACTGCTCGCCAAAGCCGGCGACTGGCTCAGCGGCGGCACCGCGTTGGTGTGGATTGTCGATCCAGTGCGCCAGACGGCACAGGTCTATCGTCCCGATGGATCGGTGTCGCTGCTCGGGGTTGCCGATGCGCTGGACGGCGAAGCGGTGCTTCCCGGATTCTCGCTGCCGATGACCAGTATCGTCGGCTGACGGACGTCGCCACCACCCTACCGGATCGCGTACAACTGCCCGTCCGTGCTCCCCACATACAGCACCCCGTCGACAATCACCGGCGATGACAACACCGACCCAACGGTCATCATCGTGCGCATGCCGATCATCATGCCGTCGAGTGTGCGATCAGGATACATGCCGCCCGTTTGCAGAACGCCGGTCGAGTCGGTCCACTTCGCCCCGTTCTGCTTGGATCCATCGGTCTGAAAGTGCGCGATGAAGGCGCCCGTGCGCACGTCCACGCCGTGGACCCAGCCATCCGACGTGCCGTAGTACGCCACCGTCCCAGCCAGCGCGGGTGATGAGAACGAGATGGCTTTGTTCTCGAGGTCGAAACGCAGCGCCCCGGTGCGCACATCGAGTGCCTTGAAGCGGCGACCGTCAGAGGTCGCAAAGTAGACCACGCCATCACGCACGGCGGGAGAGCCGATGGTCCATCCCCCGCGGTTGTTGTGCGACCAGCGCTCCGCGCCCGTGGCCGCGTCCACGGCGTGAAAGCGTCCATCGCGTCCGCCAACCAGCACCATGCCATCAACCACCGCCGGAGAACTGGCCAGACCCACCTGATTGTAGATCAGCGTGTCTGCGCCGGTCGTGTGTCGCCAACGCTCGCGGCCGGTGGTCGCATCGATCGCATAGAGGTTGCGATCCCAACTGCCCACGTACACCACACCGCCCACCACCGCGGGCGACGCGTGCACCACGTCACCCGTTGCAAAACGCCAGCGCAGAGCACCCGTACGCGCATCGAGTGCGTATACACCCTGATCGCCGCTGCCGATGAACACCGTGCCGTCCACAACCGTCGGTGACGACAAGAACACATCAAACGGATCGGGCATACGCTCGCTGCGCGGAATCGCGCCGTGGATGCCCGGCGCGGTGAAGCGGCGCTCGCCTTGTGTTACGAACTCCCACCGTTTGGCACCGGTGGTTGCATCGACCGCGTAGATCTTGCCGTCCACACTGCTGACGAACACCAGACCGTCGGCGATCGCCGGCGATGAGGTCACCGGCCCCTGCGTCTGAAAGCGCCAGCGCTCTGTGCCCGTCGTGCGATTCACCGCGTAGAGTCGACCATCGGTGCTGCCCACGAACACGACATCACCCGACACGGCGGGCGACGACAGCACGCGGCCCTGTGTGCGGAACTTCCACACCACGTTCGTAAGCGTTGGTGGCGCGGACGCGTAGACGCCAAGGTGCGCCGAGCTTCCGCGAAACATGGTGGCTTGTGCGGAGGCGCGACCTGATACCAGCGCGTAAGGCAGCACGCACAGCAACGCGCGCCGCATGATCGCGGTGTGGGCCAGCGATGGCGCTGACCGTGGCGAGAGATCATTTGAGGAGGCGTGCATGATGCAGAACATGGCGCGGACCAGCGGTGCGGGTATACCGAACGGGACGGCACGATCTCCGCAGCGACCAGCCGTCGCGTGGTCGTGCTATCCGGAGGACGCGGCGCCGCGACCGGCGCGTCTCGCCGCCCCTATTTGCTTCGGCCGTCCTTGTAGATCCACGTTTTCTCGATCGTACTGATCCGACCGCGAGGTTCGATGGCTGTGAGCGAGCAGAACCGGGGACGCTCGCGCCGCATGCGTGCGACGAACGCCTTGTCGTCGATGACCAGCCGAATCCCGTCAAGGTACGACTCGGCGCGCGCTTTGATGCGCACGACGCAATCGCGCAGACTGTTTGGCGAGGCGGAGGGACACATGCGCAATGTGCTCGCGCGGAGAATGTCCTTGCGATCCGCCGAGCGCATGGCCGTATCGGCGATGAGCACGATCGTGAACGGCTCCGGATCTGGCACCGACACCTGCCACGCATAGAAGCCGACGTGCCCTTGAGATACCCTGCGGTTGGGCAAGCCAGGGCTGGGAATTCTGATGTACACGCGCGATTTCTCCACCACCACAAAGGTCGTCTCGGCGGCGAGTGCGGCGGCGCGCGCCGCGAGTGCATTCTGTTGTGCGGCGTTTCGCGCCTCCCGCGCCTGCGCCTGCGAGCTTTGCGCTCGCGCCACGCCGCACCACATGAGCCCGAGAGCTGCCGGTAGTATCAGCCGACCGGTCACGGTTCGAGCACCACACGACGCTGACTGACGGCAATGGGTCGCCCTGGGCGTTCGACACTGATGCGCAACACATACGGCCCAGGTGCGAGCGGGGCGATGTTCAGCATGAGACTGCGCTGCTGCACCGGGATCTCACCGGGCAGCGTGCGTGCGTAGTGTTGTGGACTGGGCTCCGTCCAGCGGATACTGAGCGTGCGATTGGGGTCGCTCGCCACGTTGAGCGCGACACCGAGCCGGCGAAGTCCGCTCACGTTCGCATCGCCCTGCATGCTCACCGTGATCGTCACCGTGTCGCGCGCCGCGATGCCGTAGGTCTCCCAATAGAGCCCCAGTCGACGATTCCCCTTGTCCAACGACAGGCTGCCAAGCAGGTGATCGAGCAGCGACTCTGGCGCAACGCGTTCGTCGCCGGCACCACTCGTCGCCTCGAGCAGAGCGGGATCGGAGATCGCCACCTCGCCTCGCGTCATCGCACTCAGGGTGGGCGGTAGCGGGACACCAAACCGGGTGCGCGCATCCAGTTCAGAGGATCCCTGTCCCATAGCCTCGACTGCCAGCAGCGTAGTGCGACCGGCGATGTTCGATCGCAGCACCGCCGTCTCTCCACCGCCTGCAACACGGTGCGCCAGCGTATCGATATCGTCCGGCGAGGTGGACGCAAGCAACATGACATCGAAGCGTTGTGCATCACGCATCAGAAGCGGCTGACGCAATCGATGCGCCGAGGCCACGTCGATGGTTGTCCGACGTCGGAGCAGCACGGTCTGCCCCTCCGGCAATTGCACGAGACGTCGCGGTGTGCGAAAGTGCTCGGTCGACCACCAGCCGGGATCGACTTCGCCGTCTGGCGTCACCCCTGCCAGGTCCCAGTCCTGTTCACGTGCCGCGAGCGGGTTGCTGACCGCACGTTGCATCGGCACCAGGTGGACGCGGTCTGTCGAGTACTCGAATGTGGTGTACGGAGCGGCTGACGGGGACCGCTTGGTGAGGAGGTAGCCCGTGTGATTCTCATCGGTCAATCGGCCATCCCACCACGTGTAGCTTGGCCAGCCGTAGCGCACGAGCAGACGCGCCATCGCGTCGCCGCCGCGCTCCGCGTCCCAGACATACCGCTCGTCTCCATCAAGGGCGCTTCGGAGCGCCAGATCGAGGCGCCGGGACTGATGCGCAACCCAGCGTTCGTTGCCTTGCACCCGGAGCAGCGGGTCCGACAACCACCACAGCGTTGCGTGCACCTCCGTGCGATCTCTGCAGGACGTCTTGTCGTAGGACTGCCTTTCCGACGGCGGCAGCAAGTCGCCGACATCCTCCCAGGCACACTTCTCATCCGCCGGCATCGATTGATACATGGCACGATAGGTGGCCTCGGCGTCCAGCCATGACTTCTGGTGCTGGAGTGCGTACGCCGTCAGCGCCAGACACCACCAGCGTTCCGCGTGACAATCTCGTGCCACCCGCAGTGCGCTACCGAGGTCGCGCTGCTCCACCAGAAAGCGCACGTATTGCCCGATGGCAAAGTCCGAGCCCGGCAGCGTTCGCACCGTACTGTCCAGTATTGCCAGCAGCCGTGCACGCGCACGGCGCGCGACGGGCCGGAGTTCCTCAATCAAGGCGCCATCGCGTGAGACCGCCTCATCCTCGGCATCGGCATCGAGCACATTCGGACTCAGAAACCACGAGGGACATGCAGCGAACGTCGAGTGATCACTCTCAACGAGCGAAAACTGCTCGAACTTGCGTGCGTATTGTTCATTGGCGCCGGTTGCCGACCCAACACGGGTACCCGTGGGCGCATCAGGATGACAGTGCAGATACGCCAGTCGCACGTCCTTGATCTCGTCGTCGACCGCCACGCCGTTGCGAAGGAGTGCACTCCCCCGCCAAAGGCGCTGCCACTCGACGAAGAATTCGCTGATGGCGAGTACGGCGCGCGCGTGGGTGGCGACCGAGTCTTCAGCCGTAACCGATGCGTTGCGGACGAACGGCTGCGCCACCTCGCCGCCGACGGCCATGGGGATCGTCGCCGCGGCGAGTCCCATGCACAGCGTCCATCGAATCGCAAGCCCTGTAAGCATCGCGACTATCATCCGCCGCCACGCCGACACTGTCAAGCTGACGCGATGCAGTGCGGTGGGTCGGTTGACGAGTCAGCGTTTCAACGAGACTGGCGGCTCACGAGTGCGTGCCGACGCACGCACAGTCGGCGGAGATGATGCCGTTCTACACCAATCGTGAAACAGCCCTGCAACGGCCGTTGTGAAGTTGCGGCACCGAGCGCCATCTGAAGGCGGTCGCCGTTTTCGCTTCCCGCCACCCGACTGCTCACGATGCTCCTTTCTTGCCCATCGACGCGCGCTATTCGTGCGCTGACCCTTGCCGGACTCGCGCTCGCCGCCTCGGCCTGCGGCGATTCGACTCTGTCCCCACCGCCCGCCACACCGGCAATGGCGCCGCGACTGAATCCGGTCGCCGCAGCGCCAACCGAGCTCTTCATCTCGGAGATCATCGAGGGCAGCAGCAACAACAAAGCCATCGAGATCTACAACGGCACCGGCGCCGCCGTGAATCTCGCCACGGCCGGCTACAACGTGCAGATGTACTTCAATGGTAACGCGGCCTCGACGCTCACCATCAACCTGACCGGCACCGTCGCCGCAGGCGATGTGTACGTCATCGCGCAGTCGTCGTCGAACACCACGATTCTGGCGCAGGCCGACCAGACCAACGGATCCGGGTGGTTCAACGGTGATGACGCGGTCGTGTTGCGGAAGGGCACCGCCAACATCGATATCGTCGGGCAAATCGGCTTCGATCCAGGAAGTGAGTGGGGATCCGGGCTCATCAGCACGGCAGACAACACGCTGCGCCGGAAATCGACCGTCTGCGCCGGTGATACCGACGGCTCCAACGTGTTCGACCCCTCCGTCGAGTGGGACGGATTCGCGATCGACAACACCACCGACCTCGGGAGCCACACCGCCACGTGCGGCGGAACAACGGTCGCGCCCACCGTCACATCAACCACTCCTGCCGCCAACGCCACCGATATCGCACCGGCGGCGAATGTGAGTGTGACGTTCAGTCAGCCCGTCGTGGTCACGGCGTCATGGTTCGCGATCGATTGTTCAACGAGCGGCGCCCACACCGCTAACGTCAGCGGCGGTGCCACCACCTTCACGCTCGACCCCGACACCGATTTCGTCGGCAGCGAATCGTGCACAGTCACCATCACCGGCGCGAACGTGGCCGATCAGGCCTCGCCAACGACCACGATGGCCGCCGACTACGCGTGGAGCTTCACCACCGTCAGCGCCAACGCGTGCTCCGCGCCGTTCACCGCGGCGTGGGCCATTCAAGGCAGTGGCCTCATCTCGCCGATTGCCGGCCAGAGTGTCACCACGCAGGGTGTCGTCGTGGGTGACTACGAAGGCGCCTCGCCCGAGCTGCGCGGCTTCTACCTGCAGGACGCCACCGGCGACGGGAACACCGCCACATCGGATGCCGTCTTCGTGTTCAATGGAAACGCCAACAGCGTGAATCTTGGCGATGTCGTGCGGATCACGGGCACCGTGTCCGAGTTTCAGGAACAGACGCAAGTGACGCTGTCGGGAAGCCCAATTGTCTGCGGCACTGCGAGCGTCCCCACGACCGATGTGACGCTGCCGGTTGCATCGGGCACGGCCCTCGAGCGTTACGAAGGCATGCTCGTTCGGTTGCCGCAGACCCTGTACGTCACCGAACATTTCCAGCTTGGCCGGTTCGGTCAGGTGGTGCTCTCTTCCAGCAGCCGACTGTCGCAGCCCACCAACGTCGCATTGCCTGGTGCCGCCGCGAGCGCCGTGCAAACGCAGAACGATCTCAATCGCATCATCGTCGATGACGCGACGAACGGCCAGAACCCCGACCCGATCGTGTTCGGGCGCGGCGGAAACCCACTGAGCGCCAGCAACACCCTGCGTGGCGGCGATCACGCCACCGGAATCGTCGGTGTGTTGACGTACACATGGGCGGGCAATTCGGCGAGCGGCAACGCCTACCGCGTTCGTCCGTCCAACGCGCTCGGTGCCTCGCTGCCAGCGTTCGTTGCTGCCAATGCGCGTCCGACGGCGCCTGCGTCGGTGGGCGGCACGCTCAAGGTGGCTGCGCTCAACCTGCTCAACTACTTCAACACCTTTGGATCGAACGCCTGCACGGGCGGCGTCGGTGGTGCATCAACCGACTGCCGAGGCGCCGACAATTCGAACGAATTCCTTCGGCAGGTAGACAAGACCGTTGCCGCCATCACCGGCATGAACGCTGATGTCGTGGGCATCGTCGAAATTGAGAATGACGGCTACGGTGTCTCGAGCGCCATTGCCGATCTCGTGGCCCGCCTCAACACGGCGACTGGCGTGGGCACGTATGCGTTCATCGACGCGGACGCGGCAACGGGCCAGACGAATGCGCTCGGCACCGATGCGATCAAAGTCGGGTTCGTGTACAAGCCGGGCCGAGTGACACCGGTGGGTGTCACCGGTGCGCTCAACTCGGTGGCGTTCGTGAACGGTGGAGACGGTGCACCGCGCAATCGGCCGGCGCTGGCGCAGGCGTTCAAGCAGAACAGCAACGGCGCGCGGTTCATCGCGGTGGTGAATCACCTGAAGAGCAAAGGCAGCGCCTGCGATACACCCGATACCAACGACGGGCAGGGTGAGTGCAACGCAGTGCGTGTGGCGGCCGCAGCGGCGCTGCGCGACTGGCTGGCCACCAATCCCACGGGTACCGGCGATCCGGATGTGCTGATTCTTGGCGACCTGAATGCGTATGCCAAGGAGAATCCGATCACACTCCTGGGGAGTGCGGGTTACCAGAACATCGTGGCGTCGTTCCTTGGTGCGAACGCGTACTCGTATGTGTTTGACGGGCAGTGGGGCTATCTCGATCACGCACTCGCGTCGTCGTCACTTGCCACGCAGGTGAGCGGCGTGACGGAATGGCACATCAACGCCGACGAGCCGAGCGTGCTCGACTACAACACCGATTTCAAATCGGCCGCGCAGATCGCGTCGCTGTTCAGCCCCGATCAGTTCCGCATGTCGGATCATGATCCGGTGCTGGTTGGACTCACCCTCAGCGCGCCGCCGCTCGTCGTGACGCTGACGCCCCCGGCCGCCTGGCGTGCGGGCGTGTCGTCCACCCTTGGCGTGCTCTTTGCCGGCCCCACGGCCCGAGCGCCGTTTACAGTTCGCATCAATTGGGGCGATGGCACGCCGCTCACGCAGTTTGTCTCGACCATCATTCCGCGAACGCCGATCAACCGCGCGAAAGTGTATGCCGCGCCGGGCTCGTACCAGATCAGCGTGACGGTGACTGATCGGAGCGGACTCACCGCGACCGAAACCCTCAACATCACGGTGCAGCCGTGATGATCACTCTGCGAAATCCCATGCCGATCCGTTTTTCGCCCGTGGCGCACGCTGCGCGCCGCACCGTGGTGGCGACCGCTTTTGCGTTGCTCTCGGGCATCGCCATCACGGCGCCGACGTTGTCGGCGCAAAGCACGTCGCTGGTCATTGGCAACGCCGTAGACGCCTTCCCGGCGGGGCCGTTTGGCTACGACGCGAGTGGTGCCGCGTCCGTCGCGATGGGGCAGACGTTTATGCGTCCCGTTGGCCCGGTCTGCCAGACCACGTGCTATCTGCAGAACTTCTCGTTCTGGCTGGGCACCTCGCCGAGTCTGGCCACCAACCCAGGCAATCTGCAGTTCCGCGCGTACATCGCGACGTGGGACGATATCAACGGGCGCGCCGCGAACGTGCAGTATGTCAGCCAGGTTATGTCCGGCCCGACGGGTCCATCACAGCAGTACACGTTCACCGCGCCAAGCCTCAGCATCGCGCAGGGCCAGCGCTACGTCGCGTTTCTCAGCGTCGTCGGGCTGTCCACCTTCGTCGGCACGGCGACGTCGGACTTTGACGTGGTCGACGGCAGCCAGCATCCCTATGCGGATGGCGCGTGGGTGTTCACCAACAGCGGCAACACCATCGGTGATCTGACGTCGAACAGCTGGGATTTCGCCGGCGACGCGTCGCTGCAGGCGCGTTTCGAAGCCAACTTCACCAGCGTGGTCCCGGAGCCCTCGTCGTTTGTGCTGCTGGCGGTCGGCGGGCTTGCGTTTCTCGTGGTCGCGCGTCGGCGTGAAGCCTAGGTCATTGTCGCCGCCCTGTGTACGCTCGATGCCCTTTGTGTTGAAATAGGGGGTACATCAACACCAAATGCATTCTTCACCACAAAGGCACAAAGGCACAAAGGGTGATTACCGAAGCGCTCCCTTTGTGCCTTTGTGGTGAAAAATGCAGTTGTCGTCGTCTGACACGACGCGCTCACCGTCGCGAAACAATCAGCCCGCGCCGATCGCGCGCGTCGAACTACGCGAGCGCTGCATCGATCTCCTCGAGCAACGCATCCGCCGTCAGCGTGCCCTCTGCCTGACGCCGCAGCAGTCCGCGCAACCAGGCGCGCTGCGCGATTCCGGATTGAACGCCGTTGGTCAGGGTGATCAGTGGCCCCACCAACGTGGCTTCATCATCGGTGCCGCGATCGGCGTGGATGCTCGCCGAGATCTGTCGAAAGCCTGCGAGCTCGGCATCGACGGCCGCCAGTTCTGCCTCGAGCAACCCGCGGAGCGCCGCGTGACCGAGTCGCCCGGCAAAGAACAGCTTGACCAGCAGCGGTTCACGTCGCGGCACGGTCGGCGCCGGCGTCGCCAGCCAGTGATCAAGCTCCGCCCGACCCCGCTCCGTGAGTGAAAACACCTTCCGGTCGGGTCGCGTCGCCTGCGCCACGCGCTCGAAGTCCACCAGCTCGTCACGCTCGAGTTCCCCTAGCGTACGATAGATCGCTGCCTGGTCGGCCGACCAGAAGTGACGCACCGAGGCGTCGAAATGGCGCTTGAGGTCGTACCCGGTCATGGGCTGAATCGACAGAAAGCCCAGAATGGTGTGGCGAAGTGACATGGACCGCGGCTGACGGTGGTGAGGCGACCCCGATCTCTTGAATATACCACCAGTCTCATATATGATCCATCATATATGCGACAATACACCAAGCTCCTCCTTTCGGCCTTGGGTGCCGTGCTTGCAGTTGGCGCCTGCCGCCCGCCGCGCGTCGAGGTCTCGCACCCGGCCATCCCCGTCGACGGCGGGTCGCTCGGCGGTCTGCCCAACGACGACACGCACGCGATCCAGCTCGCGTCGGACGTCGTCCTGCCAGTCGATCGGCCAGCGGGCGGCGTGCCGACGGTCCTCATCCAGACGCGGTACTGGCGCTCGTTTCGGATGCGTGGCGGTGGCGGTCCCAAAATTCCTCAGGGGCCCCGCGAGGGGATTGTCGCGCGTCTCGTGAACGCGGGATTCGCGGTGGTGATCACCGATGTGCGTGGAACGGGTGCGTCGGACGGAGTCTGGCGTTGGCCGTGGTCGGACGAAGAAGTGCGCGACATGGGAGCCGTGATCGATTGGATTGTCGCGCAGCCGTGGTCCAACGGCGCCGTGGGAACCACCGGCGTGTCGTACGAAGGCACGACAGCACTGTTGGCGGCCGTCGCGGATCGTCCGGCACTCAAAGCCGTGCTGGCGCGGCAGATCGAGTGGAATCTGGTTGATGAAACGATCGCGCCCGGCGGCGTGCGAAACGCACTCTTCGCCGACACGTGGGGACGCGCGGTCGACGATCTCGATCACGGACGGTATCCATCGCTCTTTCCTTCGTACGCGAAGTGGTTCGTGACGGGTGTGACGCGGCGCGACGATGATCCGCACGGCACGAGGCAAAAGGCACGACAAGCGGCTCGTGCATCCTCGGATATCTCGGCGCGTGCACGCGGCGTGCGGCGAGGCGCCGATCCATTTGGGGCCAATGCGCCGGCCACCGATTCACTCGGTCCCGCCGGACACACCGCCCAACTGGCACGCACGCGCGCCGTCGTGGGCATCTGGGGCAGCTGGTGGGACGGTGCAACCGCCGACGCCGTGTTTCGTGCGCAGCAGGCGATGCCCATTGCGCAGGCCATCATCGGTCCGTGGAATCACGAAGGAGATGAGAACGCCAGTCCGCTTGGCAACACGTCCAGCGACAGGCCCACGGTGGAATTGGATTCGGTCGTCGCGTTCTTCACGCACCACGTGCGCGCCACGCCCGTTCTGCCCGACAGCACACGCCGCGTGCAATGGTATGTGGCCGGCACGGAGGCGTGGCGGTCGGCCGCCGCTTGGCCACGTACGCACGAACGTCGCTGGCCGCTCATGACCGCAGCGACAGACTCGTCGCTACACTGGCGCTCCTCCATCACCGCAAGTACCGGTGAAAACAATCGGTGGACCACCGGACTCGCCCGATCCGTTGACATTGCGGATCGCGCGAACGCACGCGGCCTTCGCGCCTTTGTGTTGCCCGCGCTCACCGACTCGCTCACCGTCTTCGGGGCGGGATCATTCGACTGTCGTCTGCAAGCCGATCACCCCGAGGCGACGCTGCACGTCTATGTCGAGTCAGTCAGTCCCAGCGGGCGTGTGCGACTGCTCACCGAGGGCATGCAGCGCGTGACGTTCCCGTCGGCGCCGTCGTGGGCCGATGTCTCGATTCGCATTCGGCCCGTGGCCTTCGCGCTGCCGAGTGGCTGGCGGGTTCGTGTGTCGCTCGCAAACGAAGATCAGCCGACGTTCGTGCGTGTACCGGTCAGCGGACCAGTAGCGTGGACGCTAGACACCCGCGCGTGCACACTCGCTTTGCCATCAGTGAACTGACACGCACAACACACCGGATGCACGCGCCAGCCGCTGCTCTCTACTCCGTCGGTTTGCGCTGCGCCGTGAATGGATAGCTGCCCATGTCACTGGGGAGGTCCACCGTTCCAGCCATGGAGTCCTTGTCCTTCAGCACACCGGTCACACGGACCTCGATGGGCGTCCCCTGCATGTTAAGCGGGAAGACGTAGCGCACAGTGTCGCCACGCACCGAACCGGTCAGCTTGGACCAGCCCACACGCACAATCTCAATGCTGCCGGAGAGTGAATCCCCCTCCTGTTTCAGAATGACCGTCGACTCCACGGGACCCGTGGGCGAACTGCCTGTGACCGACCACGTCCCGGATACATCGACGGGAGCGCGCTGCGCCGATGCCAACATCGAACCGACAAGGATCGAAGAGGCCACGGCGACGATTCCGACGCGGCGAATGTGAGCGATAGTCATGAACCGGACTGGGATGCAGGTGGCCGACGTACGCCGATCGTCTGCACAAGCACGGCGTCAACACGTTCCAGATTCGCGTCCAGGTCGGGCGAGAGCGCCGACAGCTGGACTGCTTCAAACTCGTGCCAGCCAAGCAGACGAAGCAGCGCCGCTGCACAATGATAGCGCGCCAGATACGGCGCCGGCGAGCGGAGGAAGTCCATGAGCTCCCACCCCACACGCGCCACCTCGCCGCGTTCCCCAATCACCCGCCAGATCGTGGCATACTCCCCCACGCGTCCCGCTTTCACCTCAGCCAGCAACTCCGCCACCGGCCGCCGCCGATAGCGCGCTTCCTCGTCATCCGCCGCGTCTTCGTACTGCTCCTTCCAGTCCGCATTCACCCTTTGTGCCTTTGTGTCTTCGTGGTGAAAACGCAGTTCCCCAAGCTCCAAACCACCGTCACCGTTTCGCCATCACAAACGAATACCGATGCGCCGACCCATCAGGAAAGCGAATTTCCGCCTTCCCCTTCCCCTTCGTGGTCGAACCCGCATCCAGCGCAAACTCAAACAGCTGCCAGTCCTGCTCATCCCACGACAGCCGCATGCGCCCCGCCGAACACGCCCCTGCACGCAGCCGGCAGCCAAATTGCCCTGAAGGTCCGTCCGAACGCATCGCGCCGCCAACGGCGCTGTCCACCTGCACCAGCGTGGCCGAGAACGTCATCCATGGCGACGGCTTGAGATTGGGTTCTCCCGTGCGGCCTTCGACGGTGAACGCCAGCGTCCACTCGCCACCATAAACCGCCGACGACGGCTGCGCCTGCGCCTGTGCACTCGGCGAGAGCAGCGTCGTTGCGCACCACACACCAATGGCCGAAAGAAGAGTCCGTCGCATCACGCCCCAAGGTTGACGCCGCACCGCCCGATCCGTATGTCAACGTTATGAGCAACCCCGACTCCGGCAAGGACCTCTCGCGTCGCGAGCTCCTGCAACGCGTCACCGCCACTCTCCTCGTTTCGGCCACCGCCACACCATTCGACGCAGCCCTCGCGTTGACGTCGCACGCTGAGACGGTCACAGGAACGGTCGCCGAGCCAGGCACCGCAGACCCTGTGAAGGCCGTGGCCGGTGTCGATCGCGTGGTGATGAAACACGGCAAGACCTATCTCAACGCTTGGGCCGGTTACGGCACTCCTCCCCGTCCCGGGCGCGCGCAACGCGGAGCCGCCGCCGCGGCCCCCGCCGGACCACCGCCGCGCCTCACGTGGAGCAAAGTGTCGGGCCCCGGCACAGTGCGTTTTGCCGACGTCAACGCCGCGAGCACCACCGCGGAATTCTCGGCGACGGGCACGTATGTGCTTCGCGCGACCGCCTCGAATGGTGAGACCACCGCCACGTCGAACGTACGCGTGAAAGTCGAACTGCCGCCGCCCGTCACGCAGCTCACCCCGGTGGTCACCACGCGGCACAGCATCACGAGTCCGCTCTGGGCGGCGCGCACCAAGATCCTCATCACCAAGTGGATTCCGCACTGCATCAATCAGTGCACGCGCCCCGACATTCCCGCCGGACGCGGCGATGGTGGGCTCGACAACTTCATCGAGGCCGCCAAAGCGCTCCGCGGTGAACCGCACGCCGCGCACCGTGGGTACGTGTTCTCCAACGCGTGGGTACACCAAACAGTCGAGTCGATGAGTCTCGCACTCATGGTCGACCCGCAAGGCGACGCGGAGATCATCGCCGCGCAAAACGCGATGCTTGCCACGCTCAACGAGTGGATTCCCATCATCCTCGCCGCGCAGCATCCCGACGGATACCTGCAAACGGCGTTCACACTGCGCAATGCGCCGAGAACCGGCGGGCCCGGACTGCCCGGCGGATCGTCGCAGCCCTGGACACAACGCTGGAGCCCGTCAGCGCGCGCCAATCACGAGGGCTACGTGGCGGGGTACTTCATCGAGTCGGCGATCAATCACTACTCGATGACCGATCGCAAGGATGATCGGTTGTACAACGCCGCCAAGAAACTCTGCGACTGCTGGGCCGACAACATCGGTCCTGTACCAAAGCAGGAATGGTTTGACGGCCACCAGGAGATGGAACAGGCGCTCGTGCGCTTCGGCAAGTTCGTGAACGAAGTGGAAAGCGGTGGCAAAGGTGACCGATACATCGCGCTGGCCAAGTTCCTGCTCGATTGTCGCAAGAACGGCAGTGAGTACGACCAGAGCCACCTGCCCGTCACGCAGCAGTACGAAGCGGTGGGACACGCGGTGCGCGCCGTGTACAGCTATTCCGCGATGGCCGATGTCGCCGTGGAAACACACGACGTCGACTACCAAAGCGCCGTCAAGTCGATCTGGGACAACATTACCCATCGCAAGTACTACCTCACGGGTGGTATCGGCAGCGGCGAAACATCGGAAGGCTTTGGCCCCGACTATTCACTGCGCAACAACGCCTACTGCGAAGCCTGCTCGAGCTGCGGCGAGATCTTCTTTCAGTGGAAGCTGCATCTCGCGTACCACGAGGCCAAATACGCCGATCTGTTCGAGCAGACGCTGTACAACGCACTCCTGGGGTCGCTCGATCTCGCGGGCTCGGCGTTCTTCTACACCAATCCGCTGTCGCAAACGGGCACACGCTCGGCGTGGCACAGTGTGCCCTGCTGCACCGGCAACATCCCGCGCACACTGCTGATGTTGCCCACGTGGATGTACTCCAAGAGCCCCAACGCGATTCACGTCAACCTGTTTGCCGGCAGCCGCATCACCGTGCATGACGTGGCGGGCACCGACGTGGAAATGGTTCAGGACACCAACTATCCGTGGAACGGCACCGTGTCGATCACGGTGAATCCCAAAGTGCAGAAGACGTTTGCCATCAACATCCGCGTGCCGACACGCGATGTGAGCACGCTGTACGCCGCTACACCCAAGGCCGACGGCATCTCGATGCTCAAGGTGAACGGTCGAGCCATCAAACCGGTGATGGTCAACGGATATGCCACGCTATCGCGCACCTGGCGCGCTGGTGACACGATCGAGTTTGTGTTGCCCATGGCGGTGCAGCGGGTGCATGCCGACGAACGCATTGCGGCCGATGTCGGCCGAGTCGCGCTTCGCTACGGGCCGCTGGTGTACAACATCGAAATGGTGGATCAGGACATCGACGGCGTGTTGCCGCCCGCCGCGCCACTCCGCACCGAGTGGCGCGGAGATCTGTTGGGCGGTGTCACCGTCATCACGGGCACGTTTGCCGACGGCACCCCGATGATGGCCATTCCGCACTACGCACGCTTCAATCGCAATCCGGCCACACCACCGCCGCCATCGCGTCCGGACTCGGCAACGGCGGCGGCCACCGCTGTCGCGATCGCCACCGCTGCGGCACAAGCCGTCGCGGCCGGGCGCCCGTTGCCACGCCCTGCCGGACCGACGGCGAGTTCGATCGTGTGGATCCGGGAGCGGTCGGGGTGAATTGACGGTGTGGCGCAGCGCACGCGCCCGCAGTGAGGACTTGCCGACCGACACGCGATACCGTACTTCACTCAGATGACCTCACACATGATCTCCGCCATCACCAACACGGGCGCATCCCGCCGCAAGACCCGCACGGTGGTTCGACTGGGCGTCCGCCTCGCCGTCATGGCGGTGCTGGGCATGCTTGTCCCCACCACGTCCAATTCCCAGGTGCGCAAAGGCTGCCCACGTTTCGCGCGTGTGCCCGGCTACGGCGCCTGCAGCAACATTGCCGGCAGCAGCTGCGGATTTTGCGCGTACCGCTGCAACGACGAAACCGTAGTCCGCTGGAACGTGTGCGGGGTGTAGTTGCCCGCGTCGCGCGGGCGCTGCTGCCCGCGGCGTTGCCCGTTGTGCTGGCTTCGTGTGATAGCAAGGTGGATGCTGCCGATGAGGCACCGCCTGCCCTGCGCGCCGCACTCGCGGCGCGCACCATCTATCCGGCCAAACGCGAAGAGTGGCGCAGCGATATCACGGCGTACACGGACAGCACGATGGTCCCGCGAGTGTTCCGGGCCAGTCTGACCACCGTGGCGCTGCTGCAGTCGATGCCCACGCGCATCTCGCTGTTCGAGCTCAACGGCAAGGGGATGCTGCTGTCCACGCGCCCGGCGCGCATCGACTCGGTGCTCAACGCGGAAGTGCCGCGGGATATTGTCGCACCCAGTGATCTCTCACGCGTGACCGACGACGGCAACGTGGATGTCGTGGACAGCGCCACCAGCACGCTGGTCCGCGAATCGATCGGCGGCTTTGTCTTTCGGCGCGAACTGCCACTGCTTCGCGGCGGCAGCGGCCAGATCTGCACAGTTGCCCCGGCCACGCTGATGCATCTTCGGCTGCTCGGCGAGCGTCGCATATTCGAAACGTTCACACTCACCGGCAACGCGAAGGACGACGCACTCACGGGGCGGCATCGCATCGTTGGTGAGCCGTCCGCACGCCTGCGTTTTGGCAACGGCGACGTGCGGCGCTGTCTGTTGCTCACCGAACGTGAAGTGTTGATTGTAAGCGTCCCGCCCACCGACAGCGTCGGTGCGCCTCCCCACGTTACGCGCCTGACTCCACCGGGCGGATCACCAGCGCGCGTCACAATCGAGGCCATCGACGCGCCAGCCAATGCACGCACTGACAGCGCGGCCGTGCAACAACCGTTCGTGGTCGATGCCGCGATTGTAGACGGCGGGTTTGTGGTGCTGGTCGGCGTATCGTCAGACCGACAGGGACGCATCATCGACTACTACAATGAACAGGGCGCATACATCCAGAGCGCCATGTTGCCGTTCACCGCATCAGCCATGACCGGCACCGGTCCGCGTTTCCTGGCGCTGCATCAGGACGACAAGTACCGCTGGTGGTTGTCATCATGGGTTACCCCCATGGCCGCAAAAGGCGCCGAGCCGGCGCCACAACCACCACCAATCGGTCAAGCACCGGAACGCCGCTTGTTTGAACCGCCGGGGAAACTCAAGCAGCGACCGTAACGAGTCGTCGCAGAATCCTCCTGCTTTGTGCCTTTGTGTCTTTGTGGTGAAAACGCAGTTCACCGCAGCACTGGAACAGCATTTCTACCACCAAGGCACAAAGACACAAAGAACCCGCTGCGGCGACCACGCCGTGTGCCGGTTTCTGCTCTGAAATCACGCTGGGGTTCACGCCGCCGATGGCGCGGCGGGCCATGCCGAATCCCGCATGCACCCTGTAGTTTCGTCAAATGACCGCATTGCCACTCCCCACTTCGTCCCCGCCGCTCGCACTTGAAGTCATCGGACTCAAGAAGTCCTACGGTGACGTGGTGGCCGTGAACGGACTCGACCTGCGCGTGCACGCCGGGCAGTGCTTCGGCTTGCTTGGCCCCAACGGCGCCGGCAAAACCACCACCATCGAGATCTGCGAAGGGCTCAACACCCCCGACAGCGGCACCGTGCGTGTGTTGGGTCACACCTGGAATGAACACCCCACCGCGCTGCGCGAGAAGCTGGGTGTGCAACTCCAGGAAACGCAGCTCGCCGAAAAGCTCACCGTGCTCGAAACGCTCAAACTGTTTCGGAGCTTCTATCGCGCCGGACGCAACATCGACGACGTGATCGACCTCGTGCAGTTGGGCGAAAAGAAGAGCGCGCGAGTGGGCGGCTTGTCAGGCGGGCAGAAGCAACGTTTGGCGCTCGCCTGTGCACTGGTGGGTGATCCCGAGCTGTTGTTTCTCGACGAACCCACCACCGGTCTCGACCCGCAGTCGCGTCGTCAGTTGTGGACGCTGGTGGAAGGACTCAAAGCCGAAGGGCGCACCATCGTGCTCACCACGCACTATATGGACGAAGCCGAGCGGCTCTGCGACAACATCGCCATCGTCGATCAAGGGCGCGTCATCTCCCTCGGCACACCGCGACAACTGATTGCCTCGCTGGGCGCGGAGCACGTGATTCGACTCAACACGGCCGACGAACACCAGTTGCATCCCATCCCGCTGGCCGAACTGCTCGCCTTGGACGACGTGCGCGGCGGCGCCGAAACGGAAACCGGCTACGAACTGCGCGTGGGGTCGGTGCAGAAGGTACTGCCGTCGCTGCTGTCGCTGGCCGAGTCGCGGCAGGTGACCTGGTCGGAGCTCAGCACCCACAGCGCGACACTCGAAGATGTCTTTGTGGCGCTCACCGGCCGTCACCTGCGGGAGGGCTGACCCATGCGCATCGAGTCGCTCACGCAACTCACCAGCACGCGTCTGCGCGAATTTCTGCGCGAGCCCGAAGCGGTGTTCTGGACGTTTGTGTTTCCGCTGCTGCTGGCGGGCGGCCTCGCCATCGCGTTTCGCGAAAAGCCGGCTGATCAGGCCATCATCGCCACGATTGCGGCGCCGGCCGGTGACTCACTGGCCTCGGCCATCGGCCGCGAACTCGCCACCGTTGCCGCGGCGAAAGACGCGCCCATCGCTACACGCGAGATTCCGGCGGACAGCATCAACGATGTGCTGCGCGCCGGCACCGCCGCGCTGGTGGTGGTGCCGCAGGCGGGCGGCGGCGTGGAGTACCGCTATGATGCCGCACGCCCCGAAGCCCGCATTGCACGGCAACTGGTGGACGATCTGCTGCAGCGTGCACGCGGCCGGCAGGATGTGGTGCCGGTGAAGGAAGTCACCATCCGCGAGCGTGGCTCGCGCTACATCGATTTCTTTGTACCCGGTCTGTTGGCCATGAACATCATGGGCAGCAGCATCTGGAGTCTGGCGTTCGCCATCGTCACGCAGCGCAACAAGAAGGTGCTCAAGCGACTCGCGGCCACGCCCATGTCGCGCATGGAATACCTGCTGTCGTTCGTGCTCTTTCGACTGATCTTTCTGGTGCTCGAGATCGCCATCATGCTGGCGTTTGGCTCGTGGGTGCTCGATGTGCCCATACGCGGGTCGATCATCACCCTCGTGCTTGTGGCACTCGTGGGCGCGGCGTCGTTCGGCGCCATTGGCCTCTTGCTGTCCTCTCGGACCAAAACCGTCGAAGGCATCTCGGGGCTCGCCAACTTCGTGATGCTCCCGATGTGGATCTTCTCCGGGGTGTTCTTTTCCGCCACCAATTTCCCCGCGGCTATTCAACCCGTCATTCAGGCACTGCCACTCACGGCGCTGGTGAACGGCATGCGCGCCATCATGTTGCAGGGCGCGGGCCTCGGCACGGTGTGGCCGCAACTGGCCGTGCTGGGTGCGTATCTGGTGGTCAGTCTGCTGGTGGCACTCAGAATCTTCCGCTGGCAGTAATCAACACCGTTACGTCCATCGCATCGTCGCTACTGGCCGCGCTGCTCCTTCTCGAGCAGCGCGGCTTTGCGTTCGAGACCCCAGCGATATCCGCCCAATGCGCCATCGCTGCGCAGTACGCGATGACACGGCACAATCACCGCCGCCGGATTGGCACCGCACGCCGATCCCACGGCGCGCACCGCCCCCGGTGATCCCACGCGTTTGGCCAGTTCCGCATAGGTGATCGTTTCGCCGCGCGGAATGCGCGTGAGTTCGCGCCACACCCGCTGCTGAAACGCGGTACCGCGGAGATCGAGCGGTAGCGGCGTGGTGACCGCCACACCACTGGCTGCCTGCACCACCGCCTCCGCCACTTCACGGACCGCCGCATCATCGGCCACCAGCGACGCCGCCGGCATCTCCTCGCGCAACTGCGCGTCGAGTGCCGCGGCGTCGTCGCCCAGAATGACGCGGCACACCCCGCGCGAGGTCATGGCCACCAACGCGTGCCCCAGCGCACACGGCACGATGGTGTAAAACACCGTTTCGCCCGCTGAACCACGGCGATACGCGCCAGGCGACATGCCCAGATGTTGGGCCGACGCAGCGTACGCACTCGGCAGCGACTCAAAACCCGCTTCGAACGCCGCGCGCGACACCGGCTCACCGGCACGCAGCGCCGACCGCAGCCGCTCAGCACGCCGCGCCGTTTGCCATTCATGCGGCGAACACCCCACCATCTGCGTGAACTGCCGCTGCAGATGCGAACGGCTCACGCCACTCGAATCGGCGAGCGCATCAAGGGTGATCGGTTCGTCGCGCGATTCCAGTTGCACCAGTGCGCGCACCACGGCCACCGTGGTGGCATCCGGTTGCGCCGCGTCGGGATGACAGCGTTTGCACGCACGATAGCCGGCCGAGCGCGCGGCGTCGCCCGTTTCGTAAAAGGCCACGCGATCTTCACGCGGCCGCCGCGACGGACAGGAGGGCCGGCAGTAGATGTGCGTGGACGACACGGCAAACACGAACGTGCCGTCCCAGCGGCGATCACGGTCCACGACCGCTTGCCAGCGCGGATCGGCCGGGATGGATGCGTCACGTGCCTCGGCACGCGCGCGCGGTGGCGTCAGAGTCATCGTCATGAGAACAATACTGCCCGTGCCTCGAATGCGCCGCGACACGATTCGTGCGCGCAAACTGACCGGAAACTTGCCCCACCACTCTGGCGGAGTGACGATGCACGCCGCATGCTCAGCGTGGCATTCGTCACCCTGGCTTCCGGGAGGTTCAATGGGACAGCAGGATCACGCATCGCGACTGACCGCGTTGGTCAGCGATTGGCCGGGATTGGAAACGGCACCGCATCGGTTTGGCGGCGTCGCATTTCGTGTGGATCGGCGCGAGATCGGTCACATCCATCACGGCGGCATGCTTGATCTGCCGTTTCCCGTCCGCGTTCGTCGCGAATTGGTGGCCGCCGGTCGCGCTGAAGCGCATCACATGCTGCCCAATACCGGGTGGGTCACCTTTCGCATTCGGACGGAGCATGAGCTTCCAGCGGCGGTTGAGCTCCTGCGGCTGAACTACAACCGTTTGCGAGGCGCGCGCACCAAGGCGCCAATTCTGCCGGTGCTTGGCAAGTTGTCCATGGTGCACGACGATGGCGGCGAGCAGTCAACCTGAATGGACTGAAGGAGTCGGCCCTGATGGGCTCGACCCTCCATCGCGCCGCACCGCAACGGCTTACCGAACGATGGCCTGCGCCTCACCCACGCGAATCGGTTCGGCCGGCGCCTGACCCACCCCAAGCGCGGGGGCGGCGTCGCGCTTGGCGAGCGACTGGGTCACGAAGCGCTGTCCTTCGGAGATGCGTTC
>Ga0075163_10002044_pt1 | contig 27175 bp, 22 predicted proteins | sample JI1023141ADNA_FD_71478 | JGI IMG/M metagenome (GOLD analysis project Ga0075163, IMG submission 71478) | Wastewater effluent complex algal communities from Wisconsin, to seasonally profile nutrient transformation and Carbon sequestration -... | ecosystem: Engineered > WWTP > Effluent > Algae...
TGGAATTCAAGACGCTGGCCACGATCACGATCGGCCCCGACCGGCTGCTCTGGACGCGCGACGAAGGCAATGCGCGCATGCTCGCCATTGATGTCTCCGGCGCCACCCCCACCGGCGTCCGCAACGTGCCGTTGCAGCAGTTCACGGGCGGCAATCGCATGGCGCTCACCTTCGAGGCGGACGGCTCGCTGGTGGACGAAACGATCTACTTTGACAAAACCACCACCAGCTTTCGGCCCATTCGACTTCGGCGCACCATTTCGGGCACCGTAACCCGGGCCGACACAATCCCCGTTCCCGCTGGCGCTGACGCGGGCGTGTTCAAGATCACCCGAGTGCAGAAGGACGCGAGCGGCAAGCAGATCGGGATGTCGCAGGGCTTCATGTGGCAACCGTACGGCGCGCAGTGGCTTCGTGCCTATGGCCCGGGTGGCCTTCGCGCCGATGTGGTCACTTCGCGCTACGAGGTGCGGATTATCGATGCGTCAGGCAAGACCATTCGCACGCTCACGCGTGATCTCCCGCCGGTCGCGGTGTCCTCGCGCGAACGAAAGAAGCAGGACAGCATTCTCGCGAAGGAGAAGACCGACCTGCCCTTTGGTGTGCCCGCCGCCAAGGCTCCCATCGTCGGAATCATGTGGGGGCAGGACGGCTCACTCTGGGTGGAACGCGCGGTGGCGGAGGGTCGCCCGCGCGCACACGCCGACGCTACTTCCCCTTCGTCGGCTCCCACCACGTCGGAAACTGCTTCTTCAGCGCGTCGATCTTGGGCAGATCGTTGTAGACGATGTACGGCTCCGTCGTGTGGCTGTAGAGGTAGTTCTGATGATACCCCTCGGCGTCGTAGAATTTGCCGAACGCGCCCACTTGGGTGACGATCGGCTTGCGATAGGTCTTGCTCGCGTTGAGCTGCGCGATCATGGCGTTTGCCGCCTTCTCCTGCGCGGCCGACGTGAAAAAGATCGCTGAGCGATACTGCGTGCCGACGTCCGGTCCCTGCCGGTTGAGCTCGGTCGGATCATGCGCCACCGAGAAGAACACCTTGAGCAACGATTCGTAGCTCACCACGACCGGATCAAACGTGACGCGCACCGCCTCCGCGTGTCCCGTTCGGCCGCTGCTGACCGAGTTGTAGTCCGGATTGACCACGGTCCCGCCGGCATAACCAGAGACCACCGACTTCACACCTTTCAGGTGTTCAAAGACGGCTTCGACACCCCAGAAGCAGCCGCCCGCAAAGACGGCCGTCTCGAGCGCGGGCGCCGACGGTTTGGTCGATGGCTTTGTCGATGGCTGCGCCTGCCCGACCCCGACCGCGAGACTCAAAAACACCGCTGCTGCGATTCCGTTGATCACCCGCCGCACGTCGCCTCCTGCTCGGGAAAGACTCCAGTATCCACTCACCGTACGTATCCATCTACGCCCCGGGAAGTTCCTCGGATCTCTGTGCCGATCGGGCACCCGTCACCGTGTCCGGCGCAGGATACGAAAGCCCCAGGCGTCCATCGACATCGCCGGCAGCCCTACCGTGCGCGCCGCGCGCGCCGAACCGACCGTGGGTGTGATGTCTTCGAAGGTACCGCTCACCTCGACCGTGCCGACAAACGCCCGATTCGACAGGTTCAGCGCGACGATCAGCTCATCGGACCCCAGCCGCCGGCTGAAGGTGAGTACACGGTCCTCGTCGGAATTGCGCAGCCACTCCAATGACCCGCTGCGGAGCGCCGGCTGCGCGCGACGGAGTGCCGTGAGGTCGCGATAGAAGCGGGGAAACTCCGGACGCCGCATCGAGGCATCCCAGAACACATCAAGTTTCTCGAACAACGCTGGTGCGCCCGACTCGGTGATGTCACCCACCTCCATGCCGTTGTACAACATCGGCACACCGTCGAGTGTGAACATCAATGCGGACGCCGCCAGCGCACCGCGCGCGCCAAATCGGGCGATGGCACGTGATTCGTCGTGGTTGTCCGAGAATCGCATGTGCAGCGCACCCTTGGGATACGTCGCCACTTCCTCCTGCCATGCCTCACGCAGGCGGGTGGCCGGTTGCCCGTTGGCCAGTACGTCCGTGAGTGCGGAATGCAGTGGCCATGCATAGTCCAGATGAAACGCTTTGACCAGCAGATCAGGCTTGTGCGCTTCGGCCAACATGATGATATCCGGCTTGACCTGCTGCACAGCGGCGCGTGCCGACTCCCAGAAATCGGTGGGCACTTCGCCGGCCACGTCGCAGCGGAATCCGTCGAGATCGAACTCCTTGATCCAGTACACGAGCATATCCGACATGTACTTACGAAGACCGGCGTCGTTGTAGTTGAGCGCGGCGACATCGGTCCAGTCGTACGGCGAAATGATGGTGCCCTGCGCGTCGCGTCGATAATACGACGGCGTGCGCATCATGACATTGTCCCATCCCGTGTGATTGGCAACGATGTCGATGATGACTTTGAGTCCGCGCGCGTGCGCCTCGGACACGAGGCGCTTGAGATCCGCCTTCGTGCCGAATGCCGGATTCACACCATAGTAGTCGCGTACCGCGTACGGACTGCCGATGCTGCCCTTTTTCTTGAGCTCGGCAATCGGATGGATCGGCATCAGCCAGAGTACGGTGACGCCAAGGTCCTTCAGTGCGTCGAGCCGCGCCGTCACACCGTTGAACGTGCCTTCGCGCGAGAACGTCCGCGTATTGATCTCGTAGATCACCGCGTCGCGAATCCACGGCGCGGATGCGGGCGCCGTGAGCGTGGACACGTCTCGGCCGGGTTGCGCCGCACTTGGCTGCGCACAGAACAGGAGACTCGCGATCGCGACGAAACGGAGTCGTCGCATGCTGCGCGCGGGTGATCGAAGGGACGGGTGCGACGACATGGCAGTGTGCAGGCGGGAGGTGAATGCGAACGACACCGTGGAATTGAGCGCGCAGGAACAGACGGGGAAAGCCCCGCGCGGCGACTGAAGTGAGCTGTGTCGTCCCTGACACGCACCGCAATCGTTTGCACTGTTCGCGATGTCCCGCATATTCCGTCGTATGCCCGACTCGCCTCTTGAACGACTGCGCGCGATCTGCCTGGCGCTTCCCGAAACGCATGAAGTCGTTGCGTGGAGCGAACCCACCTTCCGCGTGCGCAACAAACTGTTTGCGATGTACGCGAGCGCACACAACCACCACGGTGGTGGCCGTCCCGCCGTGTGGATCAAGGCCGCGCCCGGCAATCGAGCCCTGATGGTCGCCGACAAACCGGAACGGTTCTTCGTGCCGCCGTACGTGGGGCCGAGTGGCTGGATCGGCGTGTGGCTGGACCGCCGGCCGTCGTGGTCGGTGATTCGTGAGTTACTGACCGACGGCTATTGTCGCACCGCACCCAAAACCGTGGTCGCGCAGTTCAACGCATCGCGCACGCGTTGAGGCGTACGCGTTGAGGCGTACGCGTTGGCGTCGTCAGCGCGTTTCGCGCAACCGGATCAGTCCTTCCTGCGCCACGGATGCCACCAACTCGCCACTCTGCGTGAAGACCTGACCGCGCACAAATCCGCGTGCACCAGCCGCTGACGGACTGTCCATGATATAGAGCAGCCACTCGTCGGCGCGAAACGGTCGATGCATCCACAACGAATGATCGAGCGACGCCAACTGCAGGCGTGGGTCGCGATACGACACGCCGTGCGCCAGCAGCGCGGTTGGCAAGAAGCCGTAGTCCGACGCATACGCGAGAATAGCCTGGTGAACAATCACATCATCGGGCAGCGGTGCGACCACGCGAAACCAGGCGGCGCGGGCGGGTGCGCCATGTCGCCAGTCATGCTCCGCAGACGGCACCATGCGAAAGTCGATAGGCCGATCCTGCGTCAGCACCGCACGCAGTGGCGCGGGCAGTTTCTCTGCCCCTTCGCGCAACATCTCGAGTTCGGGCCGCAGCGAATCCGGTGACGGCACGTCGGGCATGTGGCCCTGATGATCGAGACCCGTCTCGGCGACATGAAAGCTTGCCGAGAGATGAAAGATCGCTTCGCCATGCTGGATCGCGGTCACGCGACGGCTGGTGAAACTGCCGCCGTCACGCGGGCGATCGACAAAGAACACGATGGGCGCCTTGAGATCGCCGGCGCGCAGAAAGTAGCCGTGCACCGAGTGCGCTTCGCGCGGCTCATCGACGGTGCGTCGGGCGGCGACCAGTGCCTGGGCAAACACCTGCCCTCCAAAGACGCGCCCGGTGCCGAGGTCGCGGTTCTGCCCGCGGTAGATGTTGATCTCGAGCGGCTCGAGTTCGAGGAGCGACAACAGGTCGGCGACGACGGTCATACGGGAAGCGGAAGTGTGAGTGGCCAATGGTGCGCGGAGCAACCATCACAGCGCGATGACTGAGTTTGGCGCCGCACCACGCGTGGGCTGTAACCCTCTTTGCGAGCGCGCCCAGTATGAAAGGTATCCTGCGAAGCGTCGTTGCGATTCTCCTCATGGCCTGTGGCGGAGGAGCGGCGGACAATCCCGGTCCGACGGGCAGCACACCGCCGGTCACGGCCGGTCCGGCAGCGGCGCTCTCGGTGGCCGCCGGCGATGGTCAGGACGCCGAGCCCGCGTCAGCGGTAGCGATCGCGCCCGCCGTCCTCGTGCGCGATGCCGCCGGCCGGCCCGTTCCCGGCGCGACCGTATCGTTCACTGTCGACTCCGGCGGTGGCGTAGTGACCGGCAACGCCGCCACGTCCGGGAGTGATGGTATCGCCCGCGTCGGTGCGTGGACCATGGGGCCCGCCGAAGGGCGGAACGTGCTTTCAGCGAGCGTGGGCAACCTGCCCGTCGTCCGCATTGTTGTTGCGGCGCGCTACCGCGAGGCCGAGGTAGTACGGCAGACGGTGGGCCCCGGTGGCGGCAGTGTGCAGGTGACCACCAGCGGTGCCCTTGCCGGCTTTCGACTCGACCTGCCGAGCGGCGCGAGCAGCACCACGCGCACGGTGGTCATACGCACCGCATCGTCATCCTCGCTGGTGCATGACACGCTTACACGCGTGGTGTCGCCGCTGATCACCATCGATTTGGGCGACAGTGACGCGCTGCAGGCACTGGCGACCGTGCGCATTCCCGTGCGCTTGCAGGCCAACGAGGTTCCAATCGTGGCGATTGTCGATTCGAGCGGGCGGTTTGTTCGCGTGCTGGGCACCGTCGCCTACGACGCGACGAGTGTGACCGTCGAAGGCGCGTCCTTCTCCACGGCCATGACCATCCCGACCACCACCGTGCCCATACGCTCGGCACTTCGCGTGCCGGGCGCGCAGCCGGGACAGACGGTGGTGTTGGCGCAGGCCAACGGATCGTTGCCGCCCTCCGGCGGGTTGGCATTCTCCATGACCAGCGATTTGTGGGAGTTCCCACGGTTGGACACGCCGCTCGGGCCAACCAGTCTTGGACAGGCGATGTCGGCGGCGTGGTACTTCGCCAACAAGAAACCACAGCACGGTGCGCTTCGCTGGCGCTACAGTCTTGCGCCCGACATCCGCACCAGCGCAAACGTGGGAATTCGCTGGACCGCGGGACTGTCGCGGGATCTCAATCCATTTGCGCAGCGGCACATCGTCGCTGCGGTGGCACGGCGCGCAGCCGATCCAGCGCTCTACGACGTCACCACCTTTCGGAGCGTGCTGCATGCCACGCTGTACAGCAAGGCGCCACCGGTGCTGTTGCTGGTGAATCCGAATAACGGCCAAGTGCGACCCGTGCTCTCGACTAGCTGGGATCGGAGCGCGGCCACGCTTCGGATTGCCGATCCGGCAGATCCGGACAACGCCCAGCTTGGCATTGTGTGGGTGGGCGGGCAACTGCAATGCGGAGGATGCGTCGTGGTCGCAGGCCTCGACTATCTCCTGCCGACAGTCGATCCACAGTGGACCGATGTGGAGAACGGCACGATCTACCAGAGTGCCTTTCCTCCGGTCGCGTTGAGCTACCGGTCGATGGCCGACGGCGGTGCCCCGTTTGTCGCGGATACGTTCTTTCTGAGCACCGATACCGCACGTGTGTGGAGCGCCATGTCCACGTGGCCACACAGCTTGCCCACGACCATCGCCAAAGCCACGCATGTGCAGGGGCTGCACGTCTGGAGTCGCGTCGGCACGGCGTGGACGCTCGAAGACTTGCAGATCACTCCGGACGGGAAGCTGGTGGACTACCGCAACTATCTGACGCCCGGCACACAAAGCATGAACGTGGAGCTCGGCATGGAAGTGCGGGCCGTGCAGCCACCGTACGTTCCGACGACCGGTACCAAGTGGGCCGGGTTCAAACGCTACCGCTTCATGCGCTACGACCTCGGCGTGAACGCCGTCCAGACCGGACCGCTCACCACACAGTTCTCCGCTCGCATCAACGGCGGTCCCGCCCTGCCACCGAATGCGCTCTACGAATGGGCGATCACCGACAGTGACGGGACGGTCATCACCACCCTGCCAGGCGGCATGAGCTACACCTACAAGAAAGTCGGCGCGTATCCGGTGGTGCTCACTGTGTTTCATGCGGCGCCGGATTCGGTGCCGATCGCGCGCGTCCGCTTCACCAACCACGTCTACGCCACGCAGATCGCGCCGCGCGACGTCTTTGTGCCCAAAGATTCACAAGTGACCTATGTCGTGCGACATCAGCAATCACATCCCGCCAATGCCCACTATCGGTGGAGCTTCAGTGAAGGCGGACATACGGACACGTACAATGTGGCCAGTGACTCGACCGTTCGGTACACATTCGATCGCATCGGGGTGTTCAAAGTTGTCGTCGAGGTCACCGACAACAACGGCACGCGCGTTGGCAAGGACAGCACCATCGCCTCGGTCGAACCGCGCGCATTGAGTGCGTGGAAGTTCACGTCGATGGCGGTCAGCTCGCAGGTCGTTGACCCCAAGGATCCCTCACGTCCAGCGCCGCAGCAGGTCTGCCACAGCTGCTTCCGCGATGACAGTCTCCGGGTGATGCGCATGGCGTCTGGACTAAACGAGGGAGGATTTGTGCATATCCCGCGCGATACCGTCCTCAATGGTCAGGCGGCGCCGCAGGGCATCTACATCCTGGAGGGCACGGGGATCACGCGGACGCGTCTGGCTTCACATCTCGACTTCCAACTGACGCACACGCTCGCCGTCCCCCCCGCAGCCGGCCGCCTGCTGGCGTCGCCGTGGCACTACAAGCGTACCCCACTGCGCGCGCCGCCCCTTGATGCGATGTTCCCCGAATCGTATGCGGAAACGGGCGATCATCAGACCGGGACGATCAGTGGAGTCACGTACGTGACCAATCCGAACAGCGCACATGGATTCACGTCGAACCTCCGTTTCGCGAACATCGACTTCTCCGGCGATGTGGCGTCGGGCACCATCACCATGATGTTCCGCCGATACGAATCGGGGCCCAACAACGGGCCGGTGGAGTTCATGCGCTATCACACTACCGTGAGCTTCACCGCGCAGCGCGTGCGATAGGGCGCGGCCGGCCGTACCCCGGCCCCCCCGAGTGAAGGAGGCCTCGGAGCGGGGATTTCCCCGCTCCGAGTCGTGCATCCAGCGCCCAGCGGTGTGCCCGCGTACCCTCTTGGTACCCCGCCCTACTCCCTCCTTCTCGAGTTTGCTCATGAAATCCTCGTGGCTGCCCATCGCCGCGCTGTCACTTGCGGCCGTTTCCACGATGTCTGCTCAGGAGCGCGAAGATCGCACGCTCCTCACCCAGGAGCAGATGACGGCCATCATCAACGAGGTCTCCGGTGAACGCGCCATGCACCACCTCCTCGAACTGGTGCCCTACCAGCGCGTGCGCCCGCCCGAGGAATACAACGGCCCGTTCCGGGAGAGTCAGGTCATCGAACGGTTTGCCAAGGCGTACGGCTACAGCAATGTGAAGACCGTGGTCTATCAGCAGGGCGCCCAGGCCTGGCAGCCGAGCCAGGGCGAACTCTGGATGACCACTCCCAAACTCACCAAGCTGTTCGACGTGCACGATCTCGTGTTGGCGCTCTCCTCGCTGAACGCCAACGGCGATGTCACGGCCGAACTGGTCGACGTTGGCGCGGGGCGCAATCAGGACTTCGAGGGCAAGGATGTCAAAGGCAAATTCGTGCTGTCGTGGGGCGCGACTGGCTCCGTGTACTCGCTTGCCATGCTGCGCGGCGCGATTGGTGTGCTGGCCATCAGCGCGATCGGCCCGCAGCGTGCCAACGACTTCCCCACGCAGATCGTCAGTGCGACCGTCAATGCCCAGCCGGGCACCGTCGCCTGGTCGGTCACGCCGGAAGTCCAACGCAATCTCTCGGCACTGATCGCACGCGGCGAGAAGATCACCATCCGCTCCATCGTCAAGAGCGTGCAGGTGCCGGCCAAGTCCGAATACGTGATCGCGCAAATTCCGGGCGATGGCAGCACAACACAGGAAGTGAATATCAGCGGCCACCTGTACGAAGGGGTCATCAAGCAGGGCGCCAATGACGACAACTCCGGCTGCGCGCTCATTCTCGAGATCGGCCGCGCGTACATCAAGCTGATCAACGAGGGCAAACTCCCCCGCCCCAAGCGCACGATCAACTTCCTGTTCGTGCCCGAAATCGCCGGTACCAACGCCTACTTCCAGGCGAATCCGGAAAAGAAGAAGACGGTCATCGGCACACTCAACTTCGACATGGAAGGCATCCGCATTGCGATGAGCCGGAGCTTCTGGGTGCTGCAGCGCACGCCGGACACCTTTCCGTCGTACCTCAATGACATTGCGCAGAGCATGATGGAATACATCGCGGACGTCTCGCGTGAACGCGTGCGGTTCCGTCGCTCGTTGTCTGGCTATGCACCAACCCAGCCCGTGGAATCGCCACGCGGCAGCAAGGACGCCTTCTACATCAAGATCGACAAACACTACGGCTCATCCGATCACGTCGCGTACATGGCCAACGGGGTCCCCGCTGTCATGTTCATCACGTGGCCCGACATGTGGTATCACTCGTCCGAGGACACGCCGGACAAGCAGGATCCCACGCAGTACAAGCGCGCCGCCGCGGTCGGGCTCGGGTCGCTGGCCGCACTGTCAGAAGGGACCGACGTGATGGCCGCACGCATCACGCAGGAGAATCTGGGCCGCGGACTGTCGCGCATGGGTGAGTCGCACACCAAGGGACTCGGCTACATGGCCGACGCCCGCGACGCCACGTCACTCGGCGTCGCCTACAAGGAGGCGAAAAACGCCATCCGTCATCAAGCCGAGATCGAAAAAGCCGTCGTCAAGTCCGCGAGTGTGCTGTGGACGAACGTGGCGGAGGGTGAGAAGAAGACGGCGGCCTTTCAACCCCTCATCGATGCCCGCGCCGCGTCGCTGATGAACGAGATCAAGGCCGCCTATCAGTTGCAGGCCATGCAGCGTGGCGTGGCGGCGATCGAGCCGGTCTTGAGCGCCGACGAGAAGGACGCTGCGGCACTCATGATTGAATTGCCGTCGGCATCTGGCGCGTCAGGCGCCGCACCAGCGGCACCAGCGGGCGGACGCGGCGCCGGCGCGGCGCCCGGTGCGCCGGCCGGTGGCGGTCGCGGAGTGGGCGGCGCCGCTGGCCCGCAGCTCCCCGACGAGTTTTCCGCCGAGCTGGGATTGTTGCTCCGCAAGGGCGGCATGACGGCGCTGCAGCTGCGCGACTTCCTCTCGGGCGAGTTCACGCCACTGCCCATGAGCGACGTGATGGCGGTGCTGCGCGCGCGTGAAGCATCTGGCGCCATTCGACTGGTGCCGAAGAAGGGAGGGAAGTAGCATAGTCGCGCGATGACAGACGCCCCGATTCCGGAATCCCTCGTGTGGGTGCTCGTACCGACCATGCCGTCGGCCGACGAGCACCTGCAATACTACGGTGACTACGAGCAGAGTCGGGGCGAATTGGCGCGGGCGTTTGACGCGTTGGGGCTCGACTGGCGATGGCAGCCGGTGACTCTCGACTCAGTCGGCGCCGTGGTGGCCGACGTGCTGTCGGGGCCCGCGCAGCCTGCACCGGTCGTTCTCAACCTGTGCGACGGCGACGAGCATCAAGGCGTCCCCGGTATCTCGGTGATTGATGAGCTGGAGGCGGCCGGACTCGCCTACACCGGCGCCGGTCGGGCCTTCTACCACGCCACCACCTCCAAGATCGAGATGAAGCGCGCATTCGACCACGCGCGCGTCCCCACGGCGCCGTGGGCCATTGTGCACGATCAGCTCACCGATTGGCACGCCCCGTTTCAGCGACCCGGACGCCCGCTGTTGGTCAAACCATCGGTGTCGGCGGGCAGCCTGGGCATCAGCGTCGAGAACGTGGTGGATACGCCCGAACAGTTGGCGTCGCGGGTGCAGGCGCTCACGCGCGGCTACCACGGCTGGGATTTCACGGCGGGTGGGCTGTTCGCCGAAGAGTTCATTGTGGGACGGGAATACACGACGTTCATCGTCGGCGACTACGACGACGAACCTCACCGGCGCATCTATCCCCCGGTCGAGCGGGTCTTTCACGAGGCGTTGCCGCCGACGGAGCAGTTCCTGTCGTTCGACCGCCTCTGGGAATTCTACGACAAGGAATCGCCACTCCCGGACGGCGAGTACCTCTGGGAATACGCGCGGGTGCCCGACGAAGCGTCAGCGCGCATCGAGGCGATCAGTTGGGCGGCGTATGTCGCCGTCGGCGGCGTGGGTTATGGACGCGTCGACCTGCGCGAAGATGCGATGACCGGCGATCTGTATGTGCTGGAAGTCAACGCGCAGTGCGGACTGTCGGAGGACGAGAACTACACGTCCATCGGCGCCATCCTCAAGTTTGCCAACGCCTCGTTCGCGTCACTGATCGCCCAGTTGCTGGCGCATGCACGCCGCCGGCCGCACACGCGCTCACGGCGTGCCGCACGCACGGTGGCCATTGCCTGATTCGCATACCGAAGACGCCGGCGCACCGCGGCCGCTGCGCGTCTGCGTGCTGCAACCCGACTACGCGTCGTCGTCGGTCGACTACCGGCACTACGATCCGCCCCGCAATCTCGCGCCGCTCCTCCCCGGCGCGACGGTGGATCATGTCTTTCTCGACAAACGCACCGTCTTTGCTCAACTCCGCGCGTGCGCAGCCGAGCGATACGACATCTTCGTGAATCTCTGCGAGGGGTATCTCGACTGGGATGTACCATCAGTCGATGTCATCCACGCACTCGATGCGTTGGAGCTGCCGTACACGGGGCCCACCGCGGCGTTGTACGACCCTGCCAAGCCGCTCATGAAATACGTCGCGTATGCGTCCGGCGTCGCGACGCCGCGGCATCTCGTGGTGACGTCGCTCGACGATCTCGACCAACAGCTGGCGCTGCAGCGTACGCCCTTGCCCTTTCCACTGTTCGTCAAGCCGGCGCATGCGGGCGACAGTCGCGGCATCGACGACGACGCGCGCGTGTCAGACGCCGATGCGCTCCGGCGAACGGTGGCGCGGTGGTTGCCCGAATTTCCGTCGCTGTTGGTCGAGACCTACGTGGATGGCCCGGAGTACACGGTGCTGGTGGCCGCCACACCCGACGGCGGGGTGCGTGCGTTCCGGCCAGTCCAATATGACTTTGGCGACGGCGCCCCGTTCAAGACGTACGCGCACAAAACCTCGGCGCTCCATCCCAACGCCAACCACCCCGTTGACGATCCCGCGTTGGCCTCTTGCCTCATGGATGCCGCCACCCGCATCTTCCGCGGCTTTCGCGGGGTGGGATACGCGCGACTCGATTTTCGTGCGGATGCAGCGGGCACCCTGCATTTCCTCGAGATCAACTTCACCTGCTCGGTGTTCTATCCGGAGGATGCCGCCGGTTCGGCCGATCACATCCTGCGCTTTGACGGCTTCCGCTCGCCGGCTTTTCTGCGGCTCATCATCGCCGAAGGCATCGCGCGTCACGCCCGCACCCGCCCCACCACCGCGATGCGCGGCGATTCCATCGCCGGGTACGGCAGCTTTGCCCTGGTGCCATTTGAAGCGGGTGACGTGGTGTTCCCCGGAGAAACGCGCCCCTTCAACGTCGCCACCTTGCCCTACGTGCAACAGTACTGGAGCGCCGAACAGCTTTCGGAGTTCCGGCGCTACGCCTATCCACTCGCCGACGGTGTTTACGCACTCTGGTCGGAGGATCCAACGGCGTGGCGACCGCAGAATCATGCGTGCGCACCCAACACCGCGTTTCAAGGACTGGATGTGATCGCGCTCCGCTCCATTGCTGTTGGCGAGGAACTCACACTCGACTACGGCGCCGCCATGAACGACCTCAGTGAACCCTTCGACTGCCGGTGCGGCTCCCCCACCTGTCGTGGACGGATCGTTGGCCAACCAGGGAATTCCGTGGCGGCACGACTTCGTGCATAACGCGCGCCGATACGGTCTCGCATCGCTCGCCGTCTGCCTGCTCACGGCCACGCTGTCGTGCGCGTCGCTCGGCGCACGCGCGAGCTCGCGCGTGGCACACGCTCCCGACGATCCACTGCGCTCGCGACCGCTGGTCGCCGCGCTGCTCGACACGCGCGCCATTCTCGGCGTGTACACGCTCGATCTCGCCCGTGACACCGCGCGGCAGGTCACGGTGGATCGCGAACCCGGTCAGTATCTCGGGCATCCCACCACCGTCCTGCTGGAGGACGGCCAGACAATGCTCACGGTGTACCCACGCGGGCATGGCGCCGGCGCGATTCAACTCAAACGCAGCGCCGACGCCGGCCACAGCTGGGGCGTCCGCCTGCCCGTTCCAGCCAACTGGAGCAGTTCGAAGGAAACGCCGACCATCCATCGTGTGATCGATGCGCGCGGTACCCGACGGTTGATACTCTTTTCGGGACTCTATCCGATTCGCATGTCCGTCTCGGCCGACGATGGTGTCACGTGGTCGCCGCTCGAGCCCATCGGCAATTTTGGCGGCATCGTTGCCATGGGATCGGTGGAGCGACTCGCCAACGGGGACTACATGGCGCTCTTTCACGATGATGGACGCTTCATCGCCAACAGCGGCAGGAAGGGCACGTTTGTCGTGTACAAGACGCTCTCACACGATGGTGGACTGCACTGGGATGCGCCGACGCCAATCGCGTCGCGCACCGATATCGACCTCTGCGAACCGGGAGCGCTGCGCTCGCCGGATGGGCGCACGATACACGTGCTCTTGCGCGAGAATCGCCGCGCGCAGCCTTCGCACGTGATCAGCTCAGGCGACGAAGGCTTGACATGGAGTGCCCCTGCCCCGCTGGCGGCGGCGCTCACCGGCGATCGGCACGTGGCCACGTACCTGGCCGACGGACGCGTCTTCGTCACCTTCCGGGATATGGCGCGGAACAGCCCCACGCAGGGTGACTGGGTGGCCTGGATCGGTGAGTACGCCTCGCTGTTTTCGGCGTCACCACGGGGCTATCGCGTGCGGCTGATGGACAACACCGACAGCTGGGATGCCGCGTATCCGGGACTGGTCCGTCTGTCCGATGGATCGGTCGTCACGACGACATACGGTCACTGGACGGCTGGCGCGCCACCGTGGATCGCCTCCATTCGACTGCACTCCGATCAGCTCGATCGTGCGTTTGCAGCCGCAGGAGGCACACGATGAGACGCATCATCGGCCTGATCGGCGTCGTCGTCGCCCTATGGCTGTTCCTCCAGCGAGCGCAGGACAGCACAACGCCCGCCCCCGGCACGGGGCCGGCGCCGACCGCTCTTCCGAACGCCGCGCCGCCTGCCGGCGCAGTCGAGAGCCGTCTTCCCGGAACGAGCGGGACGGCGAGACGAGTGAGCGTCGGATTCCGGTCGCCGACACGGCTCGCCGAGCATTACGCCAAGCACGGCGCGGAGTTTGGACGCGTCTCAGAGGCGGAATACCTGTCACTCGCACAGGCATTACGTGACGCGGCGGTCGGGGACAACGTCCTCGAGGTAGTGCGCAGCAGCGATGGGGTGATTTCCCGATTTGACCGGACGAGTGGTGCGTTTCTCGCGGCCGATGCCGACGGAACGATTCGCACGTTTTTCAAGCCAAACGACGGTGAAGCGTACTTCAAGCGGCAGGCCAGACGACGCCCGTCGCCATAGCACGAAACCTCCCCGGTTGGTGTATGTCTCCCTGCACGACACGTCACCCCGCCGGAACCCGTACCGAGTCAGAGCCGATGAGCGAATCCCAACACACACTGGTCCCAACCCTGCCGATGCTCGTGGAGCGCTGGGGACAGGTGGTTGAAGAAATCGAGCGCGGCTACACGCTCACGTTCGACGACTATCTGAACGATGTCGATCTGCGGCACCTCATCGCGCGCAGTCTGCGCAATGTGCCGCCCGGGCAGCGTGACCAGCTGGCGGCGCTTCGCGAACAGCTGACGGCGTTCGACATCCGGTTCGTGGCCAATACGGAGCCCAGCAACGGCTGCATCTGGGGCGAGGCCAACGCCGAGGACGAGGGCTGGTCCGCCGATGGCGAATGGTGGTACTTTCGGCAACCGATGGACCGACCCGAGGACTGGTAGCCCCTCGGAGGGGTAGGACCCGCTAGCTTTCAGGGCTATGTCCCAACGCCCTGACCTGACCGACGACGTTCGCGCGGCCATCGCCCTGCTCGAAACCTTTGCCACCGAGCGGGAGCGCCTGCTCGACGTGCCCGAAGAAGACCGGAATCGCCTGCTGCGCGCCGCCGGTGAAGTCTCCCGGCCCGACGCGATTCGCCGCCGGCAGATGGTCAAAGCCACCAAGCGCAACAAGAAGACGCAGCGCCGCGAACACATTTTGAACGCCGAGGCGCAGCTCAACAGCACCGGCATTCGCGAACTGCGCCGGCAGACCGTCTTCACTACGCCCAACTACCTGCTCCCCGGCAGCGATGACCAGGGCACGGTGGACGACCCGGATTTCCGCGAGGCGCTCGAGCCGCAGCACTGTTATGTGTGCAAGGTGATGTTCACCGAGCTGCATCACTTCTACGATCAGCTCTGTCCCACCTGCGCCGCGTTCAATTTCGGCAAGCGCGGTGAGCTGGCCGATCTGTCCGGACGTGTGGCGCTGCTCACCGGCGGCCGCGTGAAGATCGGCTATCAGGCCGGCATCAAACTGCTGCGCGCCGGTGCACACCTCATCGTCACCACGCGTTTTCCACGTGACTCAGCGGCCCGATACGCGGCCGAGCCCGATTTCGCAGAGTGGGGCCATCGGTTGGAGATCTTCGGACTCGATCTCCGGCACACGCCCAGTGTCGAGGCGTTCTGTCATCAGCTCAACGAGTCGCATCAGCGTCTCGATTTCATCGTGAACAACGCGTGCCAAACAGTGCGGCGTCCGCCCGAGTTCTATCGGCACATGATGGAGCTCGAAACGGCGGCGATTGCCGGCATGCCAAGTCACATGAAGAAGCTGCTGGGGGCGTACGAAGGCGTGCGCGCCTACAACATGCTTCCTGACAGCACGCCCACCGAACCCGGTGCAGCGGGTGCACTCGCCGCGCGCCAGCTCACCGAAGTGGCGGGACTCACCCACGCCGCCGAGCTGTCGCAGATCGCGCTCCTTCCCGACGAAGCGGCGCCGCAGGCGCACCTCTTTCCGCAGGGGCGACTGGACCAGGATCTCCAGCAGGTCGATCTGCGCGACCGCAATTCGTGGCGCATGCTGATGGACGAAGTGCCGGCCGTCGAGTTGCTGGAAGTACAGCTGGTGAACGCCGTGGCGCCGTTTCTGATCAACGCGCGGCTCAAGCCGCTCATGCTGCGCACCGACAACCGCGACAAACACATTGTGAACGTGTCGGCGGTGGAAGGCCAGTTTTACCGACGCTTCAAAACGACGCGTCACCCGCACACGAACATGGCCAAAGCGGCGCTCAACATGATGACCCGCACCGCGGCGGCCGACTATTTCAACGATGGCGTTCACATGAACGCCGTCGACACGGGCTGGGTGACCGACGAAGACCCCGCCGAGATCGCCGCGCGCAAAGTGGAAGAGCACCGCTTTCATCCACCACTCGATATCGTCGACGGAGCCGCGCGCATCGTGGACCCCATCATCGATGGCATCAACACGGGCCATCACGTGTGGGGCAAGTTCCTCAAGGACTACGCGCCAACGGATTGGTAGACCGTCGAGGGGAGAGAGCGACCACCGCGGGGCCGTCGGCGACAGAGCCAACGGCCCCGCTGTGACATGGGCGCGGGACTAGTTCCCGGTCGATTCCACTTTGTACGCCACCGTCGCGCCGGCCGCGATACGAGCCTGACCGCGATCGCCAACCTTGATGGCGCTCAGCGACACATGAAGATCGTTGCGCTCGATCTTGGTGTTCGCATCGACCAGCACGACACGCGAGCCAATGGTCACACTTGACGTGCCAACGGCGGTCACGGTGCCTTCGAGCTTCGTTTCTCTCGAGGTCGATGACCCATTGGAGCTGCCACCCTTCGCGAATGCGGCATCGACCGCGGGCTGGGCCGGATTGGCGTCAGGGCCGCAGGCAGCAAGCACAACGACACCCATGGTGTACAGTGCGGCGGAGATGAGGCGGGACATGAAGACTCCTGAAGCGAGTGACCAGCGCATGGGACAGCGCCGCGTGTATCACGCCGAATGCATGACACACCAACGCGGACCGCACGAAGTCCGCAGACATTCCGCGTGGGTGTGCGCCACATCACCACGCGCGTGCGGAGCAGGAGGGATCCCGTGTAGGGTCAAATCGGACACCGGGGTCCGTCAAACCTCTGACTTTATACCTGCATATATTATACTAGTATCTATTGTCACCATTTCCGGTGACCTGTTCAGAGCACCTGATGATCAAGAACGAGGTACTGCCGGTCTCCGCAGAGTTGACGCTGAACGAGATCGTGGCCGCCAAGCCGCAAGCGCTGACGGTCTTTCACCGACTGGGACTCGATACCTGCTGCGGCGGCGCGAAGTCGCTGCACACGGTGTGCGTGGCACATCAGATCGACCTCGACGCACTCCTGCGCGAACTGCGCGCACTCCCGTAGAACGACACGGATCATGGAGTGGTTTTCTCGCTGGTTTCTCAAGAGTTCGCTCTCCTCGCTCGGCGCCGGCATTCTCATGGGCGCCTGGATGGCGATGGTGCCGAACGCCATCATCTACCGGCCGGCGCACGTCCATCTCAATCTGCTCGGCTTCGCGTCGATGATGATTTTCGGCGTGGCCTATCATGTCGTGCCCCGCTTCACCGGACACGCCTTGCACAGTCGTCGGCTCGCCGAGGTGCACTGGTGGGTGGCAAACGTGGGCCTGATCGTACTGGTCGCCGGCTTTTGTCTGGTACCGCACCTCGCGGTGGTCTCTCGCATCGTGTTGGCCGTCGGGGCCCTGCTCTCCGCCGTCGGCGCGTTCAGCTTCATCTACAATCTCTGGCGCACGATCGACGGACCCGCGCCGGTGCCAGTTCGCGCGACTGATGCACCCGCCGTTACCCGCCGACTCCCGCTTGCCGACTGAACGCGCCGCGCGCGTGTCCCGACGCCACCTCGCTGTGGCCACCGCACCGCTACTTTCGCATATGCGCATGACGTAGGGGAAACGCCTGATTGCGGCGATGGAACGGCGTTCCGATTGTGACGATGCGTCGAACGGTCGTTCCGATGCAGGAGCGACGGCTGTACGACGCGTCGTTACTCGCTGGAGGGTGCCTCGATGACACGCCGCGGTGTGCGTGTTCGCGTTGTGCGTGCTCGCGTTGCCGTACGCCACCTCGCCCTGGTGTCGCTGTGCGCTGGAGTCGCGTTGATCTCCGCGTGCATCCACACCTTTTGGCGGACCGACGCGCGAGCGGTTCGCCCTGCGTCGGCCAACGACGCGCCGTATGAATTGCGGACGCCGGTCAAAGTCCACCTGCTGGACGGCAGCACGCTGGTCTTCCCCAGTGGGGCGCGCGTGTCCGCCACGGGTCTCTCTGGCGGCGCGCGCCGATTTCTGCTCCTGCAGGATGAAAGCACGCCCGTGCTTTCCGTCGACGTGCCCATGGACAGTGTGGTCGGTGTCGAGGCCTTCGAGGCCAAGCTGCTGGCGGCGTCGACCGTCACCGTGTCGGTGGCGGCGACCGCCGTTGGAGCGGTGGGTACGGTCGCACTGCTGAAGGCGTTGTTCGGCTCGTACCCGACGCTCTACAGTGACTCCAGCAGTGGATCGCTGCTGCAGGCCGAGGGGTTTTCGTACGCGATCGCGCCACGTCTCGAGCATCGCGATCTCGATCCGCTGTCCGTGCGTGCGGGTCCGGATGGCGTGGTGCGGCTCGAGCTGCGCAACGAAGCGCTGGAAACACACCGGCTCAATCATCTCGAACTCACCGCAGTTCGTCACGGCGCACACGAGATCGTGGTGCCGGATCAGCGAGGTCGCGTTGTGTCGGTCGACCGCCCGTTTGCCATTCGACGCGCCGTGGACCGGCGCGGGCGCGATGTGCGTGCCCTGCTCGACGCGGCAGACGGTCGACTGTTCGCCACCGATTCCACCACGCTGCTGATGGCGCGTGAGTCCGATCTGGACGACTGGATCGATCTCGACGTGGACGGACTCCCCGCCGGGGATTCGCTGGTGCTGGTCCTGCGCTTGCGCAATTCACTGCTCAACACCGTGCTGTTGTACGATGGCATGCTCGGTGGACGCGATGCGACAGACTGGATGTCCGAAACGCTGCAGACGCTACCGGCCGCCATCGCGCTCTCCCGCTGGTACACCCGCACCATGGGGATGCATCTCTCTGTCGACGGCGCACCGGCACCGGTGCCCGTGGATGGCCGAGCGAGTCACGCACGACTGAGCGACGTCGGACCGCTCGCCTTTCGTGATGTGGCCGTCGTGTTACCGCGGTCACACGCGGATGCCGCGTCGGCGCGTATTCGATTGCGATTCGTCGCCGACAACTGGCGCATCGATCAGGTTCGCGTCGCGGGCGCGTTTCGCCGCCCCGTCACCACGCGTGTGGCGCTGTCGTGCGTGATGGTGCCCGTGCCCGCCGATGGTGGCGCGGCACGTCCTGATACGGCGGCCGTCGGTGCACTCGCAGCGGCCGACTCGCGCTACTACGAAACGCGTCCCGGTCAGCGGGTGCTGTTGGAGTTCGCCCACGCGGATGCCACTCCGTCACCAGGCGCTCAGGCGGATTCCGTCACGCGGTATCTCATCTCGTGGCAGGGGTGGTACCGCGAATGGGTACGCGGGGCCTGGTTGGCCAGCCCGTCTCGCGTCTCCGCGTTTGTCCCCAACGACGCGGCCGTCGCCACAGCGCTCGCGCAATGGCGCACCCGCAAGACGGCCTACGAACAGGCGTTCTACGCCACGAGGATTCCCGTCAAATGAACGCCACCTCTGTGCACATCGCGGCGCCGCGTTGGGCCGCGTTCGTCAGGCAATCCGTACGTGCGGCGCGGCCGGCGTGGTGGCTGCTGTCGACGGTGGCTCTTGGCGCCTGCGTGTGGGGCACACGGCCCAATCGTTTTCCGCCCGCACTCGGACCGCAAGGCGCGCGCGTCGCGCTGCGCGTCACCGGCGAATCGCTCGACCGCGTGGGTGAGCTGTACGCCGTCGACGGTGAGGGCATCGTGCTGGCCCAGTCCTCGTTGACCCGCATCACGTGGCCACGCGTGCTCGCCATGGATGTCGACCGTTTGGACGAAAAGTTTGACATTCTGGCCAAGGAAACCGTGTCCGCCGAAAAGCGCGAACGATTGCGTCTGATCAGCCGGTTTCCGCAGGGTTTGTCGGGCGCGCTGCTTGATTCCGTGCTGAGCAAGCGCGGTCAACGTGCCATGGAGGTGATCGCATCGGCAGCGGCCCACGAGGCCCCTCGCGCCGGAGTGTCTCTTCCCTTCACGCCGCGCCGGGGAGCGCCGACACGATGAACGCCAGCGCGAGGAACACGCTTCGCCGCCGTGCAACCGGCCTGCTCGTCGGTGCCACGATCATCGTGGTGCCGCTGTGTGTCGCACCCACGTGCGCCTTCGCGCAGCCGTCGACCGACAAGCTCAGCGAGCAGGGCCGCAAGGTGACCATCGATGTGTCGGTCGGAACCGAATCCGTGGATCTGGGCACCATCATCAACGTGGAACGTGAACGCGCGGCCGGACGGCTGCTCGCGCTATCCGTTGGCGCGCGGTGGCGTCTGTCGGCTGTTGCCGGCATCAGTGCCACGGGCTGGGTGCTCCGACGCCCGTCGAGTGCACGGTTCTACTTCCCGAAGGCACACCGCCACACGCTGACGGTCATGAAGTCATCGTGGCGATCGGTCCCACGCTCGATGTGCAGGCGCGATTGGCCGGTCGGCTGCACGGAGCGCTCCTTGCCGGGATGGCCATCGTCCCAACCGCCACGAACAGCGCAACGAATAACAGCCAGTCCGGGGTGATGCCCATGCTCGGGGTGCAGCTCCGCTATCGGCGGTTGACGCTGACGCAGCATCTGCTGTTTCTACAGGAAGCCGAGCTGGTGATCCAGACCCGACGGGAGTTCTACCCGATTTCACTGGGCTGGCGATTCTAGGACGCGCGAATCACGACAGATCCAATCGGCAAACAAGTTTCACACTGAGGCAGTTGTAACACTTCAGCACACGCGTACCCGACTCGGCACTTCACATTCGTTTGACAGTCGCGTCGCGGAACGGTAACCTAGGCAACCGTGGTGAACCTGATTTTTTCGCCGTCTCCGTCCCAATGTCGCGTCCCGCGCGCACGCTCGCCGGACGGCTTTTCCCGCCGTCTGGCGATTCGTTCGGCGGCACGCAGAATGCGCGCCGAGTGAGTCGTCGGCGCGCCGCCCTCCACGCGGCGCCCCCCATGCCACTGGGGATTCCCCTCCTCCCTCTCTACCAGTGACGTCAACGCACAGGCGTTGCACCTGCCGTCCACATCAGCGACCGCTGATTACCACTACCCGGTACACCGCATGATGAAGAAACGAGTACTCACGGTGTTGATGGGCTCCCTCCTCTTCGCGACGCAAGCGCTTGCGCAGCAGAAGACCGTGACCGGTAAGGTGACGCGCGATGTCAGCGTGCCACTGTCCGGGGTGTCGGTCATCGTGAAGGGCACGACCCAGAGCACCCAGACCAATACCAACGGCGACTACACCATTCGGGTCGATCCCGGCCAGGTGCTGCAGTATCGCCTCATCGGCTACACGCTCCAGGAGCGGACGGTCGGTCCTGAAAACACCATCAACGTCTCGCTCACCAAGGTGGCCGCCACCCTGGACGCGATGGTCGTGACGGCGCTCGGACAGACCACGTCGCAGCGCAGTCTCGGCGTGTCGCAGCAAACCGTCTCGGGAGCGGATGTCGCGGCCACGGGCCGCGAGAACTTCATCAACGGCTTGCAGGGCCGCGTGGCCGGTGTCGAAGTCACCAGCAGCTCCGGCATCCCGGGTGCCTCCTCGTCGATCACCATCCGCGGTGTCAGCTCGATCTCGAGCAGCAACCAGCCGCTGATGATCATCGACGGCCTGCCGATGGACAACAAGACGCTCAACACGGGCGTGTTGGCCTCGGATGCCCCGGGATCGCTGACGGCCTTCAGCAACCGCGGCGTCGACTTCACCAATCGCGGTGCCGACGTCAATCCGGAAGACATCGAGAGCATGGTGGTGCTCAAGGGTCCCGAAGCGGCGGCGCTTTATGGTATCGACGCGGCGAACGGTGCCATCGTCATCACCACCAAGCGTGGACGCGCTGGTACGTCGGGCCTCGAGTACAGCAATGACGTGCGTGTGGACGTGACGCGCGCCAACCCCGAAGTGCAGAACATCTACGGTCCGACCACGATCTCCGGCAGCACGCTGGGCTCGTTCTCGTACTTCGGCGCGCCCTACGCGGCCGGCACGCAGTTCTACGACAACATCGACGGCTTCTTTCGCCCGGCCGCGACGCAGCGCCACAACCTGACGTTCCAGGGCGCCTCGGCAGATGCGCGGCTCAACTATCGTCTCGGTGTGGCGGCCACGAAGCAGCAGGGTGTGGTACCCAACTCCGATTACGACCGCATCAACCTGACCGGCGTGACGCAGGCCCAGGTCACCAAGTGGCTCAAGGCCGACTTGTCGATGCAGTACGCCAAGTCCAACAACGATCAGCCCTTCAAGGGCGACGTCGGACCGCTGATCGGCCTGATGTTGTGGCCGCAGACGGACAACGCCGAAGACTACCTGACGCCGGCCGGCAATCGTCGCCGTCTGACCAATCTCGCGGCGACGGGCGAAGTGGATAACCCGTACTTCAACATTGCCAAGAACAAGAAGAACGACGTCAACAGCCGCCTGATCGCCAACCTCAGCCTCACGCTGACGCCGGTGAGCTGGGCCGCCATCAAGACGACCGTTGGGCAGGACGCGTACACGAACGAAAACCTGATCGTCCGTAACCCGGAAAGCGCCTACGGCAACACGTTCAACGGCGTGCTCGATCTGGCCACTGACGTCACGCGCAGCACGAACGCGCAGACGATCGTCACGTTCAACACGTACAAGTTCTCCGAGAACCTCTCGCTGAACGGTCTCGTCGGTAATCAGATCAACGATTACCGCTCACAGACCAACGCGATCAAGGGGCAGGATTTCCTCGATCCGAACTTCATCTCGGTCAATAACACCAACCTGCGCACCAGCCGCACCACGCTGTCGCAGCGTCGTCTGATCGGTGTGTACGCCAGCGCGACGCTCAACTATCACGACTACCTGTTCCTGACCGTCAACGGCCGGAACGACTGGACGTCGACGATTCCGACCGAGCGCAACTCGTTCTTCTACCCCTCGATCGCCGGCAGCTTCGTCATCTCCGACGCTATTTCATCGATCGGATCGTTCATGACGGCCAAGCTGCGTGCTAGCTACGCGCAGGTGGGTAAAGACGCCCGTCCGTACGCGTTCCGTCCGTCGCTCGAGTACAAGACGACGTCCAACGGCGGGTACGGCTACGGCTTCACCGGACCCAACCTGGATCTCAAGCCCGAGTTCGCGGCCTCGTATGAATACGGCGCGGACATGACGTGGTTTGACAACCGGCTGGGTCTCGACATCACGACCTACCGCAAGGAAACGTCGGATCAGATCGTCAACGATATCCGCGGCAGCTACGCGACCGGCTTCATTCTGTTCAACCTGAACGGCGCCAAGACCCGCAACACGGGACTCGAGGCGACGGTCAAGTTCACGCCGGTGCTCAAGAACAACTTCTCGTGGGACATGCTGGCGAACTTCGACCGCTCGCGTGGTGTCACGCTGGCGCTGCCGAACGCGCTGCCGGAATCGTACGTGTCCGACACGTGGCTCTTTGGCAACGTGCGGAACGGCACCGCGCCGAATCTGTCCACGCGTTCGCTGACCGGTCTGTTCTATCTGCGCAACAAGGACAAGAAGCTGCTGATCGATCCGACCACCGGCTTGCCGCTCCGCTCGACCGCGTTCATCGACGCCGGCTACGATCGTCAGCCGCAGTGGACCGTCGGCTTCACCAACACGATCCGCTACAAGCAGTTCAGCCTGAGTGCGCTGGTGGATATCCGCCGTGGCGGCGATGTGTTCAACGCCACCGAGCACTATCTCACCACCCGCGGCCTCTCCAACCGCACGCTCGACCGCGACAAGCCGCGCGTGATTGACGGTATTCTGCGGGACGGCAAGGAAAACAGTGCCACGCCGACGGTCAACAACATCGTCGTCGTGCCGCAGACGCAGCTCGGCTACTACACGGGTATCTCCGAAGAGCTCTTCATCGAGCAGGACATCAACTGGGTGCGTCTGCGTGATGTGACGCTGCGCTACCAGATGCCGGGCAAGTTCCTGTCGTCTCGCGACGCCAGCATCTTCATCCGCGGCACCGACCTGTTCCTCTTCTCGAACTACTCGGGACTCGACCCGATCGTCAACGGTAACTCGGCCGCCGTCGGTGGCTCGGGCGCCTCGGGTATCGACTTCGGCAACTTCCCGATGCCGCGTGGTTTCGCGATCGGCATCAAGATGGGGTACTAACCATGAGCGATCACTTCGCACGCACCAGCGCGGGTGTCACTCCGCCCACTTCGCACTCACGACACACGATGAAACGTTTTGGAGTGGCGATGCTTGCCGGCGCGCTGACGCTGTCAGCCGGCTGCAAGGATTTTCTCGACGTCAACACCAATCCCAACGGACCTGAAAAGGTATCGGCGAATCTGTATCTGGCGCCGATGATCCACTGGATGGTGACGTCGCCGCAGTATGAGGGGCGGTTTGTCGGTCGGTACAACCAGGAATGGTATCTGCCGGGCACCAGTCTCAGCACATGGGATCGTATGGGCTACGATCCGTCCAGCGACAACGCCGCGCAGCAGTGGCGCGACGTGTACTGGACGCTGGGGCAGAATCTGGTGGACATGACCAACCTGGCCGAAGCGGAACAGCGCTGGGACCTGTTGGGCGTGGCCAAGGTGCTCAAGGCCTGGGGATGGCAGGTCACGACCGATCTCCACGGCGAGATCATCGTCAAAGAAGCCATCGATCAGTCCAAGTTCAGCTTCAACTATGACACGCAGGAGTATGCGTATCAGGAAATCCAGAAGCTGCTGAACGAAGCCATCGTGCTGTTGCAGCGTACCGATGGTGCCGTCGACCAGGCCTACCTGGCCCGCACCGACAAGATGTACGGCGGTGATCGGACCAAGTGGCTCAAGCTGGCCTACGGCATGCTGGCGCTCAATCTGAACCACTATTCCAACAAGGCTACGTACAAGCCGGCCGACGTGATCGCGAACGTCGACAAGTCGTTCCTCAGCAATGCGGACATTCCGCTGTTGACGTATCCGAACACGCAGAACGACGACATCAACTTCTACGGGCGCACCCGCGGCAACATGCAGGGGTATCGGCCGACGCAGTTTGTCGTGGGCCTGCTGAACGGCACGCAGTTTGGTGGCGTCGTCGATCCGCGGATGAGCCGCATGATCGCGCCGGCGCCGGACGGACAGTATCGCGGCCTTGATATCAACGTGGTTGGCACTGGGGCACTCACGACGGCCCAGCAGCCCAACAACTTTTATGGCTACCCGGGAACCGGCGGTCTGCAGTTGCCGGGGCGTTATCTGTTCGACGACAAGGCCAAGATGCCGTTGATGACCTATTCGCAGTTGCAGTTCATCAAGGCCGAAGCGGCGTACAAGATGGGCGATCTGGCCACCGCGCTGCAGGCGTACACGAACGGCATCTCGTTCCACATCGACTTCGTGAATGCCCGCAACAGCGACAACGGCCAGACGCCAACGCAGATCACCGCAGCGGAAAAGGCGGCGTTTCTGGCCAATCCGGCCATCGTGCCGACCACGCCGGCCGGCTTGACCTTGTCGCACATCATGTCGCAGAAGTTCATCGCACAGTGGGGCTGGGGTCATAACGAAATCTGGATGGACCTGCGCCGCTACAATTACACGAACATCGATCCGGTCAGCGGCAAGCAGGTGTTCATGGGCTTCACACCGCCGGTCACGTTGTATCCGGATAACGGCGGCAAAATCGTGCAGCGCATCCGTCCGCGCTTCAATTCGGAGTATGTGTGGAACCGGGCCGGCCTCGACGTCATTGGCGGACTTGCCCTGGATTACCACACGAAGCCGCTCTGGATCACTCAACCGTAACCCAGCGATGAATACATTCAGATCGATCGCGGTGCTGCTGTGTGCCGCATCGCTTGCGGCGTGCGAGAAAAACGCCGTGCAGGACATCACCGGCACGCTGCCAAGCGCCAAAGTTCGCTTCTTCAACTTTGGGGTTGGCGCGCCGGGCGTGAACTTCTACGCCAACACGTCCAAGATGACGGCGATCACCTCCGCAACAGGCGCGGAGTCGGTCACCGGTGTGGTCTACGGTGGTGTGGGATCGGGCGGTTTCTATGCCGGCATCCAGCCTGGGACGTATTCGCTGGAAGGAAAGATCTCGGCCACGGTCGATAAGGATCTGACCATCTCGCGGGTCAACACCACACTCGCCGACGGCAAGACGTACTCCTTCTACCAGAGCGGCTTCTACGACGGCACGGCCAAGTCGGTTGACGCCTTCGTGGTGGAAGATCCGTACGAAGCGAATATCGACTTCTCGGTGGCGTACGTGCGGTTCGTCAACGCCATCTCGAATTCGCAACCGATGACGCTGTACGCCAAGAACACCACCACGCTGGCCGAAGTCCCGCTCGGCGGTCTGGTGGCGTACAAGTCGGCGGGTGCCTTCACTGCGATCCCGAACGGTGTCTACGACATCGGCGCGCGGATTGCGGGGGGGACCACCAACAACATCGCGCGCACCGCCGTCAGCTTCTCAGCCGGACGCGTGTATACCATCGGCGCCCGTGGCGACATGACGATCACGTCGACCACCGCCACCAACCGCCCGTTTCTGGATAACACCGCGAACCGGTAGTCTGGATTAGCCGTTTGGATGGGACGAAAGGAACCCCCGGCACCCGCCGGGGGTTTTTTCGTTGATCTCCCGGCGTTCTGCCCCCATGATCCTGTCATGAGAAATTGTGTGCGCGCTCTGGCGCCCCGAATCCTGCTCGCGGCCACGGCGATGACGCTCGTGTCGATCGTCTCGCTCGGCACGTCGCTTTACGCGCAAGCCCGACCCACACCCGTTGGCGCGACGGCCGCGGCTGAGCGCGCAACGGCGCAGGCCGCCATGCTTGTCTCGGGCGCGGTGTTTGACAGTCTGGCGAGACGTCCATTGCCGGGTGCACTCGTGCAATTGGTGTCGAGCGACGGCTCCGTCGAATTCGGGCGGACCGTGACGTCCGATCTCAACGGCCGTTTCGCGTTCGACAGCGTGCCCGACGGCAAGTACACCATTGGGTTCTACCATCCGATGCTGGATTCGCTGGGTCTCGAGCCCATGCTGCGCGGCGTGTCGATTGCCCGGCAGACGCCTGTTAAAATGGACCTCGCGATTCCATCACCCGCGCGCATGCGCGCGGTCATCTGCGGCCCCCAGACGTCGCAAAGCGGTGGCGCCGTCATCGTGGGTTTTGTACGCGATGCCAAGGGCCGTGCGCCGGCATCCGAGGTCACGGTGACGGCCGAATGGCTCGAGATGACCTTTGGCTTGGGCAAGGTGGTGCGCCGCATTCCGCGAAAAACGAGCGTGACGCGCGAAACCGGATGGTTTTCCATCTGCGACGCACCGAGTCCGGGCAATGTGATGCTGATGGC
>Ga0075163_10002045_pt1 | contig 27172 bp, 23 predicted proteins | sample JI1023141ADNA_FD_71478 | JGI IMG/M metagenome (GOLD analysis project Ga0075163, IMG submission 71478) | Wastewater effluent complex algal communities from Wisconsin, to seasonally profile nutrient transformation and Carbon sequestration -... | ecosystem: Engineered > WWTP > Effluent > Algae...
ACCAGCACGGGCGCCATCGGGACCAGATGGCTCGTCTCGTGGAAGTGCTTGAGGTCCAGCGCATAGTCGACCACTTGGTCAAGGTCCTGTGCGAGAAACGCTTGCGCACCGACCTTGAACTCGATGACGAATACCACGTGTCGCAGTACCAGCACTGCGTCGATGCGGCGGCCAAGGCGCGGCACGTCGAACTCCAGGAAGACATGGCCTTCGCCGACCCAGGAAGCCAGCGAGGCACGAAGCGCATCTACGGTACCCACCCACGCCCCGACCTGGCTCTGATCGACGTTGAAGGCAGATCGCTGAGTGAGCGCACCGATGATCGATTCGGTCGGCGTCGCGAGGAATGTCGAAAGCAACTGCCCGTAGCCGTAGCGGCGATAGGCAACGATAGGGCTATGGGCTGGATCCATGAAGCGTCTGGGTTATGCCTCAGCATAGCGAAGCAGAACCGGCACATCCAGTGACGCGCTCGGCGAGGGTGGCTACCGTCGCGATGGGCGGCGCCTTGGCAGCCAATTGCTGGCGGCCAGCCTATCCTGCACTCAACCTACTGAATGACGGCATTTCAGTCTTGACGTGGCCCCAGCGAACTCGGCTGTGCAATGGGTCGGACAGTCCGACCCTGCGGACTTGTGACGGGCTGAGCCCGCGCCGAGCGGCAGCGACTATGGAGTAGCGGCGGCGCCGCAAATTTCATTGACCGACCGAGTTGCAGCGGTTGCCGCCCTTCGCGGCAGCTGGCCGAACTCACGCTGACCGCCACCAAGCAGTCGCTGGATCTGGCGACGGCGGGACGCACGAAGGTCAGCAGTACACGGTTCACCGGCCGAAGGACTTGTGCGCAGCAGTCAGCGCCGCACCGCTGACTGCTTCTGCCCGGCACGAACTTGCGCTGTTGACCTTATCCAGTGGTCCTTTTGCGCTGCCCGGCTACCGTGAAGCGATCGTCAAGACCAGCGCGGACGATACGACGAGGCTGCGAACTGCACCTGCTCGGCCAACTGGTGCACTGTGGCCCGCCGGTAGAAGCTCGCGTCCATATTGCGGCGAGCGCCGGCGACCAGAGTACAAATCCTCCTGAGAGCAAGGAGCCGCTGCGTCTTCCAGGAGTGAGCCAGCTTCGCCTGGCTGGCGTGCGCCGCCATCTGGCAACGACAAGGGGGCTAGTGGGACGACTCCCAATCAAGCTGATCCAAGTCCCGAAGCAGCGCACGAGCCGCCGCAAACAGTGACCTTTCTGGACTCAGACTGTCGCCGCCCCCGCACAGGATAACCCCCTCGAAGCCTGACTGCGATAGTGCACGCGACAGCGCCCGGCGCTCCGCGCCGTCCAGCACGGACGCAAGCCGGCAGTGCACGCCCTCATCGACGCGGACGACGTGAAGACCCAGGCGCTTCGCTTCCGACTCGATCTCCAGCCCAGAGTCAACAGTCGCCATTGAAGGGTCCATCGCCACCACGCGGAAACCCGCCTCCGCAGCCGCAGACAGGCAGCCCTTCACCGCGCAATCGCCGCGATCCAACGCTTCGCGCCTGAGCAGCCAGGCGATCCGTCGGTCTTCGCCCGTCATGTCAGACGGCCAGTTGCCGCACCAGCGCGTCGCGGTGGGTGGTGTTGCCGCCGTCGCCCTCCAGCACGACGGCGCCCCGCTCCAGCACGTAGAAGCGCTGAACGAGATCGATGGCGCGGTGCATGTTCTGCTCCACCAGCAGGATCGGAATGCCGTCGCGGCGTAGCCCTTCCATCAGCACGAAGATCTCGTCGACGATCTTCGGCGCCAAGCCCTCGGTCGGCTCGTCGATCAGCAACAGCCGGGGTGCGCCGACCAGTACGCGCGCCATGGCCAACATCTGTTGCTCGCCACCAGACAGCGTCGTGCCCATCTGGTCGCGCCGTTCACCCAGTCGGGGAAATCGCGTGTAGATCGCGTCGAGGGCGCGCCGATCTTCGGCGCGGCTGCGACTCGGGATCTGCATGAATCCAAGCACCAGGTTCTCCTGCACCGTCAGGCCCGGGAAGATGCGCCGGTCTTCTGGCACGAAGCCAATGCCGCGCCTGCAGATGCGTTCCGGCGACAGGCCATCTATGGCCTGCCCCTCCAGCCGCACCGATCCGCGGCTCGGTGCTACCCAGCCGGCGATAGTCTTCATCACCGTGGTCTTGCCCACGCCGTTACGGCCGAACAGGCCTACCACTTCGCCGGCCCCGACATTGAGAGTCACCCCCTGCAGCACGTGGCTCAGGCCGTAATGGGTATGGATGTCACGCAACTCAAGCATGGGCAGCCTCCCCGAAGTAAGCTGACTGCACGACTGGATCGGCGCGCACCGCCTCTGGCCTGCCCTCGGCGAGCTTGGCGCCCTGGTGCATGACAACAACGTGATCCGACAGGTTCATCACCAGGTCGACGTCGTGTTCGACCAGCAGGATGGAGAGTCCCTCATCGGCCAGCCCGCTGATCAGCGCAGCGGTGTCCTGCGTGTCGGCATGGCTCATGCCCTGGGTCGGCTCGTCGAGCAACAACAGCCGCGGCCGCGCCGCCAGCGCGACGGCAATCTCCAGCCGGCGCTGCTCGCCATGCGACAGGAAGCCAGCGAGTTCGTTGGCGCGGGCCTGCAGCGCGAAGCGCTCGATCAGTTCATCGACCCGCTGCGCAGCCGCCCGGCTGGCCGAGACATGGCGCAGCAGGCCACGGCCCCCTTCGACGAACTGCGCCGCCAGGCGCAGGTTCTCGCGCACAGGCAGTTCGAAGAACAGGTTGGTGATCTGGAACGAGCGCGACAGCCCGGCCGCCAGCATGCGTTCGGGGCTCGCGCCGGTCACGTCGCGCCCCTCGAGCAGGACCTGGCCAGCGCTGGGCCGCACGGCACCGCTGACCAGGTTGAACAGACTGCTTTTGCCGGCGCCGTTGGGGCCGATCACCGCAGTGATGTGGCCGCGCTGGGCGTCGAAGCCGACGCCGTTCACCGCCACCAGCGAACCGAAACGCACCGTGAGATCCCGCACCTGCAAGATGGCGTCGATCATCGGCGGCTCCATAGGCGCTGCAGGGCGGGCGCGAGGTAGCCGACCAGCCCTCGTGGAAAGAAAATCACCGAGACGACGAACAGTGCGCCGATCACGATGGCATGGTGGGCGGTGAAGGAACCGACCACGGACTTGAGCGCCGTCAGCAGCGCCGAGCCGTAGAGCGCGCCGACGAAGCTGCCGCTGCCGCCCACGATCACGTTGATCACCGCGTTGCCGGAGACCTGAAAGAACATCAGCTCGGGCGAGACGAAGCCGCGCAGCATCGGGTAGAGCGCCCCGCTGAGCGCCGCGATGTCGGCCGCGAGCACGAAGGCGGCCAGCTTGTAGCGCCAGGGGTCGAAGCCCAGAAAGGCCAGACGGTGCTCGTTGGTACGAATCGCGTCGAGCTGCCTGCCGAACGGCGTGTCCATCAGGCGCATCAGCAGCGCCAGCAGCAACGCCATGCCACCGAGCACGAGCAGGAAGAAGGTCGGGGCATGCGCTGTATCCAGGTTGGCCACGCCGAGGTGGATGACCGGCGCGGGCACGCCAATCAGTCCGTCCGAGGCGCCCAACTCGCGAGTGTTGAAGACGATCTTGCTGACCACCTGGGCCAGCCCGAAGCTGATCAGCGCGAAGTACACGCCCTTGGCCCGGATCGCAATCAGACCGCCGATCAGGCCGACCAGCGTGCAGCTGGCCAGCACCACCGCCAGCGCCAGCGGCAGCGACGGGGCCAGGTGCTTCAGCGTCAGCGCCGACACGTAGGCCCCGAAGCCGAAGAACAGCGCCTGCCCGAGCGGCAGCAGGCCGGTGCGCCCGAGCAGCAGGTCCACGCTGAGCGCCAGCCCGCCGAAGATCAGCGATTCGGTGGCGAGCCGGAAGAAGAACACGTCACCGAGCGCGGCCGCCACGGCCGCGAACAGCAACGCCGCCACGAAGAACGCATAGCTCAACCAGCGCACCGCGGAACGTCGCGCGACGGTGGGCGCCGCCGTCGCCGGTCCAATGCTCAGTGCCTTAGCCATGACCCAGCCTCCCGAACAGACCGTGCGGCCGCCACATCAGCACCAGCACCATGATTCCGAACAGCAGCGGATCGCTCCACACTGGCGAGATGACCAGGCTCGAGATCGATTGCGCCTGGGTCAGCAGCAGCCCGGCGATGACCGCGCCCTTGATCGAGCCCATGCCGCCGATGATCACGACGCTGAAGGCAATCAGCACAAAGTCGCGACCCATGGTCGGGAACACCGAGTAGATCGGCGCGAGCAGCACGCCCGACAGGCCTGCCAGCGCCACGCCGAAGGCGAAGGTGCCGGCGTAGACCGTGCTCACTGGCACGCCCAGTGACGCGGCCATGTTTCGGTCGAAGGCCGCGGCGCGCACCATTGCGCCGAGCCGGGTGCGGAACGCGACGACCCACACCGCCGCGATCACCGCAGCGCCCGACGCCATCAGGAACAAGCGGTAGTTGGGGAAGAACAGCCCGAACATCTCGGTGGCTCCAGTGATCGGCGGCTCGATGCGCAGCGGGTTGGCACCGAATGCGATCTTCAGGAGGTCCTCGAGGATGATGCCGATGCCGAAGGTCAGCAGCAGCGTCAGCGTGTGGCGGTCCTTGCTGTGGAAGACACGCTGGATCAGCGCCCGCTCCGCCGCATAGCCCACCACCGCCATCAGCAGCGGCGTCAGCGCCAGCGCCCACCAGAACGGCAGGCCGACGCCGATCAGCGCCAGAGCCGCATAGGCGCCGATCGCGTAGAACTCGCCATGCGCCATGTTGATGACGTCGAGCAGGCCGAAGATGATCGTCAGCCCGAGCGCCATCAGCACCACCGCTACGCCGATGGACAGGCCGTTGACGACCTGCGGCGCCAGCACGAACTGCAGCCAGTCCAGCATGTCGCCGCCCTCAGAACCGGGTGCAGGCGTCGGGCCCGATCGCCGCGCCGGCAGAAACCTTGCCCACGATCTGGAACTGGCCGCCGACCACCTTCACTGCGTACATGTCCTGCATCGCCTGGTGGTCGCCCGCGCGCATCGTCTTCATGCCCTGCGGCGTCGCCCACTGCAGGCCGCGCATGGCCTCACGCACCTTGTCGGTGTCGGTGCTGCCGGCCTTCTCCACCGCCGCCTTGTAGAAGAACAGCACGCCATAGGAGTCGGCGCCGTAGAGATCGGGTTTGCTCTTGTTCACCGCCTCGAAATCGGCCACGAACTTGCGGTTCTCTGCCGAGTCGATGCTGGGCGAATAGCCCACGCCGGTGACGAAGCCGTCCGCCGCCTTGCCGATGGCGGCCAGGTTCTGCGAGGTCACCGTACCCGAGGCACCGACGACCTGTACGTTGCGGTTCAGGCCGAACTCGGCCATCTGCGTGAACAGGCGTACCGTGTCGTTGCCCGCCACCGAGGTGTAGATCACCGTCGGGCGCGCGCCGCGGATCTGGCCAAAGTAAGGCGAGTAATCCTTGTTGTCCAGCGGCGCGAACACCTCGCCAACGGTCTTGGCACCCTTGCCCTCGGCCGCGGTCTTGAAAGCCGCCACCGTGCTGCGCCCCATCTCGTAGTCGGGCCCGAGGTAGAACACGTTGGCGTTCTTCTGCGTCGAGGCCATCCAGTCGGCCAGCGCGGCGCTCTGCATGCCGGCGCGTGCGTTGACGCGGAACACGTTGGGACTGCATTTGTCGGCGGTGATCGAGTCGGCGAAGGACACCGTGGTCGCGATCAGCCGGTTGTTGCGCTCGGCCACCTGGCCCACGGCCAGTGTGGAGCCCGAATTCACCGTGCCGGTGAGGAAGTCGACCTTGCCCACCTGCAGCAGCTTCTCGGCCTTCTGCGTGGCCACAGCCGGGTTGGCCTCCTCGTCCTCGTAGACCAGTTCGAGCTTGCGGCCCATCACGCCACCGGCCGCATTGATCTGGGCCGCAGCGAGGTCCAGCCCCCACTTCACCTGCTGGCCGATGCCGGCGTAGGTGCCCGATAGCGGCGTGACAACGCCGACCCTGATGGGGCCGGTCTGGGCGGATGCAACCAGGGGCGTCAGCGCAAGAACGGCTGCAATCGCATTGAGGTGATATCGAATCATTGTTTGTCTCCTTGGGTTGTGTTTGAGTTCACTCGGCCTTGATGCCGTGCTGGTCGATGACGCGCTTCCACAGTGCCATCTGGTTGGCAATGAAGTCACGCAATACAGCTGGCGATCCGCCGTCGGGAGTAACGCCCTGCGCCGCGAACACGCGCTGGACTTCATCGTCGGCAAGGATCCGGTTGATCTCGCGATTGAGCTTGTCGATCACCGGCTGCGGTGTGCCCGAGGGCACGACGAAGCCGTGCCAGGACGACACCTCGTATCCCGGCAGACCGATCTCGGCAGCGGTGGGAACATCGGGAAGCAGCGCAGACCGACGCTGGCTCGCAATTGCCAACGCCCGCGCCTTGCCGGCCTGGATGAAGGGCAGTACCTGCGGCAGCAGGTCGACGGCGAGCCCTACGTGGCCTCCCGCGAGGTCCGTCATCAGCGGAGCGCTGCCCTTGTAGGGCACGGAATTCATCTGCACGCCGGCCTGGCTCTCGAACAGCACCATGGCCAGGTGATTGGACGAACCGGCGCCGGAGGTGCCGTAGCTGATCTTGCCCGGATTGGCGCGCGCCGCAGCTCTCACGTCGGCGACGTTGCGATAGGGGCTGCCCGAATGGGTGACCAGCACCATTGGCGAGCGCCCTGCCAGGATCACGGGTGCGAATGCGCGCTCAGTGTCGTAGGGCAGCTTGTAGAGCCAGGGATTCGCAGCGAACGGGAACTGGATGACCAGCAGCGTCTGACCGTCGGCCGGGGCGGTGGCCACGGCTTGCGTCCCGATCATCGTTCCGGCGCCCGGCTTGTTATCCACCACGGCGCTCACCTTCCACGCCGCCGACAGGTGCTTGGCGACCAGGCGCCCGAGCGTGTCGTTGAACCCGCCCGCCGGGTAGGGCACGACGATGCGAAGCGGCCCGCTGGGATAGTCGGCGGCACATGCCGGCGCACTCCACGCCGATGTCAGCGCCGCGGCGCCGGCGGCCAAGGTCAGCGCACGACGCGATCGCGAAACTTCAGTGGCCATGAGGCCTCCTTTCAGGAAGTGGGTCGCCCTGATCAGCGGCCGACGAAGACCGGCTTGCGCTTGCTGTGGAACGCCTCGACGCCTTCACGGAAGTCTTCCGAGCCGCGCAGGCGCGAGTAGCAGTGCCCCTCCAACTCGATGGCGATGGACAGCGGCGAGTCCTCCGTGTCGTTCAAGAGTTTCTTGGCCGTACGCTGCGCGATCGGCGAAAACGCGCGCAGTTCTTCCACCAGTGCATCGGTGGCCCGCTCGAGTTCGGCATCGGGCACACACTCGGTGGCCACGCCCCACTCGAAGGCCTGGCGGCCAGAGATGCGCCGCGAGCGCATCACGATGTCCTTGGTGCGCGTGATGCCCACCATCTTCTGCAGCCGGGCCGAACCGCCAGAGCCGGGAATCTGACCGAGCTTCTGCTCGGGCAATGCATAGAGCGTCGAGTCCGTGGCCAAGCGGAAGTCGCAGGCCAGCGACAGCTCGAAGCCCACCCCGAAGCAATAGCCACGGCCCGCCGCGATCACCGGCTTGCTGCAGCGTGCCGGAGCCGCGACGTTCCAGGCCAGCTTGCTGACATGTTCGGGCGTTGCCGCGAGAAAGCCCTTGATGTCGCCACCGCTGGAGAAGTGCTCGCCGGCACCTCGCAGCACGATGACGCGAATTCGCTCGTCAGCGTCCAGTGCCTCGAAAGCAATGCGAAGCTGATCTCGAGCAAGCATGCTCACGACGTTGAATGGCGGCCGGTCCAGCACGATGTCGGCCCGCTCTTGCTCGGGCTTGAGCTCGATGCGGAAGCCGTCGAGCTCGGCGGGCAGCGTGGCGGCGGGATGGGCAAGTTCCTGAAGTTTCATGGCAGTTCCTCGAAAGCAGGGGTCAGGCGCCAACGACGCCCACGTTCTGGTAGATGTGTTTGATCTCGGTGAAGTCGACGAGCGCATCGACGCCGTGCAGTCGACCCAGGCCGCTGCGCCGGTAGCCGCCGGTCTCGGCTTCGGCGAAGAGCTTGTTGTGGTCGTTGATCCAGACGGTGCCGTTGCGCAGCGCCCGCGCGACGCGCATCGCGCGCGCACCGTCGTGCGTCCACACGCTGGCCGCCAGCCCGTACTCGCTGTGATTGGCGCGCGCGACGGCCTCGGCCTCATCCTCGAATCGCTCGATGACGACCAGCGGGCCGAAGATCTCCTCTTGCATGAAGAAGGCACCGGTATCGCGGTGCGCCACCAGCGTGGGAGACAGGAAGCAGCCGGTCGCCAGAGCGCCGCCAGGCCGGCCGCCTCTGAGGACCACCTCGTCGGCTTCTGCCAGCGTGCGCTCGATCTGGGCCGCGACGCGCTCGCGCGAGGCCGCATCGATCAGCGGGCCGATCTGGGCGTTCGGCGAGTCTCCCGGTGCCACCACCAGTGACGACAGCGCGCGCGACAGCGCCACCTTCATGGCGTCAAACCTGGAGGCGTGCACCAGCACGCGACGCGCGGCCGTGCACTGCTGGCCGGAGATGATGGTCGCAGCGGTGGCCAGCTGGCCCGCCACGCGTTCCACGTCGACATCAGCGAACACCAGGCAGGCTGCCTTGCCGCCGAGCTCCAGCGACAGCTTCTTCATCGTCGGCGCCGCCGCAGCCATGATCCGCGCCCCGGTGGCATTGCTGCCGGTGAAGCTGATCACGTCCACCTCGGACGAGGTGACGAGCGCCTGGGCTGCTTCGTGGCCGTTCTCGCTCACCAGATTGACGACACCACGCACCCTGTCGCCGGACTCGGCGAGCACGGCGTGCAGCTCGTAGATCACTGCTGCGGTTATCAGTGCGGACTGCGGCGCCGGCTTGATCACCACCGTGCAGCCGGCCGCCAGCGCAGGCGTCAGCGCGCGGATCAGCAGCACCACCGGGGCATTCCACGGGATGATCAGGCCGGCCACACCAGCCGGCTCCTTCAACAAGGTGGAGAACACACCCGGCTCGACCTCGAACACGTGGCCCGGATAGGTGCGTGCGAGACCGGCGTAGTAGCGGATCTCCGAGATGGCGCCTGCCATCTCCCCGCGCGACTGCGCAAGCACCTTGCCGTTCTCGAGCGTCAGAAGCCGTGCCAGTTCGTCGCTCTTGCGCTCCAGAGCATCCGCCCAACGCAGCATGACCTGCTGGCGAAGTCGAGGCGCCTGGCCCCAGTCAGGGCGTTCGAAGGCGCGTCGGGCGGCGGCGATCGCGCCGTGCGCATCGACCACGCCGGCAGTGGCATAGCGGCCGATGGGTTGTCCGTTGGCGGGGTTGACCGACGCAGCGGTCGACCCACCCTGTGCGGCGCGCCAGGCGCCATCGATCAGCAGTTGTGCATCGAGTGTCATGGCGGCCTCGTCAATGCATCACCGAGCCACCGTCGACCACGATCACCTGCCCGGTGACGAAGTCGCTCTCCGCACTGGCGAGGTAGACCAGGGTGCCGCAGAGGTCTTCGGGGGTGACTTCGCGCTTGATCGCGCGGCTGGCGATGTTGTTGGTGCTCACCGCGCCCTGCCACGATGGATTGGCCAGCGTGTTCTCACTGGCGGTCAGCCCCGGCGAAAGCGTGTTCACGCGGATGCCGGCATCGCCGAGTTCGCGTGCGAGCGCACGTGTCATGGCGGTCACGGCACCCTTGGACGCCACGTAGTGCAGGAGCATCGGAGCGCCCTTGAACACCGTGCCCGATCCGATGTTGACGATCTTGCCGTACCCCTGGGCGCGCATCTGCGGCGTCACCGCCTTGGCGCACTCGAAGCTGCCTCGCACGTTGACCGCCATCACGCGGTCCCATTCGGCGGCGTCGATCTGGTCGAAGGGCTTCATGGCCAGGTTGGCGAACAGCCCGGCGTTGTTGACAAGCACGTCGATGCGGCCGAAGGCCTCGAGGGTGGCCGCCGCCATCGCGTGTGTCGACTCCTGCGACGTGACGTCCACGCGCAGGGCGATTGCGCGCCCGCCAGCGTCACGAATGCGTGCGGCCACCGGCTCGGCATCGACCACGTCGCAACAGGCCACTGCGGCGCCAGCCGCTGCCAGTGCTGCGGCGTAGCGTGCCCCGATGCCCTGCGCAGCACCGGTGACGATCGCGGTGCGACCTTCCAGTCGTGCTTCGGAAACCGGGGGCATCACAGGCTCCTGGCGGCTGCGCGGCCGCGTTCGTTGCTTTGCGCCTCGACGCGGGCGCGGTCCTCGGGCTTGCGGGCGTCGTCGGACATGCCGTTGAACAGCGTGCCGATCACGCCCTTGTTCAGATCGCTGGTGCCGAACAGCGCATCGCAGATCGGAAAGGTGAGATTGAAGTTGCGGGTGTGCATGAAGTCAGGGTTGTGGTGAAGCACGTGCATTCGCCGCACGGTGTTGACCAGCGGCAGGCGGTCGAGAAGCGGGTGTTCGATGTGAGAGAGCGTGTGCAGCCCCTCGTACATCAGGAAGTACGAGGCCATGGTCAGCATCGCGATGTAGCCCGCATTGGTCGTCCACACAGCACCCAGCAGCAGCGCGGGCGGAAGCGCTGCCAGCACGAACAGCACCGGCGCAAACGGGGGAAACAGCAGCGCGCGCCAGTCGCGCTGGCCGTGGTAATCGAGCGTCTTGTGCGAGAAGAACTGGTGGTGTGTGTTGACATGTCGCTTGTAGGCCGACTTCAGAAGGCTCTTCGGGCTGTGCAGCAGGAAGCGGTGCGCCGCCCACTCGGCCCAGTTGCCGAACAGGAACATGGGCAGCACCACGCCCAGCCATTCCACCCAGGAGGGCTGTTGCAGGCGGGAGGCGCAATAGACGATCACGCCCACGGTGAAGACCAGCGTGAAGGCCAGATGCAGCTCGCCGCGGTACCAGGCAGGCGTGTCGGCGCGGTACTGTTCGCGGAACGCGTTCGAACGCGAAACGATCTCTTCTTCTCTCGTCATCGAAGTGTCTCCAGGTTCATTCCAGGCCCAGGAACTTGGCGGCAAAGGCCGGGTCGCCGAGCAAGGCATCGCGGCTCCCCTCCAGCACCGTCCGCCCGTTCTCGAGCACGTAGGCGCGGTCGACGAAGTCGAGCGCGCGATGGGTGTTCTGCTCGACGAGCAGCATGGTCACGCCCTGCGAGGCAATGCGGCGCAGCGCGGCGAGAATCTCTTCGACCAGCAGAGGCGCGACACCAATGAAGGGCTCGTCGAGCAGGAGCAGGCGCGGCCGCGACATCAGCGCTCGGCCGATGGCCACCATCTGCTGCTGCCCGCCGCTGAGTTCGCCGGCGTTCTGCCTGGCCTTCTGGCGCAGGATGGGAAAGAGGCCGAAGACCTGCTCCAGGGGCTCGTCGAGCGCACGCCGCGACGCCGCCGTGTAGGCGCCCATGGCCAGGTTCTCCTGAACCGTCATGCCGGGGAACAGGCGCCGTCCTTCCGGCACCAGCGCAATGCCACGACCGACGGTCTGCGAGGTGGATGCGCGCACCAGCGGCGACCCATCGAACTCGATGCCGCCGGATGCCGCGGCGTACAGGCCGACGATGGCGCCCATGGCCGTGGATTTGCCGGCGCCGTTCGCGCCGAGCAGGCCGACACATTCGCCGCGCCCGACGTTCATCGACACGTCCCACAGCGCTCGCAGCTTGCCGTGGTCGACGGCGAGGTGGGTGAGGCTCAGCATCATGCGACTCCCTGAATCAGCATCGGCTGCGCCGACGGCTGGGTGGCAGCCGCGGCGGCGCCCAGGTACGTCGCGAGCACTCGCTCGTTCCTGACCACCGCGTCGAGTGGCCCGTCGGCGATCAGCACGCCCTGCTCGAGCGCGATGACGCGGTCGACCACCTGCTCCAGTGCAGAGAAGATGTGCTCGACCCAGATCACGGTGATGCCGTAACGGTCGCGCACGTGGCGGATGTGTTCGACGAATCGCTTCACCTCGGCAGGCGTCAGTCCCGAGGCCACTTCGTCGACGAGCAGCAGCCTTGGACGGCAGGCCAGCGCGCGGGCGAACTCGAGCGCCTTCTTCTCCTGCACGGACAACGCGTCGGCACGGTCGTACAGCCGCGGGCCCAGCTCGGCGTAGTCGACGAAGGCACGTGCCTCGCGAAGGGCATCGCGCGGTGACAGCGGCTTCGCACCGAACATCAGCGGGATGGCAATGTTCTCCTGCACCGTCAGGTCGGAGAACGGGCGCGGGATCTGGTAGGTGCGGCCGACACCGAGGCGTGCGATGCCATCGCGCCCCAGTTCGGCGAGGTCCTGTCCGTCGAACAGAACCCGGCCAGCGGTGGGCGTGTAGACCCTGGAAATGCAGTTGAACAGCGTCGTCTTGCCCGAGCCGTTGGGACCGATCAGGCCGACGATCTCACCAGCGCGGATGGACAGGGTGACGTCGTTCACCGCCACGTTGCCGCCAAACTGCATCCGCACGCCTTGCAGTTCGATGAGAGGCCGCGCTCCGTCCACTGGCAGAGTCTTCAGCGGAAGCTCGCCACCTGCCTTTGCCGGCGCCTGCACACCGGCGGTCATCGCGTGCTCGTGGTGCTCGCGACCAAACTCCGCCAATCCAGGAACGCGTCGTACCCACTTCGCGCGCAGGAAGCCTCCCGGCATGAAGCGGCCGATGAGCAGCAACGTGGCGCCATACAGCGTGGCCTGGAAGCCCTTGACGCTGACCAGAAGCCACTGCTGCATGGAGGCGAGCAGCAACACGCCCACCAGCGGCCCGTAGCGCAGCCCCGAGCCGGCGAACAACACCATCGCGATCGGTGCCAGGGCGACATTGAGTCCAAATACCGTGGCCGGGTCGATGTAGCTCATCTGCCAGGCCTGCAGGGCCCCCGCCGCCGCGCCGAACAGGCTGGAAAGGATCAGCACGCGCCGCTTGACCGGAGCGATGCGCACGCCAACCGTCTCGGCCACCTGTTCGTCGTTGCGGATGCTCTTGAGCGCATAGCCGAAACGGGCGCCATGGATGCGCAGCGTGACGGCAAAGGTGAGCACGCACACGGCCAGCGCGATGAGGTAGGCCGGCTGGAGCACCTGAGCAACCGGCAGCACGATGCCATCAGCCCCTCGTGTGATCGGCGTCAGGTTGTAGGCCAGCACCTCCAGGAGCGGCAGAAGCGCGAGCGATGCGAAGGCAAAGTAGTCGCCGTGCAAGCGGAACAGCGGTACCGCGAGCAGTCGCGCTGCGATGGCCGTGACGCCCAATGCCGCCACGAAGGCGAGCCAGAACGGCGATCCACCCACCAGAACAATGGCAAACGCATAGGCGCCGATGCCGTAGAAGGCATAGTGGCCCAGGTTGACGTAGCCCATCTCGCCGGCCACCCAGTCCCAGCTCTGCCCGAGGATGTAGGCGATCAGCACCGAGAAGGCGAACGTGGTCAGGTAGGCGTTGCCACTGAACGGCAGCGCCGCCAGCGCCGCAACCAGGCCGAATCCCAGCATTGGGGGCAGACGGTTCAGCGCCTTCATGCCGACCTCCCCAGCCCCTTGGGCCAGACGACCAGGATCAGCAGCATCGCGATCACGCTCAGCGCCGGTGCCCACTCCGGCTTCCAGTAGAGGCCCGTGAGCCCCTCGGCCACGCCGAGGAACACGCCGGCCAGCAATGCGCCCGGCAGGTTGCCGACGCCGCCGACCACGATGATCGTGAAGGCCTTCACCGTCAGGCCGAAGCCCATGTAGGGATCGACCGGGAAGGACAGCACGTACAGCACCGCCGCCACCGCGACGGTGGCCGAGCCGAAGGCGAAGGTCAGCGCCTTCATGTGCACGCTGCGCACGCCGCAGATCTGCGCTCCGACCCCGTCCTGGGTCACCGCCCGGATCGCCCGGCCGAACCAGGTGTGCTTGAGCAGCACGTGCATGACGATCGTCAGCACGACGATGCCGCCGAGGATCAGCAACTGCGTGCTGGAGACGACGATCTCGCCGAACTCCAGTGCCGGCAGCCGCAGCGGGATGTTGCGCTGCGTCGAGCCGGCTGCTTTGGCGGTCAAGTCCGACAGGATCAGCAGCGTGCCCACCGTGACCAGCACCGTGCCAACCGTGCCTTCGAAGTGGTTGCGAGCGGCCAGCGGCCGCAGCAGCAGGTGGTAGTACGCCCAGGCGAAGGCAAACAGCAAGGGTGCGAGCATGGCGGCAATCAGCGCCGGGTGCATCTGCCAGGCCGAGAACGCCAGGCTCGCCGCCACGCCGCAGACCGCCAGGAGCGTGCCGTGAGCGAAGTTGAGGATGCGGACGACGCCGTAGATCAGCGAGAGCCCGAACGCGACCAGTGCGTAGAGCCCGCCGAGCAGCACGCCGCCGATCAGTACCTGAAGCAGGACTTCCATGATGGGTGACCGGGTCCTGGCCTCACTGCTGCCAGCTCGGCGACGGCCAGGCCAGCCTGCCGGTGGCGACCTCCGGCGGCCACACCACATTGACCTTCCCGTTCTGCATCTGCACGGTGAAGGCGCCGGTGTTCGGGAAGCCGCGCTCGTCGAAGGTCACGTCGCCGGCGGGGCTCCTGATCGTCGCCTTGAAGAGCGCCTCGCGCACCTTCTCCCGGTCGACCACGCCGGCCTTCTCGATGCCCTGCACCATGGCCAGGTACGAGGTCAGCCGGCCGAGCGTCCAGATGTAGTCGAACATCGTGACGTTGGAGCGCTGCATCACCGTCTCGACCAGCTCGCTGTAGGCACCCTTCACCCCTGGGTACCAGCTCAGCTCACCGGTCATGCCCTCGATGTCGGCACCGACCTGGCGCGCCAGCGCACCCGTCAACATCGTGTGGTGCACATCCATCGCACGCACCTTCAGCTGGCGCATCTGCTGCACCAGGGGCACCGACGCGTTGTCGTACGAGCTGATGTAGATGACGTCGGCCTTGGCGGCGCGAACCTTGGCGATCAGCGCAGTGAAGTCCTTCAGCTCAGGGCTGAAGGTCTCGTTGCCGAGCACCTTCAGTCCCTGCGCTTCGGCCTTCTTGCTCCAGCTCGCGGTGATCCCCTTCATCACCGGGTTGTCGTGGGTGATGAAGTAAATCGACTGCGGCTTCGGATTGACCTTGGTCAGCATGTCGAAGTACCGCGTCGACCAGTTGGGAACGACCGGGAAGGGCGTGCCCCAGGTGTAGCGCAGACCGCGGTCGTAGAGAGCGGGTGTGGCCACGTTGGCCATCACCATCGGGATCTGGTACTTGTCGGCGATCGGCGGGACGGGCCCGCCGATCGAGCTCCAGTCGGGGCCGACGAAGAAGTCGACCTTGTCGACCGTGGCCATCTTCTCGTAGAGCTGCACGGCCGTGGCCGGCACACTCTGGTCGTCGTAGATGACGAACTGCAGCGGCAGCTTCTTGTTGCAGGCCTTGACCGCGATGCCGCCGCTCTTGTTGATCTCTTCCGCGAAGACCTCGGTCAACTTGCGCCAGCGGTCCGCCAGCGTGGAGAAGGGACCGGTCTCGCTGAGCGTGGTACCGAACACGACGGGGCCGTCGCAGGAGTTCAGCTTGGCGGCCGCTGGCAGGCTGGCCAGCAGTGTGGAGGCGGCTGCGACAGCAATGGCGATGGTTCTCATTCTTGTCTCCTTGTGTAGGCGTCGAAAGTCATGCGCGCGCAGACGGGTCAAGACCCGGCCAACGACGCACGGTGAGGGTGGAAGCGGCGGCCGCGCTCTCGGCCAGGCCGAACAGGTCGAGCACGCGCATGCAGGTGTGGTCAACGACATCGTCGAGCGACCGTGGGCGCTGGTAGAACGCGGGCACCGGCGGGCAGATCACGCCGCCCATCTCGGTGACCGCCAGCATGTTGCGCAAGTGGGCCTGGTTCAGCGGTGTCTCGCGCGCCAGCAGGACCAGGCGGCGCCGCTCCTTGAGCACCACGTCGGCAGCTCGGCTGACCAGGTTGTCGGCCAGGCCCAGTGCGATGCTGGCCAGCGTCTTCATCGAGCAGGGCGCAACCACCATGCCGTCGGTGACGAAGGAGCCGCTGGCCACCGATGCGCCGATGTCGCGTGGGTTGTGCACGGCGTCGGCCAGCGCCTCCAGGTCGCTGCGCGTCATGTCCAGTTCCTGCGTAAGGGTCAGCCCACCGGCCTGCGACAGCACGAGGTGTGTCTCCACCTCAGGCACGGCGCGCAGCAGTTGCAGCAGGCGCACGCCGTAGATCGCGCCGCTGGCACCGGTGATCGCCACGATGAGACGTTTCACGCGGCCTCCAGAGGCGTGCCGATCAAGGCCGCAGCGCCGGTGGCGGCCACGGCATGGGTGAGGTCGACCTCGCGTTCGCCGGGAATTCGCACGCGCGTGAAGACATGCTCGGCGCTGGCCAGCGGCTTGGTCGCGTCGAGCCCCATCTTGGCACCGTAGCCCTGCCACTCGGGCGATGGCTTGTTGCCGGCAAAGCCGACCGTGGTCGATGGATCCAGTGCAGAGCCCTGCGCACCGGCGATCACGACGAGGTCGCGGTCGGCCTGGAAGCGCGTGGCCACGGCCCATTCGACTTCGTTGGCGTCGTGGATGTCGACATCCTCGTCGACCACGATCACCTGCTTGACGTCGTAGTGACCGGCGAAGGCGCCGAGCATCACGTTCTTGGCCTGCCCCTCGCGCGTCTTCCTCAGCTGCACGACGAGGTGGTAGCGCGCGACGCCGCCGACCGTCAGGTGCACGTCGGTCACGTTCGGGAAGCTGCGCTGAAGATGGGCCAGCAAGGTGGCTTCGCGCGGGATGGCACCCAGCAGGAGGTGCTCCATCTCGGCCGGCACGATGGTGTGAAACACGGGGTCGCTGCGATGGGTCACGGCATCGATCGCGATGACCTCGCGTTCCTCGCGGGCGCTGTAGTATTTTGGAAACTCGCCGAATGGTCCCTCGAGCTCGCGCACGCGGGGCAGCAGGCGGCCTTCGATGACGATCTCGGCCTCGGCCGGCACGCGCACCTCGTTGGTCAGGCACTTGACCACCGGCAGCGGCTTGCCATGGAGAGCGCCCGCAATTTCCAGTTCGTCGCAGTCGATCGGGGCGATGGCCTGCGAGGCGAGCGCCGTCAGCGGGTCCACGCCGATCACGATCGCCACTTCAAGCGCTTCCCCATTCGCCTCTGCAGCGGCAAAGAAGGCATGCAGGTGGCGTGGCAGGATCAGGATGCCGAGCCGGTCCGGGCCGTGGATCTGGATTCGATTGATCGAGACGTTCTGCACGCCGGTCTCCGGATTTCGAGCGATCACCAGGCCCGCGGTGATGTAGGCACCATGGTCGTGTTCGCTGTGCGTCGGGACAGGCAGAAGCGCACGGATGTCGCCATCGCCGTCTTCGAAGCGGTGCACGATCTGCTGGACCGGCGCCACGGCTTCGTCGACCTCGCGCCAGGCCAGCGGCTTCTCGGCCGCAGCTCGGAATTGTTGCAGCAGGCGAGCCTCCGGCACCCCCATCGCTTCGGCAATCCAGGAGCGTTGGGACATGAAACCGGAGACCACCGGGATCGGGTGCCCCGACGGTCGCGGGAAGAGTGACGCCTGCCGGCCGTCCAGGCGTTTGGCAATGGCAGCAAGCTCGTGCTCGAGCGCCACGCCAGGCCGGATGGCGGCAAGGCGGTCGCTGGCGGCAAGGTGGCGAAGCCAACCTCGCAGGCTGGTGTGGGCAGCGGTCATGACGGCGAGTTCTCCTCAGGCAGGTGGGACGGCGGGCAGCGTGGTGTCCTCGGGCTCGTACTCGCCCGACTGCAACTTGCGCCGCAGCACCTTGCCCACCGGGCTCTTGGGGATCTCGCGTACGAAGACGTAGTCGCGCGGGCGCTTGAAGTTGACGAGGTCGCTGTCGCGGCAGTGCGCGTCGAGCGCCTGCGCGTCCACGGGGACGCGTGCCTTCACGAAGGCGACAACCTTCTGGCCCCAGCGTTCGTCTTGCAGGCCAGCCACGGCCACCTCGTCGACAGCCGGGTGCAGCGACAGCACCGACTCGATGTCGACTGGCGAGATGTTCTCGCCGCCGCTGATGATCATGTCGTCGACGCGGCCGGTGACGAACAGGTCGCCGTCGCCATCGACGTAGCCGGTGTCACCGGTGAAGTACCAGCCGCGGTGCAGGCTCTTCGCATCGGCGTCGGCGCGCTTGTGATAGCCCTCGAAGGCCTCGTCGCTGCGCAGCTCGGCAATGATCTGGCCCTCTTCCATCGGCGCAGTAGCGCACTCCGGGTCTCGCTGGTCTAGCCTGACGACGCGCAGCCGCGTGTTGAGGCCGGCACGTCCCGCGGAGCCCGGCTTTTCGGCCGCGCGCTGGTTGATCGAGAAGGTGTAGATCTCGGAACTGCCGTAGTGGTTGACGAACAGCTCCGGCTCGAAGACGGTCTGCAGCCGCTTGAGCAGCGCGTCGTGCATCGGTGCGCCGGCGAAGCCGAGCTTGCGCACGCTGCGGGTGTCAGTGCTCGCGAACGAAGGGTGCGACAGCAGGTCGTGATAGAGCGTCGGCACCAGATAGAGGTGCGTCACTTCCTCGTCGCGGATCGCCTCCAGCGCGCGCGTGGCGTCGAAGCGCGGGATGCAGACGAAGCGCCCGTCGATCAGCGCCAGCGACAGGAGCGAACGCACGCCCATCGTGTGGTACAGCGGCATGACGCCCAGCGTGCACTCTCCCACCCCATAGCGGTTCTGCGCCACGTGTGCCAGCGCGGCGATGCGCTCGGCACGGTGGCGCCGAGGAACGCCCTTCGGTTTGCCGGTGGTTCCGCTCGTGTAGAGCATCAGCGACCAATCGTTGGCCTCGGCTCGCGGCATCGGCTCGGCTTCGGCCGCCATCCAGTCCTCGAAGCGAAGCGTTGCGCCATGCACGTCGCCCACCCCGATGAGCAGTGCGCGAGAGGCCGCCGAGGAGGCCGCTACTGCGGCATCGGCAACCTGCTCCCAGACGATCGCCTTTGCCTCGGCATCGGCCAGGCAGTAGTCGATCTCTTCGGGCTTGGCGCGCCAGTTCAATGGCGTCATCACGATGCCGGCAAACTGGCAGGCCCAGTGCAGCGTGGCCATCTCCCATCGGTTTTGCAGCACCACCAGCAGGTGGTCGCCGCGCACGAGACCGGCCGCAGCCAGTCCACGCTGCGCAGCGCCGATGCGACGGGCCCACTGGTAGTAGCTCAGGCGCAATGCGCCGTCGACGATCGCCACCTCGCGCGGGCTGCGCTCGACGCTCTGCAGGAAGGTTCGGCCGAGATCAAGCATTCGAGGACTCCGCACGTGCAAGCGCCACGTCCAGGACCGCCGCGACGATGGGGGTGTAGCCGGTACAGCGGCAAAGGTGCCCGGACAGCATCTCGCGCACCTGTGCTTCATCCGGCACGCCACGGCCAGCGATGCGTGCCAGCCAGTCGGCGCACGACATCAGGATGCCCGGCGTGCAGAAGCCGCACTGCAGGGCATGGTGGCGCTTGAAGGCAGCCTGCAGGTCACCCAGCACCGTATCGTCGGTGGCCAGGCCCTCGACGGTCCGTACCTCTCGGCCTTCGACTTGCACGGCCAGCGTCAGACAGGCGCGCTGCGCGACGCCGTCGATCTGCACCGTGCAGGCACCGCACACGCCATGTTCGCAGCCCACGTGGGTGCCGGTGGCACCGAGCTCATGGCGCAGGAAGTCCGACAGCAAGCGGCGTGGTGACGCACTGGCGCAGCGCTCGCGGCCGTTCAATATGAGTCGCACCGGATGTTCGGCGCGGGCATCCAGCACAGTCATGCAGGTCTCCGGGTGGTCAGGGCCTGATCCGCGGCGCGGCGACCGAGGCGGCGGACCAGCTGGCGCCGCAGCGCCGCGCTGGCCTGTGGCTCGTCGCGGACGTCGAGTGACCAGGCGAAATCGTTGAGGGCGTCGTCGAGCGCCGCCCCGTCCAGCAGCGGCAGATCGCGCGCCACCGGCCGGTCGGCCACACCGCCGACGGCGATGCGCAACCGTCGGGCGTCGGCCACCGCCGCCACAGCACAGATCGCGAAATCGCCATGACGCATGGCGAACTCCTCGAAGCCGTGGCCCTGGCCGGCCGAGGCGAGCGGGAAGCGCACGGCCTCGACCAGTTCGTCGGCTGCGCGTGCAGTGAGCAACATGCCGGTGAAGAAGTCCTTCGCCGCGACCCGGCGACCACCCCGTGCGCTGCGCAGGCAGACTTCGCCGCCCAGTGCCAGCAGGACCAGCGGCAACTCGGCGGATGGATCGGCGTGCGCGATGCTGCCGGCCACCGTGCCGCGATTGCGCACCTGGAAATGCGAGATGTGTGGGAAGGCGAGCGCGAGCAGCGGGAGTTCCTGCGCGAGCCCGGGTCGCCACTCGAGCATGGCCTGAGTGACCGCGGCGCCGACGTGCAGCATGTCGCCATCGGTGCGAAGACCGGCCAGCGCCTTCGATCTCGAGATGTCGACCAGGCGTTGTGGCCGTGCCAGGCGCATGTTGAGCACTGTCATCAGCGACTGACCGCCGGCGAGGATGCGCGCTTCGTCGCCGAGTTGCGCCAGCACGGCCGCCGCCTCGCCGGCCGTCTCGACGCGCTGGTAGTCGAATGCCGCCGGCTTCATTGAGATACTCCCAGCCAGACCAGCATGCGCCGCCACCACGACGCCGGACGGGCTGTGGCATTGCCAGTGGCCTGCCGACCCAGCGATTCGAACAGTTGGGCCAATACGATGCGGGCGGCGCCCTCCAGCATGCGGCTGCCCACCGCTGCGACCTTGCCGCCCACTTGCGCCGCATAGTCGTAGTGCAGGCGTGTGCCGGAGGGGGTGGCCTCCAGACGAACCGTGCCACTACCCGAGCCGGTACCCAACGACGACTGGCCCGCGCCTGCCAGGCGCAGGCTGCGCGGCGCGTCGATCTCCGACAACTCGATGCGCGCCTCGTACCTGGCCTTCACCAACCCCACTCCGACGGTGACATCGGCGCGGTAGCGGTGTTCGCCATCACGCTGCAACGCATGGCAGCCGGGGATGACGCGTGCCAGCGCGGCCGGATCGAGCAGCACGGCGAACACCTTCTCCGGCGGTGCGGCGATGTCCACGCTGCCGCTGGCCTGCAAGGAGAGTCCGCCAGCCAGCTTGGCAGGTTCAGCCCTGCGTCCGAGTCCCTCGGGGGGTGCCGGTTCGACATCTCCGCTTGCTTCATGGATCACGCCAAGCACCCGTGACGGCGTGAGCGGCAGGCGCACGTCGGCGACATCGCGCAGCGGCCGCAGCGCATCGGCGAAGGCATTGGCGATGACCACCGGGGTGCTCATGTTGTTGCCCTCGCCGAGCCCCTTGGCACCCAGCGGCGTGAACGGGCTCGGCGTCTCCAGGTGCACGATCACCGGGTCGGGCACCTCGCAGGCGGTGGGCACCAGGTAGTCGGCAAACGTGCCGCTCTGGAAGCTGCCATCGGCGCCGTAGCGGAACTCCTCCATCAACGCGGCGCCAAGCCCCTGGGCGAAGGCGCCGCGGATCTGGCCGTCGGCCAGGGCCGGGTTGAGCAGCCGTCCGGCATCGTGTCCAGTAACGTAGCGGTCGACGCGCACGCGGCCGGTGGCCGGATCGACTTCGAGGCCACACACGTCGAACACGAAGCCATAGGCGGCCGACGTGTTGACGCGATCCTGCGCGTCCGGCGCGGCCAGGGTCGGTGCAGTCCAGAAGGCGGTCTCGCGCAGCCCGGGCGCTTCCCCCTCGGGCAGCAAGGCAGGTGCCCAGTGCGGATTGGCGGCCAGGCGCGCAAACGGCTGGCGGCGCTCGGGTGCATCCGCATCGAAAACCATGCCGCCATCGAAACGCACCCGCTGCGGCGGACAGCCGAACTGCGGCGCCGCGATGCGCGCCAGCTTGTCACGCAGCCGCGTGGCCGCGAGATGCACCGTGCCGGCGACCGCGCCCGCGAAGCGGCTGCTGTAGTTGCCGGCCGCAACGCTCCAGGCGTCCTTGGCGGTGTCGAACTCGACGTTCACCACCACTTGCTCCGGCTGCAGGCCGAGCACGTCGGCCACCACCTGCGCGCACACGGTCATATGGCCCTGCCCCGCCGGTGCCGAGGCCACCACGACGTTGACGCCGCCGAGCAGGTCGATGGCCACCGTCGCACTGGCGATCGCGCCGTTCTTCGGCCCGGCCTTGGCGCGCTGCTCGGCCGTCAGCACGGTGCTGATGTAGCCCATGTTCGACACCGAGGGTTCGACGATGGCCGCGACGCCGATGCCGTAGAGCTTGCCCGCCGCACGCGCAGCGGACTGGCGTTGCCACAGTCCCTGCTCGCGCGCCGAGGCCATCGCCATGTCGGTGAGGCGGTGGTAGTCACCCGAGTCGAGCACGGCACCGGCCGCCGCGGTGAAGGGGAACTGCTGCGGCCGCACGTAGTGGCGCAAGCGCAGCGCGACCGGGTCCTCCCCCAGCTCGACGGCGATCCGGTCCATCAGCCGCTCGAGCGCGTAGTAGACCTGCGGCCCGCCGAATCCGCGCACCAGCCCGGTGGGCGTCCTGTTGGTGACGACCACGCGGTTGCGCACGGCCAGGTTCGGGATGTCGTAGGCGCCGCTGAGCGCGCCATGCATGCGGTAGAAGGTCGCCGGCTCCGGCGCGCGCACGTAGGCCCCGACGTCATCACGCTGGTCCCAGTCGAGCGCCGTGATGCGGCCGTCGGCATCGAGCGCGGCGGTGATGTGCGTCAGCCGCGCGGTGGCGGAGGTGGCGGCGCCGAGGTGCTCGAGCCGGTCCTCGACCCACTTCACCGGCGCGCCAGCCTTGCGCGAAGCGAGGCACATCAGCACGACATAGGGCAGCACGGCCTGTTTGACGCCGAAGCTGCCACCGCTGTCGCGTGGAACCCGGTGACGCAGCTTGTTGGCCGGCACGCCGAGCGCCAGCGACATCACCGAGTGCAACGAGAACGGCCCCATGAAGTTGGAAAGCACGTCGTAGGCGTGGCCGCCGTCGGCCTCGGGCTGGTGCTCTGCCACCACGACACCGCACTCGATCGGGGTGCAGCTGTTGCGCGGGTAGTGCACGGTGAGTGCGACACGTCGGGCAGCGCCCGCGAAGGCCTGTTCCGGTTCGCCGTAGCGGAAGTGACGCTCGTTGATCACGTTGCTGCCCACCGCGTCGTGCAGCACAGGCGCGTCGGCCTCGCAGGCCTCGGCGATGTCGACCGTCGCGGGCAAGGCGCGGTACTCGACGCGGACAGCATCGAGCGCGTCCTCCGCCAGGTAGCGGTCTTCGGCGAGCACTACCGCGACCGGCTCGCCGCTGTAGCGCACGCGGTCCACCGCCAGGGGCCAGTGCTGCATGGGCGCCTTGACACCGACGACGAAGGGCTGCGACCAGCGCTTCACGTCTTCGCCAGTCAGCACGGCACGCACGCCCGGCATCGTCAGGGCAGCTGAGGCATCGACCGAAAGCAGATCGGCATGCGCGTGCGGACTGCGCAGCACGGCCGCCTGCAGCGTGCCGGGGGGCTCGCCGAGATCGTCCGCGAAGCGTCCGCGTCCGGTCAGCAGCGCCGCGTCTTCATGCCGTTCGATCGGTCGCCCGATGTGGCGTGTCGTGAGGGCCTCGGCGAGGCCCGGGTCGCTGTGCAAGCCTGTCTCCTGCTCGTCGTTGTGCGGTGGGACGCAGTGTCGACAGGCTCGGCGTGCAGGCGTGAACGCAAGCGTCCGGCAAAGATCCGGATCGTCCGATCGCTGACCGAAAAGTCTGGCCAGTTCCATGCTGCTTTGCAGCAATGGTGTGACGTTGCACAAAAGAGAACGGGCCCGCATGGGGCCCGTTGCGTCATCAGATCACTGGCTGTTGGCCAGGCCCGTTGTCGCCGGGCGGCTCGAAAAGGTTGACCGCGCGGCGGTAGTCTGTCGGGGTGATGCCCAGGTGCTGCCGAAAGAAGCGAGCGAAATGGCCTGGCGCCGAGAACCCCAGCTCGTGCGCGACGGCGCTGACCGGCTCTTGCCCCTGGGACAGGCGCTGCACGGCAGCCTCAAACCTCAGCACATTGGCATATACCAGCGGCGTCACCTGCGTGTCGCGCTGGAATAGCGTGAAGAAGTGCGCTCGCGACAGCCCGCTGCGCTCTGCCAGGGAATCGACATCGAGCTCGTGCGCGACGTCTTCCCGCATCAGCGCAATGGCTCGGCGCACGCGCGGGTCCATCGCCACCGGTGGCTTGGCGCGCAGCAGCGTGACCAGATCGCGCCAGCCGGAGTAGCTCTCGATCACCGCAATGATGAGGTTGAAGAGCAACTCCTCCATGCGTGCCGGAGACACCTCGTCGGCCCACCACATCTCCAGCACGAACTCCTCGGCGATGCGCTTGGTTTGCGCCGTGATCGCCACGCACTTCTGAGGGAAGAAGCGCGGATGCGCCGACATGGCGAGGGATCGCTGCAGTTCCGCCAGCCAACTCGGCTCGATGTACAGCGCCAGGATCAGCGTGCGCTGGCCCGGTGGCGCGCCATGCTCGTAGGCATGATGCTCCCATGCGTTGACCAGGACAGCAGATTCGTCGGTGAGCGGCGCACGTTCTCCACGCACGCTGAATGCGCCGTCCGCCCCGCCAGCCTTGATCAGGATGTGGCAGTGATGATGGGCATGGCCAATCAGGGGCGCATCCATGTCGAGCAATGCGACACGGCCGAAGCGGCCCTGGAAGATCTTCACGGCGGAGGACACTGAGAGCTCTGGCTGAAGGAACGGGAAGGCACTGGGAGTGTGATCGTACGGGGAGATTGCGGCAATCAGGTCCCTTGCCACTTGGAAGGGCGAAGGGCGAAGGGACTTTGACGTAACTAAGCCCAGCCTGCGCGGTCCCGCAGGGCGGGCTGAGCGGCGTGGGCGTTCCGCCCGATGCAGGTTCCTCGCGCTGGCCGCGTTCCTATGGTGCTTACTCTGCAGTCGGATCGTTCCTTTGACCGCCTCGTGCCGCAGGCGTAGGGATCACTCGCTTGGCCCATCCTGCAGGGTGCGCGCATCTTCAACGGTCTTGTTGTGCCCATGACCAATTGTCTCTGGCAGTAGCCATCGCCAGTTTCTGAGGGCGCGAAGGCTGCCCGTCGGGAATGGTGGCGCTTGAGTGGAAGCTCCGGTCCACCGCCAGTCAATCCGGTCGTCCGCTGACCACCCAGAGGGGTGGAGTGCCGAGTACTCGGTCTCGAGCAGGGAGCGGTCGTACCGATGGACAAACGTCGAGCGACTGGAATGTGGCCGAGCTGCCACTCAGCACGAACAACCCGAATGTCTCGGTTCAGTCTGGAGGCGCCCTTCGCCAGTTTGGCCGCCACTGAAAGGGAACGGCCGCTCGACCCACCACTAGCGCTTCGCACCGACCAACCTGTCGTTCATCGGTCAGCTACGGCACAGGCATGAAGGTGCGCCCGCGGGCGGGTCAAGGGCGGGTGCAGCCCGGCGCAGCGCACCCTTGATGCGGTCGCGGGAGAAGCACGCTGAACTCGCGGGCCGGAGGCAACTGCATCCGGCCCGCGAGCCCGTCCGGCGGCGAGGACGTCCCCGCCCTCGGGGGGCGGGGAGCGGGGTGGGGATCAACGCTCGATGTCACGATCGGTCCGCGCGCGCTGTATCGGCGCTGGCTGCGGCATCGGGCGTTGGCGATCGCGCAGGACGACGTCACGCTGACGATTTCGTTGGACTTGGCGTCCGTAAGTCGAGTCCTTCACGAAGCCCGCGATGCGTGCGGCCAAGTCTTGGTCCTCTGGACGATCGGACTTGCGCAGCGCATCAAAGATGTTGGCCCAGGCCACCAAAGCATTGCTGCGGCTCTTGGCGTAAGCATCGCCGGCCTTCGACGCTGGCGCCTCGTTCGACAGCCTGCCGTCTTCCTTCGCCTTCAGCCGCCACAGATCCTGTGATCGACGCGCCTCGCCGCGCGTAGCCTGACGGCTGGCTTCTGCCTCGATGCCCAGTTCTCGGAGTCGCTCGGCGAAACTCTCGCGCCACCGATGCAGGTCGGTCTTGCGGGGATTCAACCTCGACCCGTCCACGCCCGTGGCCCGGACGCTCAGGTGCACGTGCGGATTGGCCTGATGGTCGTGCAGCACCATGACGTACCGGTGGCCGGCCAGTTCGACCTTCGCGAATGCCCTCGCTGCCTGCTGCACGGCCAACGGGCTGGTGCCGTGCGGCATCGACAGCATGATGTTGAAGGCTTCGCGGCGGTGCCCTTCATCGGGAATCCGCGCGCCACCACGGCGCCATTGCTCGACCAGATCGTGCATCGACTCCTTGCCGCGATAGGTCAACTCGCGGTCGTCTTCGATCTGTAGCCGGCCGTTCTTGCTGATGTAGCGGAAGTGCGCTGCGATGGCGTTCATACCGCGCCCACCGCCTGTCACCTTGACCATCACCTGCGGTGCACGCCGGACTACGGTGGCGACGATGCGCCCGCGGATCACCGCGGCCTTTCGACGCGTCAGCGTGTCGAGCCGTGGCGTAGGCGGTGTCTTGACGATGCGGTTCGACGGGTAGAACAGGCGCTCGCCCCACTGGACGAGCACGCCGTCGACGGTCTGTGCGGCGGTCATGGCCGTCGCGCACGCGGCACTCGTGGTGCGCGGCGCGCTGGTGCCGCCTGCTGAAGATCGTTGAGCAACTGCGACGCCAGGTCGAGGTGTTGCTGTACGCGGGCCGACAGCGAGCGGACGCCGGCGCGATAGGGTTCGAGCCGGTCATCGGGCACCCGCCCCAGTAGCCGCATGAAGCCGTTGAGATCGATGCCCAGCATGGCCAGCTGATCGGTCGAGCGGGACAGTGCCGCAACCGCTTCACGGCGGTCCGGCGATGCTGCCGGCAGGGCGTGGCCTTCGAGCAGCGAAGCGACGTAGATCCCTTGCGACACTTCGGCTCGTCGTGACCGGCTTGCCAGCAAGAGGGCGTGTGCGGACGGCAATCTCACCGTCACCTTCACGAGCGCTCCATCTTCTGTCCGATCGACGCCGCCAGGCCCGGCAGCCTCTGCCTCAGGTGACTCGGCTATGGCGACCACCGCGCGGCGCACGAGCGCGGCGACGGTGAGGCCCTGCGCAGCAGCGCGTTGCTGAATCAGCGGCCCTGCGCCTCGAAGGTCGACGGTCACCCTGTCGCGGCCGTCTCTTGCCATGTGATCTGCCGCCAGACGTCGAAC
>Ga0075163_10002046_pt1 | contig 27163 bp, 26 predicted proteins | sample JI1023141ADNA_FD_71478 | JGI IMG/M metagenome (GOLD analysis project Ga0075163, IMG submission 71478) | Wastewater effluent complex algal communities from Wisconsin, to seasonally profile nutrient transformation and Carbon sequestration -... | ecosystem: Engineered > WWTP > Effluent > Algae...
GGTCGGCGCCGCCCTGCACGCTGGGCAGCGCGAAGGCGAAGGCGGGGGCGGTGAGGGTGGCGGCGGCGATGAGGGTGCGGATCGTGCGGTTCATGGGAAATCCTCGCAAGGGTTCGGCCCGGTCACCCAGCGACCGGGACGCTTGAAGAGGATTGCAGCGGGCGTGCCAACCCCAAAGGGGCAAAACTTCTGGAGTTTCGGGGGGTTGACGGCTGCTTCGAGCGTCGGCGGAGGGTCGACCGACGGTCAGTGACGGCTCAGCGGTCGAAGACGGCCTGCACCAGCGCCCGCACGCCCGCCTCATCAAAGGGCGCCGGACCCGAGAGGTCAAACTCCCACGCGAGGTTTTCGGTGAGGCGGGCGACCACCGCGTCGGGGGCGTAGCCCAGCCGCCGCAGCAGGCCGGCGCGCTGCCGCAGCTCGCGGGCGTGGCTTTGGCGGAAGCCCGCGGGGTCGTGCACGACGGGGTTGCGCATCCAGGGGAAGGGCATGGGCGTCTCCGAGTCCGGTCCGAGGCGCAGCATAGCCCCTCAGGCGGGCAGGCGGAACTGGAACCGCATGCCGCCCCCTTCGCGAGGCTCGGCGGTCAGTGTGCCGCCGTGGGCTTCGACGATGCGCTTGCACAGCGTGAGGCCCAGGCCGGTGCCGCCGGTGGCCTTGGTGCGGCTTTGGTCTGTGCGGAAGAAGGCGTCGAAGAGCCGCGCGAGGTCCGCAGCGGCCACCCCCGGACCGCGGTCGAGGACGCTGAAGCACCACGCGCTGTCGGCGCGCTCCACGGCCAACTCCACGGTGCCCGCTCCGTGGCGGGCGGCGTTGTCGAGCAGGTTGATGAGCACTCGGCCGATCAGGCGCGGGTCACAGGCGAGCTCGCCAGCAGCCGGAGCATCAGGCGAAGTATCTGAATCTACGGCGCTTTCTGGCGGAAGCTGGTGGCTGAGCGGGGTGTGGGGATGGCGCCGCGCGAAGGCATCGGCGGCCGTGGCGATCAGGTGGGCGACGCGTACACTTTGCGGCCGCAGCACAAAGCCGCCCTCCTCCAGATCCAGGCGCGCGGCGGCGAGGATGTCCTCCACCAAGGACTCAAGCTCGGCCAGGTCGATGCCCAGGCCGGCCAGCGGGGCGGGCAGGGCGCCTTCCTCTTCCGCCCACTCCAGGCCCACGCGGATGCGGGCCAGCGGGGTGCGCAGCTCGTGGGAAACGTTGGCCATCAAGGACTTTTCGTGCGCCCGCAGGCGCGCCAGGCGCTCGGCCATCTCGTCGATTGCCCGGGCCAGGCCGGCCACCTCGCCCCGCCCGCGCAGGCCAGTGCGGGCGTCCAGATCGCCGGCACCCAGGGCCCGGGCAGTGGCGGCGATACGCTCCAGGGGTCGGGCGATCTTGCGGGCCAGCGGCCACGAGACCACCGCCAACAAGAGCAGCAACGCACCGAAAACCCATGGAATGACAACGCCTTTTTCGTGGCCGCGCCAACGCGTGATGAGGTAGGCGTCGGGCCCGAGGGGCGCCGCGTACAGCGGTCCCAGGCCAGCGCGGACGGGGCCGTCCAGCGTCTGCGCTTCGGCCGCGCTCAGCGGCTCGGGCGGCGCGCCCGAGGTGGCCACCAGGTGCCCGTCGCGGTGGTAGACCGCGATATCAAGGTGCAGGAGGTAGGCAAAGTCCTCCAGGCGCTTGCCGAGGCGGGTGGGGTCGGCGCGATCGGCGCTCAGCTCGCGCTCCAGCGACGCCGCCAGGCGCTCCGGGGTGCGCGCCCACGGCGACTGCTCGCGAAAGATCCAGGCCAGCGCGCCCAGCAGCAAGGCGGTGCTCACCAGCACCAGCGCGCCGTGGCGGTAAATGCGCCAAAAGAGGCGGCCTTTGCGCTCAAAAGGTGGGGCGCTGTCGGCACCCCGCGCCGTGTCATCGCGGTGGAGTCGGCGGCGCATCAATCGGCCGTCATGAACTGGTAACCCGCACCCCGCACGGTGCGGATGAAGCGGGGGTGGCGTGGATCATCACCGAGCTTGGCGCGCAGCCGCGAGACATGCACGTCCACCGAGCGATCGAAGGCGTCTTCAGGGTTGCCGCCGGCCAACTCCATCAACTGCTCGCGCTCCAGGACACGGCCCGCGCGCTCGGCGAGGGCGTACAGCAGCGCAAACTCGTAGCTCGTGAGGTCCAGCATGGTGCCGTTGAGGCGTGCGCTGCGCGCCCCGGGATCCAGCTCCAGCCCGCCCACCCCCAGGCGGCGCGTGGTGGGCCCCACTCGACCCTGGGCCCGCCGCACGGTGGCCTCGATGCGGGCCAGCAGCTCCCGCGGCGAAAAGGGCTTGGCCAGGTAGTCGTCGGCGCCCAGCTCCAGGCCCATGATCCGGTCGGCCTCCTCTCCGCGGGCGCTCAACATCAGGATGGGCACGTCACTCTCGGCGCGCAGCTTCTGGCAGATCTCGATGCCGGAGCGGCCGGGCAACATGATGTCCAGCAGCACCACATCAAACCGGTGGCGGCGCGCGAGGTCGAGGCCGTTTTCGCCATCCCGCGCCACGGTGACGCGCAGGTTGTGGCGCTCGAGGTAGGCAGCGGTGAGGTCGGCCAGGCGGGCGTCGTCTTCGACCAGCAGGCAGGTGAGGGCGGATTCGGTCATGAAGCCAGCCTAGCAGGGGCCGCAGGGTGGGGGCAGAACCCGCGGCGCGGCCGCCTCCGCGGGGTGGGGGCGGTCACCGGCGTTCGGCAAAATCCCGTTGAGAAACGGATGCTTGCCGCCGGTGACCCGGGGGTCAGTGCTTCATGTGGTCCGCGATCAGCTCGGCCACCTGGGCGCGCTGCTTGGCGTCGAGGACGCCGTGCACCTCGAGGCCGGCGTCGGCCGCCTGGTGAGCGAGCGCGCGGAACTCGTCCATGCGGTCATCGATCAGCTTGTGGATGGCCTCGGCATCGGGCTTCTCGGCGTTCCACTGGGCGAGCATGCTGTCGCGCAGCTCACCCCGGCTCTGAAAGACCTGCTCCGCCTGCTTGATGAGGCGGTCCTTGCTGGCGTTGATCTGGGTGCGCTGGGTGTCGTCGACGCTGAGGTCATCGAGCACGCCGTTCACACGGTAGTCGATGAACTTCTTCATCTTTTCCGCCCGGTGTTCGCCGCCGCCGTGGCGCCAGAAGGCGAATGCGCCACCCGCGGTGCCGAGGATGCCGATCACGGCAGCGAAGGCGAGGAGCTTGCGCTTGAGCTTCATGGGACTCTCCTGAAGAAGACCCGACCAGCGCTGGTTGAGCAGCCGCCGCGGGTGGGTGGTGTCTCGGCGGCCTCGGGGGACTTCCCGGCCGCTTGCCGTTTGGGCGTGGATACACAATGGGGCCGGCCCATTGAGGACCGTTTGCACCGGTGTGAAGCAACGTGAAGGGGCTCTGTCCTCGACCTCGCGACGGCAAAAACGGCGAAACTCAAGCTTTGGGCAAAAAGTCCGAAAAAACCTGCGACATCGCGCGCGCGTGGCCGAAGTAATCAGGGCAGGCCCGGCCTGCTCAACTGGATGGAGGTCTCGCCATGTCCGTTTGGTCGTTTGTTCTCACTTTTCCCAGCCCACTGGTTGCGCCCGTGCCCCCCGTACCGCGCCCCCCCGCGACCCTGGGGGCTCTCCTCGATCGCGGCCTCTTCCTGCCCGATGGCACGCTCGACGAAGCCCGCGTGCAGCAGGCGCTGGAGCGCTTCTGTGCCAGCGGCGACCCGGTGGCCTGCCTGGTGTTGGCGGCCGGTGGTCGCCCCGCCGAGGGCGCGCCACCGGCCGGGGCCGATGTGGCGTCGATGGACCGCTGGTGCCGCGAGGGCGATCCCGACGCCTGCGCGGTGTCCGCCTGGTGGGCGGCGGCCGACGCGGCGGATCGGCGCACGGCCGCCTGTGCGCTGGGGGGCGAGGCGGCCTGCGTGCTGGCGGCCCGAGCGCGGGTGCGTGCCGGCGGCGATGTGGCGTCGGCGCGCCGGGTGGCGGAGCGGGCGTGCCGCTCGGGGGTGCCCGCGGGGTGCTTGCTGCGCGCCGAGCTGGAGCCCGATGCGCGGATCCGGCGCGCGCAGCTCGGGGCCCTGTGCTCCGATGGCGACGCTCGGGGCTGTGCTCGGTTGTGGGCCCTGACCACTCGAGGCGCGGTGAAGGACTCGGCGCTGGCTGCCCATGCGGCGCAGCGGGGGTGCAGCCTCGGGGTGGCCCACCTGTGCGCGGCGGTGGCAGGGGCGGACCCCCAGGTGGCGCGTCGGCTGGCGGTCGGGTGTCTGGAAAGTGGAGTCGAATCGTGCCGTTACGGCGCGACGTCCTCCACCTCGGCCTCGAAGACGCCGATCAGGGAGTAGCCGCCCACCAGCGTGACCTGGACGGCGCCGGCCACGCGGCCACCGGGCGTGGGCTCGAAGGCTGACAGCTGCACCTCGCCCCCTGAGAGGGCGGGCAGCTCGCGGTCATCGCGGGTGCCCAGCACGTCGCCGTGCTCGGGCAGCCGCCACGCACCGGGGCCGAGGGTGTCGGGCGATCGCAGCACCACCTGGACGGGCACCTGCCCATCGGCCGCCACCCACTGCACCGCCAACTCGCTTGCGCCCCGGCGGGCGCGGGTGTGGGCAAAGCCCAGCGGGTAGATGCGGCTGACGCTGCCGCGCAGATCGGCTTCCGCCGCGTCGTCGCCACACCCCGCCAGGGCGGCCATCAGCACCCACAGGCCGACGCAGCGCTTCACCGCAGCACCGATCGGCGGGCGGCTTCCACCACGGACTCAAACCCGTCGCCCGCGGGCCGGTTGCAGCGCCAGGCTGCGAGGGCGCGGCCCTCGGCGTCGTAGGCGAGCTGGGGGTCCTGGCCGCAGGGCGCGTCGCCCCCCGCTTCCACCACTTCGCGCATCCATTCGCCGTCGGCGCGCCAGGCGAACACCACGCCATCCTGGTCGGCGCGGCACTCCACCTCACCCACGCGGCCACAGCGGTACCACACGAGAGACGGAAAACCCTGAGGAGATACGGCCACTTGCACGCCCCGGCCCTCGCGGTAGCGGGCATCACCCACCGCCTCGAACGTCCAGGCGCTGAGGTCGGCAAAGGCGGTGGGGTCGGCCAGATAGGCCACCATGGGGCGGCCGCCTGCCGCATCGTGGAAGCTCACCCACACCGCGCCGGAGGCCTCGAAGGCCAGGCCCGGTCGGCTGCCACCCGGCAGCTCGGAGAGCCGCACGGCCTCAAACCCGTCGGCCGCCTCGCGGCGCACCCATACGCCCAGGCGGTCCTCGGTCTCTTCCACGGGGTTCTCGTCGGCGATGACCAGCCGGCCATCTGGATCGAAGGCGATGGCGGTGTGATCCCCATGGCCGCGCCCGGCGTCGACGGCGGTGTAGGCCCAGCCGCCCGCCGCGCCCCGAGCCAGCTCCAGGTCGGCCCGCGCGAGGTCGTCGCGTTGGATGGAGCCCGCATGTACGTCCTTCCAGGCCACCGCCGCGCTGCCGTCGGGGGCGAAGGCCAGGGCGGGCCATACCCCCACCACGGTGCCGAAGTCGCTCGCCGGCAGGCCCGACGCGGCCTGGGCGCTCTCGCTGACCACGACTTCGGGCGCGAAGGCACTGGCGGCGCGCAGCAGCGCGAGATCGTTGGCCCCGCAATAGCGAAAGCCCACATTGGGCGCGCCCGAGGGCACTGCGAGCACCGCCTCGCCCGCCGGCGTGTAGGCCAGCGCCAACCCGGCGGGGTCGCCCACCAGCAGCGGTTGGGCGACGATCTGGCTGGTCCACCCGGCGGCCGTGCGGGTGGCGAGGTGGATGTCCCAGGTGACCTGGTCGGGGGGGGCGTCACCGAGGGCGTCGCACGGCCCGGTGACCACGCCACGTGCGCCGAAAAAGGCCAGTGAAACCGAGCCATTGGGATGGGTGGCCAGCGCAGGCTGTAGCCCCACCCCGCCCGCGAGCACGGGCTCGGTGGTCCACGGCGAGGTGGCCACGGGGGGGCGTGAGGGGGGGACCCGGGCGTCGACCTCGGTGGCCTCTCCGCTGCTGTCGCAGCCCAGAAAGGCGAGGTAAATCAGGGAGATGGCGCGGCGCACAGCCGCTACATGCCCGTGATGATGCGCCAATCGCCGGCTTCACGGCGGAAGGTCAGGCGGTTCTTGTCGGTCTTGTTGGCCCAGCGGTCCTGGTCCCCGACGGCAAACTGGTACTGGGCCTCGTACTCATAGTCCACGGTCGCGGTGTCGCCGTAGATCTCGATGCCCTGGATCTGGATGTCGTACCGCACCGCCCGCACCTCTTGCTTGAGGTCGCCGAGCACCTTCATCAGGCCCTGGTAGTTGTAGTCGTCCGAGGGGTCGGAGGTGGTGCTGCCGTTCTCGAAGTAGCCCTTGCTGGCCATGGCCTGGAGGGTGTCGCCGTCGCGCTGCACCATGGCGAGGCGGTAGCGCTCCACGACATCGGCCAGCGCCTGACGCTCGGCCGAGTATTCGATCTCGGTGCCCTTGACGAAGCGGGGCCCGCAGCCCTGGGCGGCGAGAGCGATCAAGAGGACGAAGAACAGCCCGGCTCGGCCGTGCAGCCGCCGGCGCGAAGAGCGAGAACCAGAAGAGCGCATCACCACCTCCGCACGATGAACTGCCGGCGAAACGGAGCGCCCCGCCCGGGCTATTCCGCAGGCGGCCGTCACTCGGCCTCCTCCGTGTCGGCGGCATCTTCGGGATGGCCCTGATCCTTGTCAACTCCGGCGGCCGCAAAGAACCGCGCGCGCCGGGCCCAGCGGGCCAACTCGAAGCGCTCGCCGCGCTCCACCTGATCGTCAGGCTCGGTGGCCAGGGCGTCGAAGGCGACAGCGGCATCCAGGTAGTGGCCCTGATCGAAGTGCGCACGGGCGAGCAGCCGCCGGGCCTCGAAGCGCAGCGCCGGGTGGGTCAGGCCCGCAATCAGGGCCGCCTCCAGCGCCGCCATCCCGTCCGTAAATCGGCGATTTTGCAGGTGTCTGCGGCCGAGCAGATAGGCCACCACGGCGTCCCCCTGGGCGGCGGCGGCCGCTTCATCCAACACCGCATCGGCCACCGCGCGGGGGGTGCCTGGGGGCAGCGTGAGCAGCCGCAGGATGGCCGCCGAGGCTGGCCCCCCGGCGAGGGCGCCCCGCTTCACCGCCAGCCGCCGGATCTGGTCACGGTCGTAGGCGACGGCCAGCAGCGCGTCATACTGCGCAGTGGCTTCGGCCACCTGCCCACCTGCCGCGGCGAGATCGGCCAACCACTCCCGAGCCCGCTGGCGGGCCGCTGCGCCGGCGTGCTCGTCGGCGGCAATTTCCTGAGTGGCTTCAAGTGCTTGCGCCGTTCGCCCCAGCGCCAGCAGGAGGCTGATGCGGGTCAGCCGGGCCGAGACGTCCCCGGGGACGTGGCCCAGCAGGGTGTCGAGGATGGCCAACCCGGCGGTGGCGTCGCCCGTGGCGATGGCCCGGCCCGCGTCGCGCCGCAAGGCCGCCACTTCATGGGCGCACACTTTGGCGAAGATCGCAGGCCGATCGAACCGATCGCGGGCCTCGGCCAGCGCCCGCGGATCCAGCGGCAGCGCGTCGAGCTGGGATTCCCAGGCGGCCACGCGGGGGGCCAGCGTGTCCGGGGGCCACACCTGGCCGGCGCGGTAGGTGGCCGCCACGGCCTCCGGGCCCTCGGTGTCGTGCAGGAAGCGAACAAACGAGCCGCAGAGGGTATAGGCCGTGCGCGAGTAGCTGGTCAGGAAGCCGGTGGGCGACAGCAGGCGGTCCAGCGGGGGCGCCGCACCCACCCGGCGCATGGCAGCCGACCACTGGTGTCCATCCAGCCGGCCGGACTCCCAGGTGGCGGCCACCGCCAACCCCTCGATGAGGCCCATCTGGGGCAGGATGCCGTGGGCGCTCAGGTGAAACGGCCCGTTGGCCAGATCCGCCGAGAACACATGGGCGAGCTCGTGCAACGCCACGGGATCCCCGATGTTGAGCCCGTCGATGTGCATGGCGCGCTGCCAGGGCTTGGCGATGCGGGTGCTGCCGGCGCCCATGAGCCGCTTCTTGGTGTCGCGGTCGGGGTAGAGGTAGATGGCGGGCCGCTCCGACGGGGCCACGGCCAGGAAGCTGGCCAGCTCGCTGTAGGCGAACTCCAGATCCGTCGCCAGCAGCGCCACGCGACCGGGCGTCCACGCACTGGGGTGGTAGAGGTCCAGGTGGGTGGTGGCGCGGTGGCCGCCCAGCTCCGCCTGCACCCAGGCGGCGTCGCGGTGGATGGCGTGGACGCGCGCCGCCCACCAGGTGGCCACCACGCCCAGCAACGCCAGGCCGGCCAGCCAGCGCCGCCGCGGGGCCTCGCCCAGGGCGGAGAACACCACCACCGCCGCAGCGAGGCTGAGGTCCTCCAGGCGCGACCACATCAACCGCCCACCGATCTCCACCACCTCGTCGTAGAGGGAGCCGGGGTAGTAGCCCAGGAAGACGTGAAAGACATCCACGGGCGGGTGCATCAGAAATCGGTAGAGAGCCAGCAGTATGGTGCCAAAAAAGAGCAGGAAAAACATGAGGTTGGCCCGGCGGAAGACCCGAGCCAGGCCCACGCCGATGCCCACGGCCACCCAGGCGGTGGTCAGGGGCAGAGCGGCATAGAAGGCGAGCCCTTCCAGGTAGTCGCAGTTGCGCACTCGCAGGGCATTGAGGCTGATGGGCACCAGAGGCAGCGCCGCCAACGCCGTGGCCCACAGGCCGCCGCGCAGCCAGGCCCGACCCGCCGAGTCCGGGTGCGCACGCCGTGCCCGAATGCCCTCCACGGCGGCCGCAAAGCTGACGGGGAGCGCCAGGGCGAAGGCGAACTCGAAGGCCAGCAGGTTGAAGAGGGGGACAAAACACAGTGCGCTGGCCACCGCCAGCAGGACGAGGGCCCAGGCCAGGCGGCTGGTCGGCAGCAGACGCGCGCAATGCCCGGCCCGGACGCGCTCAGGGCGATCGCCGGGCCGGCGCAACGGCTAGAGGCCCGCGCGCGGCGGGTAGAAGCGCGCTTTGGAGCCCGCGACGATGCCCGCCTTGCGGGTGGCACCGCCCACCAGCTCCAACACATAGCGCGAAGGCTGAGCGACCCCCCGGCCGTCGAGGGTGAGCGGCGGCGCGTTTTCCACCACGCCCACCACGTTCCAGGTGTCGTCGAGGAACACAAGATCCAGTGAAATCAAGGTGTTGAACATCCAGAAGCGCTGCGGCCGGGTGGCCCGCATGAAGAACACCATGCCCCAATCGGGCTTCATGCTGCGGCGGCACATCAGCCCACGCTGGGTCTCGAAGGGCTCGCGGGCCAGCTCCACCTCGAAGGTGTGCTCGGGCGTGCCCTCAAAGACGAGGCGGCCCGTCTGGTCGTTGACGACGCCGGTCATGGCGGGCGGCTCAATGCACGCGCCGGCATAGCAGCGGTTGGCCGTCGCGCACCCCTGCTGGTCGGGCGTCCAGTCGCCGGTACAGTCGGCGTCGGTCTGGCAGGCCTGGGTGGGCGGGGCCGCGGTGACGGGCGCGACCGGCGCGGTGGGGGGCGCCGCGGGGGCGGGGTCGCCACAGGCCACGGTGGGTAGACCGATGGCCAGGACCAGGCTCGCCCAGCGGCTCACGGGGCCTCCCGGCAGAACGGCACCGCCGCCGTCTCCTTGTCGCACTGGTAGCCCGAGCGGCAGTCGTCGCCGTTGTCGCAGACGGCCATGCAGTAGGTCTGCTGGTTCTCGAACTCCACACAGACCGAGTTGGCGGGGCAGGAGCTGGCCGTGCACGGGCTCACCGTGCAGTAGCCGCCACGGCTGGCGCGGTCACAGACCCGCCGGTTGCCGCATTCCACGTCGGAGCTGCATTCGTCTCCGATCTCGGTCCCACAACCCGTCAGCACCAGGGCCAGGGCGAAGCACCATCGCATGGATCACCTCCACAAAGACCGCCCTGATAACGGATCGCACGCCCCAGCCGCAAGCGCTCGTACACGCGGCGGTTGACCCGTCCCCGGGGGCCGTCTAGCCTGCGGCGCTTTGCCAGCCCGGGAGGAGTGCCATGCCCGAGCCCGAGGGGCCCTTTTTTGCGCGCGCCAGCCTGCCCACGGCGCAGGGCGTTTTTGACGTGCGCATCTTCCGCGATGGCGGCAAGGAGCACCTGGCAGTGGTGGTGGGCGAGGTGGATGGCGCCGAGGATGTGCTCGTGCGCGTGCACTCGGAATGCATCACCAGCGAGGTGTTCGGCTCGCTGAAGTGCGACTGCAAGGCCCAGCTCGACTTTGCGCTCCAGGCCATCCAGCAGGCCGGCTGCGGGGCGGTGCTCTACCTGCGGCAAGAGGGGCGGGGCATCGGCCTCGGCAACAAGATCCGTGCCTACGCCCTACAGGAGCAGGGGGCCGACACGGTGGATGCCAATCGCATGCTCGGCTTCGCCGACGACCTGCGACACTACGGCGTGGCCGCCGAGATGGTGGCCGCACTGGGCATTCGATCGGTGCGGCTGCTCACCAACAACCCCGAGAAGCTCGTGGGCCTGGCGCAAGCAGGGGTGACCATCAGCGGTCGTGTACCGGTGGTGACGGGCATCAACGACGTCAACCAGGGCTACCTGGAGACCAAGCGCGTGCGCATGGGGCACCTCATCGATCCGGAAGATACCGAATAGTTCCGCGGTGTTTCGTGCGTGCGGTCAAAACGTGGCACGTGCTCCCCGCCGGATCAGGGGCGTGCTGCCCATGCCCTCCAGCAGGTCGAACACCCCCGCAGGCTCCGGCTCCAGCTTCATGGGCGCACCGTGGAGGCCCGCCCGGATGGGCACCACCGTGGCATCCACCACGCCGTCGGGCGCCAGCGTCACCTCGAGCGCAAGCGCCTCATCCTCCTGAGTGCAGGCACACGCAAAGGCCACATTGCCCAGGCCCCAGGCCACCACCTGGCGCCCGCGCCGCTCCACCGGCGCCAGCGCGTGGCTGCCATGCACCACCACCACCGCGGCGCCCGCCGCCAACGCGGCCTCCACCTGGGCGCGGGTGGCGGGTGAGGGGAGATACACCGGCGGGGCCACCACATGGAGGCTGACCACCACGGGCGGCGCCGCCGCGCGCACCGCTGCCGCCAGCGCTTCGGGCGGGCCGGCCAACGCCACCACCACCGACACAGGTTGGCCATCCACGGTCAGCACAGCCGTGCGCTCGATGCCTGCCAACCCGGCCGCCGCCACCGCCGCTTGCGTGGCGACCCGGCCGGTTGACCCGCCGTCGTCCAGGTGGTTGTTCTGCAGGCTCACCGCCCGCACCCCGAAGCGGGCGAGCGCCGCGGGCACCCCCGGGTGGTTGAAGAGCCGTTCTTCGCCGGCGGGTCGCGCCGCCAGCACTGGCCCCTCCAGGTTGACCAGGCCCGCGCCGCGCAGCGCCGCAAGGCCTGCAAGTGCCTGATCGGGCTCGGCTTCTACCTGGACATCACCGGCAAACCACAGCCGAGCCGGCGGTGCGCCACAGGCGGCCATGGTCCAGAGCAACACAGCTGCGTGTGTTGCGCGCCTGAGAGCAGCGCCGCCGCGACGACCTGGGTCTGGAGCGTCACGACGCTGGGTGATGTGTTCGAGTGTGTTCGCCACCCCGATGCCTACTCCTCGGCGAAGGCTTCCACCGGCGGACACAGACACTGGAGGTTGCGGTCGCCCCAGGCGTTGTCCACTCGGCCCACCGGCGGCCAGAACTTGTGGTGGCGCAACCAGGGGGCGGGGTAGGCGGCCTGCTCGCGGCCGTAGGCGTGGGGCCAGGTATCGGCGGTCACGGCGGCAGCGGTGTGGGGCGCGTGGTGCAGGGCGTTGTCCTGGCGGTCGGACCGGCCCTCGTCGATGGCGCGGATCTCATCGCGGATGGCGATGAGGGCGTCACAGAAGCGGTCGAGCTCGGCCCGCGGCTCGCTCTCGGTGGGCTCGATCATCAGGGTGCCGGCCACCGGGAAAGACATGGTGGGGGCGTGAAAGCCGAAGTCCATCAAGCGCTTGGCGATGTCATCCACCGTGATGCCCGCCGTCTTGAAGCCGCGGCAGTCGAGGATGAACTCATGGGCGACGCGGCCATGGGCGCCGCGGTACAGCACCGGGTAGTGGGGCGCCAGCCGGGCCGCCATGTAGTTGGCGTTGAGGATGGCCACCTGGGTGGCCTGCTTGAGGCCCTCCGCGCCCATCATCGCGATGTAGGTGTGGGGGATCGGCAGGATGCCCGGGCTGCCAAAGGGTGCCGCCGACACCGGGCCGATCTGGAGGGTGCCTTCGGGGGCGCTCTCCGGGTGGCCGGGCAGGTAGGGTGCGAGGTGGGCGGCCACTGCGATGGGCCCCATGCCGGGCCCGCCGCCCCCGTGGGGGATACAGAAGGTCTTGTGCAGGTTGAGGTGACACACATCAGCGCCCAGCTCGCCGGGCCGCACGAGGCCCACGGCGGCGTTGAGGTTGGCGCCGTCGAGATACACCTGCCCGCCGAATTCGTGAACGATTCCAGTCACCTGCCGCACACCCTCCTCAAACACCCCGTGGGTGGAGGGGTAGGTGATCATCAGCGCCGCGAGGCGATCGGCGTGCTTCTCGGCCTTGACGCGCAGATCGGCGATGTCCACGTCGCCGCGGTCGTTGCAGGCCACTGCCACCACGCGCAGGCCCGCCATCGCGGCGCTGGCGGGGTTGGTGCCGTGGGCTGAGGTAGGGATGAGACACACATCGCGGTGGCCCTGGCCCCGCGCGGTCTGCCAGGCCTTGATGACCAACAGACCGGCGTACTCCCCCTGGCTGCCGGCATTGGGCTGCAGCGACACTGCGGAGAAGCCCGTGATGTCGGCCAGCCAGGCCTCGAGCTCGTGGAAGAGCTGCTGGTAGCCGCGGGTCTGGGCCACCGGCGCGAAGGGGTGCAAGCCAGCGAAGGCCTTCCAGCTCACGGGCAGCATCTCGCTGGTGGCGTTGAGCTTCATGGTGCAGGAGCCCAGCGGGATCATGGAGGTGGTGAGCGACAGATCGCGCGACTCCAGGCCCCGCACATACCGCAGGAACGCGTGCTCACCGTGATACTCATGGAAGACCGGGTGGGTGAGGAAGGCGCTGGTGCGCTGCAGGGCCGCCGGCCACGCCGCGGGCGCCTGACCCACGAGGCTGCGCACAGGCTCGGCGGTCTGATCGGCCCCGGCGAACAGGCCGAGGAGTGTGTCGAGCAACGCCTCGTCCACCGTCTCATCCAGGCTGATGCCCACCGCCTGCTGGCCCGGGTAGTGACGCAGGTTGATGCCCTGGGCCACGGCCGCCGCATGCACGGCCTGAGCGTCGGGCACCGCGATGCGCAGTGTGTCGAAGTAGGGCGCCGAGTCGGTGGTGAAGCCGAGCTTGGACAGACCGGCCATCAACAGACCGGTGGCCCGGTGCACCCGCTCAGCGATCTGCCGCAGGCCGTCGGGTCCATGATACACGGCATACATGCCGGCCATCACAGCCAGCAGGACCTGGGCCGTACAGATGTTGCTGCTGGCGCGCTCCCGCCGGATGTGTTGCTCGCGGGTCTGGAGCGCCAGCCGATAAGCGGGCTTGCCGTGGGCGTCGCGTGACACCCCCACGATGCGGCCGGGGATGCTGCGCGCGAGCTCGTCGCGGGTGGCCAGGAAGGCGGCGTGCGGGCCACCGAAGCCCAGGGGCACCCCGAAGCGCTGGCTGGAGCCGAAGGCGATGTCGGCGCCCTCCTCGCCCGGCGGCGTCACCAGCGTCAGGGCCAGCAGGTCGGTGCCCACGGCGAGCCGGGCACCGGCTGCGTGGACCTCGTTGGCCAGCGCGGCGAGCGGCTGCAAGCGACCGTACGTATTGGGGGATTGCACCAGGACGCCAAAGACGTCGGTGGCCGCCGCGGTGAACTGCTCGATGGGTGCCACCTGCACCACGATGCCCAGCGGCAGCGCGCGGGTCTGCACCACGGCGATGGTCTGTGGGTGGCAGTCCTCGGCCACAAAGAAGGTGCTGCGCCCTTCGCTGGCGGCCGCCCGGCACATGATCATCGCTTCGGCGGCGGCGGTGGCCTCATCGAGGAGGGAGGCATTGGCCACGGGCAGGCCGCAGAGCTCAGCCACCATGGTCTGGAAGTTGACCAGCGCCTCCAGGCGACCCTGGGCGATCTCGGCCTGGTAGGGCGTGTACTGCGTGTACCAGCCCGGGTTCTCCAGGATGTTGCGCTGGATTACAGGCGGCGTGACGCAGTCGAAGTAGCCCTGGCCGATGAGCGAGCGCAGCACCTGGTTTTGGTCGGCCAGGGTGCGCAGGCGGGCCAGCGCCGCCGCCTCGCCGAGGGCGGGGGGGAGGTTGAGCGGCCGCTGGGTGCGGATGCCGGCGGGCACCGCTTCGGCGATCAGCGTGTCGAGGTCGGCCACCCCGAGCTGGTCCAACATGGCGGCGATGGCCGCCGGATTCGGGCCGATGTGGCGGCGGGGAAACGTGTCCAGGGGTGCCAGCACATCGGTCAGGGGGTTCACGCGCTCAGTGGCCATCGGGCCCTCCAGGCTCGGGGAGGGCCGGAGAATACCGAAATTTGCGCGCTGGGGAAGGGGCAGCGCACATCGGCGTGGGTGCCGGCACGTGTCGGCTCATGTGCCAGCGGTTGAGCCGGTGGCCCTGGCGGCGATCGGCCGCGGCCCGCGACACCTCGAATCGTTCAACATATTGATCTGACAGGATTTTACTCGAACCGTGGTCGGGCGGGTGGGCGGGCCATGAGGGTTGGCACGCCCGTTGAAACCGCCCCCACGCGGAGTCGGCCGGCACCCCCCGGTGGACACCTGTCGCCCCGCCCGGCCGGACGCCCCCCCGCGTATCCGACCCGGGTGGGGCGGCTCCCAGTTGAAATCTTCAGATCAACCAGTCGAGGCTCAGCTCGAAGCGCTCTTCTTCGGGGGCGGGCCCGTCGCCATCGAAGGTGCCCAGCCGGGCCCGCGCGCCCACGAGCATCCCGAACAGCCAACTCGGCCGCCAGCCCACCTCAGGCACGACCGCGTGCAGCACGCCGGAACCGCGACTGACGCGGTCCCAGGCGAGGCCCGCGCGCCAGGTGCCGTCGTCGTACCGGTAGAACACGTTGGTGCGGTGGAGGCGCTCAAAGCGCGCGGTCTGGGGGTCGAGGCCGAGCCAGGCGTCGTGGCCCAGCCCGGCCTGGTGGGCGGGCACCGGGTGGAAGGCCACGCCCACCTGCGTCAGCCAGCCCGCGCGCTCGTTCTGGCCGGTGTACCAACCGTAGCCGCCGAGAATCCACAGCTCGGTGCCTGGGAGGTCGGGCGAGAGGCGCTGGTAGCCGAAGGAGAGCTGCCAGGCGTCGGCCTCGCCCGCGGGCGTTTGCCAGGCCAAGCGGGTCAAGCGGGCGACGTCGAGCTGGTAGTGGTCGCCGCGGCCTTTGGGAAAGCCGCGCATGGCCAGCGCGCCGGAGAAGGCCAGGCGGCTCTCTTCTGCGTCGCCACTGTCGGTGAGATCGTCGCCGCGGGCCCAGCGGCGCCGCCAGCTCACCCCCAGCGGGAAGGCGGGGTGGGCGTCCTTGTCGATGCGTGGTGCCACCGGGGCCACCTCGATCTCGGCGTCGACCAGGCGGTAGGGTTGCGCCCGAAACTCAGCAAAATCAGAGGGTTGCAGCTCGGTTCGATCGGCCACGATGGTGTCGGCCGACAGGTGGAGGCCGCCATCTTCCGAGCGGTGCTCGGTGGTGCTGTAGAAGAGGGTGCTCTTCCAGACCAGGTCGGTGAGGAGGTCGCCGGTCTCGTTGACCCGCAAGACGTCCGCGAAGGCCTGGCTGCGCAGCACACTCTGCGGGTTGGGTCGCCAGCCACCGTCGATGCCGAGGCGCAGGCCCTCGGCCAGGGCGGGCCGCAGCGCGTCGGTGCTGGGGTTGGCCACCTGGCCGCCCACGAGGAGCTGCAGCAGGTACTCGCCGTCGCAGTAGCCGGTGCACTGGTTGAAGGCGGCGGCCCGCTCGCGGGTGCGCTCGTAGAAGTCGTCGAGGGACGGCCGCTCGAAGGCGGCCGCCGGGGTCGTCGCCAGCACCAGCCCCACCAGCGTGCGGCTCATGGGGCCTGGCCCACCACGGCCCGCAGCGCGGTCAACACCTCATCGGGTGCTGCGGAGTCGCCGGCAAATTGGTCCACGTGCTCAAACACGACTTCACCGGGCGGCACCACGATGAGCACGCCGCCTTGTTGCCAGGGGTCGCCCTGGGTCTTGCCCTGCCGGTGCCCCTCCTTCATGGCCTGCCGACCTGCCACCAAGCTGCGCAGCCCCAGACCGAAGGTGCGGCGCATGCCAGCCAGCGCGTAGACCTGCCGGCTCGGATCGGTGAAGACCCGGAAAGGCAAGGGGAATTGCCGCAGGAATCCCTGGGCCATTGCGGGTGTGCCATTGCCAATGGCCACGATCGAGCCCCCCAACGACGCCACTTCGTCGCGGTGGGCACCGAAGCGAGCAACCTGCTCGCGGCAGAACATTCAGCCAAAGTGGCGCAGGAACAGCACCACCGTGGGCCCTTCGGCCCACAGGGCGGTGAGGGGCACGGCCCGACCGTCGGGATCGAGGACGGTGGCGGCGGCCAACTCGGGAGACACGGCCATGGGACCTCCAGCGGTTGCAGGGCCCCGAGGTTATCGCACGAAGCCCAGCGAAGGGACCACCGCCGCCGCCGCCCTCACGTGCGCGGCTTGGCGCGGCTGGTGGGGGTGGCGGTCAAGGGATCATCGGGCCAGGGGTGCTTGGGGTAGCGCCCGCGGAGATCCTTGCGCACGTCTGGGTAGCCATTGGCCCAGAAGCTCTTGAGATCACGCGTGATTTGCACGGGGCGGTTGCCGGGCGACAGCAGGTGGAGCAGCACCGGTTCACCCGCAGCTTGGGGCGTGTCGGGCAGACCAAAGAGCTGCTGAATGCGCGCGGCGAGGACGGGCGGCGCGGTCGGCCCCCCGTAGGTCAGGCGGGCGGTGGTGCCGTCGGGCAGGGTCAGGGACGCCGGGGCCAGGCGCTCCAGGGCGTTGAGGCCCTCGCGGGGCGCCAGGCCGCGCACCAGCTGGCTGACCGAGAGCTTGCGCAGGTCGGCGAAGCTGCGTTGCCCCATGCACAGGGCGGTGATGAGGGGGCCGACCCCGCCTGGCGTGGGCGCGTCGGTCTCGGCTTCGTCGGGGGCAGTTGTCTCCAAATCCGAGTCAAATCCGCCACTTCCGTCGGGGTGGAGCTCGGCCAGGTCGGGCAGACCCAGGTCGGGTCGGCGGGCGGCGAGCCAGCGCACGCGGTCGAGGAAGCGCGCCTCTTCGGGGCTGAGGCTGAGGGCACGGCGCGGGCGAGCGGCCACGGCGCGGGCGAGCTCGGCCGCGATGGCCTCGGGGTCGTAGACGCCCTGCTCTTCGCGCACCACCAGGGCCAGGTAGCGCTGCTGGCGGGTCTGGACCACCGCCTCGCGGTCGGCGTCAAACCGCGTCGCCAGGGCGGGTTCGGTGGCCAGCGACCGGGGGTCCAGGGCAGCGGCGAGGCGGATGCGGTGCTCGGTGCCGCGGGCGCCCCCCTCCACCACCAGCGCCAGAATCCACTCGGCGTCGCGCACGGCGGATCGCCCATCGAGCACCCCGCCGGTGCCATCTGCCAGCTTGAAGCGGTCGCTGCGGGCCGCGCGCCGCCGCGCAACCCGCTCGGGAAAGCCGGTGCGCAGACAATCCAGCAGCGAGCTCGTCCGTCCGCGGGCCTCGGGCCCCAGGGCGCTGCGCGCGAGGGCGACGAGCTGGTCGCGCACCTGGCGCACCTCGCGTACCGCCCCCATATGGACCGCCATGCCCCCCCGATCGAGGGCCTCCATGCGCAGGTCGAGGTCCGATTCCCCTGTCGTTTCGGGTACATCCCGCAGGATCTCGCGCTCGCTGATCAGGGCGGCGGCGGCCGCGGTCTCGGTCAACCGACCGGCGGTGTGGCCGGCGAGCACAACGCGGGCGAGGCGGGGTTCCACCGGCAACTGCACGAGGGCGCGGCCCACGGCGGTCAGGTGGCCGGCGGCATCCAGCGCCCCGAGGCGCTCCAGGGTGGCCTCGGCCCGGCGCCACGCGGAGGGGGGAGGGGCCGCAAACCAGCGAAACCCTTGCGGATCCGCGCCCCAGCCGCGGATCTCAAGGGCTGTGCGGCACAGGTCGGCGCGCTGAATCTCGGGCACATCGGCGGCGGGGCGGTGGGTGTGCTCGGCCTCGGTCCACAGGCGGAAGCACAGGCCCGGTCCCGTCCGACCGGCGCGACCCGCGCGCTGGTCGGCGGCGGCGCGGCTGATCGGGGCGAGGAGCAGGCGTGTGAGGCCCACGGCGGCGTCGAAGGTGGGCGTGCGATGCAGGCCGGTGTCCACCACGCTGCCCACCCCCTCCAGCGTCACCGACGTCTCCGCCACGTTGGTGGCCAGCACCACCTTGCGGCCTGGGCTGGGCGCCAGCGCGCGATCCTGGGCCTCGGGCGGCAGGCGGCCGTGCAGGGGCAGCACCTCCACGCCTTCCAGGTCGCTCAGCGCCTCCGCGGTGCGCTCGATTTCGCCCGCGCCAGGCAAGAAGGCGAGCACGTGGCCGGGCGCGGCCGCCAGCGCGCGGCGCACCGCGGCGGCACACCGCACGGCCACATGGCGGTCGTCGGGGCGAAGGTCATAGCGCACCTCCACCGGGTAGGTGCGCCCCTCGGCCAGCACCACCTCACCGCCCAAAAAAGCCGCCACCGGCACGGGATCGAGCGTGGCCGACATCACCAGCAGCTTCAGCTCGGGCCGGACCTCCCGCCGCACCTCGGCCAGGAGGGCCAGCGCCAGGTCGGCGTGCAGGCTGCGCTCGTGGAACTCATCCAAAATGACGCAGCCCACCCCCTCCAAGAGCGGGTCGCTCTGCAGTCGGCGCGTGAGCAGGCCCTCCGTCAGGACCTCGATGCGGGTGTGCGGGCCCACCTGGCGGTCGAAGCGGATCTGCCAGCCGATCTCGTGGCCCACCGCCTGGCCCCGCTCGGCGGCCATCCGGCGTGCCACCAGGCGGGCGGCCACCCGGCGCGGCTGCAAGAGGAGAATCTGGCCCTCAATCAGGCCTGAATCCAGGAGCGCCGGCGGCACGCGCGTGCTCTTGCCAGCGCCGGGAGGCGCCACCAGCACGGCCGCCCCCGGGCGGTCCAGGGCGGTCAGCAGGGCGGGCAGGGCGGCATCGACGGGGAGGGAAACCATCGCGAGAGGATCGCATGCGGGCCGCAAGGGTGCAAAGATCAAGGAGAATCCGCCGGGGTTACGGTGAAGGCCCGATTCGGACTAAGAACGGGCAGACGTCTGGGGGAGTTGCGATGCGCGCTTGGGTACTGGTTGCGGTGTTGGCCACTGGCTGTGACAGCGGTGGTGGTGGGGGGGGCGGCGGCGCCGATGGTGCGCTGGGCGGCGCGGGCGGCGCGGGCGGCGCTGGCGGCGGCGCTGGCGGCGCCGGCGGCGCCGGCGGCGCCGGCGGTGGGGCGGCCGATATGGGGGCCCCGGTGGACATGGCGGTGCCCGACCAGGGCGTCGTGTGCGCCCCCGGCACGCTGCATATGCCGGGCGAGGCCATCTTCGTGGAGAAGACGGCGGAGTGGGGCCTGATGGGGGTCGAGGCGACGCTGATGAGCGTCGGCGACATCGATGGCGACGGCTACGCAGACGTCATCGCCCGCCGCGGCGGGGTGCGCGCCGACGTGCTGGAGCCGGGCATGGAGCAGCCCAACACCTGGGTGCTGCACAACACCGGCGCCGGCACCTTTGAAGATCGCACCGCTGCCTCCAACTACCTCGCCGTGCGCGGCCGCTACCCCATCGCGGTGGGGCGACCCAACTGGGTGGCCACCTTCGGCGATGTGGATGGCGACGGCGATCTGGATGTGTACTCGGGCATCGACACCCGCATGCCCCCGATGGTGGCGGGGCCCGACGGCAACTTCGCCGTGCAGGAGACCAGCGAGCTGCTGATCAACGACGGCAACGGCGTGTTTTCACTGACGTTTCCCGGCGATCCGCTGCGCCGCACCTTGTTGGAGGACGTGCCCTCGGGTGCGGCCTTTGTGGACTTCAACCTCGATGGCCACCTGGATCTGTGGATGAGCCAGGGCGGGCTGGGTGCGCCGCTGCAGGACCGCCTCTTCCGCGGGGCAGCGCGCGGGGCGCTGGCCGACTTCACGGCGGCGGCGGGCCTGACCACCGTCTCATGGAACGGCGCCACCCTGGCGGATCTCAACGCCGGGCGTGGCCACACCACGGCGTGGTCGGCCCAGGCGTGTGACCTCAACAACGATGGCCTGCCCGAGCTGATGGCCGGCAGCTACGGTCGCGCGCCCAACGCCCTCTGGCAGGCGCGCCGCGACGGCGATGGGGTGACCTATACCAACCGCAGCGTCGCCTCCGGCTACGCCTTCGATGAGAACCTCAACTGGCAGGACAACCAGTTCGCCCGCTGCTACTGCCAGGCCAACCGGCAGGCCATCGACTGCGCCGACGTGCCTGCGCCCAATGTCCAGTGCACCCAGCAGAACTGGGACCACACCTCCGACCGCCAGCCCTTCCGCAACGGCGGCAACAGCGGCGCCACGGTGTGTGTGGACCTCAACGGCGACGGCAACCTCGACCTCTACACCACCGAGATCCGCCACTGGTGGGCCGGCCAGGCCGCGGACTGGGGCGAAGTGCTGCTCAACACCGGCGAGGCGGACGTGCGCTTCACCCGCCCGGGCCGCGATGCGATGGGCATGACCATCGACCACCCCAACGGCGATTGGGACGAAGGCCACATCACCGCAGGCACCCTCGACGTGGACAACGATGGTCGGCCCGACATCTACATCGGGGCCACCGACTACCCGGGCAACCGGGGGCGGCTGTTCCAGAATATCAGTGAAAACGGGACCTTGCAGTTTCGCGAGCTGGCCACCGATGACTTCTTCGAGCACTGGCGCAGCCACGGGATGGCGGTGGCCGACTTCGACCACGACGGCGACCTCGACCTGATCGTGGGCCACTCCCGCTCGCGCTGTGGGGCGGAGAACGAGTGTTACCCCACCTCCCAGATCCGCTTCTTCGAGAACCAGACGGCCAATGCCGGCACCAGCAACTGGCTGCAGCTCGATCTGCGTGGCGGCAACGGCACCAACACCTTCGCGGTCGGCGCCCGCGTCACCGTGCACACCGCCAACCGCCAGCAGGTGCAGGAGGTCCAGGGGGGCTATGGGCACTTCGGCGCCCAGAGCGACAACGTCCTGCACTTCGGCCTGGGCGCCGATTGTGAGGCCGACGTCACCGTCCGCTGGCCCAATGCCGAGCTCACCGAGCAGACCTTCCGCGTCCGCGGCGGCACCCGCTACCGCGTGCAGCAGGGCCAGGCGCCCGAAGCGCGCTGATCCGGGCAGGCGTCTACCGCTGGTTGCCCGGCTGGGGCAGGCCGTGGTCGGGGATTACGAAGGGCAGGGAGCGGGTCTCGCCCGGCTGCCCGGCGCCGTCCAGCAAGGTCAGCTCCAAGGTGTAGTCACCCGGGGGCAGCTCCACGGGGAAGGTGGAGCCACAGAAGTCGCCGCCGATTTGGGTGCGGCCCTGGGTGACGGGCAGATCGCGCGTCACCGATTTTCCTTTTTCTGATCGAAGGGTTGCACGCACGAGGCCAGCGCCGGGGGCGGTGATGCGCAGGCTGCGCCACCACTTGAGACCCACGAGCCCCTGATCCTCCTCTTTGGACTGCACCACGATGGGATCTTCTTGCCACGTGGGCGCCGCCGGGGGCGGGGCGACCTGCCAGCGCAGGTCCAGGGGCCAGGCGGGGGCGTTGTCCGCGGCGAGGCCCACCTGAGCACCCACCGGCAAGGGCGTGGCGGGCTGCAGGACGGCATGGTCACGGCTGCGCCCGACGACTTTGGCCGGCACCGCGACGCCGTTGGCATCCACGAATCGGGGTTTGCCCTCCAGCAGCTGGGCCAGGTGCAGGGGAATGCTGGTGCGCACCACCAAGGGGCCCGAGGGGGCCAGCGTGGCGCTGGGGGTCCAGAGGCCGGTGGACAGTGGGCACTGCCACGCGTGGGCGGTCAGCGGGAGCGCGAGAGCAAAAGCCAGGACCAATGTGCGCATGACACCTCCTCGTGGGGGCATCGTGCACCCGCCGTGCGCCCCGGTTCAAGGCGGTTGGCGGGTCTCGGCGGGGCGAGGGCAGGGTGGCCGCAGGGCAAGCGGTGGCCAAAGAGCCATGCAGGCGGCGGGGGCGGACAGGATGCCGCGGCGGAAGTGCCGCGGTGCGGCTACTTGCCGCCCATCCCGCGGACGAGCTGGACGAGCCCGTCGATGACCTGGGGCTTGTCCTTGAGGTCGGGGTTGGGGGCCATCATCGGCGAGAGGCCGACGGCGGGGCCACCGCCCACGATGATCTTGCGCAGGTGGTCGTCATCGACCTTCTTCTGCCACTCGGCATCGGTGAACGTGCGGGGCTTGGGGTTGAGGGCGGCGCCGGCAGGGCCGTCACCCTTGCCCTCGGGGCCGTGGCAGGTGGCGCAGCGCTGGGCGAAGATGGTCTTGGCCTCGGCGAGGGCCTGCTCCGAGACGGCGGTCTTCGCGCCGCCATCGCTCTTGCCACAGGCAGTCAGGCTGGCGACGGCCAGGCTCAACAGCAAGCTTCGGTACATGAGAGTGCGCAATGCAGCTTCCTTTCGCGATGGATGAGCGGCCAGGGGCCGATCGGGAGTCGAATCCTGGTAATCAAGGCCCGTGCCACTGGCCGCTTCTCTCATAGCAGACGCCGGGTTACAACCTTCGGAGCTGGTCCACCGGGCCGGTCATGCAACGAGGAGGGAGCGCCATGTCCGCCATCGGTAACCATGCCACCGAAGGCGTGCGGCTCTTCGATCTGCCCCAGACCGAAGCCCGCAGGCACCTCGCAGGTGGCGCGCCTGTCTACCTCACGGTCAACCCGGTGGAGTACCACGGCCCGCACCTGTCGCTGCACAACGACCGTCTCATCAGCCTGGGGCTCATCCGCGCGATGCACCCGCTGGTGGCGCCGGAACACCCCCTGTTGCTGGCCGACGATGTGGAAGTTGGCGTCGATCCGTGTCCGGGCCCGGGCACGCGCTACACCACCTTGCCGTTGGCCCGCCGCGTGGTGAAGCAGGCCTGCGACGCCCTGGCGGAGCTGGGCGCCCAGCGCGTGGTGATCATGACGTTTCACGGCAGCCCACTGCACGCCCAGGCCATCGAGGCCGGGCTGCGGCGGCTTCAACGGCGGGGGCTGGCGGCCATCAACCCCTTCAACCTGTTGTTGCGCACCCTGCTCGATCTGGACCCGGCGCGCCTTGCCGAGGCGTTGGCCGAGGTGCCCGACCCGGTGGATCGTGCCAAAATCATTGAGGATTTTCCGACCGACTTTCACGCGGGCTTTGGGGAGACGAGCCTGAGCCTGCACCTCGCGCCGGCGTCCGTGCACCCGGGGCATGTGCACCTACCGCCCTGCCCACCGGTGCGACCCTGGCGGTTGTTTGCGGGGCTGGCCCGCCTGGCGAATGTGCTGGGGGCCCACACCTTAAGCCGAGAGCTGAGCTTCATCGCGGTGGGCCTGGGCTGGTACGACCTCAAGCCGTTCCCCGCCTATACCAGCCGGCCGCACCTGGCGTCGGCGGCGGTGGGTGCGCAGTTGACCCGGCTCATTGTGCAAGACGCGGCCCCGCTGGTGCGGGCGGCCCTCTTCGAGCGGGGGCCGTCCCCCAAGCCGATTTTGGGGTGGTTGCGGTGGCTGAGCTTGGATGGCCGGATCGGCGGTGCAAAGCGCCGTCAGGACCAGGTGCTCCAGCCCTCGGAGGCCTTTTTGGCCGCCTGGCCGGGCGAGCCGAACGCGCCTACTCCAGCCGGACCATGAGCCCATTGTGCAAGGCATCCAAGGCCTTGCGCTCGTTCAGGGGCAGGTAGCCCGGGCCGCCGTCGGCCCGCCGACCGTAGAGGACCCGGCTGGGATCGCCGGCCGGGCCGGGATCGACGCGGTGCACAATCCAAACGCCGTCGATGGAGGCGCCGCAGTTGCGCATGCGAAAACGCATGCCCTCCTGAAAGCCGGCGAGCTCGGGTGGGCGATCGGCCGCCTGCTCGACGGCCTTGCGCTCGAGCTCCTGCCACGCGCGATCGTGGTCGCGCTGGCGGGCGTCCTGGCGCTCACGCTCCAGGTCGGTCGCTACGCGCTTCTCTTCGACGCGGCGCTCGACGGCCTTGTGCTCTTCTTTGACGTGGTCCTGGACCATGAGGTCCAGCAGGGATCCCCCGCTCATGAACTACCTCCAGGATGGCGCTGGGAGAGCCTACCAGGAAGTGCGGGGGAGGGGGAGGGGCAGGTGCGCCGAGATCAGCCCAGCTTGCAGACCGTCTTCAGGATGCGTGCGGCCACGCGGTAGGGATCGGCGTTGGCGTTGGGACGGCGGTCCTCCAGGTAACCAAAGCCCTGATCGGCCACGTGGCGGGGCACCCGGATGCTGGCCGTGCGGTCGGCCACGCCCCACTTGAACTCGCGCCACGAGCAGGTCTCGTGGTGGCCGGTGAGGCGCACCTCGTAGCCGTGGCCGTACTCGTCGAGGTGCTCCTGGCGGCGCTCGCCGATCAGGTTGCAGGCCTCCGCAATCGCCTTCATGCCCCCAGGCTCACGCATGGTGCGGGTGGAGAAGTTGGTGTGCATGCCGGCGCCATTCCAGTCGCCGGGTGCGGGCTTGGGCTCGAAGCTGATCTCCACCTTGGGCTCGCCAGCCCGCTTGAGGATCCAGCGGGCGAACCACATGTGATCGCTCGTGGTGAGCGCGTCGCCGGCGCCCACCTGGAACTCGGCCTGACCGGGCATGACCTCCCAGTTGTAGCCCGCCACCATGATGCCCGCGTGGAGGGTGTGCTCCATGAAGGCCTCATAGATCTCGCGGCCCGCGATGTTCACCGCGCCCACGCCGCAGTAATACGGGCCCTGGGGGCCAGGATAGCCCGCCAACGGGAAGCCCAGGGGGCCACCGTTGAAGTGGAAGAAGGTGTACTCCTGCTCAAAGCCGAACCAGGCATCCGCCTGGGCGGCGCCCGCGTCGAGGACGGCGCGCAGTCCGGCACGGTAGTTGGTGCGGTTGGGCGTCCCGTCGGCGTTGAAGACCTCGGTCAGCACGAGGTAGTGGCCCTTGCGGAAGGGATCGCGGCAGGCGGCCACCGGCCTGAGGATGATGTCGGAGTTGCTGCCACCGGCCTGCTGGGTGGAGGAGCCGTCGGCGCCCCACTCGGGGAACCAGCTCAGGTCGATCTCCTGGAGGGAAGCCAGGCTCGTGGAGGCGGGGGCATCCGCGATGACGCGGGTCTTGGAACGCACCGTGGGGGTCGGGTCGGTGCCGTCGATCCAGATATACTCAGCCAGAACGGACATGAAAGGGCCTCGCTCGTTGGGGCGCCACTGGGCGCGGTCAGCCGCCTCCAAGAACAAGAAGTGTGCCAGCCCTTGGGGGCGCTACGGGGAAGCCGGTTCCTACCGTTTTGTCGGTCGACTGGCAAGAACCTACATTCCGGTAGAGTTCTGCATTCGACGAGGTGGCGTTTTGGGTCATTTTGAACAAAAATGTAGCCATGGAGGTGGAAGTGCTTGAAATCAATGGGGGTATCGCCCTGGTCACCGGTGCCGGCAGCGGCATCGGGCGCGCCACCGCCGAGGCGCTGGCGGGTGCGGGGGCACGGCTGGTGGTGTGCGACATCAACGCGGAGAGCCTCGCCGCAGCTCAGCAGGCGCTGGGACCCGCCTGTGTGCAGGCCACTCGCCTGGATGTGGGTGACCGCGGCGCCTATGCCGCCTTCGCCGCGGATGTCCTGACCCAGCACGGTCCGCCGCGTATCCTGGTCAACAACGCCGGGGTGGGTCTGGCCGGCGGCATGCTGGACACACCGCTCGACGACTGGGAGTGGCTGCTGCGCATCAACCTCTGGGGGGTCATCCACGGGTGCCACTTCTTCACCCCCGCCATGGCCACCGCCGGCCAGGGCCAGGTGGTCAACATCGCGTCCATGCTGGGTTTTTTCGCCACGCCGAGCACCATGGCCTACTGCACGGCCAAGTTCGGGGTGGTGGGGCTCTCCGAGGCCCTGCGCGCTGAGCTTGGGCCGCGGGGGGTGGGGGTGAGCACCATCTGCCCTGGCATGATCCGGACGGGCATCATCCGCAACGCGCGGTTTCGGGGCGCGGGCGACGGTGAGAGCCAGCGCGCGGCGGTGGACGCCCGCTATGTGCAGCGCGACTACGGGCCCGAGCGGGTGGCGGCGGCCATCCTCGATGCCATCCGCCACAACCGCGGGCTGGTGCCGGTGACCCCCGAGAGCCGAGCGAGCTGGTACCTCAAGCGCGTAGCGCCCGCGCTGGTGCCGCGGGCCGCCCGTTGGCTCGAGCGCACCATGGGGCAATAGGCCGGATTCTTCTCACAGCGGCCCTCAGTGCCCTCGTACCAAACGCGGGGCCGGGGGGGTTGCCCCGGTGACCCGAACCTGTACACCATGTCCTGGGCGGCGCTTTCGCCGCCCGGCGAAGGGGGTAATGACCTTGAAGAAAATCATCGTATGCGCGCTGGCGCTGTCCTTTGCGGGATGGGGTTGTGGCGCCGAAGGTGACGACACCGCGACGCGCAGCACCGTTCAGGGGCTCGTCACCGCGGAATCGGGTGTGCCCGGCGGCAGCGAGGAGTTTGTGGTGGTCGTGTCCCACGAGGACACCGTCTCCCCGGACGAGGCGCGCCGCCTCGTCGCCAACGTCCGCGTCCGCCACGCCCGGCCCGAGCTGGCGGGCACCCCGGCGATCCACACCGAGGGCGTGCTCCGGCCCGCCAACCTCCACTGGATGGTGCCCGAGGACCACGACGTGGGCGTGCAGGTGGTGCCGGTGGATCCCGATGTCGATCAGGATCAGTTTGAGTGGGCCTGGGCCGATGAGGCGATCGTTGCGCCCCACTGCCCCGGCGGCAGCCACAACCTCGGCCTGTAGGCCACCCCCCACGGACTCCGCCCGCGGGTTGCTGCCCGCAGAACCTACCGATATCCCTGGATAAATTTGGGATTCAGCGTGAGCTGACTAGCAGGCTGCTGAAAAAGTCTCCCGTCGCATCGACGGCGGGATGGGGCCATCTGCGGCGTTGCCGGAAGTCCTCAACAATACTCAGTATTGCCTGCGGTCCGGCGCCTTGCATCTGGCC
>Ga0075163_10002048_pt1 | contig 27153 bp, 16 predicted proteins | sample JI1023141ADNA_FD_71478 | JGI IMG/M metagenome (GOLD analysis project Ga0075163, IMG submission 71478) | Wastewater effluent complex algal communities from Wisconsin, to seasonally profile nutrient transformation and Carbon sequestration -... | ecosystem: Engineered > WWTP > Effluent > Algae...
GGCGCGCTCGAGGCCGGCCCGACGCTCGCGATCGGTGGCGATCTCGCGGTCGGCGGCCGCCTGGGCCGCCCGTCGTCGACGATCGCGGTCACCGGCGCCGCCCGCCTCGGCGGCGACGTCGCCGTCACCAGCCTGACCGTCGACGGTGCGCTCACCACCGTCCCCGGCGCCACCCTCGCCGGCGCCATCACCGCCGGCTCCCGCGCCACCGCCGCCGTCGAGGTCGCCGGCCCCGCCGCCTGCCTCGCCGCCGCGATCGACGTCCCGGCCATCATCGCCGACCTCGCCGCCGCCAACCACGACGCCGCCCTCGGCCTCGACCCCGCGGCGCTCGCCGACGTCACCGGCCCGCGCACCCTGACCCTGCCGTGCGGCCGCTACTACCTCGACCGGATCCAGGGCAACGGCGCCACCGTCGTCCTGTCGATCACCGGCAAGGTCGTGCTCGCCATCGCCGGCGGCATCACCGTCGACGCCGAGCTGGTGGTCGACGTCGCCCCCGGCGCCGAGCTCGACCTGTTCGTCGCCGGGCCGGTCAACCTGCCGCCCGCCACCCGGGTCGGCGACCCGGCCCGACCCCGCGCCACCCGCCTCTACCTCGCCTCGACCGGCTCGATCGCCCTCGGCCCGACCCCGACCCTGGCCGCCGCCGTCCACGCCCCGGCCGCCGACGTCCCCGCCGGCGCCGGCGACCTCACCGGCGCGCTGGTGGTCCACGGCCTCACCACCACCGGCGCCCTCGCCGTCCACCACGACCGCGCCCTCGCCGACGCCGCCGCCACCTGCAGCCCCTGACCCGTCGGCCGGTCATCGCGCTTCGCAGGCCCCGCCAGCGGCCCCCAGGGCCCCCGCCTGCCAACGGCGGTTCACGATCACCACGACAAGGTGACGGGGGTCATCGGCTGGCGTACCCCGCGTTGATCGGGTAACCACGGGGTGTTACAACTGGTCCATTCCACTCGCGTTATGGTCGACTGGCCGTCTTCCTGACATTCTCGCGGTGGATCGCCGGCGGCCCCGGCCTGGAGTCACGATGCGCAACACCGCCCCCGTCTCGCTCGCGCCCCGCGTCGCGCTCACCCTGCTCGCCGTCGCGGCACCGATGCTGGCGTACGCGCAGCCGGGGGTGACGCCCGCGAAGCCGCCGACCACGCCGACCACCGGCACGCCGACCACCGGCGCGCCCGGCGGCACCACCGGCGCGCCCGGCGGCACCGCCGGCGCGCCCGGCGGCACCACCGCGATCCCCGACGGCGGCACGGTCATCCCCGGCACCACCGCTGGCGCCCCGGCGCCGCTGCCGACCGGCAGCCCCGAGCCAGCCCAGCCCACCGATCCTGGCGACCTGACCGCGGTCGCCACCGACGGCACCGTCGTCGATCCCGATCAGATGCCGACCAACCTGCGCCTCCGCCGCCTCGAGCAGCGGGTGCAGGCGCTCAAGGAGCGGGCGTGGCGGGCCAAGGCCCGCACCACCCAGCTCAAGGAGGCCGTGCTCGGCGGCGGCGTCGGCGCCCAGGCCACCCTGGTCCACGTCAACCGCATGGGCAGCGCCTACCGGCTCAGCCGCCTGGTCTACGCCCTCGACGGCACCCAGATCTTCGCCCGCTCCGACGAGACCAACGCCGATCTCTACAAGGGCAAGACCTTCGACATCCTCACCGGCCCGATCTCGCCCGGCAGCCACACCCTCAGCGTCCTCGCGGTCTACAAGGGCCACGGCTACGGCGTGTTCAAGTACCTCAACAAGTACACGTTCACGCTCCGCTCCAGCCACACCTTCACCGCCGCCGAGGGCAAGGCCACCCGCGTCGAGGCGGTCGGCTACGAGAAGGGCGGACAGACCACGCCGCTCGACAAGCGGCCGGCGGTCGACTTCAAGGTCACGTCGGGCACCGGGGAGAAGTAAGCGTGCACCGCGCCACCCCGGCGCTGGTCGCGGCCCTCGTGCTCGCGGCCAGCACCGCACGCGCCGACGTCGTCACCGACGCCGGCAAGAAGATCGCCACCTACGAGACCGAGGCGCGCGAGCTCGCGTCCGGCATCCAGCGGCCGTCGCGCGATCCCAAGAAGGACGACGTGATGTCGCGCCGGCTGATCGACGCCCAGGTCGCGTTCGGCACCGGCAACTACGAGAACGCCGCGCTGCTGCTCTACGACTACATCGCCCAGGATACCCGCGGCCGCGACTACGACACCGCGGTCTACTACCTGGCCGAGTCGCTGTTCCAGAAGAACGACCGGGTCGCGTCGCGCACCTACTTCGCCCAGCTCGTCCAGGAGATCGGCGCCCGCAGCAAGTACTACCAGCAGGCGCTCGAGCGCCTCATCGAGCTGTCGCTCATCCTCGACGAGAAGGACGGCGTCGATCAGTGGCTGGCCGAGCTCGACCGGGTCCCGGCCGACAAGCGCGCCGCCTCGGTGCCCTACGTCCGCGGCAAGTACGCGTTCAGCGTCGGCAACTTCGACGAGGCGCTGACCTGGCTGGCCCAGGTCCCGGCCGAGTCCGAGTACGGCTTCCAGGCCCAGTACTTCCTCGGCACCGCCCACGTCGCCAAGAAGGACCTCGGCAAGGCGACCCAGGCGATGGCCGCGCTGCTCGACCGCGAGGCCCGCAACGACGACGAGAAGCGGGTCCAGGAGCTGGCCCAGCTCGCCCTCGGCCGCCTCTACTACGAGCGCGATCAGCCGACCAAGGCGATCGACAGCTACCTGCTCATCGACCGCAAGAGCGACCTGTTCCCCGACGCCCTCTACGAGGTGGCGTGGGTCTACGTCAAGTCGCAGCAGTTCGACAAGGCGCTGCGCGCGCTCGAGCTGCTCGCGCTCGCCGATCCGACGTCCGACAAGCTGCCGACCGTCCGCATGCTCGAGGGCAACCTGCGCATCCGCAAGGCCCAGGGCATCCACGAGAAGACCGCCCAGGGCCTCGACACCGGCGCCGCCAGCTCGACCGAGGAGTACAGCCGGGCCGAGGGCATCTTCGCCACCACCCACGAGACCTACGTCGTCCCCCACGACGAGCTCGGCAAGATCATCGCCGCCAACGACGATCCGCAGAAGTTCATGGCCCAGATCACCGGCCGGTCGTCGGAGACCTTCACCACCAACGCGACGATGCCCGAGATCGCCGCGGCCTGGATCCGCGACGAGCCCAACGTCGGCCGGGTGATGACCATCGAGACCGACCTCGGCGACATCCAGGCCGAGATCAACGACGCCGAGCGGACCATCGAGCGCCTCGACGCCGCGCTGACCACGCCCAACCGGGTCAACATCTTCCCCAGCCTGGCCGGCAAGCGCTCGCGCTCGACCGAGATGGGCGAGGACGTGCTGGCGACCCGGATCAAGCTCGCCGACGAGGAGCGCAAGCTGGCCGGCAAGGCCGCCAGCGGCGCCGCCCTCGCCGACCTCGACCGGCTGGTGGCCACCCGCCAGGGCCTGATCAAGCAGCTCGCCGAGCTGCCCGACGCCGACGTCGCCTACGGCCAGCGGGTCGAGCGGGCCCGGGCCGCGTTCGATCAGCTCGATCAGCAGGCGGCCGAGATCCAGGTCGCGATCGACACCACCGCCGCGACCGTGGTCGCGATCGACAAGTTCCTCAAGGAGTCGGCCGAGCCCAACGACCCGACCGCCAAGGCGGCGTGGGTGACCCAGAAGCTCGAGGCCCAGCGGGTCATCACCGAGCTCAACCTCGAGGTCGACGCCATGCACCTCGAGCTGAGCCAGATCCGCCGCGAGGTGGTGCTCGGCCGCGACGAGGCCGGCACCGGCGACGAGGCCGCGGTCCGCGGCCGTGGCCTGCGGGCCCAGCTCCGGGCCGCGCTGCTCGCCGAGCACGGCGCCGCCGCCCGGCTGGCCAGCGGCGGCGATCGGGCCCGGGCCGACAAGGTCGCCGACCTGATCCGGCGCGGCGACGCCGTCCTCGCCCAGCTCGACGCGATCGACAAGGCGATCGACGACGTCGTCGAGGTCGCGCTCGAGGAGGTCCGCGACACGATCACCCACGAGAAGGCCGAGCTGTCGTCGTACCGGCGCGAGTTCCTGCTCTACGAGGCCGAGTCGCGCGCGCTCGGCGGCACCGTGCTCGGCGAGTCGTTCCGGTCGGTCAAGGCCAAGTTCTACGAGGTGCTGGTCCGCACCGACGTCGGCGTGGTCGACGTGAGCTGGTCGAAGAAGGAGGAGTCCGACGACGACCTCCAGCGCTACACCCTCGACAAGTCGCGCGAGCTCAAGCAGCTCCGCGACGAGTTCGCCGACCTGATCAACGAGGCCCGCGACGAGAAGGCGGCCGAGGAGGCCGCGGGCAAGAAGGACGCGCCGGTGCCGGCGCCGATCGTGCCGGCCCGCCCGCCGTCGGCCAAGTCGCCGGGCGCCGCCGTGCCCGGTAGCGCGACGCCCGGCGCGGTGTCGCCGACGCCGGCCGCGCCCGCGCCCAAGCCAGCCACGCCCACGCCCACGCCGGCTGCGCCGGCGACCCCGGGAGGTCTGCCGTGATTCCGAGGCCGAGGATCTCCGTGGCGACCCGACGCGCGATCGCCGCCGTGCTCGGGCTGGCGATCGCCGCCGGCCCCGCCCTGGCCCAGCCCGGCATGACCCTGCCGGTCGACGAGCCAGCGCGCGCGCCCGGCCTGACCGCGCCGGCGCCGGCGCCCTCGCCCGGCTTCGCCGGCCTCGACCTCCAGCTCACCGACGGCGAGCGCAAGGAGCTGGTCGAGATCGAGGGCGACTGGAAGCGCTACTCCAACGCCGCCGAGGATCACCACCGGCGGATGCGCGACCTCCTGCTCCGCTCGTTCGACGACAAGACCGCCGAGCTCGAGGCCCGCTACGCCGCCCGCATCTCCGACGCCGAGGCGACCAAGGGCGAGCGCCACCGGACCACGATCGAGCTGCTCGAGAAGTTCATCGCCGAGCACCCCGATCACCCGCAGTTCACGGCCGACGCGATGTACCGGCTGGCCGACCTGTACCTCGACGCCTCCGACGAGGCGGTCGACGCCATGGACCTCACCGCCGAGGTCACCGCCGACTACTCCAAGTCGCTGGCGCTGTGGGAGGAGATCCTCAAGCGCTTCCCCGACTACCGGCAGATGCCGAGCGTGCTCTACCTGCTCGGCCACTTCGGCAAGACCCAGGACGAGCGCCGGTCGCTGGTGCTGTTCCTGTCGCTGGCCTGCGCCAACAAGTACAAGTGGACCGATCCGCCGCCGCCGATCCCGACCAAGGAGGAGGCGATGGCCCGGAGCGACCGCAAGGAGCGGCTCGATCCCTACGCCGACTGCACGCCGTGGGAGGGCGCCGATCCCGAGCTGGTCCGCCACGCCTGGGTCCGCGGCGTCGCCGACTACCTGTTCGGCGTCCCCGGCGAGCTCGACGAGGCGATCGCCGCCTACCTCAAGGTCGCCGACGGCGCCAAGGACGCGCCGCTCTACGCCGAGGCGCTCTACAAGGTCGCCTGGTCGTTCTACAAGCGCGACTTCCTGCTCGAGTCGATCAAGCGGTTCGACGAGTCGGTCCGGCTGTACGACGCCACCATCGCCCGCGGCGCCATCCCGCCGCTCGAGCTGCGCGAGGAGTCGCTGCAGTACATCGCGGTCGCCTTCACCGATCCGTGGGAGGGCGAGGTCGACGTCGATCCGGTCTCGGCCTTCCAGCGGGCCAAGGACTTCTACAAGGGCCGCGAGAACGAGCCCCACGTCCGCGACGTGTGGGAGTCGATGGGCGCCGCCTTCATGGAGCTGCAGGCCTACGATCAGGCGGTCGACTCGTTCCGGGCCGCGATCGGCCCGCCGTGGGAGCTGCACCCGCGCAACCCGCTGGTCCACCAGCAGATCGTCGACGCCTACGAGGCCAAGGGCGACAAGTTCGCCGTCGACCAGACCGCCGCCGAGCTCGCGATCCGCTACGCCCCGGGCACCGCCTGGTACACGGCCAACGAGAAGGACCGTGAGGCGATGGAGAACCAGCGGCGCATCGGCGAGCGCGCCCTGTACGCCGCGGCCCGCAACACCCACCTCGCCGCCACCAACCTGCGCAAGGAGTACGAGGCCGGCGGCCGGTCCGAGGCCGCGCTGCGCGACGAGTACCTCGACCTCTACGGTCGCGCGGTCGCGCTCTACCAGACGTTCATCAAGCAGTACCCCGAGAGCGACTACGCCTACGAGTTCACCTATTACCAGGGCGAGGCGCTGTTCTACAGCGACCGCTTCCTCGAGGCCGCCGAGCAGTACCGCTGGGTCCGCGATCACCGCGAGCTGTCGCAGGCCTACTACCTCGACGCCGCCAAGAGCGTGCTGGCGTCGTACGAGGCCGAGGTCGCCAAGCAGGTCGCGTCCGGCAACCTGGCCGCGCTGCGGGTGCCGACCGTCACCGAGCTCAAGGCGATGCCGCAGCCGCTGACGCCGCAGCCGATCCCCGACCTCTACCTCAAGCTGCAGCAGGAGTGGGACGACTACCAGAACAACGTCCCCGACCCGCAGACCGCGCCGCAGCAGGGCATCAACGCCGCGCTGATCAGCCTGGCCTACCTCCACGTCGACGAGGCGATCGATCGGCTGGAGAAGGTGATGACCAAGTTCTGCGCCAACTCCGAGGCGGTCAAGGCCAAGGACGCGCTGGTCGCGCTGTACGAGGCCACCGGTCAGCTCGACAAGTTCACCGAGGTCAACCAGCGCTTCATCTCGACCAAGTGCGGCGACGCCGCGTCGCGCGAGCTGGCCCAGTCGCAGAACCGGTCGGTCGAGTTCAAGAAGGCCGAGCAGGAGTACGGCAAGGGCAACTTCCAGGCCGCCGCCGAGTCGTTCTACCGCTACTACAAGACCGCGCCGCAGGACGACAAGGACCTGCCGACCGCGCTCTACAACGCGGCGTCGTCGTACGCCCAGGCCGACCGGCCCAAGACCGCGATCGCGCTCTACCGCGAGTTCACCCAGAGCAAGGTCAAGGCGTTCCGCGAGAGCCCGTACTACCTCGAGGCGATGCGCCTGACCGCGCGCAGCCAGCAGAGCGTGTTCGACTACGGCGCGGCGATCGCGACCAACCTCGAGCTGTACGACCTGGCCAAGGACGCCAAGCGGCGCGGCATCAACCCGCCGCCGCCGGTCGGCGACGAGCCGCCCAAGACCACCGACCAGATCGCCCTCGACGCGCTGTACGACGCGGCCACGCTGGCCGAGCTCGATCGCGACTTCAAGCGCGCGGTCGACCTGTTCAACAAGTACGACCGCGAGGAGACCGACCCGGCGCGCAAGGAAGAGGCGCTGTGGTCGATCGTGCGGATCTACAAGTCGGCCAACGACGCGACCAACCTGGTCGCGGCCGCCGATCGCTGGCGCAAGGCCTACGGCGGCAACCCGGCCAACGCCGACAAGTACGTCCAGAGCTACTACGACACCGCCAAGGTGTGGAAGTCGAAGGGCAACAGCAAGGCCGCCGACGTCGCCGGCCTGGCCGCGATCGACGCCTGGCGGGCCCGCGGCGCGACCAAGAACAGCAAGGGCGCCCAGCTCGCCGGCGAGTGGCACCTCGCGTTCGTCGAGAGCGAGTTCAACCAGAAGTTCAGCCCGTTCAAGGTCACCGAGTCGGCCAAGACCGTCGATCGCGCCAAGGCGATCAAGGCCGACCTCGAGAAGCGCACCGTCGAGATGCAGGACAAGTACAAGGTCCTCGAGGACTACGGCGTGGCCGAGTACACGATGGCCGCCCAGGTCCGCTACGGCGACACGATGGCGATGTTCGCCGAGAAGCTGTCGCAGGTCCCGACCCCGAAGTTCATCCTCGACCTCGACAAGAAGAACCCGGACGCCGGCGCGGTCGCCGCCTACGAGGAGGGCCTGGCCCGCAACCTGGTCCCCTACGGCGCCGCCGCCAAGGAGGCCTGGAGCGAGGTCGTCGAGCTGGCCAAGCGCGCCGGGGTCTCCAACCAGTGGAGCCAGCTCGCCCGCGAGCGCCTCAACCGCGACTACCCCGACGAGTTCCCCGTCCTCCACCAGGAGCTCTTCACCGGCACGGAGGCCCCATGAGGGGACAGGCTCCGGGGTCCCATCCCCTCGAGATCACGTCGGAATTCGGCGTCACCGCGAAAAAATCCCCGGCCCCGGCCGGCCGGGTGCCGTCAGATCGACCAAGGTTCTCGAGCGTTTCCATGATCATGCGCCCGTTCACCGCCCTCGCCCTGGCCCTCGCGCTGACCGGCGCGGGCGCGGCCGGCTGCGGCGGTGGCAAGAAGGCGAAGACCACGCCGACCACCGACGGCAAGGGCGCCAACGGCGGCAGCGACGCCAAGGGCATGAACGACACCGATCCCGACGGCGCCGACGTCGCCGGTGGCGGCTCCGGCAGCGGGTCGGGCTCGGGTGACGTGACGCTCCCGACCGGCACCGGTGGCGACGACGGCAGCGGCGGTGGCTCGGGCGACGACGGCACCGCCGAGGTCAAGCCACCGCCGCCGATCGTCCCGCCCAACTACGACATCAGCCCCGACCAGGCCCGCAGCGAGGTCCAGCGCCGGCTGGCCGGGGCCCGCGCCTACCTCTCGGCCCGGCCGCCCGACGCCGACGGCGCGATCCGCGAGGCCCGCGCCGCGCTGGCCGCCGACGGCACCAGCATCGACGCGATCGTCACCATCGCCCACGCCAACTACTACAAGCGGCTGTACGACACCGCCGAGGTCATCCTCGACGACCTGTACAAGCACCGGTCGTCGTCGCAGTCGAACCCGTACCTCTACTACGTGTACGGCCTGGTCTACGACCAGCTCGGCGAGGACCAGAAGGCCTTCCTCGCCTACCGCAGGGCGACCGAGCTCGACACCGGCTACGCCGCTGCGCTGGTCAACCTCGGCGTCCATCAGCTCGCCAACAAGCAGTACGACGACGCCCGGTCCACCTACGAGCGCCTGACCGGCCAGCTCGGCCGCAACGACGCGCCGACCTGGAACGGCCTCGGCTCGGCCTACCGCGGCAAGGCCGCCGATTACGATCCCGGCTCGTCCGAGCGCGACCCGTGGCTGCTCAAGGCCGAGAGCGCGTTCAAGCGGGCCCAGAGCCTCGACCGCAACTACGGCCCGGCCTACTACAACCTCGGCCTCCTCTACCTCGACGCCGATCCGTACCCGAGCGACGGCGGCGCCCCGCTCGACACGCTGATCCGGCTCAACAAGGCCAAGACCTACTTCGAAGAGTACAAGAACCTCCCTGGCGTCCAGATCCAGCTCTACGACGAGCGCGCCAAGGACGTCACCAAGCTGATCAAGCGCGAAGAGAAGAAGCGCAAGAAGGCCTCGCCATGACGACCTCGCTCCGCCACCTGGGTCTCGCCGCGGCCGCCACGCTCGCGCTGAGCGCGCTCGCCCCCGCCCGCGCCCACGCCGAGGGCTGCGACGACAAGGCCGGCGCGGACGGCGAGAAGAAGAACAACTTCCACGTCGAGATCCGCAACGGCCAGAAGGTCCACGTCATCGACACCGTGATCGCCGTGTGCGGCAAGGTCCCGCGGCCGAGCGTGGCCTACGTGCTCCAGCCCAAGAACATCAACTACGAGTGGGAGACCCTCAAGCAGGACTTCCTCCCCCTCATCCTCGCCAGCGTGCAGAAGGCGCCGTTCTGATGGCGACCACCGGCAAGAGCCCCTCGTCAGGTCCCCGGACCCGCGCGCTGCGGATCGGCGTCCTCCTCGGCGGCAAGATCGTCGAGGAGCGGCTGATCCGCGAGCGGATCGACGTCACCATCGGCCAGTCGGCCAAGTGCACCTTCTCGATCCCGCTCGAGGAGCTGCCGCGGTCGTGGCCGGTGTTCGAGATCAAGAACGACCGCTACGTCCTCAACTTCACCGCCAAGATGGACGGCCGGTTGTCGGACGGCGACAAGGTCCTGACCCTCGAGCAGGCGCGGACCTCGGGCGCGACCAAGGTCGACGACCACTGGAGCCTGCCGCTGTCGTCGGCCGCGCGCGGCAAGATCGCGCTCGGCGAGCTGACCCTGCTGTTCCAGTTCGTCAGCGCGCCGCCGATCCAGCCCCGGCCGCAGCTCCCGCACTCGGTGCGAGGCACGTTCGTCGACCGCATCGATCCCCGGCTGTCGGTGATCGTCGCCAGCTCGCTGGCGATCCACTTCGGCCTGATGCTGTACGCGGTGCTGGTCAACGATCCCGAGACCGGGACCAACCTGGCCGAGGTCGCGGCCAAGGCGACGTTCAAGGACGAGACCTACGACGTCCAGGACTTCCAGCTCCCCGAGCCGCCCAAGGCCGACACCAACGCCGGCGCCAAGCCGGCCGAGGTCGCCAAGGCCGAGGACAAGCCGCAGACGCCCAAGCCCGATCGCAAGCCCGCGACCGGCGGCACCGAGAAGGGCCCCGAGCGCGACGCCAAGGACGCGGTCGCGCTGCAGGAGGAGTCGGTCCGCTACGCCGACATGCTGTTCTCCGACGACGACACCAGCGCGACCGGCCTCGCCGGCGGCATGGAGCGGCGCAAGCCGGGCTCGACCCTCGAGGGCCAGCTCACCGAGGTCGCGGCCAGCGGCGCCCGCACCGAGATCGGCGGCGGCGCCGGCGATCGCGGCACCCGCGGCGGCGGCGACCCGCGCATGGGCACCGGCAGCGGGCCGGCGGTCACCGGCCCCACCGGCCCGGTCAGCGCCACCGACCCGACCAAGACCGAGAAGGTCCCGACCGGGCGGATCTCGGTGTCGGACAAGAAGTCGTTCGACGACAGCACGCTCACCCCCGACGCGGTGCTGCGCAAGATCCAGAGCGCGTACATGAGCGGCATCAAGCGCTGCCAGAAGCAGGTCCTGCTGCGCGACCCCACCGCGCGCGGCAAGGTCAAGCTCGGCTTCACCGTCAACGAGACCGGCAAGACCGTCAGCCCCAAGGCGAGCGGCTTCGATCCCGACCTCGATCACTGCATCGAGACCCTGATGGGGAGCTGGCGCTTCGACATCCCCAAGGACTCGGACGGCGAGCCGACCGACGCCTCGTTCGAGATCGGCCTCCAGCTCGTCCCCGAGTGAGTCTCGGCGCGGACGCGGCGCAGGCGCGGTCACCGCGACCTGATCGCCGCGGTCGCCGTCGGGCGGCGGGCGGCTACTGCCGGCGCGGCAGGTCGCCCGGGCCGATGTCGCAGGTGTCGACCGGGTTGCGGTTCTCCTCGGCGCACTTGTCCTCGGCGACCGTGTTGTAGACCGGCGCGCCGTCGGAGTCGGTGGTCACGCAGCAGGTCAGCGCCTGCGGGATATCGTCGGGGCGCGGGGCGTACGGATCGATCTTCTTGCTGGGACCGCCGCAGCCGGCGACGAGGGCGAAGGCGAGGGCGAGGGCGACGGACAGGCGCATGGGCTGATTGCGCCACGGCGCCGCGCCTCGCGCAACCGGCCCACGACCGAACCGCGTCACCGGCGATCCTCTACAATCGCGCGGCGTGAACGCTGGCGATCGCCTCGGCTCGTTCGAGCTGATCTCGCTCCTCGGCCGGGGCGCGATGGGCGAGGTCTGGCGCGCCCGCGACCAGCGGCTCGACCGGGTGGTCGCGATCAAGCTCCTGCCCGCCGACCTCGCCCTCGATCCCGAGCGCAAGGCGCGGATGTTGCGCGAGGCCAAGGCGGCGGCGGCCGTCCCCCACCCCGGCGTGGTCACGCTGTTCGACATCGTCGCCGTCGACGGCCGCGACCTGCTGGTGATGGAGCTGGTCGAGGGCCAGACCGTGGCCGCGGCGCTGGCCGAGGGCGCGCCCGGCCTGGCGGTCGGGCTGGGCTGGATCGTCGGCATCGCCGACGCGCTCGCCGCCGCCCACGCCCGCCACATCCTGCACCGCGACATCAAGGCCGCCAACGTCATGGTCACGCCGGCCGGCACGATCAAGGTGCTCGACTTCGGCCTGGCCAAGCTCACCCGCATCGCCGCCGCCACGGGTTCGGATTCGGATTCGGATTCCGGTTCCTTCGACTCCGCGCTCGCTGACGCTCGCCCGTCGCTCAGGACCGACGGTACGTCCAACGCGGGCTCGGGTTCGGGCTCCTTCGACTCCGCGCTCGCTGACGCTCGCCCGTCGCTCAGGACCGACGGTACGTCCAACGCGGCGTCGGGTACGGGTACGGGTACGGGTACGGGTTCGGGCTCGGGCTCGGGTTCGGATTCGGGCTCGGGCTCGGGTTCGGGCTCCGGTTCGGGCTCGGGCTCGGGTTCCGGTTCCGCCCCTGCCTCCGACGCTGTCGCCGACACCCTCGCCCAGGATCTCGACGGCGCCTACGCCACGCGCGCCGGCTCGCTGCTCGGCACGCCGATGTACATGGCCCCCGAGCAGCTCGACGGCGCCGCACCCGATGTCCGCACCGAGGTCTTCTCGGTCGGCATCCTCGCCCACGAGATCCTCGGCGGCCGCCCGCCGTACCGCGCCCGCTCGCTCGACGAGCTGTTCGCCGAGATCGCGGCCGGGCCGCCGCCGCGGCTGGAGCCGCCGGTGCCCGCGGTCATCGCCGACGTCATCGCGCGCGCCACCGCCCACGATCGCGACCACCGGTTCCCGACCATGGCGGCGCTGCGCGACGCGCTCGAGGCGGCCCGCGCCGAGGCGCTGCGGCCACCCCGGGCCCGCTGGCCGCTGATCGTCGGCGCGCTGGCGCTCACCGCCGCGACCATCGCCGCCGTCGCCTGGTGGCGCGGTCGGCCGGCGCCGGCGCGGCCGGGCGACGCCTCCGTCAGCCGCGCGCTCGACGAGTACGACGTCTTCTACAACGACAAGGCGCTGGCCTCGCTGCGGGCCGCCCTGCGCGTCGATCCCGACCACCCGCGCGCGCTCGCCTACGTCATCCTCCTCGGCGGCACCGACGACGAGCGGGCCGCCGCCGCCACCCGCGGCCGCGCGCTCTTGCCCCGGCTGCACGCCGGCGCCGCCCGCACCCTGCTCGCCGCCGCGATCACGCTCGAGGACGAGGGGCCCGCCGCCGCCGCCGACCAGCTCGCCGCCGCCGCCGGCGACTACGAGCTCGACTTCTGGGCCGCCGAGCTGGCCTACCGCAGCGGCGCGTTCGCCCGCGCCCTCGCCGGCTACCAGCGCCTCGACCGCGCCGGCCTCCGCCGGTTCCGCGGCCGGATCTACGATCACTACTCGGCGGTGCTGCTGTGGGCCGACGATCCCGCCACCGCGCTGGCGATCGGCGTGCGCTACCACGAGGCCTACCCCGGCGAGGCCGACGCCGCCGGCGTCCACGCCACCACCCTCGCCGTCGCCGGCCAGCTCGACGCCGCGCTGCCGCTGGCCGAGGAGGCGCTGGCCCTCTACCGCACCGAGGACACCATCGCCGGGCTGGCCAAGGTCCGCGCGCTGCGCGGCGAGCTGCCGGCCGCCCGCGCGCTGTACGCCGAGTCGCTGGCCAGCGCGCCCGCCGCCCGCCGCACCCTGCGCCGCGCCGCGCTCGGCCTCCTCCTCGCCACCGGCGCCGACGCCGATCTCGCCGCCGCCCGGGCCGCGGTCGCGCCCTGCCTGCCCGGCGGCGCCGACGCCGCGGTCCGCGAGCGCGGCGCCTGCTTGCTGGTCGCCGCGCTGATCGAGCCGCCCGACGCGGCGGTGGTCGGCGACGTCGCCGACGAGCTCGAGCGCATGGCCACCGCCGCCACCCCGACCCGCCCGGCCTACGGCGATCCGCGCGCCCTCGCGAGCTGGGTCCGCGCCCACCAGCAGTTCGGCGGCGGCGGCTGCCTGGTCGCGCCGGCGCCGGTGCCGGCCGATCTCGCCGCCCGCGCGCCCCAGCTCGAGCGCGACCTGGCCGCGCCGGTCGACTTCCACGCCGGCTATCACGTGCCGCTGCTGCGGACCTGGGCGGTGTGCGAGCAGGCACAGCTCGCCGCCGCCCTCGGCGACCGCGCCCGGGCCATCGCCCTCCTCGCGCCGGTCGCCGAGCGCAGCCCCGGCCGCTGGTGGCTCCTCGACGATCTGGCCGCGATCCGGCGACCGTGACCGCGCGCCGGATCGGCGCCCGCATCGACGGGGTAGCCGGCCGCCGAACCTGGCCGGCGGCATGAACGTCTGCGCCCGGCGGACGTCCAACCTCCACGCCGACTCGCTCCCGGGCAATCCCGTAGCCGATCGGTTGCACCCTTGCCCACACCTTCCTACCCTCTCGATCGGATGTCCGTGCGCGCCCTCCTCGCCGTGATCACCTCGCTGGCTCTGTTCGCGGCCTGTGGCGACCCGCCGGCCAGCAACTACCCGACCCAGCCGTCGTACGTCGAGGACGCCAGCCTGGGCGCCGACGATCAGCTCGAGATCACGGTCTACCTCGGCGGCGGCGCCTCCAAGATCGAGGACATCAGCAAGGTCTACCCGGTCAGCGCCGACGGCGCGCTGTCGTTCCCGATGATCGGCACCGTCCAGGCCACCGGCCGCAGCGCCCAGGACGTCGAGGACGAGATCCGCGCCCGCCTGGCCGACGGCTACATCGTCAGCCCCAACGTCACCGTCCAGGTGAAGGAGTACCGGAGCAAGAAGATCTCGATCTTCGGCGAGGTCCGCAAGCCGGGCACGCTGTCGTGGCGGCCGTCGATGACCATCAACGAGGCCATCTCCGACGCCGCCGGCTTCACCGCCATGGCCAAGCCCAACGCCGCGGTCGTCACCCGCCGCGCCGCCGAGGGCGCGACCGAGAAGTTCACCGTGCCGATCGAGCGGATCGCCAACAACTCGGCGCCGCAGTTCTACATGCGGCCCGGCGACTCCATCTACGTCCCCAAGCGCCTGTTCTAGATGCGACCGCGCGACGTCGCCGCGCTGATCGCCGTCGCCGTCGCGTTGACGGCGACGACCGCGCTGGTCGGCGGCGCCACCCGCTGGGCGGCGATCATCGCGGTCGCGCTCGCGCTGGCCACCGCGGTGCCGCACCTGGGCTCGCGCCGGACGTCGACCCGACCGGGCGCGCTGCTCCGGCTGGTCGGCCTGGCCGCCGCGCTCACCGCGCTGCAGCTGGTGCCGCTGCCCGAGGCGATCGCCGAGCTCCTGATCCGGCCGCGCCTCGATCTGGTCCGCGATCACGCCGCCGCGTTCGGCGAGCCGCGGCCGACCTGGAGCCTGGCGTCGTACGATCCGCCCGCGACGCTGGTCGAGCTGGCCAAGCTGGTCGGCTACCTGGCGCTGGCGTGGACCGCCGGCCGCATCGCCGCCCAGCGCCGGTCACGGCCGTGGCTGGCCGCCGCCGTCGTCGGCGCCGCCACCGTCGCGGTCCTGATCGGCCTCGCCCACGTCGCGGTCGGCGCCCACCGGCTGTACGGCATCTTCGCCGAGCCGCCGCCCGACCACGTCACCGGGCCGCTGATCAACGACAACCACTTCGCCGCGCTCGCCGCGCTGGCCGCCCCGCTCGCCCTCGGCCTGGCCCTGCAGTGGAGCGGGCGCCGGCGCACCGCCGCCGCGCTCGCTGGCCTGGTGCTGTGCGCCGCCGCGCTGCTCAGCGGGTCGCGCGGCGGCCAGCTCGCCCTGCTCGCCGGCCTGGTGGTCACCGCCGTGCTGCTCGTGCTCCAGCGCCGCGGCGGCGTCGACAGCGACCACGGCCGGCCGCGCTCGGCCCTGCCGGCCGCGGTCATCGCCGGCTCGGTGATCCTGCTGCTCGGCGTGGTCGTCACCAGCGACGTCACCGACGAGCTGCGCAGCACCCGCTTCAGCGAGCTGAGCGAGCCGCGCAGCAAGTACCAGGTGTGGAGCCACACCGTGCCGCTGATCGGCGACAACCGCTGGCTCGGCATCGGCAAGGGCGCGTTCGAGACCACCTACCCGTCGGTCGCGCCGGTCGGCGACGTCACCTTCTCGCACGCCGAGAACAGCTACCTGCAGGCGGTGGTCGACTGGGGCGTGCCCGGCGCCGCCGCGCTCGCGGTGCTGGTGCTCATCCTCGGCCGCGAGGCGCTGCGCCGGTGGCGGCAGGGCCCGCTCGAGGCCGGCGCGCTCGGCGGCCTGACCGCGATCGCGCTCCACGAGCTGGTCGACTTCAGCCTCGAGCTGCCGGCGGTGGCGATGGCCACCATCTGCGTCGCCGCGGTGGTCGCGCCGGCCCGCACCGGCACCGACGATCGCGCGCGGGTCGACGGTCGGACCCGCGGCCTGCGCCTGGGCGGCCTCGCGCTCGGCGCGGTGGTGGCGGTGCTGGCGGCGTCGCCGCTCGGCCGCAGCGCCCGCCGCGATCGCCTCGCCCTGCCCGCCGACCGCGCCGGCGACGTCACCGCCGCCCGCGCCGCGCTCGCCCGCCACCCCGCCGACGGGCTCGCCGCCGGCCACGCCGCCCAGGCCTTGTTCGCCGCCCGCGATCAGCGCGCGATCGCGGTCGTCGGCCGCGCCCTCACCCTGCGGCCCAAGAACAGCGGCCTCCACCGCCTCGCCGGCCGCATGCTGGTCGCCGGCCGCCACCCCAGCCAGGCCCAGATCGAGCTCCGCCTCGCGCTGGCCTGGTGCGACGACATCGAGGCCGCCGCGATCCTCGACGAGATCGTCGCGCTGTTCCCCGATCCCGCCGACGCCGCCCGCGCGCTGCCGACCGAGCAGCGCCAGAGCTGGCGGCTGCAGAAGCTGCTCGGCTACCGCGGCCGCACCGCCCTCGCCCTCGCCTACGCCGAGCGGGTCCTGACCTTCGAGCCCGGCCGCGCCGACGCCCACCTCGATCTCGCGCTGGCCGCGCTCCGGCTCGAGCGCTACCCGCTGGCCCGCGTCCACGCCGAGGCCGCCCACCGCGCCGCGACGACGACGATCACCGCCCTGACCTTGGCCCGGGCCGCGATGGCCACCGGCGATCCGGCGGCCGCGGTCGCCGCCCTGCGCGACGCGCCCACCACCAGCGACGGCGTGGTCGCCGCCGACGTCGCCGCCGAGCTGGCGGCCGCGCTGCGGGCCACCGGCGATCTGGTCGGCGCCCGCCAGGTGCTGCTCGACGCCCTCGACGCCAACGTCATGCCCGCCCTCGAGGCGGTGCTGCGCCGCCACTACGCCGACGTCGAGGACGCGCTGGGCAACCACAACCGCGCCGAGCTCGAGCGCAAACGCGCGAACGAGCTGGCGCCGCCCCGCTGATACCATCGGCGGATGCCGCCGATCCCCGCCGCGTTCGCCGCCCTCGTCACCAGCGCCCGCCTGCCGCTCGACGATCTCGCGGCCCAGCCGCTGCAGGCCCTGCCGCTGCCGTCGCTGCGGGTGATCGCCCGCCAGGCCGTCGACCTCCTCGGCGCCGGCGTCGGCACCCTGCTGGTCGAGCTCCGCCTGCCGCGCGCCGATCTGCCCGCGCCGATGACCGCCGCCGAGCTGACCGCCGCGCCCGGCTTCGCCGACGTCGTCGCCGGCCGGAAGACGGTCGGCAAGGACAGCCCCGATCGCCTGCTCGCCCGCGCCATCCAGCGCACCTTGCAGGCGCTGGCCGCGCGCTGCCCGGGCGCGCCGGCCGCGCTGATCCTGCCCCGCTGGGGCAGCGACGGCGGCTTCGGCGACGAGTCGGTGGCCGCGCTGCGGGCCTGGCAGGAGTGGCGGCAGGTGCCGGTCACCGGCGTGTTCGGCGTCGCCGACGCCCGGTCGATGCCGGCCATGCTCGCCGCCACCGCCGCGCCCGATCTGTTCGACGCCGGCCACGACGTCGGCGTGCTCGGCGCCGGCGCCCAGCGCATCGTCGCCATCGCCCAGCGGCTGGTCGCGTCGACCCCGACCGCGCCCTACGCCCGCCGGGTCGAGGGCGTGACCTTCAGCTATCACGCGGCGCGGTTCGGCGTGGAGCCGACGCCGGGCCTGCTGCGCGCCCCGGGCGGCGTCGCCTACGACACCGGCACCGGCCCGTACTGGAAGTGCAACGTCTTCGGCGGCACCGTGCTCGCGCTCGCCGAGCTGCCGGTGCCGACCTTCGAGGCCGGCCGCTACCGCCACTTCCCCCGGGCCGAGCGCTTCGGCGACGCCCTCGCTCATCGCCCGGGCTGGCAGCTCGTCACCGCCCTCGACCACCGCGACCCGCGCGATCCCACCATCGCGCGCACCGGCCGCGCCCAGGACAACCAGATCAAGGCGCTGCTCCAGAGCGTGAAGGCCGGCGACCTGCTGTTCGTCGATCACCCCGGCCCGCCCGGCAACGACGGCGGCCACACCCGGGTCTGCACCCGCCCCGCCCAGCGCAACGACGCCGACTGCGCGCCCGAGTTCGCCCAGGCCCGCTACGACATGGCGCAGGTCCAGCGCAACGGGATGGCCGCGCTCGCCGGCGGGCGGGAGCTACAGTTCTGGCACCTGCGGTCGACGATCAAGCAGGGTCCGACTCTCTAGCAGCGCGCGTGGCGTCCCTCCGTGACACGCGCCGCGACGAGGGTTGGCCCGCTGTTACCCGAGCGCGGCTGGTTTCTGCAATCTTTTCGCATAGCTGGCGCCGCTGATCGATGGTAGCTTTCGTGAACGCGGCGCCCGATCGCCGCGTCTAACCCCATCGTGAGCACTCCCGCGACGTCCCAGGAGCCCGAGTCGCTGTCGACCAGCGTCCGGCGCTACGCCGAGATCATCCGCAAGCGCTTGTGGGTGGTCGTCGCGGTCGTCGCCGTCGGGCTGTCGGTCGCGGTGCTGTACACGCTGCGCCTGCCGCGCATCTACCAGGCGACCGCCACCATCGTGGTCAACCCGACCGCGCCGCGCGTGTTCGGCAACCAGGTCGAAGAGGTCTTCGAGCTCGGCACCGGCAGCTACTGGTCCAATCAGGAGTACTACAACACCCAGCTCTCGGTGATCACCGGCTTCCCGCTGGCCCGCGAGACCGTCGGCAAGGCGCCCGGCGAGGGCAGCGCGACCGCGACCGCCGCCGACCCGACCGCGCGCCCGGCCGGCACCCCGTTCTTCGACAAGCTCGCGCCCAAGGAGCGCTTCCCCAAGCTGTCCGACAGCGAGCGCGCCGATCTGGCCGCCGACATGTTCAAGGGCATGCTCAGCGCCAGCCAGGCGCGCGAGAGCCGCATCGTCGCGATCAGCGTCCACAGCGTCGATCAGCAGCTCGCCCGCGAGCTCGCCAACGAGCACGTCCGCACCTACCTGGCTCACATGGAGGGCAAGCGCGGCAAGAGCTCGGGCCCGGTGTCGCAGTACCTGACCAGCGAGCGCGACACCGCCGAGCGCGACCTCCGCGAGGCCGAGGAGAAGCTGTACGCGTTCCGCCGCGACCACGACATCCTGTCGACGTCGTTCGAGGACAAGCAGGCGATCCTCGCCGCCGACATCACCCGCTACAGCGGCGCGCTCGGCGAGGCCCGGGTCAAGCGGACCGAGCTCGGCAGCCAGCTCAAGCGGGCCCAGGCGCTCAAGGGCGAGGACGTCCTCGAGTCGCCGGTGTTCGCGCTGGTCGGCAGCGAGGAGGCGTTCGCCGACCTCAAGGCCGAGTACTTGAAGCAGCGCCAGTCGCTCGACGAGATCCAGTCGCAGTGGGGCCCCAAGAGCGACAAGTACCAGCAGCAGTCGGCCAAGGTCGGCCAGCTCCGCACCTCGCTCGAGGGCGAGGCCCGGCGGGCGGTGCGCGAGATCGAGGTCAAGTACCAGGCGGCGATGGCCACCGAGGGCGCGCTGTCGGGCGAGCTCGAGCGGCTCAAGAAGGAGGCCCAGACCCTGGGCGGTCAGCTCGCCATCGACTACGCCGCGCTGGCCCGCGATCACAAGTCGGCCGAGGACAACCTCAACATCCTCCTCGGTCGGCTGCGGTCGAGCGAGCAGGAGGGCCGCAACAAGCAGAGCAACGTCGAGCCGCACGAGCTGGCCCGCGGCTCGTACCTGGTCTACCCGCGGATGCGGGTCAACGTCATCCTCGCCCTGTTCGCCTCGCTCCTCCTCGGGGTCGGCATCGCCTTCCTGCTCGACTACCTCGACCGCACGATCAAGACCGCCGAGGACGTCGAGCGGCTGGTCGGCGCGCCGCTGCTCGGCATCATCCCGGTGGTGACCGAGGTCGCGACCGGCGACGATCCCAAGTCGACCAAGGACCGCGACCTGTACGTGTTCCGCAACCCGACGTCGCGGGCGGCCGAGTGCTGCCGGTCGATCCGGACCAACATCCTGTTCTCGTCGACCGACAGCCCGATGAAGACCATCACGGTGTCGAGCCCGCGGCCGCGCGAGGGCAAGACCACCACGACGATCTACATGGGCACGATCATGGCCCAGAGCGGCCAGCGAGTGCTGCTGGTCGACACCGACCTCCGCCGGCCGCGCCTGCACAAGTCGCTCGGCGTGTCCAAGCAGCGCGGCCTGACCAACCTCATCCTCGGCGACGCCTCGTACGACGACGTCATCAAGACCACCGACATCCCCAACCTGTTCGTGCTGCCGTGCGGCCCGCAGCCGCCCAACCCGGCCGAGCTGCTGCTCAGCAACCGCTTCAAGCAGGTGCTGGCCGAGCTCGAGGCCCGCTTCGATCGCATCCTGCTCGACTCGCCGCCGGTGCTGGCGGTGACCGACGCGGTCGTGCTCGCCCGGCTGTCGAGCGGCGTGATGCTGGTCGCCCAGGCCGGCAAGACCCTGCTCGACGACGTCGCCCACTCGGCCCGCCAGTTCCGCGACGTCGACGCGCCGATCCTCGGCGTCATCCTCAACGACATGGACATCTCCGACCGGCGCTACGGCGGCTACTACTACGCCTACGGCGGCTACGGCGACACGCCGACGGCCGCCAGCAGCGCCGAGGCCGAGGCGTCATGACCGCGGACGGGGGCGGGGTCGGCAGGAGCGCCGGGGTGTGAGCCCGGGCAGCTCGCACACCCGGCTGTCGCGCACGACCGGCTCGCTGCCCAGCCACAGCGGCAGCGTCCCGGCGATCGCCCGGCAGCGGCAGACCCAGCTCCTCGCGGTCACGCTCGACGTCGCGATCGTGCTGATCGGCGGCATGGTCGCGTACCTCGCCCGCTTCGAGGGCTCGATCCCGCACAACTTCTTCCGCCAGATGGTGGTGCTGATCCCGGCGCTGGCCGCGCTGCGGGTGCTGGCCAACTGGCTGTTCGGCGTCTACCGGATGGTGTGGCGCTACGTCGGCCTCAGCGAGGCGCTGCGCTTCGCCCAGGCCTGCGCCTCGGTCAGCCTGCTGCTGCTGGCCGGCCGCATGTTCCTGTACCGGGCCGATCAGCACCTGGTCTTCCCCTACTCGATCATCATCATGGAGGGCGCGCTCAGCTTCCTCGGCATGGCCGGCATCCGGTTCATCCCCCGCATCCGGCGCGAGCGGGCCCGGGTCGACGTCGGCGCGGCCACGCTGCTGGTCGGCGCCGGTGAGGGCGGGCTGGCGGTGGTCAAGGAGGCCATGCGCCACCCCGAGCTCGAGATCCGGCCGGTCGGCTTCCTCGACGACGATCCGCACAAGGTGGGGATGGCGGTCGCCGGCCTGCGGGTGCTCGGCACCGTCCGCGACGTCGCCCGGGTCGTCCGCCAGATCGGCGTCGAGCGGGTGGTCATCACCAGCGCCGCCTTCCCGGCCAAGGTGGTCGGCTCGATCATGGACGCGTGCGCGCCGCTCGGCGTCGACGTCCGCATCGTCCGCGGCACCTACGAGACCCTGGGCGCGGGCGGCGCCGACAGCGCGCCCGCCCTGGTCCGCGAGATCCGCATCGAGGACCTCTTGTCCCGCGATCCGGTACCGCCCAGCCTGTCGCGCGACGATCTCCGCGGCCACTACGGCGGCAAGCGGGTGCTGGTCACCGGCGCCGGCGGCTCGATCGGCGCCGAGCTTTGCCGCCAGCTCGCGGTGATGGGCCCGGCCCGGCTGTTCCTGTGCGAGCGCGACGAGACCAACCTGTTCGAGATCGAGCGCGAGCTGGGCGGCAACAAGGGCCCGGCCGGGATGATCCAGCCGGTGCTGCTCGACCTGATGGACGGCCGCGCGCTCGAGCGGGCGTTCAAGGAGCTGCAGCCGCAGGTGGTGTTCCACGCCGCCGCCTACAAGCACGTGCCGATGATGGAGCGCTTCCCCTGGGAGGCGGTCCGCAACAACGTGTTCGCGACCAAGCAGCTCGCCGAGCTGGCCGACGAGCACGGGGTCGAGTCGTTCGTGATGATCTCGACCGACAAGGCGATCAACCCGACCAGCGTGATGGGCGCGACCAAGCGCTTCGCCGAGCAGGTGGTGCAGAGCCTGGCGGCGCGGTCCAAGACCCGGTTCTCGTGCGTGCGGTTCGGCAACGTGCTGGGCAGCCGCGGCTCGGTGGTCGGCATCTTCAAGGACCAGATCGCCGACGGCGGCCCGGTCACCGTCACCCACCCCGAGGCCACCCGCTACTTCATGACCATCCCCGAGGCGTCGAACCTGGTGCTGCAGGCCGGCACCCTCGGCGCCAACGGCGAGGTGTTCCTCCTCGACATGGGCGAGCCGGTCAAGATCATCGACCTCGCCCGTCAGCTCATCCGTCTGTCGGGCTTCACCGAGCTGCAGGTGCCGATCAAGATCGTCGGCACCCGGCCGGGCGAGAAGCTGTTCGAGGAGCTGTCGACCACCGCCGAGAACCTGGCGCCGACCGACCTGCGCAAGATCTTCCGCTGCCACCCCGCGCCGCTCGACGACGCCCGCCTCGATCACTTCCTCGAGCGCCTGGCCTTCATCGTCAAGGCCCGCGACGCCGACGGCGTCCGCCAGATCCTGCGCGAGCTCGACATCGGCTACGAGGTCACGCCCGCCCGTCAGGCCTGATCGAGCCGTCCCCACCCCGTTCGTCCTGAGCGAAGGGCGAGCGCAGCGAGCCCGCAGTCGAAGGACCGGCCCCCCGCGCCGTCACGCCACGCCCCCGCGGGCCGGTCGGCGTGTTACCCGATGATGGTGCGCACGCTCGTCGTCGTCGCCGTCCTCGTCCCCGCTCTGACCACTCTGACCGGCCTGGCCGGCCCTGACCGCGCCGTCGCCGAGTCGGGCGCCGCGCGCGCCCCGGTCGCCGTCCCGACCGCCACCGGCGAAGTCGCCCGGGTCATCGCCGCCGCCGCCGTCGAGGCCGGCGTCCCACCCGATCTGATGCTGGCGATCGCGATCGAGGAGGAGGGCATCGGCCTGGCCGCGCATCGCCAGGTCATCACCGACGATCTGGTGCCGGTCGCGGGCGCGCTCGAGCTACGCCACGGTCGCCTCGACACGCTCGCGCTCGGCGCGCAGCTCATGGGCACGACCGAGGAGGCGCTACGCGCCGACACCGACCTCGGCACCCGGGCCGGGGCGCGGGTGCTGGCGCTGCTGGGCGAACGCCACGGCGCCGGCGCCGACCTCGCGAGCTGGCGCCCCGCGCTCGAGGCGCTGTCGGGGATGGACGACATCAACGCCCGCGCCTACGCCGGCCGGGTGCTGGCCCGGCTCCGCGCCGGCGGCCAGTTCCCGGCGCGGGACGGCGAGGTGGTCACGCTGCCCGTTCACCCCGAGGTGCGCGATCAGGTCGCGGCGCTGGTGCCGCCGCCGGCGACGCCCGACTACCCGGGCGCGATCTGGTTCGAGACCAGCTGCACCGACAAGTGCACGGTCGGCCGCCCGCTCGGCAACGCCTCCGTCGACAAGATCGTCATCCACGACACCGAGGGCGGCTGGAACGGCTCGGTCGCGACGCTGCAGTTCGACGCCGGCAAGTCGGTGCAGTACATCATCGATCGCGACGGCTCGCGGGTCGGGCAGTTCCGCCCCGAGACCGACACCGCGTGGCACGCCGGCAACTACTTCTACAACGAGACGTCGATCGGCATCGAGCACGTCGGCGTGGCGTCCGATCGCGCCGGCTACGCGCCCGCGCTCTACGCCCGCAGCCGCGACCTGGTCCAGAGCATCCGCAGCCGCTGGACCGTGCCGCTCGATCGCGCCCACATCATCGGCCACTACCAGGTGCCCAACGGCAACCGGCTGCCGCAGAGCGCGCCGCCGTGCGACGGCCTCGACCGGTGCGAGACCAGCGCCGACTACGGCGGCTCCAACAACCACCGCGACCCCGGCTACTACTGGCAGTGGTGCCAGTACATGCAGGACCTGGGCGGCACCTGCACCTGCGCCGACACCTGGCCGCTGTGGAACTGCACCACCGACCTGACCGAGGCGGTCCGCTGCGCCGACGGGGTGGTCGAGATCCAGCGCTGCGCCGACGGCTGCGAGGTGATGCCGATCGGCACCGCCGACGTCTGCCACGGCGTGGTCCTGCCGCCCGACGCCGGCGTCGACGGCGACCCGGCGGCGGCGAGCGAGACCTCCGGCGGCTGCGGCTGCAACGGCAGCGGCGGTGGCGGTGGCGCCGCCGGGGTCACGCTGATGGCGGCGGTCGCGCTCGCCCTGAGGCTCCGAGCGAAGCTCGGGCCGGGGTTGCCGAAATGTTGAGATCGGAACCGGGTTCCTACCCGGGACCGATCGATCGAAAAGACCGGGTTGGCCATTCTGGCGAACCCGCTGAGGCGGCGGATCAGAACCAGGTGATGGCGGCGCCGAAGCCGAGGTTGCGGGCGACGATGTCGGCGTTGCCGTCGTTGTCGTCGTCGCCGTAGAAGCCGAAGCCGGCGCGGACCTCGAGGTCGATGGCCCAGTTGCGGCCGCGGACGACGTCGACGCCGGCGGCGAGGAGGAGCGCGCCGCCGGTGTCGCTGCGGCTGTCGAGCTGGATGTTGCCGTCGTAGTGCAGGCTGGCCTGGGCGCTGCCGAGGCCGGCGGTCAGGCTCACGATCGGGGCCGGCCGCCACTTGGCGCCGACGGTCACGACGTTGTGGGTGAAGGTCCACCGATCCTCGGTGTGGAACATCGGGAAGACGTCGAAGGTGATGCCGATCGTCGGCGCGAACATGTACGTGAGGTGGCCGTCGATGCCGCCGGCCTCGTTGAAGCCACCGCAGCTCTCGCCGCTCTGGTCCTCGCAGTTGATCTCGCCGCCGTAGAGGCCGAAGCCGCCCTCGAGGCCGACCCGGGGCGGCAGCGAGCGCCGGCCGGCGGGCTGGGCGGCGGCCGAGCCGAGGGTGGCGAGGGTGGCGAGGCCGGTGGCGAGGCCGGTGGCGATGATCGGCGCGAGGTGTCGGGCGATGGATGACATGCGAGGCTCCTTGCCGGCCAGTATCGCAAGTCCGGGGCCAGGCGCGGCGAGGGCGCGTCACCGCAGATCCCGGGGGCTTGGCCGGCCCCCGCCGACCGTGAACGGACCTCCACGTCGCCGAATCCGGCAGCCGGCGGGACGTCGACATCCCGGCTGGCGATGCGACAACCGAGCGCTGGTGACGCATAGTGCGCCCCGGTGTCGACGATCCTGACCGTCCTCGGCCTGGAGAAGGCCTTCGGAACCAAGCCGGTGCTACGCGGCGTGTCGCTGTCGGTCCACGACGGCGACCGGATCGGCGTGATCGGCCGCAACGGCTCGGGCAAGTCGACCCTGCTCAAGATGCTGGTCGCGGCCCGCGGCGGGGTCGGCATCGACGACGACGACGACGACGGCAGCGCCCTCGAGCCCGACGGCGGCACCATCACCTGGCGCCGCGACCTGACCCTCGAATACGTGGCCCAGGCGCCCCACCTGCCGCCCGAGCGCACGGTCGGCGAGCACCTGGCCCGCGAGGGCACCGTCGCCGACCACCAGATCCACGTCATGGCGGTCGGCCTCGAGCTGCCGCCGCTCGAGGCGCTGATCGGCACGCTGTCGCTCGGCCAGCGCCGCCGCGTCGCGCTCGGCCGCGCCCTGCTCGGCAAGGCCGACGTCCTCGCCCTCGACGAGCCGACCAACCACCTCGACGCCGACACCGTCGCCTGGCTCGAGCAACGGCTCGAGGCCTGGCCGGGCGCGCTGCTGCTGGTCACCCACGATCGCTACTTCCTCGACCGGGTCGCGACCCGCATCGTCGAGCTCGACCGCGGCTCGCTCTACGCCCATGACGGCGACTACTCGAGCTTCCTGGTCCGCCAGGCCGAGCGGCTGGCCGGCGAGGCCAGGAACGAGCACGAGCGGGCGATGTTCGTCCGCCGCGAGATCGAGTGGATCCGGCGCCGGCCGCCGGCCCGCACCGTCAAGGCCAAGGCCCGCGTCGATCGGTTCGAGGCCGCGGTGGCGTCGCGGCCCGGCATGCTCGACCGGCTACCGGGCGCGATCGAGCTGCGGCTGCCGACCGGCGGCCGTCTCGGCAAGAGCATCCTCGAGCTCGACGGCGTCGGCCGCACCCTCGGCGGCCGGCGGCTCTTCGACCAGCTCTCGCTGGTGATGAAGCCGGGCGATCGCATCGGCATCGTCGGCAAGAACGGCGCCGGCAAGACCACGCTCCTGCGCACCATCCTCGGCGTCGACCCGCCCGACGGCGGCCGGGTCGTGCTCGGGCTCAACACCAACCCGATCTACCTCGAGCAGGGCCGCACCGAGCTCGACGACGACAAGACCGTGCTGCAGGAGGTCGCCGGCGGCAGCGACCACGTCGTGCTCGAGGACGGGCCGATCCACGTCCGGTCGTTCCTGCGCATGCTGCAGTTCGACGACGCCACCGCCGACACCCCGATCGCCAAGCTGTCGGGCGGCGAGCGCAACCGGGTCCAGCTCGCCCGCCTGCTCCGGCGCGGCGGCAACCTCCTCGTCCTCGACGAGCCGACCAACGATCTCGACCTGCTCACCCTCGGCGTGCTCGAGGGCGCGCTGGCGTCGTTCCCCGGCTGCGCGCTGATCGTGTCGCACGATCGCTGGTTCCTCGACCGGGTCGCGACCGGCATCCTCGCCTTCGAGCCCGACGGCCGGGTCGTGTTCCACGAGGGTGACTACAGCGCCTACCAGGCCCGACGCGAGCTGGCCGAGGAGGCCGCCGCCGCCGCCGCCCGCACCGCCCGCGCCTCCGGCGGCAAGGACGCCGCCGGCAAGGGCAAGGACGCGAACGCGCCGTCCAAGGACGCGAGCGCGCCGTCCAAGGACGCGAGCGCGCCGTCCAAGGACGCCACCGGCAAGCCGCGCAAGCTCAGCTTCAAGGAGAAGCAGGAGCTGGCCGGCATCGAGGCCATCATCCACGCCGCCGAAGCCCGGGTCGCCGACCTCGAGCGCACCGTGTCGGACCCCGACATCTTCAAGACCCGCGCCGCCGAGGTCGCCGGCCTGGTCGCCGAGCTCGACGCCGCCCGCGCCGAGCTCGATCGCCTGTTCGCTCGCTGGCAGGACCTCGAGTCGCTCGCCGCCGCCTCGCCCGACCGCTGACCCACCGGCCCGGCGCGCGCGCCCGCGCCG